>Ga0310811_10000985_pt1 | contig 36423 bp, 34 predicted proteins | sample YCmetagenome_FD_207642 | JGI IMG/M metagenome (GOLD analysis project Ga0310811, IMG submission 207642) | Soil microbial communities from experimental microcosm in Duke University, North Carolina, United States - YC | ecosystem: Engineered > Artificial ecosystem > Soil microcosm > Unclassified ... | reverse complement strand
AGCTGGTGCAGCGTCTCCGGGTCTTTCTGCGCGACGATGAGATCGATCTTGTGCGCCAGCGCATTGACCGCCTCGTGGAAGCCAACGAGGCTTTCCGCCGGCGTCAGCCCGCGCAGGGCGTCGCGCACTTCGGCGAGCCCGTGCTCGACGCCGCGCAGTGCGCCGCTGTCGACACCGGCCTGCCGCCCTTCGGCGATGCGCTGGGTCAGCCCCTGGATCTGTTTCTCGATCGTATCGATTTCACGCCGGGGCATCGCGTCGTGCAGGGCACGGCCGATGTCGCCGAGTTCGCCGCGTAGCGCGTTGATCGCTTCCTCGACGCCGGGCCGGCGCAAGGTCTCGATCTGGTCAGTGATGCGGCGAAGCTGGTCCTCAAGGCCCGATAGGTCCTGCGTCGGCACCGGGGTAAAGGCCGGTGCCGGCGGTGGCGCGGGCTCCCGCTCAGGCTCCGGCCGCGGCCGGCGCTGCTGCGGCGGCGCAAAGGCCTGCACAGGGGCAGGCGGCGGCGGGCTCGCGGGCGGACCGTTGAGCGCACGCTGGCGGGCGGTGATCTCGGCGATGGCGCGGTCGAGGGCCGGCGGCATCTGAATGTTCGGCAGGGGAGGCGGTGCCGGCGGCGGTGGCGGCTGATAGTGCGCCATGGGAGCCATTGGCGGCATCGCGTGCGGCGCCATTGACGGCACCATCGGCGGCGCCGGCATCTGCGGCGGCATGGACGGGTAGGGCGGCACCATGTGCGGCGGCATCTGCGGCGCCAATTGGGGCGCGATGGGCTGCGGCGCCTGCGCAAACTGGTCGAGCCGCCGGTCTAGGCGGTTGATCAGTTGCGCGATCTGTTCGGATTCGGTGCGGGCGCTCTTTTGGCCCCTGGGCGCCTGCGTTGCGGGCGCTTTGCGTGTGAACTGCTCAATGCGCCGGGTGAGATCGTCCAGGCGCTGATGCACGCTGGAGAGATCATCGGCATACCCCTCGTCGTCGTGGACATGCGCCTGCATGTCGTCGTCCTCAGCCTGCTGCAGGATGACGGAGTTCAACCACTCACCCAGCGACATGCCGGACCGGCGCGCGGCTTCGCGCGCGGTCTCACGCGCCTCCGGCCGGATGCCTTTCACACTCCACGGAACGCCAAATTTCATGCTCACACCCACTCCGAGGTGGAGGCGCGAAGAGCCGTGATGACTCCCGTGGAACCGACGCGCGTTAGCGTCAGATGAATACGGGCTCGGTCCTCAGTCCACTTCCCGACTTTTTGCCGGTTGCGGTAAACAAGCGGTTAAAGTTTGCCGGAAGTGCCGGAGTTTCATTGCGATTTGGCCGAGCGGTGGAGGTATCGGTCGCCTAATGCCAGGGAAACCGGAATTGTGCTATCTTGGCGCGAAGCCACTGATGCGTCGGGGGAAATGCGCCCATTCTTAAATCGGTCGCAACCGTTCACTAGTTAACGAATTGTAAACGGCGCTCGTCTCGCGGGCGCCGTGACTCATGCCGGGAGGGACCTTTGCCGAGCTATAAAGCCCCAGTCGAAGATGCGTTGTTCTTGCTCAACGATGTCTTCCAGCTCGAACGCTACGGCAACCTGCCTGGATTCGCAGAGGCTTCGCCCGATCTCGTCGAGGCCGTGCTGCGTGAAGCCGCCAAGTTTAGCGAAGAGGTGCTCACGCCGCTCAACCGTGTCGGCGACAGCGAAGGCTGCACGCGCCATGACGACGGCCGCGTGACGACGCCCAAGGGCTTCAAAGAAGCCTACCAGCAACTCGTCGACGGCGGCTGGACCGGCATCTCGGTGCCGGCGGCTTACGGCGGCCAGGATTTGCCGGCGACGCTGACGGCGATCGTCAATGAATACCTCTGCTCCGCCAACATGGCTTTCGCCATGTATCCGGGGCTCACGCAGGGCGCCATCGCCGCGCTGCTGGCGCATGCCTCGCCGGAGCTCAAGACGAAATACCTGCCGAAGATGGTGTCGGGCGAATGGACCGGCACGATGAACCTCACCGAGCCGCATTGCGGCACCGATCTCGGTCTGCTGCGCACCAAGGCCGTCAAGCAGGACGACGGCAGCTACAAGATCACCGGCACCAAGATCTTCATCTCCGCCGGTGAGCACGACCTGTCGCAAAACATCGTGCATCTCGTACTCGCGCGCATCGAATGCGCGCCGGCCGGCACCAAGGGTATCTCGCTGTTCGTAGTGCCCAAGATCACGGTCGGGGACGACGGCGCGTTGGGCGCAAGCAACGGCGTTTCCTGCGGCTCCATCGAAGAGAAGATGGGCATCCACGGCAATGCCACCTGCGTCATGAACTACGACGGCGCCACAGGCTGGCTCATCGGCGAGGAAAACCGCGGCCTCAATGCCATGTTCACGATGATGAACGAGGCGCGGCTCGGCGTCGGCATCCAGGGCCTCGCGCTCTCCGAGGTCGCCTATCAGAACGCGGCGATCTACGCCAAGGAGCGCCTTCAGGGCCGGGCTATCTCCGGCGTCAAATATCCTGACAAGGCGGCCGATCCGATCATCGTTCATCCGGATGTGCGCCGGATGCTGATGACGATCCGCGCCTTTAACGAGGCGGCGCGCGCGCTCGTCCTTTGGACCGCGCTCAAGGGTGACGTCGCGCATCGCTCGGACGATGCCAAGGAACGTCAGAGCGCCGACGACCATATGGGCCTGCTCACGCCGGTGATCAAAGGCGTCCTGACGGATCGCGGCTTCGCCAACGCGGTCGCCGCGCAGCAGGTGTTCGGCGGTCACGGCTACATCGCCGACCACGGCATGGAGCAGTTCGTGCGCGACGCGCGCATCGCGCAGATCTACGAAGGCGCCAATGGCATCCAGGCGCTCGATCTCGTCGGCCGCAAGCTCGGCAAGGATGGTGGCCGCGCCATCATGAGCTTCTTCAACGAGGTGCAGACATATCTCAAGGAGCGCGCGAACAGCGATGAGATGAATGTCTATCTCAAGCCGCTCGGCGCCTCCCTCGCGCATCTGCAGCAGGCGTCGATGTGGTTCATGAACAATGCCATGGCCAAGCCCGACAATGCTGGTGCCGGCTCATACGATTACATGCATCTCTTCGGCCTGGTCGCGCTCGGTTACATGTGGTGCAAGATCGCCGAGGCCGCATTGGCCAAGCTGCCGACGGCGGACGGCGCCGCGCCGCGCTTCAATGCCAAGCTCACCACCGCCCGCTTCTTCATGGAGCGCGTGCTGCCGGAGACTGCAACGCACCTTGCCCGCATCGAGGCAGGCGCGGTTTCGACGATGGAATTGCCCGACGACGCGTTCTGAACGCGCGCTGGTTATGCTTGAATACGCGGTCCGGCGGGGAACCATCGCGTCCGTAATCCCGTTTGTCTCTCGGTCATCCCCCGGAGCGGGGCAGAGGCACATGGGAGGCACGGATGAACGGACTTATCTACCTGGTCGGGCTGATCGTCGTGATTATGGCGATCCTGTCCTTCCTTGGCCTGCGCTGATGCGCGCCTAAAGCCAAGGAGATTTTGCCATGACATTCGACACACGAAGCGCCGACCCGCGGGCAGCGGACGCACGGCCCGCCGCCATGGTCGGCGACACGACACTCGCCATTCAATGGAGCGCCATCATCGCCGGTGCGATCGGGGCAGCCGCGCTTGCTTTTGTCTTGCACAGCTTCGCGGCGGCGATCGGCATCTCGCTTTCGTCGACCGCGCCGACGTGGCGCGATGCTTCGTTCGCATTGGTGTTTCTTGCGGGCCTGTATCTCGTACTGACTGCGTTGGTCTCGTATAGTTTTGGAGCCTACATAGCGGCGCGGCTGCGCATGCCGTTCTCCGGTGCGCCGGCCGATGCCGAGTTCCGCGACGGTATGCATGGGCTCCTGGTCTGGGCTCTGGCGACGCTGCTGACGGGACTGATCGCCGTCGCTACGCTGCAGGCGGCATCGCGGTTGGGCGGGACGAGCGCCGCAGCGTCCACGTCGGTCGCCGGCGAGAATATCATCGCCTTTGATCTCGACCGCCTATTCCGCGGCGTCCGGGCGCCAGCCGGAAGCATGGATTACCCGCGCGCGGAAGCCGCTCGTATCCTCCTCACCACCACGAGCCACAGCGGCATGCAGGCCGACGACCGCACCTACCTCGTGCGCCTCGTCATGGCGATGACGGGTCTCGCGCAGCCCGAGGCCGAGCGCCGTGTCGACGACGTTGCCCAGCGTGCACGCGAAGATCTCAACCGTTCCCGCCGCAGCGCCGTGATCCTCGGCTTCATGGTGGGCGCAGCCGCACTGCTCGGCGCGATCGTGGCTTGGTACGTGGCTTGCGCGGCGGGACGCCATCGCGACGGGCGCGAAGCGCTCGATCCTTTCTGGGATTGGGGCCGTCCGGTGACGCGGTTTTATTAGGAAGACTGGGCGCGCTTTGACGCCGGTCAAAGCACGCCTCCGGCTCGCCTGCCCTGATGGCTGGAAAACCTCAGGGGAGACGAACTATGTCATCCGTGTCCGGCAGGACCGATCCGGTCGTCCTGCGCATCTCCGCGGCGGATGTGATCGATGCGCTAGGGAAAGGCCTGCGCGATTTCCAGGCCTTGCCGCTTTACGGACTCGCCATCGGCGCGCTGTTTTCGGCCGGCGGTATCCTTATCGTATCATGCATCAGCGCGCTCGGCATGAGCTATCTCGCTTATCCGCTGGCAGCCGGCTTTGCGCTGATCGGGCCGTTCGCCGCCGTCGCGCTCTATGAGGTCAGCCGTCAGCGCGAAGCCGGGAAGGTGCCATCCCTCGATGCGATATGGTCGGCAATCCGCAAGCGCGGCGAGATCGGCTGGATGGCATTCGTCACGCTCTTCATCTTCATCATGTGGATGTATCAGGTACGCTTCTTGATGGCGCTGTTCCTTGGACTGCACGCTTCGTTCTCGACGATCCGAGAGTTCATCAACGTGGTGTTCTCGACTAATGAAGGCTTGGCCTTCCTCATCGCCGGCAATGTCGAGGGCGCGGTGCTGTCACTGATCCTGTTCTCGCTGACGGTGGTCTCCTTCCCGTTGCTGCTGGACCGCGAGGTCGACTTCGTCACGGCCATGATCACCAGCGTGCGCGCGGTGGTGATGAATCCCGCGCCGTTGATCGGGTGGGCAGCGGTGATCGTCGTGCTGATGATCGTCTCGGCGTTGCCGTTCTTTCTCGGCCTGCTGGTGACGCTGCCGGTGCTGGGCCATACGACCTGGCATCTCTACCGGCGCGTCGTCGCGCCGGCGGCGCTCGGGACTTGACGTTCTCTTCCGTAAATCAAGTCAGGCTCTGTGGCTCGATGCGCGCCGACATGCGCAGGAGTGGGGCGGTCGGCTGCATCAGCATCAGTTCGCGCTCTTCGAAGGCACCATCCGGACAGATGAACTCGACCGAGGCCAGGATGCGATCGACGGTTTGGCCATCTCTCCCGAAGGGCAGCAACAGGCGCTCGTAGTGAACGAGGCGGCCGGCGCGATCGGTCACATCATGGATCGTGTAGATCGGGCAGCGGCAGCCAACGGCAAGGCGATAGGGAACAAGCCAATCGTCGCGATGCTCGGGTGGCATCACTTCCTCGAGCCGGCGACCGCGGTGGTCCGCGCCGCCATAGACGGTACCGATCATTGCGCCGTTGAACCGCACGACGAAGCACGCCGTGCCGGCGCTGCCGACGACATCGAGGAAACTGAGGTTGGATGACAGCCGCGACAGATTCTCGGCGACAATGGCCTGCCACTGCGGCACGCGATGATCGCCGAGATGGCGCTTCCAGAATTTCAGCAGCCAGCGGTGATTGACCGCCCGCACCACGTCAGGACGTGTGATCGCAAACGTCGAGGGGGCTTCGTTTGATCGCATGCGCTATCGGGCAATGTCAGTGTCCCATGGAATCCTCGCAGCAATATCTTAACGTGTAATTTATGGATCGTCGCCAAATACGTGTAGTATGATACTAGGCCGCTGCGGCGATGACGGGCCGGCCCGCCGAGCGGCGCAACAGCCACAGCATGATCGACACGTTCAGCAGATTCCAGGCGATGCCGTTGAGGAACGCGGCACGATAAGAGCCGGTCATGTCGAAGATCACGCCCGACATCCAACCGCCCAAGGCCATGCCGAGAAGCGTCGCCATCAGTACCAGGCCGAGTCGCGTGCCGGCTTCCTTCGGTGCGAAATATTCACGCACGATGATGGCGTAGCTCGGCACGATGCCGCCCTGGAACAGGCCGAACAGTGCCGAGATCACGTAGAGCGACGTCAGGCCGTCGAATAGTGCGTAGAGCACCAGGGCAACGCCTTGCAGCACCGCGCCGAGCAGCAGCGTGCGCACGCCGCCGATGCGGTCGGCGATGAAGCCGGAGCCGACCCGGCTGAAGATGCCGAAGCCGAGCATCAACGAGAGCATCTCGGCGCCGCGTGCGACGCCGTAACCGAGATCGCCGCAGTAAGCGACGATGTGAACCTGCGGCATCGCCATCGCCACGCAACAGGCGACGCCGGCGATGCACAGCAGCACCTGCAGGGTCATCGGCGATACCGGAAGATCCGCCTGACGCTGGGCCGCGGCGGCGTCCTGTCCCATGGCGCTGTCCTGCGTGGCGACCGAGCGGCGCATCAGCAACAGCAAAGGCAGCATCGTGACGAGGCAGAACACGCCGATGCCGATGTGCGTCGCACGCCAGCCGTAGCCGGCGATGAAATGCTGCACGAGAGGCGGCCAGACCGTGCCGGCGACGTAATTGCCCGCGGCGGCGATCGCCACCGCGATTCCGCGCCGGCGCAGGAACCAGTGTGAGATGTCGGCCATCAGCGGGCCGAACGTGGCCGAGCAGCCGACGCCGATCAGTGCGCCCTGCACCACCGCCGCCAGCCAAAGCGTGGGTGATAGCCCGAATCCGATATAGCCGAGCGACAGCATTACCGCGCCAAGTGCCCCGGGCACAGCGATCCCCTGACGATCCGCCAGCCGGCCCATCAGGACCCCGCCACCGGCGAAGCCAATCATTCCGAGCGTGTAGGGCAGGGAGGCCGCGCCGCGATCGACGCCAAAATCGGCCTGGATGGCGGGCAGGGCTACCACCACCGACCACATGCCGACGCCGCCGATGGTCGACAGTGCCACGGCTGTGCAAAGGCGCACCCAGGCATAGGCCGACTCAGGCGCGGCTTGCGCTGTTCCATTCGCCATCTTGTGGATCCCGGCTTCCCTGCTTTCGTAGCATCGCCAGGGCGTGCGATCCAGGCGCAAGGGCTCTGGAGCGGTAAAGCCCCTCGCGCTTGTCACATACCGCCTCTATTGTGTGCGAGCCGAGTCACCCGCGACCGCCGGACAATGGACGCCCTCAACCTTCCCCGTCCACCATGGATGACCGAGGATCTCGTCCTGCTCGAGGAGCAGGCGCGGCGCTTCGTTGCCGATGAATTCGCGCCCCACATCGATCGCTGGCACGAGGCCGGCATCTATGAGCGCGATATCTGGACCAAGGCCGGCGCGGCGGGGCTCCTGTGTGCCTCAATGCCGGAAGAATATGGCGGCGCCGGCGGCACCTTCGCTCATGAGGCGGTGATCAACCGCGAGCTCTCGCTCGCCGGTTTCGACACCTTTGGCGCGCCGCTCCATTCCGGCATCGTCGCGCCTTACGTTCTTCATTACGGCACGGATGAGCAGAAGCAACGCTGGCTGCCAAAGCTCGCCACGGGCGAATTGGTCGGCGCTATCGCCATGACCGAGCCAGGTACCGGCTCTGACCTACAAGGCGTGCGCACCAAGGCCGAAAAGTCGGGCAACGGTTACGTGCTCAACGGCTCCAAGACGTTCATCACCAACGGTCAGCACGCCAATCTCATCATCGTGGTCGCCAAGACCAATCCTGCCGCCGGCGCAAAGGGCACGTCTCTCTTGGTGGTCGAGACCGACGACGCGCTGGGCTTCCGGCGCGGCCGCAAGCTCAAGAAGCTCGGCATGGACTCCGCCGACACCTCGGAACTGTTCTTCGAGGACGTGCGTTTGCCCGCGGAGAACCTGCTGGGGACCGAGGAAGGCCAGGGCTTCTACCAACTGATGAAAGAGTTGCCGCAAGAGCGCTTGATCGTCGCGGTGCATGCGGTGGCGATGATGGAACGGGCGCTCGCGCTCACCATCGACTATGTCAAGCAGCGCAAGGCCTTCGGCCACGCGATCATCGAATTCCAGAACACGCAGTTCGAACTCGCCGAGTGCAAGACGGAAGCCACCATCGCCAAAGTATTTCTCGACCATTGCATCGGCCAGCATGTCGAGGGCAAGCTCGACACCGTCACCGCCTCGATGGCCAAATACAAGCTCACCGACACGCAAGGCAAAGTGATCGACCGCTGCCTGCAATTGTTCGGGGGCTATGGTTACATGGACGAGTACCCGATCTCGCGGCTCTACCGCGACGCGCGCGTGCTGCGTATCTATGCGGGGACCAACGAGATCATGAAGCTGCTGATCGCGCGGAGTTTGTAGTTTTTCACCTCTCCCCGCAAGCGGGGAGAGGGAAGAATGGAGAGACATCATGTCGGACGCATTCATCTACGACGCCGTGCGCTCGCCGCGCGGGCGCGGCAAAGCGGACGGTGCGCTGCACGAGGTCACCGCGCTCAATCTCGCGGCGCAGACGCTCGCGGCCGTGCGTGACCGCAACAATCTCGATACGTCGATCATCGACGACGTGGTCCTCGGCTGCGTCGACCCGGTCGGGGAGGCGGGAGGCGACATCGCGCGCGCGGCGGCGCTGGTCGCCGGCTTCGGCGATGGTGTTCCCGGCGTGCAGATCAACCGCTTCTGCGCATCGGGGCTCGACGCGGTTAACTTCGCGGCGGCTGAAGTGATGTCCGGTCAGCATGACATGACCATCGGCGGCGGCGTTGAATCGATGAGCCGCGTCGGCATCGGCGCGTCCGGTGGCGCGTGGCCGGTCGATCCGTCGATCGCGGTCGAAACCTATTTCCTGCCGCAGGGCATCTCGGCCGACCTGATCGCCACCAAATACGGCTTCTCGCGCGACGATGTCGATGCTTATGCCGTCGAGAGTCAGAAGCGTGCCGCCAAGGCCTGGGACGAGGGGCGCTTCAAGAAGTCGGTGATGACGGTGAAGGACGTCAATGGCCTCACCATCCTCGACAAGGACGAGCATATGCGTCCATCGACGACGATGCAGTCGCTCGCCTCGCTGCAGCCGTCGTTCGTGCAGATGGGCGAGATGGGCGGCTTCGACGCTGTCGCCGTGCAGGCGCATCCGGAGATCGAGGCGGTCAATCACGTGCATCATGCCGGCAATTCGTCAGGGATTGTCGATGGCGCCGCAGCGGTATTGATCGGCAGCAAGGAGGCGGGCAGCCGCGCGGGCCTGAAGCCGCGCGCGCGCATCAAGGCTTTCGCCAATATCGGCTCCGAGCCGGCGATCATGCTCACCGGTCCGATCGATGTGACGCAGAAGGTGCTCAAGAAGGCCGGTATGTCGCTCGACGACATCGATCTCATCGAAATCAACGAGGCTTTCGCCTCGGTCGTGCTGCGCTACTTGCAGGTGTTCGAACTCGATCCCGCCAAGGTCAACGTCAATGGCGGCGCCATCGCCATGGGCCATCCGCTCGGCGCCACCGGCGCGATGATCCTCGGCACCGCGCTTGATGAACTGGAGCGCAGCGGCAAGTCGACGGCGTTGATCACGCTCTGCATCGGCGCCGGGATGGGGACCGCGACGATCATCGAAAGGGTGTAGGTTTTTCCCTCTCTCCGCAAACGGCGAGAGGGAGGACGGGCAAGGGGAGAGGAATGCCTAAAGTCGACATTGCCAAGGTGCCGGTGCGCAGCGGCACTTTCTATCCGGCGGAATTCCAGGCCGAATGTACGGGACGCCATAAGCAGGCGCTCGGAGATGTCATCGGCCTCACGCAATTCGGTGTTAACATTACGCGTATTTCACCGGGCGCGGCATCGTCGTTGCGGCATTATCACGAACAGGAAGACGAATTCATCTATGTGCTCGAAGGCGAACTCGTGCTGATCGAGAATGATGGCGAGTTCGTGCTCAAGGCGGGTGACGCCGCCGGCTTCAAAGCGAATAGCGGCAACGCGCACCGGCTCGTCAACCGCTCGGACAAAGACGCCGTCTATTTTGAGGTCGGCACGCGCGCGGTGGATGAGCGCGTGCATTATCCGGATGTCGACCTGATGCTGGAACGCAATGGAATGACCCGCCGCTATCTGCACAAGAGCGGCGAGCCGTATTGAGTTGAAGAGTTGCCACGCATGAGGGCGGGCTCCCTCTCCCCATTGGGGAGAGGGTTGGGGTGAGGGGGTCTAGGACTCTCGATAAACTGTAACCCCTCACCCGGCTCGCTACGCTCGCCGACCTCTCCCTATGGGAGAGGTGAAGAAAGAAAGGGCCAACTTATGACCGACTTCACGCTCGACATCGACGCGGACGGCATCGCGCTGATCACCTGGGATATGCCCGGGCGCTCGATGAACGTCATCACCATGGATGTGATTGCCGAACTGTCGAAGCTGGTCGAGCAGGTCGCGGATGACAAAGCGATCAAGGGCGCCGTCATCACCGCCGGCAAGGACGCCTTCTGCGGCGGCGCCGATCTCACGATGCTCGAAGGCATGGGCGCGACCTACGCTGACATGCGGCGCAAGCAGGGCGAGGAGGCAGCCGCAAAATACGTGTTCGACGAGAGCCGCAAGCTGTCGCTGCTCTATCGGCGCCTGGAGACCTGCGGCAAGCCCTTCGTCTGCGCTCTCAATGGCACGGCGATGGGCGGCGGCTTCGAGCTCGCACTCGCCTGTCACTATCGCGTCGCCGCCGACAATCCGAAGACCCGCCTCGGCCTGCCCGAGATCAAGATCGGCCTGTTCCCCGGCGCCGGCGGCACGCAGCGGGTCGCGCGCATGCTGCAGCCGGCCGATGCGCTGCAATTCCTGCTCAAGGGCGAGCAACTCAAGACCGACCGCGCCAAGGCGATGAAGCTGATCGATGCGGTCGTGCCGCAAGCCGATCTCGTCAAGGCGGCGAAAGACTGGATCAAGGCCGGCGGCAAGGCGGTGAAGCCCTGGGATGAGAAGGGGTTCAAGCTGCCCGGTGGTCTCGTCTATTCGAAGGCCGGCATGATGACCTTCCCGGCGGCGAACGCGATCTACCGCCGCGAGACTTACGACAACTATCCCGCCGCGCGCGCGATCCTCCAGGTCGTCTACGAAGGCCTGCAGCTCGACATGGATACTGCGCTACGCGTCGAGTCGCGCTGGTTCGCCAAGATCCTGCGCTCACCGGAAGCGGCGGCGATGATCCGCTCGCTGTTCGTCTCCATGCAGGAGCTGAACAAAGGCGCGCGCCGCCCCGCGGCCGAGCCGCCGTCGAGCCTGAAGAAGATCGGCATCGTCGGCGCCGGCTTCATGGGTGCCGGCATCGCGCAAGTGAGCGCGGCTGCGGGCCTCGAGGTCGTGCTGATCGACCGCGACCAGGAGACGGCGGACAAGGGCAAGGCCGGCCTGCACAAGGCGCTCAGCGACCGCGTGATGAAGGGCCGTATGAAAGGCGCCGAGCGCGACGCGCTGCTTGAGAAGATCACGCCGACGGCGGACTATGCGGCGCTGAAGGACTGCGACCTCGTCATCGAGGCGGTGTTCGAGGATCGCAAGGTGAAGTCCGATGTCATTGCGAAGATTCAGGCAGTGATCGGCGACGAGGCGATCTTCGCCTCCAACACCTCGACGCTGCCGATCACATCGCTCGCCGCCGAGTTCAAGGAGCCGAAGCGCTTCGTCGGCATCCACTTCTTCTCGCCCGTCGATCGGATGATGCTGGTCGAGATCATCCTCGGCAAGGAGACCGGCGATAGAGCGCTTGCCGTCGCGCTCGATTATGTGCGCGCCATCCGCAAGACCCCGATCGTCGTCAACGACTCGCGCGGCTTCTACACCTCGCGCGTGGTCGGCACCTATATCCGCGAAGGCCACCTGATGCTGATGGATGGCGTTCCGGCTGCGATGATCGAGAATGTCGGCCGCATGGCCGGGATGCCGGTCGGTCCGCTCTCGCTCAACGACGAAGTGGCCGTCGATCTCGCCTGGAAGATCCTGAAGGCAACCGAAGCCGACCTCGGCAGCGATGCCATCGATCCGCGCCAGCGCGGATTGTTGGAAGAGATGGTCGAGAAGCGCCAGCGCTTCGGCCGCAAGAACGGGAAGGGCTTCTACGATTATCCGCAAGGACAGCCGAAGAAACTGTGGCCGGCCCTCAATGAATTGCAGAGCGTGAAGCTCAATCCCGACGCGATCGACATCGACGAATTGAAGCTGCGTCTCCTCGGCATTCAGGCGCTGGAGACCGCGCGCTGCTTCGAGGAGCATGTGCTCACGGACGTGCGCGAAGCAGATGTCGGCTCGATCCTCGGCTTCGGTTTCGCCCCCTTCTCTGGCGGCACGCTCTCATGGATCGACCAAATGACGCCGAAGACATTCGTGGGGCTGCTGCGGAAGTTCGAAGCGAAGTTCGGCGATCGTTTCACGCCCAACAAGCTGCTGCTTGATCTGGCCGAGAAGAACGAGACGTTCTACGGACGCTTCGCGCCGGAGAAGAAGAAGGAAGCGGCATAGCTTTCTTCCTTTCATGCTGAAAGGGCCTGGCTTTCTTCGTTCTTCCCCGCTTTCGCGGGGACGAACGGAGAAAGGTGCGCCGCGCGTTTACGCGGCGAATTACACCACCACCGTCAGCCGCTTCGCCGCGCGAGTGATCCCCGTGTACAGCCACCGTTCGCGGCTGTCGGGAAACGCAAACGACTCATCGAACAGCACGACGTCGTCCCATTGCGAGCCTTGCGCCTTGTGCACTGTGAGCACGTAGCCGTAGTCGAACTCGTCGTAGGGTTTGCGCCGCTGCCAATCGAGTTGCTCGATGCCGCCGGTGAAGCACTCCGGCCGCACCGACACCTTGACGCCGCGCCGCGCGGTCTCGTCGTCCGGCATCAAATGCATCGTCATGATGCCGGTCTTGCGGCCGCCGCGGTCCTTCACGGTCCACAGGCCGCCGTTGAACAGGCCCTTCTTGCGGTTGTTGCGCAGACAGACGAGCTTGTCGCCGGCCGAGGGCAATTCGCCCTCGAAGCCGCGCCGCTCGCGCATGCGATTGTTGTAGGCGCGCCGTGTCGCATTGCGGCCAACCAGGACCTGATCGGCGGTGAGCACGCGCTGCGGATCGAGATCGCTTTTGCGCACGACCTCGGTTTCACCATAGCGGCCGGGCTCGAGATACTCGCCGCCGCGCACATCCATCGACAGCCGGACGATCGGATCGTCCTGCGCCTGCCGGTGCACCTCGGTAAGCATGGCGTCGGGCTCGGACTCGGTGAAGAAGCCGCCGCCCTGGATGGGCGGCAATTGCGCCGGATCGCCCAGCACCAGGAGCGGCACGCCGAACGACAACAGGTCCTTGCCCAGTTCGGCATCCACCATCGAGCATTCGTCGATGATGATCAGTGAGGCCCTGGACGCAGGCGCCTCGTCCCAGAGGTCGAAGTTTGGGATCTCGTCGCCGCTCTCGCGCGTCCGGTAGATGAGGCTGTGAATGGTGGAGGCGCCATGGCAGCCTTTGCCGCGCATGACCGATGCGGCCTTGCCGGTGAAGGCTGCATATTTCACCTCGCCGTCAACGCCATCGGCGATGTGGCGGGCGAGCGTGGTCTTGCCAGTGCCGGCATAGCCGAACAGGCGGAACACCTGCGGCGTATCCTTGGTGCCCGGCTTAGCCTTGAGCCAGTCGGCGACGGCCTTGAGCGCGGCGTCCTGATGAGGTGTGAACTGTGGCATGCGCCCAATCCATAAAGCATGTCCGGCGCAGCGCAAAGAACGAAAATAGAACGGTCGCATTTCCCGGCTGATTTGTATCCTGTGGCGCCGAGCGCTGAACTGGCGCGCAGAGGGCAGTCGTAACGAGTCATGCTCGGCGAAGCCGACAGCGGCCGTACTGTCAAGTGCTGGCCGGCACGGGCCTTCGCGCTTGGCGAGCATGGCACGCCGTCTCGCATTGCCCTTTCGCCGTTCCCATGTTTATGGTCGCCGCCCTGCCGCGGATGGTCTCCCCATTCGGACAAGATCATGCGCAAACAATTAGCCGCCGGACTTCTTTATGGCTCGTGACCAGATCGACATGACCCCGATCGAGACGCGCGACGAACTCGTCGCCTGGCTCGAAAAGGGGTGCAAGCCGACGGCGCAATTCCGCGTTGGCACCGAGCACGAGAAGTTCGCCTTTACGGTCGACGACCACCGTCCCGTGCCCTATGCGGGCCGCCGCAGCATCCGCTCTCTCCTCGAAGGGATGCAGCACTTGCTCGGCTGGGAGCCGATCATGGAAGGCGAGAACATCATCGGCATGTTCGACGTCACCGGCGGCGGCGCCATTTCACTCGAGCCGGGCGGCCAGTTCGAACTGTCCGGCGCACCGGTCGAAAACGTACACCAGACCGCGTCGGAATTGTTCGCGCATCTCGCGCAGGTGCGGGAAGTGGCAAAGCCTTTGGGCATCGGCTTCCTCGGCCTTGGTATGACGCCCAACTGGTCGCGCGCCGAGATCCCGGTGATGCCGAAAGGCCGTTACAAGATCATGACGAACTACATGCCGAAGGTCGGCAAATACGGCCTCGACATGATGTACCGCACGTGCACGGTGCAGGCGAATCTCGACTTCTCCTCGGAAGCCGACATGGTGAAGAAGCTGCGGGTGTCGCTGGCGTTGCAGCCGGTGGCGACGGCGCTGTTCGCGAATTCGCCTTTCACCGAGGGCAAGCCGAACGGTTATCTCTCCTTCCGCTCGCAGATATGGACTGACACTGACAACCAGCGCGCCGGTATGCTGCCGTGGGCCTTCGAGCCGGGCATGGGCTTCGAGCGCTGGGTCGATTACGCGCTCGACGTGCCGATGTATTTCGTCAAGCGCGGCGACACGTACATCGACGTATCGGGCAAGTCGTTCCGCGATTTCTTTGCCGGCAAGCTCGACGCGCTGCCGGGCGAACGTCCTTGCATTTCGGACTGGGCCAATCACCTGAGCACGATTTTTCCCGAGGTGCGGCTCAAGCGCTATCTCGAGATGCGCGGCGCCGATGGTGGCCCGTGGCGGCGGCTGCCGTCGCTCACCGCCTTCTGGGTCGGCATCTTCTACGATGACGACGTGCTCGACGCCTGTTGGGACATGGTCAAGGATTGGACGGCGGACGAGCGGCAGAAGTTGCGCAACGACGTGCCCAGGCTCGGCTTCAACGCGGAAATTCGTGGGCGCAACATGCTCACGCTGGCGCAGGAGACTCTGCGCCTTTCCGCGCGCGGCCTCACGCGCCGCAAGCGGCTCGACCGCAACGGCCGCGACGAGACGCGTTATCTGCGTCCGCTGGAAGAAAGCGTCGCGCGCGGCATCACACCGGCCGAGGAACTGCTGGAGAAGTACAACGGCCCGTGGAACGGTTCGGTCGAGCCAATCTTCGAGGAATATGCGTATTGAGGTTCTTCCCTCTCCCCGCTCGCGGGGAGAGGGTGGCGAGCACCGAAGGTGCGAGCCGGGTGAGGGGGAGTTAGTGGTGAGGCAGTGCCTCGCCCCTCACCCGACCCGCCTTCGCTAAAGCTCCGGCGCGTCGACCTCTCCCCGCAGTGCGGGAGAGGTGAAGGAAGCAAACCATGGCCAAATCCACACCGGCAACGCTTGCGTTGGAAAAAGCCAAGGTCGCCTTCACGCTGCATGAGTACGCGTACGACCCGAATGCCGAGCGCGTCGGCCTGCAGGCGGCGGAAGCCCTCGGCATAGAGCCGGCGCGGCTCTTGAAAACGCTGATGGCGAAGGCCGGCAACGAGATCGTCTGCGTTTTGGCGCCCTCCGATCGCGAGGTGAATCTGAAAAAGCTCGCGGCCGCCGCCGGCGTAAAGAGCGCGGCCATGCTGGGCGCTGCTGAGGCCGAGCGCGTCACCGGCTATCATGTCGGCGGCATTTCGCCGTTCGGTCAGAAGAAGCGCGCGCGTGTGTTCATCGAGCAGTCGGCGATGACCTTCGCACAGATCGTCTGCAATGGCGGCCGGCGCGGGCTCCAGGTCGAACTCGCCCCGGCGGATTTGGTCCGTGTGCTGGGCGCGACGGTGGCGGAGGTGTGTTGAGCCTCGTGTCCTGGGCGCGGCGCAGCACGACGTGGTGCGCTACAGACCTGGGACAAGAACGCCTACTCCGCCGCCTGCACCGCCTCCGACAGGTTATCGAGCGACGAGACGATGTGCTCCGCCAGCGCATTGGCCAAGGTCGAGCTCTCGTGCGCGTTGCGCACCAGACCGACATGGCACGCCGGCAATTCCGGGAAGCCGTCGGCTGCTGTCAGCACGCGCATGCCCGGACGCAGTCCCGACTCAGCGAGCACTGAAACTGCAAGGCCCGATAGCACGGCGGCAGCGACTGCACCGGCATTGGAGCTCGAATAGAGCACGCGATAGGGCCGGCCGGAGCTTTCAAGCCGTTCGATCGCGGTGCGTCGCCACGAGCAGGTCGGCCGGCCGAGCGCCAATGGCAACGGCACTTCCGTATGCGTCGGATGCCGATTCGACGTCACCCACAACAGGCGCTCGCGGCGGAAGGCCTCCACCGCGCGTTTGGATTCGCAATTGGTGACGATGGCGAGATCTATCTCGTTGGCATCAATGCGCTCGAGCAGATCGATCGATGGCTCGCAGATCACCGTCAACTCCACGCCGGGGTAGACTCGCCCGAAGCGGGCCATGATCTCGGGCAAATAGCGATCGGCATAGTCGTCCGGCACGCCAAGCCGCACACGGCCCGACAGTTCATCATCGGAAAACGCGGCGAGCGTCTCGACGTTGAGCTTGACGATGCGGCGCGCGTAATCGAGCAGCCTTTGGCCATCCTCGGTGAGCTTCGAGGCGCGGCCGTCGCGCGCGAAGATCGGCCGCTGGAGGCGCTCTTCCAGCCGCTTCATCTGCATGGAGACGGCGGACTGCGTCTTGTTCACCACCTCGGCGGCCTTGGTGAAGCTGCCGGTTTCGGCGATGGCGATGAAGGTGCGCAGTTGATCGGTGTCGAGCAGCGCGGTCATGGCTCACGTCCTTGCTGGCCGTTTGGAAGGCGGCTGGACTATATCACCAGTTCTGATCGGTCAGATTAAAAACATTCGTTTCACTAATCAATCCTGGCGGCGCATAAAGGCTTGGCGGAGCCCTCCAGAAATCGGGTGGGGCTTTCGGGTGGTTCCGGTGGCGGTTGTCGAGGCGAATAGGCCTCAAATCCGTGAACTACATGGAGATTTCGGATGAACGCGCACTCGCCCATTCTGCCCGTTACCGGCGGCGGTTTCGCCGCACTGATGGCCTTTGTGACCACGTTGTCGCGGCGGATTGTCCGCGCCCTCCGCAACCGTCGCGATGCCGCCATGCTTGCCGGTCTTGACCGCCGCATGCTGGCCGACCTGGGCCTCACGCGCTCCGACGTGCGCGACGCCTTCTCGGAGCCGTTCTGGGAAGACCCGACCGCGCTCCTGCGCGAACGCGCGATCGAGCGCCGTTGGAATAGGGCGCTGATGCGCAATGAGATCGCGACTCGGCGCGACGACTTCCGTCGCCCGCGCACAGATCGACCGGCGCGTCACACCGTGTGACGGGCGGCCAATCGCGAAACGGCCGATCCCTCTCATCGGCCGCTTGATCCGATACCCGCGAACATCCCCTCTCGCGGCCGGATCCAGCGCCCGCCGGCCCCTCCGGCGGGCGCTTTAATTTTATGTTTTGTTTCTGTGGTTTGGCATACGCGCTCGTGATGCCGGGGAGACCAGCCCACACCTGCACAAGCGACGAGCCTTGCGTTACGATATCCGTGGGGCATCAAAAAAGTGCGGCACGGCGAAGGTCGAGCGGGCGCATATGCGGGTTCTGGTCAAACTATGCGGCGCGCTCGCGCTGCTGGTGCTTACGTTGTGCGCTCCGGCAATGGCGCAGAGCGGATATGATCGTCGCGGCGACGATTATCTGAAATTCGAGGTGAAAACCGGCGATCCGGCCGCCTGCGCCGCCCGCTGCGAGCGGGATGCGCATTGTCGCGCCTGGAGTTTCTCGTACCCGCGCACCACCTCCGTCGCCGCCATGTGCGCCCTGAAAAATCAGGTGCCGGCGCGCGTCGAGGACAAATGCTGCGTCTCCGGCGTGCGCGGCGCCGGGGTGGTCGAGCCCAAGGGTCCGGTGGAATTCTCCATCGAGCGCTTCGGCGGCGATTATCGCAACATGGAGGTCCCGGCCGACAAAGCCGAGGATGCGTGCAAGGCGGCCTGCGAGGGTGACAAGCGGTGCCGCGCCTGGACCTATGTGCGGCCGGGCTATAGCGGCCCAGCGCCGCGCTGCTACCTCAAGGACAGGATCACGCGGCCTCACCACAAGCCCTGCTGCATCTCGGGCGTGGTGCGATAGGTCGCCTAATGCACCGCGCTGAAGAAGCGCGACAGGCGCAACCCTTCCGGCCATTTCCAGATCGGTTGATCCTTCATGCCGAGATCCCATGACCCGACGATCGCGTCCACGCGGCCGACCAGATCGCTGGTCGGCAGCATGCCGACACCGCCGTCGCGGAGCGGCACCCGGCTGTCGGCGGAGTTGTCGCGATTGTCGCCCATGACAAACAGGTGTCCGGGGGGCACCGTGGCCTCAGGCATGTTGTCGAGCGGGTCGAGCGAGGTGAGCTTGAAAATGAGGTGCTTGCGGCCTTCCGGCAGCGTCTCGATGTAACGCGCTGCGTTGGCTTCGGAGCCGTCTTCGTTCTCAGCCTGGCCGGTGCCGTCCGGCGTGATGCCGACCGGCGTCCCGTTGAGGATCACGCGGCCGTCGCGCATCGCGATGCGATCGCCGGGCAGGCCGATCACGCGCTTCACCCAGATCTGCGAACGGTTGCCCGGCCAGCGGAACACAACGACGTCGCCGCGTTTCGGCAGCGAGCCGAAAATGCGCGGCGAGTTCGGCAGGACGAAGAACGACGGCAGCGAGGCCGTGCTGTAGCCATAAGGAAATTTCGTCGCGAGCAACTCGTCACCGATCAGCAGTGTCGGCTCCATCGAGCCCGAAGGGACATAGAAGGGCTCGGCAATCGCCGTCTTGGCCGCCATGACCACAAGAAGGATCACGACGATATCGACGATGCTCTTGGTCCAACTGGAAGTGCGTGGCTTATCCTTAGACACGGTGTTGCGTTCCGTCGTCACCATTACGCCGTGCCTCCGACCGTGATGCGATCCATGCGCAGAGAGGGCTGCCCAACGCCGACGGGGACGCCCTGGCCGTTCTTGCCGCACGTCCCGATGCCTGGGTCAAGGGCGAAGTCGTTACCGATCATGGTGATGCGGTGCAAGTCGGTCGGCCCATTGCCGATCAGCATAGCGCCTTTGACCGGCGCGCCGACCTTGCCGTTCTCGATCTTGTAGGCCTCGGTGCACTGGAAGACGTACTTGCCCGACGTGATGTCAACCTGGCCGCCGCCGAAGCTCACGGCGTAGAGGCCGTTCTTCACCGAGGCGATGATCTCCTGCGGATCATGCTGGCCGGCGAGCATGTAGGTGTTGGTCATGCGCGGCATTGGCACATGCGCGTGCGATTCGCGGCGGCCGTTGCCGGTCGGCTTCATGCCCATGAGCCGCGCGTTCTGGCGGTCCTGCATGTAGCCCACGAGGATGCCGTCCTCGATCAGCACAGTGCGATTGGTCGGCGTACCTTCGTCGTCGATGGAGAGCGAACCGCGCCGCTGTTGCATGGTGCCGTCGTCGACCACCGTGACGCCCTTGGCGGCGACGCGCTGACCCATGAGGCCGGCGAACGCGGACGTCTTCTTGCGGTTGAAGTCGCCTTCGAGGCCATGGCCGACGGCTTCGTGGAGCATGACGCCAGGCCAGCCGGAGCCGAGAACGACGTCCATTTCACCCGCCGGCGCCGGCACGGCTTCGAGATTGACCAGCGCCTGCCGCACCGCCTCGTCCACCGCACCCTGCCAGGAATGCGTGGTGATGAAGCGCTCATAGCCTTCGCGTCCGCCAAAGCCGAAGCTGCCCGACTCCTGCCGGTCGCCGTCGCCGGTGACCACCGAGACGTTCAGCCGTACCAGCGGACGGATGTCGCGATAGATCTCCCCATCGGCGCGCACGATCTCGACCACCTGCCAGGTGGCGGCCACGCTGGCCGATACCTGCCGGACGCGCGGGTCCTTGGCGCGCGCATAGGCGTCGATCTCTTCGAGCAATTTCACCTTGGCATCGAATGCGGGCTGACCCAACGGATTCTCGTCGCCATAGAGTCTGCGGTTGGTGCGGCCGGGGGCATCGGCATATTTGCCGGTGTGACCACCCTTCACCGCCCGCACGGCCTCCGCCGCACGGGCAAGCGCGGCTTCCGACAGGTCGGAGGCGTGGGCGTAGCCGACTGCCTCGTCCTTGACGGCGCGCAGGCCGAAGCCTTGGGCAGTGTCGTAGGTCGCCTGTTTCAGGCGCCCGTTGTCGAACACCAGCACTTCGGCCTGGCGATACTCCAGGAACAATTCTCCGTCATCGGCCCCTTCGAGCCCGCGCCCAATCAGCTTGTTGACCTTGTCGCGGTCGAGACCGGCGCGGTCGATCAGCGAGGACATGGCTGGATCCATGGGGATTTTTCTCCGGGACGTGACTTACCGAGCCATCAAATAGGACGTCTATGGCCCTTTGGCGAGGCCCGCGCGTTCATAGGAGAGTTCCCACACGCTGAAGGCCGGCCCGGTGGCCTGGCAAATTAACAGGAGTTAATCCCGGAGCGTGTCCACCCCGTCAGAAGTCCGTGCGCTTGAGCAGGTAATCGAGCCCGCCGACGCGATACCAGCGGTACCCATAGCCTTCGATGCAGATGCAGTGCTTGCCGTTGTCGCCGGCGTGGCTGTGATCCGCGCTGAGCAGGTTGATCAACCGGTCGTCACTATCGCCTATGATGCGGATCGAGAACGCGACCTCGCGCGGCTCGTGCGCCAGGTTGTGCAGAAAGAGCGCTGCGTTATTGCGCCAATCATAGCGAAGACCGAGGACCGCGTCGTCGCCCGTATTGAGCACCTCGAAATCGCCCCAACCGACTTCCGGCACTTCCTTGCGCATGCGAATGATGCGCTCCATCCAGTTCAGCATTGAATTCGGATCCCGCCGCTGCTCGGCGGCGTTGACGTGCTCGAACCCGTATGGTCCTCCACTGATGACTGGCACGATCGGCTTGCCACTCTTAGTGAAGCCGCCGTTCGGCTCGGTCGACCACTGCATCGGCGTGCGGCAGCAAGTGCGTTCGGGCAGTGAGAGATCATCGCCCATGCCGAGTTCGTCGCCATAACGCAGGACCGGCGTGCCCGGGAGCGTGAACATCAAGCTATAGGCCAACTCTAGACGGCGGCGATCGCCGGAGAGCATGGGCGCCAGGCGCCGCCTGATGCCGCGGCCATAGAGCTGGTCCTCCTTGTGGGGACCGAAGGCGTCGAACACTTTTTGCCGTTGCGTCTCGCTCAGCCGTCCGAGATCGAGCTCGTCGTGATTGCGGAGGAAAATTCCCCACTGGCCGCTGGCCGGGCGCGCCTCGGTCTTGTCCATGGCCTTTGCCAGCGGACGCGTGTCGGCGGTCGCCAGCGCGTAGAAAAGGCTCTGATTGACCTGGAAATTGAACATCATGTGCATGCGGTCGCCGTCGTCGCCGAAATACTGCATATCGGTGCGCGGCAGCACGTTGGCTTCGGCAAGGATGATGGAGTCGCCGACGCGCCATTGCAGGAATTCGCGAAAATCGCGCAGCATCTCATATTGCTCGCGCGGCTTCGTCACATCGGCGCCCTTGGTGCTGATGACGAAAGGTACTGCGTCCATGCGGAAGCCGGACACGCCGAGTTGAATCCAGAAGCCCATGATCTTGAGCAACTCGGCCTGAACTTCGGGATTGGACGTGTTGAGGTCGGGCTGGAAGTCGTAGAAGCGGTGGAAGTACCATTCCTTGGCGCGCGAATCGTGCGTCCAGGTGCTCTTCTGCACGCTGGGAAACACCATCCCCGTGTCCGCGTGCGCCGGGCGCTTCTTCGACCAGATGTACCAGTCGCGATACTTCGAGTTCGGATCGCGTCGCGCGTCCTGGAACCAGGGATGTTCATCCGAGGTGTGGTTGACGACGAGATCGATCAGCACGCGGATGCCGCGCTGCTTGGCGCCGTGCGTGAATTCAACGAAGTCGCCCAGCGATCCGTAGGCGGGATTGACCGCGTAGTAATCGGAGATGTCGTAGCCGTCGTCGCGCCCGGGCGACTTCTGGAACGGCATGAGCCACAGCGCGGTGACGCCGAGGCCGTGCAAATAGTCGAGCCGCCGCATCAGGCCTTGGAAGTCGCCAATGCCGTCGCCATTGGCATCCATGAAGGTGCCGACCGACAGGCAATAGACGATTGCGTTCTTGTACCAGAGATCCTTGATCATGCGCCCCGCATGGTCCCGCTGGAGTGAGCCAGGGCGATAAGGGCGGAGGTCGCGTAGAGGTTCCGTGCAAGTCCGCGAAAACCGCGAATCGCCACTAAAGCCTGCTCGCGATTGAGAGCATATGCCGCGAGCCGGCGCCGTCATCGCGCCCCGGCTCATCACAGGGCCTAGCGGTCCTCGCTCGGGTAGGTCAGCCCGTCGGGCCCAACGCGCGCGGCGGCGGTCATGTGTGCCGGTTCGATGTGACCTTGGCCAAGGATGTGAAACACCGTCTCGCCCGCCGCGATCAGGTAATCGGTGATAATCCGGCGATGACATCGCCACCATACCGCTTCCGCGCACATGATAGCGCAAGTGTTGGCGTGGCTGAGCTCGCGCAGCCTGTTCAGGCCGGACCGGAAGCCCTCGCTCATCGCGTAGTCTGCGTAATTATGAAAGCTCTTATTCTGCCAGAACGAATTGATGGATTCCGCGATATCACGCTGATGTCCACGCAGGCCGCCGAGCGCGGCGATGTGTTCATAGCCGATACCGACGTGCGACAGCGTTCGTGGAAGCGCATCCTGATTGTATTGCGGATTGGTTCGAGAGCGCGGCACCGCACGGACATCGACCACAAGCCTGACGTCCGCAGCCTTCAGCAAATCCTCGAAGTCCTCGATGGAGCGGGTCGAGTGGCCGATCGTATAGAAAGGAAGTGCCATACGAAGCCTGGCGCCTTTCAACGGATATGCCGCAGTGCCGATCCCTTGTGCAAGGCGACGTGGTCCGTCTTGTCGCTCTCGATCTCGTATTGCGGCTCGTCTTCGCTCGCGTGATGAGTATGGCCCTTGTAGTCGACGTCGCGCGTATGCACCTTGACGATCCGGCCGCGGACACGGCCGGCCTCTGAATTCCAGCTCACGTGGTCGCCGACTTTGAATTTTCGTGCCATCGGGCCCTCATCGATCTTTGACGGCGAACCACGGGCGGAAAACAACGTCGATTCAGTCGCGCGTGAACTTCACCGACACCTCGCCGATCGGATCGACTGCATGAATGAAGTCGACCTCGTCCGGCTCGATCATCGGCGGCGGCGTGATGGAGCCAGTTATGATGATATCGCCGGCTGAGAGCTTCACGCCGAACGCGGCCACCACGGTCGCGACATGCGCGACGACGTCGATGAGCTTGCCGGTGAGCGCTTCCGGATCGCCAGTGCGGTTCACCTCGACACCGCGCCGAACCACGCGCGAGGTGAGGCCGCGCACGCTGCCGCCCGGCTGCGTCTGTGTGCCGAGGATCACCCCACGCTGATAGATGTCGCCCGCCAGCACCGCGTCGAGGTTTGCGGCTTCCGGCACCGGATTGAGATCGGCCAACTCGATGGCCGGAGTGAGCTCCTTGATCGCCGCCATCACCTCGTCGGGCGCTGCGTCCGGGCCCAGATCGGTTGCCATGCGCACGGCGATTTCCGGCTCGGCCACCGGCCGCAAGTAGCTCTTCAGCGACACCGTGCTGCCCGACGGCACCAGCGCGTTCTGCATCAGGAAGCCGATCATCGGCGCTTCAATACCGAGCTTCTTTAAGCTCGCGGGTGCGCCGAGGCCGACCTTCCAGCCCAGCGGCTTCTCGCCGGCGGCAATGCGCGCTCGACGGTCGGCGAACTGCGCCTCCATGCCTTTCCTGACGAGCGGATTGTCGAGAATTCCCATGTTCAGTTCCTTTGGTTCGTACTGAGCCTCCCCACAAGGGGGAGGTTAGAAAAATGCGCGTGGTCGCGTGGATCGCAAGCTTACTTGTGGCTATCCGGGTGCACCTCGTACTCCGATGCGTCGATCGACCCCGCGCCCATCCAGCCCCAGACCAGGACCACGTCCTCGTCCGACGTGTTGTTGAAGCCGTGCCACACGCCGCGCGGGGAGTAGACCACATCGCCTTCGCCGGACGGCACCTCGCCTTTGTCCGTATAGATGTGGCCCTTGCCCTTGAGCACGATGAAGAACTCGTCGCATTTGTGATGGCGGTGGTTTTCGTGCCGCGCGCCGGGCTTGAGCACCGTCCATCCGACCACGTGGTCGGCGCCCGCGGATTTCTTGTCGATCAGGAACTGCACCTGCATGTCGACCCAGCCGTCGTCGCGCTTCAAGCCTTCGACCTTCGGGACGTCGCGCAAGTTGGTGCGGTACATCTGCTGCATTGGCTGTCCTTCTTTCATTTTGGCCGCCGTGCCTTTCACGGCCTTGGCCAGCGCGGCTCCGAACTTTTCACCTGACGATGTCATGCTTGACCTCCAAGCTTGCTATAGACCTGATGCGCCACGACGAAGTCGTTGGCGTCGATGCCCAGCCCGCGGCAGGCATTCATCATTTCGTTAGCGGCAGCCGCGAGCGGCACCGGGCTGCCGAGGCGGCGGCCGAGATTGAGCGCCAGCATCATGTCTTTCTGTTGCAGCGTCACGTCGGCGAGCGGCACGGCCGGCATCTTGCCGTCGAGGATGAAGGGGCCGCGATAGCCGAGCACCGGCGAGGCGGCGACGCTCTTGAGGATGGCGTCGACGGCGGCCTCGCGCGACACGCCGCCTTTCTCGGCCAGCGCGACGGCTTCGCCGAAGCAGATCACCTCGACCATCAGCAGCAGATTGACCGCAATCTTCATCTGGCAGGCGAGGCCGTTGCCGCCGATGCGCGTGACTTTCGGCCCGATCGCTAGGAGCACCGCCTTGGCGCGCTCGAAAGCTTGCTCGTCGCCGCCGATCATCACCGAGGCATTGCCCTGCGTTACCGTGACAGGCGAGCCGGAGATCGGTCCATCGAGCATGATCGAGCCGGCCTTGGCGAATTCGGCGGCGACGGCTCGGCTTTCCTCCGGCTCGATCGTACTCATGTCGATGTAGATGTTGCCCTTCTTGAGTCCGGCGACGATGCCGTCCGGGCCGAGCGCGACGGCCTTTACCGCCTTCGAATCGGTGACGATGGAGAACACGATCTCGGATTGCGCAGCGACCTCGCGCGGCGTGTCCGCCCAGGCCATGCCATTCTTGATCAGCGTCTCGGCTTTCTCGCGTGAGCGATTCCAGCCGACGACGCTATGCCCCGCCGCCATCAAGCGCGGCACGATGAGCTGTCCCATCGCGCCCAGTCCAACAAAGCCAAGTTTCATGACAACTCTTCTCTTCTGTTGCGGGCGAGCCCCGCCGTTTCCCCCGCGCGCTGCGGCAGAGATCGTGTCGAACCGCGCACAATCAGCTCCACCGGCAGCACGACGTGTCGCGGCGCGCGCGTCGCATTCTCGATGATATCGACGATGAGTTCGGCGGCTTCCGCACCCGCCTTGTAGTGCTGCACGCGGACGGTGGTCAGCGGAGGCGATACGCGGTCGGCCAGCGCCATATCGTTGAAGCCGGTGATCGATACATCGCCGGGGCAGTCGATCTTGTGGCGGCGGAAGGCGCCGATCGCGCCGACGGCGAGCCGATCGTTGGCACACACCACGGCGGTGAACGGCTTGCCCGCGACGAGCAATTCCTCGGCGCAGCGCTCGCCTTCCATCTCGTTGAAGGCGCGCGCAAAGGAGACGAGCGGCGGCGTCATCCCGAGGCCCAACTCCTCGCAATAGCGCACATAGCTCGAATAGCGATTGTGGCCGGTCGACACGGTCTGCGGCCCGGCGATTGCAGCAACGCGGCGATGGCCGAGCGAGGCGAGGTGCGTGAGGACGCGCCGCAGGCCGTCATCCTCGTCATGCACGACGGAGGAGAAGCGCGGATCGTCAGTACGCCGGCTCACAGTCACCGCCGGCACATCGGCGGTGAGCGCGGAGAGCTCCGTATCATGCCGCGCCACGCTGGCGAGGATCAGCCCGTCGATGCCGCGCGGCCGCATCGCCTCGATCACGCGCACTTGCCGTCGCGCATCGCCGTCGGTGTTCGCGAGGATGGCAACATAATTATGCCGCGCCAACCCATCCTCGATGCCGCGGATGATCGGCGGAAACACCGGATCGGTGATGTCGGGGATGATCACGCCGATGGTGCGCGAACGGTTGGTCCTGAGCAGATAGGCGGCCGCGTTCGGCGCATAACCGCGGCGGCGGCTCGCCCGCTTGATCTTCTCCATCAAGTCGGGCGAGACCGCGTGCGTGCTCTGCGGATTGAGCGCGCGTGAGATGGTCGACACGTGCACGCCGACGTCACGGGCGATGTCCTTCAGTGTCGGCCGTGCGCGCTTTGGTTTCTTCAAGTATGGCTCCGAAATATCTCATTCGTTCTCACGGCTGCGCCTTCTCGAACGGATAGATCAGGTCACCCGACTTGTAGTCCTTCGGATAGACGACGACCTGTCGCTTCCAGTCCTGGAATTGCGTGAGATCACCGCCGGTAATGCCCTGGAACTGCAGGCAGATGATGCGCGGCGTCGTCCATTCGCCGTCCTTGCCGAACTTGATCGGGCCGATCACGGTGTCGAATGTCGTCTTGGAAAGATAATCCGCGAGCGTGTCGTCATTGAGTGACTTCGTCTCGGTCACCGCCTTTGCGAGGATCTGTCCGGCCGCATAAGCGTAAGGCGGATAAGTGAAGCCGAGCGGATCGGTGCCGAGGCTCGCCGCGCGCTTCTGGTATTCCGCCATCATGCGCGCGGTGCCGTCGAATTGCAGGCTCGGCGCTGGGACGTAGAACTCGTTGCTGACATAGCCGTTGATCGCCGGCCCGAGCTTCTGCTTGATGCCGGTGACCAGGAGGCCGAGCATCGCGCCGCCGATCAGCTTGGGCTTGAATTTGATCTCCTTCGCCGCCTGGATGATGCCCGCGGTGTCGACCGGCAGCGTTGCCGCGTAAACGACATCGGGATTGGCGGCCTGCAGCGCGCGCACGATCGGCGTGAAATCGGTGGTCGAGAGCGGATAAGTGCGCTCGAGCACGATTTCCATGCCGGCGGCCTTGGCGTTCTCGCGCGCGCCATCGAGCGCGTGGCGTGAATATTCGACATCGGCTCCGACGAGCGCCACGCGCGTCGGCTTCGGCGTCTGCTCAGCGGCCATATCGAACACGCACTTGGAATAGTTGGCAGGCGAGGGGCCCTGCGAATTCATCGAGAAGTAACGCCCATAGTGGAACGCGTTGTTGGAGCCGAGCCCGAAAATGCCGATGGTGGTGCGGTTCTTCTGCATGATCGTCGGCAGAGTCGCGGCGATCACCTGCGTGCTGTAGGGACCGATGATGAGATCGACCTTGTCGATGCCCATCAGTTTTTCATAGATGCCGGGGCCGTTCGCCGGATTGCCCTGATCGTCGTAATAGACGAACCGGACCTCGCGTCCGAGTAGGCCGCCCTTCGCGTTGATGTCGTCGCGCCAGATCTCGAGACCGGCGAGCACCTGTTTGCCCGCCGGCGCCGTCGGTCCGGTCAGGCTGATGCTCAGGCCAATGCGCAGCGGATCGGCGGCGAAGCTTTGCGTGCCTGCGGCCAGCCATATCGCCGCGCCCAGCAATGCCGATAAGCCGACACGGCGGAATCGTACGTGTCCGGTCATGAAACCTCCCAGAATTGTCCGGTTATTGCTCCGGAATTGGCACGCAGCCTACGCGCGGCGGCAATTCTTGGCAATCGTTTGCCAAGCGCGGACGCGGAATGCTACGCAACGGCGGCCGATGGCTCGCTTGATTTCATCCGGCCGCGTCGGGACAATGAAAACGAGATGCGACGTCGCTGTCCGGCGTATTTGCACAGAACAAAAATGGGGGAAGCATGTTCAAGGCTTCGGCGAACGTGATGCTGCCGACATCGATCATCGGATCGCTGCCGCGCCCGACTTGGTACACCGCGACGCTCGGCTCGAAGAGCTTCCTCGAAGCGATGGTCAACTCGCGCTATCGCGAGCAATACGAGGATGCCGTCTCGTCTTTCCTGCGCGCGCAAGAACTCGCCGGGTTGGACATCGTCACCGACGGCGATGCGCATTACGACGAAGAAGTTGGTGGCATGAGCTGGCAGAGCTACGCGCCGACGCATATGAGCGGATTCAGCGCGACGCCGCAGGCCTCGGTCTACAATGTCGGGGCGGTCGCCTATCCGCGCGGTCACATCCTGCACGATTTCCTCGAAGCGCGCGTCTTTCCCAAGATCGTCGGCCCGGTCGGCCGCGGCAATCTGCAATACGTCGCCATGTGGAAGGTGGCGCAGCGGATGACCAAGCGCCCGGTGAAATACGGTACCATCCTGCCCGAGCTGCTCGCCGCCTCCGTGGCCGACGAGTACTACAAGGATCCGGTCGAGCGCACGCTGGCGCTCAGCGCCGCGCTGAATGAGGAGCTCAATGAGCTCGCCGATGCGGGCTGCCCCGTCATTCAGATGGAGGAGCCGCAAATCCATATGGTGCCGGTGCGCGGCAAGGCCTTCGGCAAGCTGGGCGTCGATGAGCTGGTCGGCATCTTCAACAAGACGGTGAAGGGGCTGCGCGCCAAGACCGAGGTGTGGTGCCACACCTGCTGGGGCAATCCGAGCCAGCAGCGCATCTTCAAGGATGTGCAGAGCTACAAGCCGACGCTCGACGCGCTGAACACGATCGACGCCGACGCCGTCACCTTCGAGACCTGCTCATCCGGCCCGGATGACCTGAAGGCGATCGGCGAACACATCAAGGACAAGAAGATCGTCATCGGCGTCATCGACCATCACACACTGCAGGTCGAGCGTCCCGACGACATCGCGACGCTGATTCGCGAGGCGCTCAAATACATTCCGCCGGAGCGGCTGGTCATCTCGTCGGATTGCGGCATGGGGCGCGAGGGCATGGGCCGCCGCCATGCGGCCTACAAGATGGTCGCCATGGTGCTCGGCACCAACATCGTCCGCAAAGAACTCGGCCTGCCCGAGGCAGAGTGCCTCGCGGCCGATTCGCGCTATTCGCTCACGGTGACGAGGACCTGAACCCCATTTTCCTGCAAGGACAGGCTGAAGGAAGGTCGCCTTATCGCCTCCGCGAGCAGACTAGGGCAATTTGTCATACCCCTCGCCGAATCCGGCGAGGCTCATCGGAAAGCCGATGCCTTCCTCTGGCGTTTGGAAGATGATGAAGGTCGCGGTCTTGCCGTTGCGCAGCTTGCCGATCAGCGTGTCGTCCATGACGACCTCGGCGATGCAGCCATTGGGCAGGCAGCGTACGAAGCCGGCGCGCCCGATATCGACGTTGTCGATCTTCAGTCCCAGGCCGGACGGCAAAAGTACGCCCAGCGGTGCGACGACGCGCATCAGACGGCTCTTCTGATCCGCGGTTTTCAGGACAATCACGGTCAGGCCGACATTGGCGCGGTCCTCCGCGGTCACGCTCTGGATCAGCGCGCATTGCTCCGACTTGGCCCCGGGCGGCGTGTCGCAGCGAATCTGCCAATCCTTGTGCACCGACTTCACGGCGCCTTGGGCCGCAGCCCGTTCGGTTGGGATCAATGCCAGCGCAAGTGCAGCTGCGAGGAACGCCGTCCAGGCCCGCCCCGAGAACGTACGCATTCCAAGCTCGAAAATGCCCATAATCCAGTCCTTTGGCGCGGGCTTCGATCGCCCGGCGGCTCTGTCAGCCGGCCGAATCGCTGCCCCCGTCAGCATGTTAGCCGTCCCCCTTGGGTCATGCCCGCCCGGTCATGTCAAGCAAGCGCACACAGCATGTGCACCGCGATCCGGGCGGCGCATCCAAGCCGTCGCCACGTGGCGTAAATGCGGCGCGCAGACCCACGCGGCGCTGCGGCCTCAGGTCGCGTGCGTCCTATAATACGGCGCCAATCCGCCGTCTCGAATCGTGAGGCTGGCGCCGTTCGGAGTCTGGATTCAACGACCCGTCCCAGGGTCTTGGGGGTAAAGCGGGCGCGGTCGGCGAGTTATGATCGAGTGCATTGCGGCAGGTTGCAAATTGTGGTTTGAGAGGCCGGGATTTCCCCCGTCCCGCCGCACAGTTCAAGGTGCCACGCCCGTGGCAAAATGCCGTGTCTGGCGGGGTCGGACCGCCGAACGCGCTTGCGGGACGCGGCAATAAGAGTGGCCCACGCAAGGGCCGTATTCGCGTCGAGGGAGCGCATTCGAAAATGCTGGTGCTTAAGCGGTTGATCGCATTCGTGGTCGCAAGCGTGTCCGTCTTCGGTGGGGGCGCCGCTTTGGCCGCCGATCAGGTCATCGGACAGCCGCATCCATGGCAGCTTGGCCTTCAGGCCGGCGTCACGCCGGTGATGGACGATATCATCTGGTTCCACGACTTTCTGCTGTGGGTCATCGCCGCCATCACGCTCTTTGTGTTGGTGCTGTTGGTCACCGTCATCCTGAAGTTCAACTCCCGCAGCAATCCCACGCCCTCGCGCACCACGCACAACACCACCATCGAGATCGTCTGGACCGTGGTTCCGGTCCTCATTCTAGTGGCGATCGCGGTCCCCTCGTTCCGTCTGCTCTTTTACGAGCTCGTCCCCCCGCAGGCGGACATCACCGTGAAGGCCACCGGCAAGCAGTGGTTCTGGAGCTACAGCTATCCGGACAGCAAGTTTGAGTTCGACTCGCTGATGGTCGCCGAGAAGGATCTCAAGCCCGGCCAGCCGCGCCTGCTCACGGTCGACAATGAGATGGTGGTTCCGGTGAACAAGGTCGTGAAGGTGCTCACGACCGGCGCCGATGTCATCCACTCGTGGGCGGTTCCATCGTTTGGCGTCAAAATTGACGCAATTCCCGGACGTGTGAACGAAACCTGGTTCAAAGCCGAACGGGAAGGCACATATTACGGGCAGTGCTCGCAATTGTGCGGCCGCGATCACGCATTCATGCCGATCGTCGTCCATGTCGTCAGCGACAAGGACTACACGGCCTGGCTCGATCAGGCGAAAAAGAAGTATGCCACCGACGACACCCGTCCGACCGCGGTCGCCGCGGCGGCCGAGGTGCAGTGATCCATAATAAAAACGCTCATATAATCTGACGGCGAGAAACGGTCGAAGGACAGTAATGATGGCGAGCAACGCGGCTGCGGCACACGGCGCACACGACGCCAACGGGCACCATCCGACCGGATGGCGGCGCTTCGTTTATTCGACGAACCACAAGGACATCGGCACGATGTACCTCGTGTTCGCGGTGATGGCCGGCGTGATCGGTGGCCTTCTGTCGATCGCCATCCGCATGGAACTGCAAAATCCGGGCATTCAGTTCTTCCCCACGCCGCACGAATACAACGTGTTCGCTACCGCGCACGGCCTGATCATGATCTTCTTCATGGTCATGCCGGCGATGATCGGCGGCTTCGGCAATTGGTTCGTGCCGCTGATGATCGGGGCGCCCGACATGGCGTTCCCGCGCATGAACAACATCTCGTTCTGGCTGCTGCCGGCTTCCTTTGCGCTGCTGATCACCTCGATGTTCGTCGAGGGTGAGCCGGGCGCGCTCGGTGCGGGCACCGGATGGACAATCTACGCGCCCCTGTCGACCAGCGGCCATCCCGGCCCGGCGGTCGATTTCGTCATTCTGGCCCTCCACTTGGCCGGTGCGTCGTCGATCCTCGGCGCCATCAACTTCATCACGACCATCTTCAACATGCGCGCGCCGGGCATGACCTTGCACAAGATGCCGCTGTTCGTGTGGTCGATCCTGGTGACCGTGTTCCTGCTGCTCCTGTCCCTGCCGGTCCTGGCCGGCGGCATCACGATGCTGCTGACCGACCGTAACTTTGGCACCACGTTCTTCTCGCCGGAGGGCGGCGGCGACCCGCTGCTGTTCCAGCACTTGTTCTGGTTCTTCGGGCATCCGGAAGTCTACATCCTGATCCTCCCCGGCTTCGGCATGATCAGCCAGATCGTCGCCACTTTCAGCCGCAAGCCTGTCTTCGGCTATCTCGGCATGGCCTATGCGATGGTCGCCATCGGCGGCATCGGCTTCGTCGTCTGGGCGCACCACATGTACACGGTCGGCCTTTCGAGCGGCGCACAGGCCTATTTCGTCGCCGCCACAATGGTGATCGCGGTGCCGACGGGCGTGAAGATCTTCTCCTGGATCGCCACGATGTGGGGCGGTTCGATCGAGTTCCGCACGCCGATGCTTTGGGCGATGGGCTTCATCTTCCTGTTCACGGTCGGGGGCGTCACCGGCGTCGTTCTGGCCAATGCCGGCGTCGATCGCGTGCTGCACGACACCTATTACGTGATCGCGCACTTCCACTATGTGTTGTCGCTTGGCGCGGTCTTCGCCATCTTCGCGGGCTGGTACTATTGGTTCCCGAAGATGAGCGGCTACATGTACAATGAAACGATCGGGAAGCTGCACTTCTGGGTGATGTTTGTCGGCGTCAACCTGATCTTCTTCCCGCAGCACTTCCTCGGCCTCGCCGGGATGCCGCGCCGGACAGTTGACTATCCGGACGCCTTCCATGGCTGGAACGAAATCTCGTCCTTTGGCTCCTACATTGCCGGACTTGGAGTCGTCATCTTCTTCATCGGCGTGATCGAGGCCTTCGCGAAGAAGCGCGTTGCCGGCGATAATCCGTGGGGCGCCGGTGCGACGACGCTGGAATGGACGCTGTCGTCGCCGCCGCCGTTCCATCAGTTCGAGACGCTTCCGCGGATCAAGTAAGGGATAAACTGGCGTATCATGTCACTTGTCACTGATGGTGCAGACTTCCGCGGCCGCATGGCCGCGGGTTCGGACGCAGATCTGGCCGAGCCAAGTCTCGCCACGGTGGGGGATTACATCGCCCTCCTGAAGCCGCGGGTGATGTCGCTTGTCGTGTTCACGGCGCTTGTCGGCCTTGCCGTCGCGCCGGGCTCGATCAATCCGGTGACCGCCTTCACCGCGCTGCTCTGCATCGCGGTGGGCGCCGGCGCGGCCGGTGCGCTCAACATGTGGTACGATGCCGACGTCGACGCGGTCATGACCCGCACGTCGCGGCGTCCCGTCCCGATGGGGCGCGTTCGCCCCCGCGAGGCCCTCGCATTCGGCGTGACGCTCGCCGGGTTCTCGGTGATGACGCTGGGGCTGCTGGTGAACGCGCTCGCGGCCGGTCTGCTGGCCTTCACCATCTTCTTCTACGTCGTCGTCTACACGGTCTGGCTCAAGCGCTCGACGCCGCAGAACATCGTTATTGGCGGCGCCGCCGGCGCCTTCCCGCCGATGATCGGCTGGGCCGCGGTCACCGGCTCGCTCTCGTTCGAGCCGATCCTCCTGTTTCTGATCATCTTCTTCTGGACGCCGCCGCACTTCTGGGCGCTCGCCCTGTACAAGGCGGACGACTACAAGCGCGCCGGCATTCCCATGCTGCCCGTCGTGTCCGGCGACCTCAATGCGCGGTGGCAGATCCTCCTGTACACGCTGGTGCTGGTGCCGCTGGCGATTGCGCCTTGGCCGCTCGGTTATGCGGGCGTGTTGTACGGCATGACATCGGTCGTCACCGGCGCGATCATGCTGGTGCTGGCAGTCCAGGTCCTGCGCGAGCGCCGCCCGGTCGAGCGCGCCTGCCGGCATCTCTTCGCCTTCTCGATTCTGTACCTCTTTCTGCTGTTCGCGGTGTTGCTGATCGAGCGCGGATGGGGCGGGCTCCTTGCCCGATTGGCTGCGTGAGTGTCGATATCGCCATGAACGATACGCCTGAGAAAGACGAGGGCATCGTGCTCACCGAGGCACAGCAACGCGCGCGGCGCTCGCGTTCGATCGCGATTGCGCTCGCGCTCGCCGCCTTGGTGATCCTGTTCTATGTAATGACCTTGGTGAAGGGACCGGGCGTACTCGTTCGGCCAATCTGACCATGACGGAACCGGGCGACAGCAAGAAGCCTCTGCGTCGCGACATGATCGTCGCGGCGAGCTGTGGTGCTGTCGTCGCTGCCATGATCGGCGCGTCCTACGCCGCCGTCCCCTTGTACAACTGGTTCTGCAGGACGACAGGCTTCGCCGGTACGACCCAGGTCGCTGAAAAGGCGCCGGACCACATTCTCGGCCGCACGGTGATCGTCCGTTTCGATTCGAATGTCGCGCCCGGCCTGCCGTGGAAGTTCGAACCCGAACAGAACGAAGTGAAGGTGCGCATCGGCGAGGTGAAGACCGTTCAATACAAGGTCGTCAACGAAGCGGCGCGCGAGATCACCGCACAGGCGGCATACAATGTCTCGCCGCCGCAGGTCGGGGCCTACTTCGACAAGATCAACTGCTTCTGCTTCACCCAGCAGACCATGAAGCCGGGTGAAACGCGGGAGATGGCCGTCGTGTTCTACGTCGATCCCTCGATCGTCAAGGATCACGACCAGGACCGTCTCAGCACAATCACCTTGTCCTATACCTTCTATCGGCTGCCGGACTCGGCGCGGCCGGTGGCCGAGGCGCCTGATACAAAGTCGAGCAACATTAACTGAACAAGAGGAGCGTCTGCAGACGCTCCCATGGGGTTGAACGGAGACGACAAAGATGGCCGACGCTCACGCCAAACATCATGACTACCACCTGGTCGACCCGAGCCCGTGGCCCGCGGTTGGCTCGGTGTCCGCCTTCATCACGGCGGTCGGCGCCATCAGTTGGATGCATCACCTGTTCACCGGCGCGCCCGCGGTGTTCGGCATCGGCATGCTCGGCGTGCTCTACACCTTCGTCGGCTGGTGGCGCGATGTGATCAACGAGGCCGAGCACGGCGGCTTCCATTCGCGCGTGGTGCAGATCTCGCACCGCTACGGCATGATCCTGTTCATCGCCTCCGAGGTGATGTTCTTCGTCGCCTGGTTCTGGGCTTACTTCAACACGGCGCTGTTTCCCGATGCCGCTAACGAAGTCGGCCGTCTCGCCTTCACCGGCGGCGTCTGGCCGCCGAAGGGAATCGAGACCTTCGATCCGTGGCACCTGCCGCTGCTCAACACGCTGATCCTGCTGACGTCGGGCACGACGGTGACCTGGGCGCACCACGCGCTCCTGGAAAATGACCGCGAGGGCGTGAAGTGGGGCCTGATCCTCACCATCCTGCTCGGCCTCACCTTCACCTGCGTGCAAGCGTTCGAATATTCGCACGCCGCCTTCGCCTTCAGCGGCAACATGTATGGCGCCGCCTTCTTCATGGCGACAGGCTTCCACGGCGCGCACGTGATCATCGGCACGATCTTCCTGATTGTCTGCCTGGTACGCGCGCTCAACGGGCATTTCACCCCGACCCAGCATCTCGGCTTCGAATTCGCCGCCTGGTACTGGCACTTCGTTGACGTGGTGTGGCTCTTCCTGTTCGCCTGCATCTATGTGTGGGGTTCCGGCGCCGCTGCCGCGCACGGAGGCTGAGCGCTCCCGCGTGGTTCGCGACAGGGCGGCGGGAACGCCGCCCTTTTGCGTTCTTTAGATGCAAAAGGAGCTGAGATGAGCAACCAGGCATCGCCCGATCCACTGCCAATAACGCGCGGCCTGCGCGGACGCTGTCCGCGCTGCGGGCAAGGCAAGCTGTTTCAGGGCTTCCTCGGGTTGCGCCAGAGCTGCGATCATTGCGGGCTCGACTATCATTTCGCCGATGCCGGCGACGGACCGGCGGTGTTCGTCATTTTGATCGGCGGCGCGATCGTGGTCTGCGCGGCGCTGTTCACGGAGATCGTCTACCAGCCGCCGTACTGGGTGCACGCGGCGCTGTGGCTGCCGCTGATCCTCATCGTCACGCTCCTGCCGCTGCGGCCGCTCAAGGGCGTGCTGATCGCCCTGCAATACCACCATAAGGCCGCCGAAGGCCGGCTCGAACATCGGAGCGACGCTTGAATCCCTTGCGTGAAAAGCGCCTTACCGGTGTGATCGAGGCGACAGTGTTCGCCGTCGCCGGAGTCGCCATTTTGATGGGACTCGGGGTCTGGCAACTCGACCGCAAGGTCTGGAAAGAGAATCTGATCGCGCAACTCAGCGAGCGTCTCAATGCGCCGCCGGGCGCGATGCCGCCGCGCAGCGATTGGGAGCGCCTGACGCAGG
>Ga0310811_10000984_pt1 | contig 36429 bp, 49 predicted proteins | sample YCmetagenome_FD_207642 | JGI IMG/M metagenome (GOLD analysis project Ga0310811, IMG submission 207642) | Soil microbial communities from experimental microcosm in Duke University, North Carolina, United States - YC | ecosystem: Engineered > Artificial ecosystem > Soil microcosm > Unclassified ... | reverse complement strand
GACTGCCGCGCCGAGTTCATCTGCGACATCGAGAACACCATCCGGTCGGGCAACTGGGGATTCATCGACCCGCAGTTCGAGATGATGACCCCCTACATCAAGCGCACGAAGGCCGACATCGCCTACAAGGCCATCGAGCTCGGCGTTCCGTTCCACGAGACCTGGTCCTGCTACAAGGGCGGGCACCAGCACTGTGGCAAGTGCGGCACCTGCGTCGAGCGCCTCGAGGCCATCGACCAGGCGCTCACCCGGTGGTCGATGTCGGACCACGACATGTACGGGAAGGTTCCCGTCGACTCCACGATGTACGAGGACAAGGACTTCTGGCGTGAAGCAGTCCTTAACAGGTAAGTGTCCGTACTGCAAGTCAAGGACAGCCGGCGTGATCTATCTCGGATACAACAGAGAGCAAGGCGTCTACGTGTACAGGTGCAAGCGAGTGACCTGTGTGGCCAAGTTCTTTGTCGAGCTCGAAGGTCTTCCTGAGTGAACTGCGTCGACTGTTCCAGCGAAGACGTAGAGGTCCTTGAGTACGACAAGGACGAGGACCTCTACGTCTACCGCTGCAACAACTGTGGGATCCAATTCACCCTCGAGGATGACACGGAGACCTGGAAATGAACTGTCCGAGCTGCAGCAGCGAGAACACCACGGTCATCGAGGTCGGTGAGACTGACGACGACACGCTCTTCGAATGTGACGACTGCCTCGATCAGTTTCTCGGAGAGGAAGCGTAATGAACTGGGGCACCTTCTGGACCATCCTGGCACAGACCGGAATCGTGCTGGTGGTCTTGATCTTCGTGGCAGCCGCCTTGGCTGTCATCGTTCCTGACCTCCGGAACGTTTTCGGAAAGAAAAAATAAATCTCTCACACGAACGCCCTTGTGTGATCACTACGCGTTAGCGTATACTTGAGCGAGAGCGTGTGAGAGAAAAGAGGAACCGGATGACTTATAGAACGGGATTCATCGGCGCGACGACCGAGGCAGCGACTGCCTGGGTTGGTAGTCAGGTCGAAGACGCCAAGCGTATCATCGTTCCCTTCGCCGGCTCGGGTAGGGACATCCAGTCCATGGCGGGACCTGAGCGGACGATCGTGTCGTGGGACACGCAGCACTACAGCGCGGCGATCGTCAACGGGGTCTTCGCCGCGAAGAGCGTCGAGACGAACGTCGACAAGATCCGGTACCGCAAGGGCTGGACCTACGAGAACCGGCCCATCAAGAACATCGACGAGCGATGCGCCGGCTTCATCGACTGGGTGGCCGACGAAGGTACCCTGTTCGACCACGCGTGCATGGCTTCGGCGATCGTGCGATCCACCCTGATGGGTCGGATGACCCAGTGGTACGCCAACGTCGAGACCCTGTACAAGCGCTTCCTGAAGGCACGGGAGTACAACAGCACGTTCATCGGGCAGCCGGGTGAGTTCGTCCATTACGAAGGATCCGTCTACGACGACTTCGAGTCGGACGCCATCAAGACGGACAAGTACGACCTCATGCAGGTGGACCCGCCGAAGATCGTTGTCGGCGGGGACGTGTACTCGGCGAACTTCGACTTCCTGAACAAGGCACTCCACGGCACGGTGGAGGAGCTCCCGAAGTGGAACTGGCGCGACTCGCTCGAGCTCTTCCGAAAGCTCATCATCGGTGTCCACGCCGAGCGTGTCGTCTTCCTCTACGTCAGCGGCGTCCGCCCGGCGCACGAGGACGTCCGAGCCATGCTGGAGCAGTACGGGACGATCGAGGAAGAGAAGGCGTTCGACCACCGCGGCCGCACCGACTACGGCATCGTTCTTCGGAGGGACGCATGAGCTGGGAACAGGTGCCCGACACGTGGGCGATCATCCCCTGCACGAACCAGAAGACCAACACTCCGGGCAAGGCGCGCAACGTCTGGAACGGTAACCACTTCCAGCTGACGCTCGCCGTCGTGGAACTGTACTTCCCGAACGTGCTGATCATGTCGTACAAGTACGGACTCATCGATCCGGACCAGTGGATCGAGCCGTACGACATCGACATCAGAACTGCTTCCGCTGCGGACAAGCTGAAGTGGTGGTGGAAGATGCGTGACGACATCGCCGAGCTGTGCGAGAAGAAGCCCCTCCTCGTCGCGATGTACACCGGCGACGTCGAGCGCGAGCGGATCCTTCGGGAGTTCGTCAAGCACGACGTGAAGCAGATCATCCTTCCCTGGGAAGGCAAGTCCATCGGCAAGCGGATGCAGGCCGCCTACGATGGCGAGGCTCCCTTCGACCCCGAGAAGGCACGCAACCACGAGTACGACCTCCCCGACGACTACGACAAGCCGACGGAGACCGGTGGCACGAACAAGTACCTTCCGCCGCCGACCCAGCTCACCGACGACATCAACTGGGAGTAACGTGACCATCGTAGGCGAGACGACGATCAGCGTTCGGCACAACTTCGAGACGGCGCACCGCCTCTACCAGACTCCGGGCAAGTGTGAGAACATCCACGGGCACTCCTTCTGGTGCGACCTCGAGCTCGTGGGGAACGTCGGAGCGACGGGCATGCTGGCCGACCTCGACTTCGGCGACGTGAAGAAGAAGTTCCGTTCGTTCCTGGACGAGAACTTCGATCACCGCACCCTCTTGAACAAGATCGACCCGTGGGCTGGGCAGCTCCTCTTCGCAGGAGCGAACGCTGACGGACAGGCACACTTCCTTCCGGGTCTCTTCCCCACCGAGGGAGACCCGACGACAGAGAACATCGCCTACTGGATCGCGACCTGGGCACTCCAGGCCTTCCCGTGGGCAGTCGAGCACGTGGTGGTCAAGGTACAAGAGACGGCGGTCAACGCGGCGACGTGCTCCTTGTCACGCTAGCAATCTGGGACGCAATCGTAGTAAGCCTAGCCGGCACCTGGTGCTGGGTACTCGAAGGGAATGATAGTGAGCGACGACAAGATCAGGAAGAGCGTGGACCCCTTCTCGAGGTCGGATGCCCTGACGGATGCTGCATCGCACGTTCTGTCCGAAGCGGCGGGCCTGGAGATCGAAACTCCACACGGGCGCGACACTCCTCGTCGCTACGTGCAGATGCTGAAGGAGCTGACCACTCCCGAGGAGTTCAAGTTCACCACCTTCCCGTCGCACAAGGTCGACGAGATGATCACCGAACTGGACATCTCGTTCGTGAGCCTGTGCAACCATCACATCGTTCCGTACTTCGGCGTGGCGCACATCGCCTACGTGCCGGACGAGCTCATCGCGGGCCTGAGTAAGTTTGCTCGCACCGTTCGGTACTTCGCCGCGAGCCTCTCAGTCCAGGAGGAGCTGACCGACAACATCGCGCAGTTCCTCAACGACCAGCTGTCGCCCAAGGGCGTCGGCGTCGTGATGGAAGCCGAGCACCTCTGCATGACCATCCGCGGAGTCAAAGCGCCGGGCACTCGTACGCGTACGGCCAAGATGATGGGGGTGTTCGGAGACCACAACAGAACCGCCAAGGCGGAGTTCCTCGCCGCGATCAACGGCCGACGATGAGTACGCCGTTCGCCGACAAGACTCCCATCGAAGTCGACACGGTGGTCGTCGTGGACAAGTACGGTGTCGACGAGGAGTACAACACCAAGACTCATCCCGGCATGAAGGCGGAGCTCGTCGACGTCGGAGGTCAGGTAGAGCTCGTGGTACGTATCCCGATCCCGCCCGGCAGCAATCCGCAGACAAGGCAGGCACCACGTGGATGAGGTAGGCGTCACCCTATCGGTGTTCACAGACGACAAGGACGCTCTGGCGAAGGTGCTCGAGACCTTCAAGAACGTGGCGTACGGTATGGCACTGGAGGGTGTCTCCGTAAGCGTCAGCGTTCACCGGACGGAAGATGAAGTGGAGAACGAAGATGCCGACGGTTGAGGAAGCTCTTCACTGGGCAGACGGTATCCCGCAGCAGTGCCTGGACGATGGAGCCAAGTGGTTCCCCGACGCACAGACGCCGATGGACATGGCGCTCGGTCTGTGTGGTGAGGCCGGCGAGGTGGCCGAGGTCATCAAGAAGCTTCGGCGGAAGAGCATCAGCTTCTCGGAAGCACAGGAGATGATCAAGGGCGAACTCGCTGACGTCTTCACGTACTTGATGGCCCTCTGCGGCATGTACGAGGTCAACATCTACGACGCCTACCACGAGAAGCGATTCGACAACGACGGAAGGCACAGCAAGTGAGCGACGAGACCAACCCGCTGGTCGACCTTATCACCGAGGCGAGCGCCGAGTACGACAGGCGTGTCCAGGAGCGCCACGACATGGGCGCCGAGAAGTACGGGCAGCTGGCCTTCCTGGGAAAGAACACTCTCGAGGAGGCCATGCAGGAGGTCCTCGACCTCGGCAACTACGCTCGCTACACCTTCATCCGGCTGTACATGATGAACGCCCAGCTCGACGAGAAGTACGGCGAGGACGCTCCTCCTGGAGGCTTCCAGCCGAACAAGCCGGGACTCAGCCCCAGCCTTCCCAACATGTTCGGAGGCAAGTCGTGACCAGCCTCGCACTGATCCCGCCGCATGAGTACGCCCTCGCCAGCATCAACAAGGACCAGACGTACCTCTTCCTCCCCCAGTTCCTGGGTGACACCGACTACAAGGAGTACGTGAAGACCGCACGCAACACGGCTCGATGGACGATACTCGACAACGGCGCCTTCGAGGGAGCCACGATCGACGGACTCGATCTCGTCTCGCTGGCGTCCTACTACAGCATCGACGAGGTCGTCGTACCGGACGTTCTCGGTGACGCGGAAGCCACGCTCAGGTCTCTGGGTACTCTCATCGAGGACCTGGACCCCGACGAGTGGCACAACCGTCGCTACGCTGTCGTCGTGCAGGGCACTTCGTACGATGAATGCTGCAGCTTCATCGACCGCGTCGTGATGATGAAGAACACCTACGCCCTGTCGGGGCTGAAGACCTTCTGCATTCCCAAGCACCTCGGCAAGACCACCTACGGCAACGAGATCACACGGTCGACCATTCGCCTCCGCCTGGCGAACTACATCCACTCCAAGCACACGGATCGATTCGAGGTTCACTTCCTCGGCGCGATGCCGAACTACATCGGGGAGCTGGCTCACCTCCAGACCTACAACGTGCGCAGCGTCGACACGAGCATGCCGTACGTCTACGCGCTCGCCTACGAAGACCTTCCCAAGTGGAAAACACCTCCCGACATCGAGCGGCAGGAAGGGTACTTCGACATGGTGTTCGACCCGCACCAGAAGGCCCTCGCCGACGCCAACGTCGCGTACCTCCGACACGTCATCAACAATGACTGAGCTCGCACTCAACGAACCAGCCTTTCGGCAGCGGCTGGACGAGTACCTCTGGGTCACCCAATGGGAGCTGCAAGGCCAGTACAGTATGCTCCCCGGTCTGCACGGTGCTAGCCCCTTTAGCACAGAGCTCCGGATCTGTGCAATGGTCAAGCCCGTCGGTGTCCAGAAGGGTGACTCGGATGTCGCCATCAGACACAAGCTGCTCCTGTCTTACGAGTGCGTCGTCAAGATCCTGACCGACATGGGTGTCCAGTGGGCAGCGTACCCGACACTCCAGATCGGCGGAATGGTCGAGCGCACGTTCGACGGAAAGACCCACCTCATCACTGAGGCCCGTGTGGAGCTTCTGATGGGAGTCCGGAATGAGTGACAATGACGACATCATCAACGCAGCCGAAGAGGCACTCGCCGATGCAGTCAAGGGCGTTCGGAAGCATCCTCACGCCAAGTGCGAAGAGTGCCCTCTTCGAGAGTCTGGCCTCTTTGTTCCCTCCGATGGACCAGCGAAGGCAAGCATTGCATACGTTGGGGAGGCTGCTGGTAGGAACGAAGTCAACATCGGCAAGCCCTTCGTCGGACAGTCAGGCAAGCTCCTCGACCGAGTCAACCAGCACAACCAGATCGAACGCAAGGACATCTTCCTCAGTAACGCCACGCTTTGTCGTCCAAGCGGGAGGCAGAACACTGCTCCTCCTGCGGCCGCGATCGCTGCGTGTCGGCCCCGTCTCGTTCACGAGCTACAGGAACGCGGCGTACAGACAGTGGTCGCTCTCGGCAATACGGCCTCCCAATCGCTACTCGGGTCATCTGAGGGTGTTTCCAAGCTCAGGGTTGGCTTCGGAAAAGAGAGTAAGTACCTCCCGGGAGTCCGGATTCTTCCAACTTTCCATCCGGCTGCCTGTCTACGGAGTCCAGACTTTTTTCCTTCACTTGTCCGAGACGTCGGCAAGATCAAAAGGCAGCACGTAGCGTGGAAGCCGCCGGAGTTCAAGGTCTTCGATGAGCCTGACACGGCAATCGCGGTCCTGAAGGAGCTGGCAAAACACCACACGGACCGCCTGGTCATCGACATCGAAACGGACACCGACAAGGACGAAGCCTACGACCACCCGAACAACTACGAGATCCTGTGCATCGGGATCTGCTACCAGAAGGGCAAAGTCGTTGTCATCGAACGCAATGCCCTGAAGGACAAGGGTGTCATCGTCTGGCTGCGGAAGCTTCTCCAGTCGAAGAAGCTCGGTGCCCAGAACGGCAAGTATGATCTCTCTGGTCTATATCCTCTTCTGGGAGGGCTCGAGCTCTGGTTCGATACCATGCTCGCGTCGTACGCAAAGGACGAGCGCCGAGGCATTCACGGTCTCGCTACCCAGGGCATCGAGATCCTAGGCACACCCGACTGGAAGGGTGTGCTCGACATGTGGAGCCCAGCGAAGAACGGCTACAGTGTCGTCCCACCCGATGTACTCGATCGGTACAACGCTTACGACTGTGCGGTCACGTGGGACCTGATCGAGTACTACGAAGAGAAGCTGACGCCGGCTGAGCGTCGAGACCACGACCATCGGGTCATGGCTGCCAACCAGCTCATGTACGTCGAGCTGAACGGCATCGCGATCGACTTCGAGTACAACACCAAGCTGATGACAGAGTACCTGGATCGGCTGGCTCCACTCGAAGAGAAGATGCAGGCATGCATCGACAAGGCATTCCTCACTGAAGACGGTGGAGCGAAGTACGTCCACCCAAACTTCAACCCGCGCAGTCCGAAGCAGGTGCAAGAGGTCCTCCGCGCCTTCGACGTACGTGTCGTCGACACTCGAGAGGACACACTCAAGCTTCTGACCGAGCGCATCCCTCCGGACTCGTATCTCTTCGAGTTCCTTTCCCTGATGCTCAAGCATCGCCGAGAAGCAAAGCTGTACGGGACCTATGTCAAGGGAATCAGAAAGCGTCTTTTTCGAGGACGAGTTTACCCTACTTTCCTTCTCCACGGGACTACGACCGGACGGCTCGCTTGTAGGAACCCTAACCTTCAAAATATTCCCCGAGAAAGCAGCATCCGCGCTCAGTTTGTTCCAGGAAGACCTGGACGAGTTTTCGTCCAGTGTGACTACTCACAGGCTGAGCTTCGAGTACTCACCTGGCTTGCTCAGGAAGAATACTTCCGGGCCATCTTCAACGACCCAACTCGAGACCTCTTCGACGAGCTCGCCCCAGTCCTTTATGGGAACCTTGATGGCCTCGACCCTGCGGCTCGAAAGGAGAAACGCATTCGAGTCAAGGCCTATGTGTACGGACTGTCCTATGGCCGAGAGGCAGGCTCGATCGCCCAGGAGTTCCGCATCCCGGTGGCGGAAGCTTCTTCAGGCATGGAAGCGTTCTTCGGAGTCATCCCGAACGTCGTCTCCTACCAGAAGTCAGTCTGGGACCAGATCAAGTCGGGGAGAGATCTGCAGACCCCCTTCGGACGGAAGCGACGCTTCTACCTGATCACGGACGAGAACTTCACCGACTGCTACAAGGAAGGTCTGGCGTTCCGCCCGCAGAGCATCTCGTCGGACATCTGCCTCCGAGCCTTCTATCGTGTCAGGCCTAAGCTGAAGGGCAAGGCTCTGATCCGTAACCTCGTCCACGACTCCATCCTCGCCGAGTGCGAACCGGAGGATGCGGAAGAGGTCTCCAAGACCCTGAACGACTACATGCTCGAGTCGGCGTACGACCTGGTAGGTGACTATGTCCAGTTCAAAACGGACGCAACGGTCGGGACGAACTGGGGCGCGCTTTAGGACCAGCGAGATCCTGTACGCCATTGGATTCGCTATCCTCTGGTCAGCCGCGATCCTCTTCATCTACTTCGGCTAATGAGAAGGAAGACGGGCAAGACCAAGGGTGAGGTCCTTGCCGAGATTGCAGCCCGACGACCCGCGGAGTGCAGGATGTACTTCAAGGTCACCCACTCCGTGGTCGTCGTCAGCTGCCAGAAGCATATACACTGGACAGAGCCCATGGAGGGAAGACCGATCCCCTGGGCCCGTAACAAGTTCGAGGAGCACAAGCGTGGTCAGACCGAGAAGGGAACTGACGGAGGAAGAGAAGGCGGCGTGCGGGAAGAACGAGTTCATCGACCCGAACGGCTACATCAGGATCCGGGACCCGAAAGCCAAGGGCGGGAACGTGATGAAGCACCGCCGAGTGATGGAGGAGAAGCTCGGTCGTCCGCTCCTTCCCAACGAGAAGGTCAAGAGGAGGGACAACAACAAGCTGAACAATGAACCCGACAACCTCTACGTCGTGCTCAACGGACAGCCGGACCCTCATGCTCACGAACGTCGTCTTCTGACTGAACGCGCCAAGCTGCAGAAGCGCATCGACGAGATCGACCAAGAACTCAAGCTCATGACTGGTGAGCTGGTAGCGGACAAACCGTGGGACTAGTCCAGCATCACCAATCGCGAGAGCTGAGCTCTATTTAGAACTAGCTCTAAACGAAGTTCTAAACAATGACAAGCTTAGGCACAGCGCGGACTGATGTGTTAGTGCAGCTGTTTAGAACAAGGTGTTTAGAACAGCTTAGAACAAATCTTAGAGAACAAAGAGGACGTTAAGACCAATGAGACTCGTGTACGCTGGACGTCGTAAGGGTAAGACTACGGCATGCATCGAAGCCGTCAGGAGGACGAACGGGCTGCTACTCGTTTCCAGCTACCGCGAACGAGACAGGATCATCAAGGACTTCGGAAAGAAGGACAAGAGCGGTGTCTACCACGGAATCCAGCCTCGCCAAGTCATCACCGTCCAGGACCTCCACTCCGCAAGGTTCCGAGGAACCAAGCACGCGCCCCGCGTCATCATCGACAACCTCGAGCTGGTCATCGAGCAGCTCGTTGGTCTACACGTTGACGTGGTCACCACCTCCGTCGACCCCGAAACCGTCATCGGCCACCAGGCTCGAGTCCTCGCCGAAGGCGGCGTGGAGGAGGACACCGAGGGAGTGGTGGAAGTGGCTCGCGCTCTTCCAGTAGGGGAGATCATCGAACGGAAGCGACAGGAACTCTTCCCCGGAGTCGCCAACCCGGAAAGGCCTCAGCTGTGAGGGTCATGGCGCTCGACCCGGGAGGAGGGACGGGCTGGGCCGTGTGGAGTGGTGACCGCGACAAGGCGTGGGATCCTGACAGCGTCGAGATGGGTGTCCTTAGCGAAGAGGACCACCATCATCACCTCGACTGTCTGCTTCGAGACAAGCTGACATGCATGGTGCCTCCACCCATCACCGTTCACATCGAAGGCATTCACGCCAGCCCTTACATCCGAGCTGCGCGCCGAGATGCACACCTGGTCGTCGAGCGGTTCGATCACACCGACAACAGAGCCGCTGACCTGATCAGCAACGAGTACATCGGCGTCGCCAAGGGCTTTGCACAGAAGTTCAACGTGCCCCTCAAGCTGGTGAGTCGCTCCAACAAGGACGTCACTTACCTGAAGGGAAAGAACCTCAAGGACTTCGGTCTCTGGCACGAGAGCAAGGATGCCAGAGACGCTGCACGGCATCTCGTCTGGTACCTGATCTTCGAGATGCGGTACCAGTCCTCCCTGTACTACCGGCGAGTGCACGGAGGATAAGCATAATGCAGGCCCTCGCTCTGGAGGGACGCTACACGCGCGGGCAGCAAACGCGAAGCGGAGCGAGGGCCTGCGGCCTGGTGGTTACTCGAGCGGACCCGAGCTACCGCGGGATGGCGGGTCGTTGTAGGTGGGGAGACCCGTACTGGTCCGAGGCGGGATGGTGCCCCCGCGCGCCGGGTTGGAAGTGTTCACGTACCCCTTGTTGGGCACGAAGTAGACGATCACGGCGCCGACCACGGCTGCGATGATCTTGTGCCACTCGTCACCGGTGATCGTTCCGTCGGTGGTAGCGGCCTCGATAACGAGGTAGACCGGCACGAGAGCCGCACCGATCGCCTTCGCGTACTTGAACGCTTTCACGTACCAAGGCATGGCTGCCTCCTACTTGTACATGATGACGTAGGACTCGGACACCGTCAACGCGGCCCCCGACTTGTTGAGAAGATCCACACGGGCCTTCGTGTCCTCGCTCAGCCGCACCTGAAGCGGTACGAGCCAGCGATCGACGCCCTCCGGGATCTGCGTTGCGCGGACGTCCCTGACCCACTTGTTCGAGTCGCGCTCGTAGAAGGCCAGGGCGCAGTACACGCCCTTCGGGACGGGGCCGGCGAAGAGGAACTCCGCCTCGAGCAGGTAGCCGGCCGAGTCCCCCTTGACGAAGATGCTGGGGTACCTCGTGCCGTCCTTGGCCGCGTCGCTGTGAACGTTGTCCTTGTCGTAGTACTCGATCTCGTACGACATGGAACTGCGCGCCGGAGTCTCGGCGCTCCCTGCCGGTACGTTGTGGGGCTTCTTCATGCCCATGTCCAAGACGAGAAGCATGGCGCCCGCTCCTTCCGTGTTGATGTAGGCCGGGACGAACCAGACGCTGACGAACTTGCTGTCGCGGTGCTCCCGCTGGCACTTGTCGCCGATGTTGCCTTCGAGGCTGTAGAACGTCTTGCCGTCCGAAGCCTCACAGAGTCCGACGTGGTCGCAGCTCGTCGTACCCTTCGCGCCATCCCAACGGTAGCCGACGATGGCACCCTTGGTTGGGATCCCGCCCGTGTGGATCTTGTAGCCGAAGGCCTTCGCCCAAGCGAACAGGGCTGGCACGTAGGCGTAGCCCGTACCATTGACCACCGGCTTCTGCTGCCCAGAGTCCCAGGCTGCCCGAGTGATGGTTGCGGCACACCAAGCGAACTTGTCCGTGCCGATGTGGAACTTCTTGTTGTACCAGCCGGTGATCACCGGAACGTAGTTCGAACCGTCGGGGTGCTCGACCTGGCCGAGGTAGGCCTTCATGGCCTTGATCATCGCGTCACAGCCGTTGACTACGACTGGAGCAGTGGGCGTACTAGACGCGGGCGATGATGTGCCGGTTGACGTCCCTCCGACGTAACCGTAGTTGGCTGCCCAGGCCTCATCGATGTCAACGTCGATGGGCCAGCCGGAGTACTTGACCCCGTTCTTCACCTGACGAAGCACCGTGCGCTCGTCGGTGTTCCACTTGCCACCTGACCAGGCGTAGGTCTGCCACGCCTTGCTGACCAGGTTTCCCTTCAGGCATCCATCGACGACAGCCTTGCCGCCGTAGACACCCGTCTTGTCGACTCCCCGGACCGAGTTGATGCCCTGGAAGTATCCGGTGATGTGCGGGCCGACCGTGGTGTCGTAGTCGACTGCGTAGTAGACGAACGAGTCCGTCGGCAGTCCGTACTTGGCGAGGAGGCCGTTGACTGACTTGGCGTCCTCGACGCCCGCCGACTTCCCGCTTTCGGGACGGTTGCCCTGCTTCTCGTACACCAGCACGAGCTTGATACCGGCGGCCTTGAGCAGTGCGTACTCAGCCTTGGCGATGTCCTTGCTCGCGTAGCCACTGAGGTAGCGTACGACGAACTCCATCCCCTTGGACTTGAGTTGCGTGATCGATGGCCGGCTCACGGAGCTCGAGTAGTCGACTCCGTCTGCGACCTTAGTTGAAGCCATCTGGCGGCTCCCAGTTCGGGTCCTGTGATACGTCGGGGTCGATGCCCGGCACCACTACTGGCTGCTTCTCCAGCGGGTAGTTCCGGTACTTGTCGGCCTCGGCCTCGTCCCACTCGTCGCTAGACGACTGTGTGTCCGTTGCCATTCCCGTTCTCCTTGAGTTCCTTCACTTGGTTGAGTGCGTGGTCCAATTGCTGCTGCACCATCCCGAACCGCTCCTTGAGGATCAGGAGTTCCGACTCGAGCTCTCGAATGCGGGCATCCTTGGCTTCGACACTCTCCGATAGTCTTCTGATCTCCCTTCGGTCGCTCGACTGGTCCCGCCGGAGTTCTACCAGTTCATTCTCGGCCCACTGTAGGGAACTTGTCAGCAGTGTTACCGCTTGGGAAGCCCCACCGAGAATGACCTGCTCGACTTCGACGGGCTGCTTCTGGGCCTTGAGATCCAACTCTTTCCGGGTCGTCCTGGCGTGGTACAGCTGCACAGCGGTGCCAGCAAGACCGCTGCCCAGCAAAGCAGTGATGACAGAAGAGATGAGTGTGTTACTGACGCTCACGTCTACCGTCCTCCTCCAGCTGGATAGCCAGGCGTACCTGCTTCACGATCTGCTGAGTTGCCCAGAAGCGCGCACCGCACGCGAACGTGAACATAAGGTAGACGCTGGCACCGAATAGAGCCTGGGTCCCGATGACGTAGATCGCCAGCACGGCGACTACAAGAGCAGCCAGGCCCAGCGGAATCAGGCCAGCAGCTTCGACCATCAGTCCCTCTATGTACCGCCTCCTTGCCTTGACGTGACGAAGAAGAATGCCTATGACGACGAGAGTCCCGCCGAGACCTAGGGAACCGCCCCAGAGTCGAATGCCCGTGGTAGACAGAACCACCACAAGCGACCCTGGTGCAGGCACAGCCCTGATGACCAGAGGGATGCCAGAGATCATGCACAGTACTGCGATGAAGAGCTTGAACTGGTCCTCCATCAGTACACCTCTCAACCACAGGGGCATCCGCTTCTTCACGGCATCTCCTAGCTGGCGGTAGGATAGTACATGGTAATCGCAAGGAAGTCTCCTGTCGCCCAGGTGATAGGGTTTCCGGTCCCTACACCAGTTACGCCCTGGCCGCAGAAGAAGACGATCTGGTTTAGCGTCGGGTCCCAGAACTGCGAGACGCCCGTGTACCACGTCGAAGCTGAAACATCGTGGACAAGGCACGTACCTGTAAAGACCCCAGGCACAGCGCTCATCTTGAAGGGTGTCGAGAAAGTCCAGAACCCTGTGCCAGCGGTAGTTGTCGAGCCCCACGTCAGCGTGTAGTTGACCCAGCACATAAGGCCGTCACGTCGATAGGTGGAGACGAGTGTACCGTTACCCAGTGCGGGCTGAGTACCTGAACTAACCCACAGTGTGTCAAAGGACCGAAGCATGCTTCCGTCCTTACGGAAGCCGTCGACCTTCTTCTGCAAGTCGTTGATCTGACGTGCTGCATCGTAAGCGGGGATCCGCTGCGGCTTGTTTTTCATCCGTTTTGCATCCCTGCCGTGTCGTCTTCCTGGAGTACCAGCGACACAGCTTCTGTCGCGTCCGACTCACCGGGCTGCACGTTCCAACCAACCACACGGACTACCTGTTCGATTCCTTCGGGGAACCTCGGATCCTGGATTTGGATCCTCGCGTCGTCACCAAGGCCGTAGGTGCCGAAGACGGGATCCGCGACAGGGTCGATCTCAAACGTGTGGGTGATTGTGGGCACTGGCTTGGATGCCAGATCCGACCGAGCGTTGGAGTCGATCGTCGTTTGTACGATCACACCCGAATGGCTCGTGACGCTATCCAGTAGCGGGTATCCTGCGTCAGTGCTCGTTGTGTCTTCCGCTACACCCCAGATGACAGCGGTGGAGTCACCGGTGTCAGTTGGTCCAGGTACGGGCTGGATGGTGATTGTGCCGTCTGCGTCACCTGTGGCGAATGCTCGGTTAGCTGCATCAGACACGTTCTCGGTGTAGTAGTAGTTCAGGATGTTGCCTGGGTAGTCAAGCACCAGGTCAGTGAAGTCGACAATGTTGCCTAGGCGCGGGTACCCGAACACAAGCTGCTTGACGGGGTTACCGAACCCATCCTCGTACGTGTCGATGAAGAACTCGCACGAGTCGTCATAGTTGTCGCAGATGTCATCGATCGTCGAACCGTACGTAGCGAACGAGTAGGGGTCGAAGACATAGGTCCTAACGACGTCGTTGGCAGGGAATGAAGTCGCTCCGTAGACGTTGATGTTTCCGCGTGGGTCAGACCACTGGAGGTCTGTCCAGAGGTCCTGGATGATGCGACACTGAGCTTCGTTCAGTGTGACCTTAGTCTTGGTGTCGCCTCGGAAGATCCTCTTGTAGGCGTAGCTCTCCCATGTCTGAGCACTGAACTGGAGAGCCTTGCCCTGAGACTGGTACCACCTCGACCAGATGATTCCGCCCCAGACGATCTTGTCCTCACGGTAGATGTACAAGGCAGTCTTGCCCGGTGTGGTCGCTTCGAGGAGATCGTCGTTGTCAAGCCGCTGGTTGTCCAGGCTCGAGCTCCCCTGCATGTTGCCAGCCTTGTTCAGCTGACGGTCGAAGTTAACGCCATGCAGAGGAAGCTCGTTCAGGATGACTCCAGTTCGGAGGTCCTGAGCCAGGTACGTGTAGATCGCGGCCATGTCTCACGCCATCTCGACTGCGCCGGAGATCACGAAGGTGGCACCGTTGGGGATGTTGCTGCCGACGTAGTCATCCAGGTCGCCGTCGGGCAGACCGGTGTTGGAGGGGAACTTCATGATGTCGATGCGTGCGCCGGAGCCACCCGACTGGATGAGGCCGACGCCCGTCGCCTGACCGGTACCGGAGTTCTGGAAGTACCCCGTCAGCACCTGCCGAACGGTACGGAGCGGGGTGAAGGGGAGCGACACCGTCCAGGTGGTCGAGCCCGAGCCCGCGTGCGTCGTGTGGAGGTGGATGTTGACCCAGGCGGTCTTCTCACCGATCGTCTGCCACCGAGCGACGTTGACATCGAACGTGGCTGCACCCTGCCCCGTGTGCGACGGTGTGAAGGACTGCCAGCCCTTGTTCGTGATGAACCGGTAGGCGGTACCGTCGTAGATGTACGCGGGCAAGTTGCCGTTGTCATCCATGATGATGGTGCCGATGGACGGGTTCGTCGGGTGCGAAGAGCTGTTGGTCCGAATCGCTACACCGCCCTGACCGATCCAGGGCCGTGCGTCGGCGACCTTGCCTGTCAGGTTGGTGATGTTCGGGTCGATGCTGATGTACGCCAGCGGGATCGCCCGAGACGGTAGTGTCGGCAGCGGAGCCGGCGACGTCGCGTTGTTGGCGCCCTTGGCGATACTCATCTGCCAGAGCGAGGACGCGTCGCCGAAGGCGGTGTCGAGCACCTGCGCGTAGACGATGTCACGACGGAAGAGCGTCGAGCTCGCCGGGTCGTGCGTCTGTGCGAAGCTGGCATCGTTGTAGCACACGTACGGGCCAGCGAAGGCCGAGGCGTCGTTGCCGATCACGCACAGACCGGTGTCGACGAAGGACTGGAGCGTTGAGCCACTACCAGTCACCTGCAGCCGACCACCATAGCCGGGCACGACACCGCTGCGCCCACCGGTGTCACCGAGCGTAGCGCCGCCCAGCATCGCCATGGTCGACCGACGGAATACTGCCGCGGAATGATCAGTGCGGGACTGCATCCACGCGGGCGGGTTAACTGCTGTCATTGTCCCTCCCTAGTACCAGGTGTTGTACACGCTCGCCGAGAAGATTGCCCCACCGAGTCGAAGCACATCCCCCGTCACTGGGTTCGTCCCAGCTCCCGGAGAGAACGTTACGGTGGTGAAGCCGCCCGCCGAGCTCTTGCCTGTGACAGTGAATACAGTGGCTTCCCTGACTACACCGCCAGCATCGAATAGTCTGCCCGACTGACCGATCACGACGTCGGAGGCATCTGCGTCAGTGCCTACGATCGTTACGTTGTCGGCACTGTCCGACGTAGCAGTGATCGAGCCTGTCGAGGAACTGGATGCACCGAACAGGAAGATCGTTGTGGTGGTTCCCGGTTCGATCGAGAACCACTGCGGCCGACCGAGGATCGTGTTCCTTCGGTTGGTCGTGCCGTTCAGGTGAACGGTATGCTTGAACATGTCGATCACAAGCGAGTCCGTGATCGCCAAGGACGTGTTCAGCTTCATCACGTTGCCTGTAGCCGAGTCAACCAAGTAAGGCTGGTCGATCTGCCCACCAATGGTGACTACAGGGTAGGCCGTGTGATTGCCCGAGTTCATCAGCGTCGCACCGTTGGCGGGAACGGACAGACCGCCGAAGCTCAGGTTGAACGCAATGTCGAATCCGATACCCGGATCGACAGCACCCAGGTTGCCAGACCCTACGATCGGGTCGGCATCGTAGATGTACGGCGTCTCGGCAATCATCTGCAACTGGACTGCCGTCTGACCTGTGCGCCGAAGCGTCTCCAGATCGTACTTGGCACCCTGACCTTTAGCGAACACCATCCGCACGGGCTTGTTCGGGTGCTTGAAGTAGAAGGGGTTCGGCGACTTCATCGGACGGAAGTCGTACTTCAGCTGGTCGCAGATCGTGTCAGGGTCGTCCACATCCGCGTAGACGGTTCCTTCCAGCACGATCGTTCGCATCGTCAGGAACTCGGAGTCGAGGTAGCCACCGTCGACACCTTCGTGGTCGTGCGAAGCTGACCGGAACTCACCGCTGTCGAGACCTGACACCTTGGTAATGTCGACGAATGGCAGATCGGCAACAACACCAGCAACGTCTTCGTTCAGCAGTGTGCCGGTGTCACCGAACTGGTACTCGTAGTTGTTGAGTGCAGGTGCAGTCATCAGTCAGCTCGCCTCGCAATCTCCCACCCGAGATCCGCAGCGTGCTTCCGCGGGTTGATCTCCTGTGTCTGGATGAAGAAGTTCTGGTGCACGCCGCCCCCGCCAGTAGTGGTAGAGCCGTGTGGATTCTGGACCCGCTCGTAGCGGCCAGTACCGTTGTAAGCCAAGTTCAAACCTGGCCTCAAGTAACCGCCAGTGTCATACGTACCGACGTGGATACCTGCCGGAGCCATCTTGCCCAGCCTGTTGATCTTCCAGTGCGCACTCCGTGCACCGCCTAGCGCCGACATGAGGTTCGTGCCCAGCGCCAGAGAGTTGTGCGGGTCGCGCTGAAGCTTCTCGGTCATCGACCCGAAGTTCTTGACGATCGCCGTGACGCTCTTGCCACCCGAAGACAGCGTCACGCTCGACCCTACAGGCCAGAAGGCCGACGCTAGTGAGTTCGCCGTCTGCATACCCTGGAGCAGCTGAAGCGGGCTGATACCCATCCGCTCGAAGCCGTCACCGAAGTCCTTCTGACGCGGACGGAACTTGTAGTCCTTCAGCGACGCAATGCCACCCTTAGCGAATCGTCCACCTCGACCGATGCCGCTGTTAGCAGAGCCTGCGACGTGACCAACATCGTAGCTGCCAGGTCCGCGGTTCACGTACTGGACGTAGCTGGAGTGGTTGCCCTCGATCGTTCGCCAGCCAGGACCAACGACCAAGCCCGTGTGGTATCCGTCGAAGAAGGCAACGTCACCAGGACGTGGGTTGCCTCCACCGAGCTTGCCCTTAGAAGCGAACCAGCTCCGGCCCGACGGCACTGCAGCGTAGTGCGGGTAGCGGTTCCGCACACCAGCCTTGTCAGCACACCACGAGACGAACATGGCACACCAGGCTGCCGGGTTGATTCCGTACCAGCGGCCGTACTTGGTGTTGTTCGATCCTGCAGGCTGCTCGCCCTGGCCCAGCTGGCTCTTGGCGACCTGGACGATCTTGCCTCCGCCGCCACCCCAAAGCGCGTCGAGCTTCTTCAGTGCCGGCTCGACTAGCTTGTTGATCATGGCAGCTGGGATGTGGGCGATCATGTCGCCCCAGTTGCCCGAGCCGAGGTTCTTCACACCGCCGTACAGGTCCTTGATCTTGTTGATCAAGTAGGCAGGTCCCATGTTCAGGACCCAGTCCTTCAGGCCGCCGAAGAAGCCTCCGATACTTCCCAGGAGGCCACCGCCGGCAAAGCCGGGAAGCTTGCCCTGGTTGATGGCGTGGATCAGGGGCAAGTACTTCCTCGTCGACTTGGCGTTGACGACGTACTCGTTGTTCGACAGCAGCGCTGGGATCTTGTCACCGCGCTCACCACCAGGCCCCTTGATGCGACCACCGCTAGCAGCCTTGATGGGCGCCAGGTGATCGTTGACCTTGTACTTGCCCAGGCCAACGAGACCAGCAGCGGTGTTCCAGGCCTTCGCAATGCCCTTGTTCCAGACCCATTCGATGATGAAGTTGACAGGTCCGGTCATCGGCTTCTTGATGGTGTTCCAGATCGCTGTGACAGCCGACACACCAGCCTTGAAGCCTGTCTTGATCGCCGACCAGAAGGCACTGAAGCCAGCCTTGAGGTCTGCCCACTTTGACTTGGCAACGCCCCAGATAAGGTCCCAGAGACCCTTCCAGATCGCGATGGTGATCTTCTTGTAGAACTCGAACTGGCCCTTGATGTAACCCCAGCCTGCCGAGATGATTGCCTTAATAACTGTCCAGGCAATCCTGAAGGCAGCAATCGCAAGGTCCCAGTAGGGCTTGAAGAACCCTACGATCCACTTGAGCATCTTCATGATGAAGCCACCGGCCCAGTTCCAGAAGACCGTGATGATGCCCTTGAGGATATTGAACACAAGGATGAACGGGAGCAGTACAAGTGCCAGGTAGAACTTGACGACCAGGATGATCGCGTTGATCGCCGTCATGAAGATGTTGGAGATGACACTCCACGCGCTCTTCAGGAAGCCCCAGATGGCACTGAACGCTGTCGCGAAGGCGTGGTAGACAGTATTCCAGAGGCCGACGAAGAAGCCGCTAATGCCTGCCCAGTGCTTGATGATCTCGTACACGGCTACTGCGATCAGAGCGATCACGGCAATGACTGCCACGATGATCGCGATCAGCGGAAGTAGTCCGATGTCGAGTGCAGCAGCCGCACCAGCCATGATGAACATGGCTCCTGCTGCGATGAGGATGACACCAGCGATAACCGTCAGGACGCTGATGAGAAGCGTAATATACCCGATCCACTTCTTGGTGGTCGGGCTGAGCTTGTTGAACCACTTGAAGATGTCTGTGAAGATGTGGACGACCTTGTTCAAGGCTGGGAGGAGGCCCTCTCCCATTTCGACCTTGAGGATGTCCCAGTTGTTCTTCAACAGCTGCACCTGGCTCTGCGGCTGCTTGAACATGATGTTGTAGGCCTTCTGCATCTCACCGGAAGAATGCTTCATGTCGCCGGTGAGCGAGTTCAGCTGCTTGTAACCCTTAACAGCCGTGTCGAAGAACCTTCGAGCCTGGATCGTTCCACCAGAGCCCTTAAACATGTCCTGCATGATCTCGGCGATCTGGGGAGCCTTCAGGCCGAGCTTCTCGAAGATCTTCCCCGTGTCCGTCATGATCTGATTCATCGGACGGAACTTGCCAGAAGCGTCGACAATGTCGACACTGAGACCACGAACGTTGACGCCTAGGCGCTTCCACCGAGCTGTGGCCTTGTCGCCAATCAGGTCGGCGATGTTGTGCCCGATGCCCTTGAAGTTGTTGATCGACTTCGGGTTCGAGATCGCGTCCAACGCTCGACCGGCCGACGCGGTAGCCATCGCGGCACTCAGACCGTTACGGGTCAAGAACGCCATCATGCCCGCGAGGTCCTGGATGCTCTGCCCAGCACGAACCGCCGACGGAACTGACCGACCGATCGTTGTGGCAAACTCGCCGTAGGTACCGACACCCTTACGCACCAACTGGAACATGACGTCGTTGACCTTATTGACGTCAGTCACCTTCATGTGGTACGCGTTCATGATACCGATGGTAGCGCGCTGCGCGTCCTGAAGGTCAACCTGTCCGGCGACTGCTGCCTTAGCAAACTGCGTCAGTAGCGTCTTGGCGCCTTGCAGGTTGACGTCCATCGAGGAAAAGATGTCGTACAGTGACTTCTGCATCTCTTCGAAGGGGGCCGGGATCGCCTTCGCGACGTCAATGCCCACCTTCTTGATCTGCAACAGGCTGATCTTCTGCTTGTCAACCTGCGTTAGGGTCTTCGCCGACTCCTGGTTGTACTTCGATGCGGCCTGTGTGAAGCCGTACATCGTCTTGATACCTGCAGCACCAACCGCAGCGACGCCAACGCCGATCGAGGTGAGTGCCTTCCCACGCTCGATCGACGCGTTGGCTGCCTGCTTCTGCGCTGCTGTCAGACCATTCATGGAGCGCGTAAGCGAATGCATCGTCCGTGATGCCTCGTCGCGAGCACGTAGCACTAGAAGCAGCTCACGTGTTCCTAGCGCCACTGTCGACTCCTAACGTCTGGACTTAGCTTCCGCTTCACGCTGCTTAGCCTCGGCTTCACGTCGCTTACTGTCGAGCTCTTCGCGTTCCCGCCACGAGCTCTGGACGACGTTGCACACGTAGACCAAGAGGCTGTCCTGCTCCATCAAGCTACCCGGACCTGGTAGGCACCTGAACTCTCGACAGTTCGATGCGAGATTGACGACTGCTGCCACTAGTGGGTCGTCCTTCTGCTTCTTGTCATCGAGAACAATTAGTGACCTGATCCGGTACTCTAGTTTTTTGCTTCGTCCGAGTCCTCGAAGTTGTTCATGCTGTCGATGTACCCGCTGATCTCGTCACCGACCTGCGGGTGCAGACGCGTCACGTCCGAGACCTTGGTGAGGTCGAGCTTCGCACCGTTCTCGTCTTCGAGGTTGTGGTCGACGACGCAGTTGGCGAACTCGAACGCCGCAACCTTGACCGTCTCGGTCTTCAGGTCCATCTCGGCGTTCTTGCCACTGCCCTTGACGGACATCTGCGTCGCGAGCTGCTGACGCTGGAGCTTGTGTCCGTACGACATGCGCCGGAGCTCCACGTAGGCACCGGGAAGGCTTTTCAGGTCCTTCTTGTCGGTGTCGTTGAAGTCGATTACTGCCCTTGGCATCTGGACTCTCCCTCTGAGTCTTGTTACCGGTCCACCGCGGTTCCGAATGGTTCGAAGAACCACACGGCCTCTGGTGTCGTTGCGGGGACAGGATTCGAACCTGTGACCTCCAGCTCATGAGGCTGGCGAGCTGACCGAACTGCTCCACCCCGCACGTCTGTCTAGTCCTTCTCGAACACGCCCACCTCGACGCAGTCCGCGCCCTGAGATGAGATGAACGACTTGGTCCAGTCGACGACCTGCTTCATACGATGTTCTCCTGTGTCTGGACGACGACGGTGTAGGACACGCCGCTCGCGTTGATCGGCGCCTGGTAGGTGATCGACGCCCGCAGCAGGTCGCCCTGGCCACCCAGACCGACCTCGTAGCTGTCCTTGATCGCGGTCGTCATGTTCAGCGTGATCTTGTTGTTCGTGCCCTTGCTGGCCACGAGCGTGATCGACTGAGCGGTCAGCGCCTTGAAGGCGTCGTACTCGGTACGGTCGATGAAGTCCCGCTCCATCGTGAGCTGGACCGAACGCTCGCCGTACTGAACGAACTGGGCACCTCGGCCGGTGTCCTTCAGACGGTACTGGGCCTCGCCGTTGTCGTCGACCTGGAACTCGAAGCCGTCGGCGTCGAAGACCTGGGACGAGGTCGGGATCTGGATGTTGTACTGGCCGGCACCGAACGGGATCGTCGACGGCCACGTGGGCGTCGGCGAAGACTGCGCCGCCTCGTCCTGCCCGATCATGCTGCAGTTGAACTTCAGCATGCCGTCGTCGATGGTGAACGTGAACTGGCTCACCACGAGGCCGACGTAGCCGAAGACCTGGCCGTTGCGAACCACCGTTGCCGACATGGTCTTCGTCGGTACCGCGGCCGCCGTCGGTGTGCAGGTGTACGTGTAGTTCGTCGAGCCGGTCTTGACGACGCTGAGGCGCGAGCACATCAGGAAGTACGGAACGACGTCCTCGAGTGCCTCCATGTTGAGGTCGCCCTCGATGCGTGCGTTACCCGGCACCGCACCGATGACGTCGGCACTCTGACGGATCGGACGCCGCCACGTGGTGTCCTGGACGAACTTCAGCGACTCCGAATCGATCGGGGTGTACTTGGTCGGTGCTGTGTAGACACCCGGCGTCGCCTCGAGGGCGAAGCCCATGAGGCCGCCTGCACCAATTCCGACGCCCATCAGTTACCCTCCCCCTGCTGTCCGGCCGGAGCCTGCTGTCCGCTTTCCTTCATCTGTTCGACTGTGATGCCTGCGATCTCGACTTCGTCGAGCGCCGGGCCCAGAACCGTCTCACGGCTGAGGAGTTGGCCCGTCTCCGGATCGGTCTTGTCCTTGATGTGCCCGTTCAGCGTCCGGAAGAGCTCGGCCTGCTCGTCGCTGATCTTGTATGACTTGCCGTTCTGGAGCTCGCCCAGGCCCGTGATGCTGACCTTGCCGTCCGGGGCGAGGTTAGGCATGTCAACCGAAAGCTTGAATGCCATCTAACCCTCCTACATGGTGGCTGAATAGGGAAGCAAGGTCTGACTACGTGCTCGGAAGGTGAGACGCGAGGCACTCATCAGGCTCCCTCCTCGATCTGCAGTGCCAGGCTCGTTGGAGATAACCATGCTGTCGATCACAAGGCCACCCAGCTGAGCATCTTCATGCAGCACTGCTTCTACCGCCTCGGCCCTCCTCATCGCGTTCCGGGCGTTCTCCTGCACGTCAGCGATCTTGTCGTGGTAGACCATGACGTACATGTCCATCGTGTTCATCGAACGCCGAGGCGCACCGTTGTACTCTCTACTCTTCGGTGCCCCTTCGACAGTGATCGCAGGAGTCCTGGGGAGCTTGGTACTTGCGTCATCGCCAAACCAGACGTCCTGGACGCCCAGTTCCGCCTTGCGTCCGTCCAGCAGCTCGAAGACGTAGTTCGTGTAGACGTAGATGCTGTCCGTAGGAGCGAGCGTCATGCCAACCCCCTCGAGCGCTTATATGCCTGAGAACGTTCCATGCGCTCGATGAACCAGTTCTCGAACACCTTCTCGATCGCGTCGTAGTCTTCGCCCTGGATGAGCACGAATGGCCGCGGAGGGATGTTTCCTGCTGCTGCCGACTTCCCGCTCTTGACGAGACCTGCCTGCTGAACCTTACCGTACCAGATCTTCTCCGGCAGATCGGTGATAGCCGCCTGCGTCTCGTTGATCGACCAGATGTTGAACTGCTGGATCGTCTTCATCAGCTTGCCGGAACGGATCAGCGGAGGGCCAGCGTTGAAGCCGTAGTACCTACGGAACTTCTCCGTCTCCGGGGTCAGCGGCTGCCACTTGTCGGGACGGCCACCAGCACGGAAGTTCTTCTTGAAGCTAGGCGCTAGCACCTGCTGGATCGACCGCTTCAAGGGCTCTCGGAAGGACCTGATGTCCAGCCCGAGCTTGTCGATTCGCTTGGCGCTGAGACCGATGCTTGGCTTGAACTCGAAGCTGAGACCTTCATCGATCCGGAGGCCCTTGACAGGAGGCTTTGGTGGCAATGCAACCTCCTAGAAGATCTGACCCATGGTGAACTTGGGAGGGCCATCGGATGGGAACTCGTTCGAAGGAAGGTTCGCCGAGCTTACATCGGTGGGGAAGAACTCGGGCTCAGACGTCGGAGGCATGCCGGGGATCTCGATGATGTCGATCGAACCGTCGATCAGACCATCCAGGAGATCGTCAGCCATCCGGCGGAGCCTGTTGGCGTAGTCATTGCTTTCGGACGTCTCGCTGTACTGCCGGTCGTAGAACCAGCCGGCGTAGTACATCGAGATGATCTTGCGGACGATGCTCGGTGTGGTGTCTGAGTCGATCCACGTGAGCGCGTCCACCGGGTAAATGGTGACGAGCTTGCCGATGACCATGGTGGACATCTGCGACTCGAGATCCGCGTCGAGCTGGGGGAGGGACAGCTTGGTCGTTTCCAACCACGCCTGAGCTTCTTTCAGGGTGATGTGCGTCGCCATGCTGTCCCTCCCAGTCTCAGTTCTTCAGCGCTGCACGGCAGGTGAACGTGACGTTCGTCCCGCCCGCCAGTGTCCAGGCCAGACGGAGCAGCGGAGCGGGGATGATCGTCAGGCCGCCGTAGTAGGCACCCGTCGTGATGTCCGTCGCGCCGCCCGTCAGGAGGAGCAGAACCGCTCCGGTACCAGAAGCGGCACCGAACCAAGTCGTCCCTCCGTCCTGGCTTCCCTGCAGGAAGAACTGGTAGTTGGTGAACGTCCCCGTCTTGGCGGAGATGTTCAGGACCATGCCGAGCTGCTTGTAGCCGCTGGCGTCGAAGCTAGCTCCGTTGCCTGTGGCTGTGGCAGGCTGAGTCCCGACGGGGACGGCGACGACGTCTTCGTAGAGAGCCATGCGTCACCTCCGGAACATTGCGCTGGCGGAGAACGTGAGGTTCGTACCGCCGGCGGTGACCCAACCGAGCCTGACGAGACCACCCATGAAGAGCGTGGTCGAGAACCAGAGCTTCTCCGTGCCGACCAGGTCCGCCGCCGCTCCGACCGAGCCGGGGCCCAGAGGCGCGGCCTGCGTACCGATGCCGGACCAGTTGGAGCCACCATCGAGGCTGACCTGAAGGCCGAACAGGTAGGAGGTGAAGGTGCCGGTCTTGGCCGTGACGTTGATGAACACGGACGCCTTGTCGTAGGCGCTCGCGTCCACCGTCAACGTGCCGTTACCGGCACCCACCGCTACCTGGGAGCTCGCCTTCAGCGTGTAGACGTCGCTGACGAGTCCCATGAGTTAGGCCTTCTTCGTCTGCTCGGGCGTGGCCGCCTTCACCGTCGCCGGCGCCGGAGGCTTGTCGGCCGGAGGGGTCGGCGAGGGCTTGTTCGTCCCCGTGTCGCCCGCGGCCTTCGTGGTCGTGTCGCCCGCGTCCGGCGTCGGCTCGGGCTTGTCGTCCGCGGACGACTTCTCGTCCTTGGTGTCCGACGAGCCGCTCGTGGCCGCCTTGTGGGCGAGCTCCGCCGCGGAGAGCTGGGCCGGCTGGTCGTTCTGCGCCGACTGCTCCGCGATCGTGTCTCGCGCCTCGGCCGCGGCCTCTTCGAGGACGTTGGGGTCGTTCTGCGAGTTCTTCGGAACGACGACCTGGTGCTCGACCATGTACTTCCACTGCTCGAGGTCCCAGTCCGCCGGGTTGACGACGTCGCCGGGCTTGTAGGCACCCAGCTCGCCGTACGCGACGTACTCCTTCGGCTTGTCCGCCATCTCGTTCTCCCTTCTCAGCCCAGGAAGCCGGAGCTGAGGACCGAGGTGAACAGGAAGCCGCAGATCGACTTGCCGTTCGTGTCCACGCCGATCATCTTCAGGTCGTAGCGACGCCGCGTCCGGATGATGTCCGACGCCCGACGCTCTTCCCTCCAGCGGTCGACGATCTGTGCCTGGGAGCCGAAGCCCCAGACGAACTCGTAGCCGTACGCCGGCACCTTGAGACCCGGGCTCGGCGGGTTGTAGGCCAGCACGACCTCGTTGTTCCAGAGGTACGAGATCGCCAGGGTCTGACCCGGGTTGTTCGTCGCGTAGCCGAAGCCGGGGACGACGACCTTGTTCAGACCGAGGAGGCTCGCGACCAGGTCGGGCGTCAGGACGGCGCGCTCGACGTACTGGATGCGGTTGAGGAGGTCCTGGCTGTCCTCCAGCGCCGACATGACCCGGTAGGGGATCACCGCGACGTTGGACTCGAGGAAGGACGTCTTGTGGAGCAGCCGCTGCGCCACCCGGATGTCCCGGATCGGCGTCGCGTTGTTGTACGAGTCCCACTGCGGGCCGAAGCCCGTGGTGGTGCCCGGAACCGCCTGCAGCGCCGTGGCGTAGTTGGACGCCGTGGTCGCGAACGAGTAGATCCGGTACTCGCGGCCCAGCGCCACTCGCGAGGCGAGCAGCTCCGCGCCGTCGGCGTCGGGCGAGAACGGCGTGTCCGCGTTCTCACGCTCCTCGTCCGTCACCGCGATCTGGAGCGCGTGCTCCTGTGCGTAGTAGGTGTCGAGCGAGACCTTCAGGCCCGGGATCTCGTTCGCCTCGGTGCCCGGGGCGCGGGCGTCGTCGAGTGCCGGGTACCAGCCCTCGCGACCGTTGTAGATGTAGTACTTGTTGGACTGCTTCTGCACCGTGACCGGCGGGAACAGGACGTCCCCCACCAGACCCTCGTTGTGCCACATGACGCTGATGTTGGTCAGCGGCACATCGTAGTGGATGTTTCCCGATCCCGAAGGAGCGTAAACGGTCATCGAACCTATCCTCCTTCCAGGTTACGGGAGAGCCGGGAGACCCGGCGTGAGCAGGACGCTGATGTAGTCGCCCTGGGCGCCGGAGACGCCCATGGTGACTCCGAACGGGACGTTGCCCGTGGTAGCCGCCGCGATGGCCTGCTTCGCGGTACCGGACGCACCGGGCATCACGCGCGTGCCGATGGTCGCCAGAGCGGCGCCCGCGACACACTGGGCGACGCCCATGATGAGCACCGACACGTACGCCTTGCCGGTGTTGACCTTGGCCGCGTCCAGGTCCTCCAGGACGACGCCGACGATCCGGTCCGTGGACGCGGAGCTCAGGGCCACCTGGGTGGGCTGGAGGGTCGAGCCCGCGGCCGCCACGACGAGGTCGCCGCGGTTGTAGGCCACGTTGCCGCCGGTCGCCAGGAAGCTCTTGGCGAGGACGTAGTTCATGCCTTCCATCAGACACCGTCCTTGATGTAGCTGTCCTGACGGACGGCCTGCACGAGGTCGGGGCGGTCACGCGCGATGTGCTTGTACGCCTCGGTGTAGCTGAGCTCCTTGTCCGCTTCCTGCAGCTTGCGGATCTCGGCGGCCAGCGTGGTGGTGGCGGAGACGGACTCGCCGGTCTTCTGCCAGCCCTTCTCGGACAGGTCGACGACGCCGAGGTCGATCGTCTTCTTGTACGCGGACAGGACCTGCTCGCCGAGCTCCTTGTTCGAGCTCAGGAGGATCGCACGCAGCTGCTCCTTGACGGCCGGCGGCACGGCGAACTTCTTGCCCTTGTCGAGGTCGCCCAGCATCTTGTCGACTTCGATCTCCCGAAGCGACTTGGCCTGCTGCTCGATCTTCAGCGCCTGGGACTCCATCAGCTGCTTCAGGAGCTCGACGGCCGGCGAAGAGACCGCGGCGTCGTTGAGCTGGGCCAGAAGCGCCGGGATGTCCTTCTCCGAGAACTCCTTGGTCGGAGCCGGAGGCGCCGGGGGAGTCGGCGCGGGCGGGGTCGGAGCCGGCGGCGTCGGAGGTGCCGGCGGCTGAGTGGTCATGGCCTCGTGGAGCGCCTTCAGCGTCGTGAGCTTGGTGTTCACGACGTCGTCGGGAGCGTCCTCCGCAAGACCCAGGGCGGCACGGAGTGCCTTCGGGTCCATCAGACCTCCTGAATTCGGATCGGTCGGTGTCGGCGTCGGCTGGTTGATGGCCAGCTCCGACAGGTTGACGGGCAGGATGTCCTTGAGGAAAGGACGGTTGGTAAGAGCGCCGCCGAACATGACGTTCTTGTGCGTCTTGCCCGTCTTCGGGTGCTCCCACTCGTCGGCGAACTCCGGCGAAAAGTACTTGTAGGACTTGTTCGCGATGGCTTCCTTGGCCTTGGGTGTCCAATCGACTTGGACGCTCAGGCCCTTGCCCTTCTCGTACTTCGCGTCCTTGATCCAGCCAGCCGCTTCGCCACTGAACATCTTGTGATCGTAGTCGATGTCCGGCTGAACGTCACGGACTCGCTTCTTGACGCTGTCGGCAAAGCCCTGGAGCTTTTCCTCGTCGAAGTTGATCTCGCCGAACAGGGGGTGTTCGTACTTCCCCTCGGTGAAAGCCTGGATCCACGTCTCGGTCGACGAGTCGTCGAACTTGACGCCCTCCAGGTCCACCCAAATGCCATACTGGCGAGCCATTGCACCTCCCTTGCTAGTCTCATTATATAGGGTTGCCTTACTGGAAGGCAACGGATTCGGATATAATAGTTACACGTTAATGCCGATGTGACGAATTCACCCCGGCAAAACCGCGTCCCCGGATGACTCGAGGAACCACACGGCCCCTCTATCCGATGTCACTTAGGTGCCGCCTCCAGGCAGAACACCAGGACGAAGAAGAACACGCCAAGGTTGAACCACGGCACGCGCGCCACCATGCCCTCTGGGCGTGGCGGGAACGGGACGACGAGGATCGAGATGGCCAGACAGACCACCGAGAGCAGGAAGAGAACGAATTGCCAGGTCATGCTATCTCCTTAGAGATTCGGACTACATCGTAGCCGTTGTTGGGGAACGTTTCCTTTGTGGCGTTCAGGAACGTGACCTCCCATTCTGCCAAGAAGACGCCTGCGTCGGCGAGATCTGTGGACTGCCAGCTATATGATACCTGTCCCTTGTTGTTGATCTGGTCTGGATCGACGGTCGCGTTGGCAGTGATGACAACGTTCTCGTCTTGGTCCATCATGTGAAATCGAACGGTAGCTCCGACGAGCGACACAGGATCGCCGTCGCCATCGAGCAGAACAGCAACGATCGCGGGAGCGGTGTCACCCTGCTTGAACCAGTAGTCAGTCATACCGTCTCCGTAGACGTGGCGAGCTCGACTCGCTTGGTGGTCGTGTAGCCATAGCCCTCGGTGACGTCGGGCCGTGTGGTTGATGTACTTCCCGGCATTGTGGGCGGCAGGCCTGGAGGAAGAATGATTCGCGCAGTGTCGAACTCGTTCGCCAAATGAATCGGACGCTTACGTACCGCACGCATCCCAATTGCAGTTGAGGCCTCATTTGCAACTGTTATAGAACGTTTCTTGATACGCCCGATACCGATTGCGCTTGAGGCCTCAACGACAACGTTCAGCGCCTTACGCTTCACCTTGCCGAAGCTTATTGGCGTGTTGACTTCCCCTGCAACGCCTAGCGTCCGAACGTGAGGATGGCCAAAGGTGATGGCACTGTCAGTCTCAGCAGGGACACCTAGCCTGTGCGCCTTCGTCCCTCTGATGGTGATAGCCAAGTCAGGCTCGAACGCGGTACCCAAAGACTTAGCATGGGCGCCCTTTATAGACACAGTGCTTGAGGCCTCAACAGCGGTGCCGAGTGCCCTTGTCTTCCGACGTAGGAATGCGATACCTGTGTCAGCTTCAGCCACAACGCCCAGGACCTTGATCTTACGCTTGCCTAGGGCGATCAGCGAATCCGTTTCGGATGCGACACCCAGTGCGTGGCTGCGGTACTTGCCTAGCGTGACCGCCGAGTCAGTCTCCGCCGGAGTCCCCAGCGTATGACCCTTGAAGCAGTGTAGCGCGATGGCAAGGTCAGGTTCGAACGTCCAGTTGATCGTGCGGCGCTTCTGTGCCGTGCGTGCGACTGTGGAGTCTGTTTCACCAGCAACGCTGATCCCCTTCAGCTTCTGGCGGCCTAGGGTAATGAGGGAGTCAGTCTCAAGGCCTACGCCCAGAGTCCGCTTCTTGGTGATGGTGAAGTGGTTAGCCGAGTCTGTCTCCGTTGCCACGCCGAGTACGCGGGAGACGATCTTGCGAACGGTAGCGGTGACAGCTGTATCAGTCTCGGAGGCGACCCCGACAGCAAGTCTCTTTCGGACCGTAAGATGTACTGCGGAGTCAGTCTCAGGCGCAGGGTGCAGGAATCGAAGCGTGAGTGCCGAGTCTGTCTCTACAGAGACACCGAGCACCTTGATCTTGCGCTTGGCAAGTGCGACGCCGGTGTCCGTCTCAGTGGCAACACCCAGAGCCTTGCCCTTGGCAGCCATGAGATGGAGGCCCTGATCGGCCTCAACACTGCCGTCGAGTGGGTACGCACGCGCAGGCTTGTCCGCAACGCCAGAGTCAGTCTCCGTGGGGACACCAAGTGCGTGCGAATGGGCGGGCCGTGTGGAGACTGCGGAGTCCGTCTCCGTAGAGGTGCCCAGAGTCCGTCGCCAGTAGTGCCCGATGGCAACACTGGAGTCCGTCTCGACAGCTACATGTACTGCATACCTTCTCGCAGGCTTAGTCGTTACTGCCGAGTCCGTCTCGGTGGCTACGCCCAGTGCCTTACGCTTCGTCCTACCTAGCGTAACGGCGGTGTCGGTCTCGGTGATCGTCTGTGCACGGTAAGCGCGGCCAGGGCGAACAGTGATGGCTGTGTCTGTTTCAGTGACAAAGCCTAGCGCCCTAAGCTTGACGCGCCCCAGAGTGATCGACGTTTCCGTCGACGTGACAACGCCGATTGCCTTGCTCTTCAGTGGCTGGATCGGCCAAGCGATGTCAGACTCAGTGGCAAAGTTGACGCCGAGTGTGTGCGTCGTCTGTGCCGTACCGTCAGGCTTGATGCGCCGTACCCTGGAAGGATAGCTACGACCAAGACGTGCCATAATCCCTCCTAGTAGGTCGAGGCTCTATTCACTGCCTGGTTGTACTGTCTGATCCGAGGAAAGTTCGCCTGTGCAGGAAACGTTGCCAGCGCTCCCACGTACACACTGGTGGAGGTGATACCCACCTGTGCCTGTAGAGGAGTGGTTGCTCCCGTGTACTGCCAGATGACTTGGAGGGCACGGTTGGTGGAAGCTGCAGCAGTCTCGACTGATGGACCACCGATCCACGGAGGGGAGATCGTGATTGTACGTCCTACACCGAAGCCCAAGGCACCGTACGCTAGGTTGTAGTTCTGGGCCAAATCACTCGTGGTGCCCGAGTTGGGCGTGCCCGATGCCAGATTGCTAGAGTTGTCATTGACGGCGACTTGGTCAGGAGGTGCGGGGACGAACAGGAGATCGTCGAAGGCATCCCACTGCAGAGCCCAGCGACTTCGGGAGACCGACAATGTGACTGTGATGGTGTCGCTTGTGGTCAACGCCGTAGTGAGGGGCACGTCTGTGGAGAAGATGCCTAGGGCGAAGGTATTGTTACCGTTACCCGCACCGGCGATGAAGTTTTGGTAGTACGAGTTGCCCTTGCTGTCGGCAACGGAAGTGACCGTAGGGAGTGCAGCAACGCTGTTCTCCCAAACGATCGCCCCCACCAGCATGCGTCCTGCAGGGATAGCAACAGTCGGCGTCACGGACCCTGTGGTCGAGTTCGTGATAACCGTGTTCGTCCCTACTAGGGTGCGGGTCATTCTTCCCAAACGATGTACGGGTAGGCGTTGACCGACGCGCCGGCGGTAACGCGAATGCGGAGGTACTTGTTGGCGACCACCAGGAACTCCCTGCCGAGGGGGAACTGCATGTCGTAGCCGGTGGTCGGATTGACAAGCTGTGCATCGCCCACTCGCGTGGCGGTGATGGTCCCTTCCGCCGATGCGTTGTAGCCGGAAGCGGCAGTGCTGAGTGTTGCAGTCGACGCGTCTTCGCTGGGGTTCGAGTACTTGACAACGTCGCCGGCACCGTACGCGGTGACTGTGGCTGCTACGTCGGTCTGCAGCAGCTCGCACTTGATGGGGGTGTTCGAGGCATTGGTGCCATCGAATGAGATCCCCCACTCAACGACACGCAGAGTCCTAGTAGCGTTCAAGACCTGGATGAGCGTCTTGATTGCCGTCCCAGTCGCAATGGTGGCCTGCGCCGCTGTCGTAGGCGCAGGACCACCAAAGACCTTGTAGAGGTTCCCCATCAGGCGGCCTTGAAGAATCCGTTCGTCGCGATCTGGGCGACGATGTCGGAGCCGTCCGGGGTGACGACGAAGTCGTGGCCGGTCAGCGGGATGATGTTGGAGTCCGTACCGGCGCCGGTGTCGTTGTCGTAGCACACGAGCAGCTTCGACCAGGCACCGCCGGTGGCCGCGACTCCGGTCCAGGTCTGGTCGGGGAGCTTCAGCAGCACCCAGTTGTTCGTGTCGTCCACGGAGGACGCGAGCGTGGCGGTGATCGCGGTGTCGTCGAGCACCTTCCGCGCGTAGCCGACGTTCGTGGCCTCGTCGTTGGCCGCCGCGAGCAGCGTGGCGAGGTCGTCGTAGTCCTGGAGCACCGAGTCGGCCTCGATGCCGGTCGTCTTGATGGCGACGATAACGAGCGCGGAGGTCGAGACCACGTTCGACTTGACTCGATCGTAGTACCCCGCCACGCTCCCCTTGGCGATGTTGAAGACGAAGTCGGACATCTACCCCTCCACGAGGTTGTTGTTACTGTCGGTACCGTTTACCACCGTGACAGGGATAACGGTGTAGGTGACTGGCGGGTCGACGTTGCACCGGAGCTGGAGACCACCTGTGTAGGGATCGACAGCCCAGCCAATGATGGTGTTGGCGTCGAGCCCGTTGTTGACGACCTGCGCTATGATCTGTTCGGGTGTCATTTGCCGCTACTGTCCCGTCCTGCGTTGCCCTTAGGCGGTCGAGCTGATGGCGGTGCCTGGCGCGGCGGTCCCACCTTCGGCGGGGCAGGCTGGTCAGGCGCGTTGGGGTCGTTGCCCGGAGGCTTCGGTCCCTTGGGTAGTGGCTGCGGATTGCCCTCGGGTGTCGTGCCACCCTGAGGCGTCGGTGGGAGCCTGGTCGTCTCTTCGTCGATCGGAGGCAGACCCATCTCGTCGCGGATCGCCTTCTCCAGCTCGTCGTCGGGCCGGATGACGTTGGCGCCGATGTAGTTACGGACCGCAAAGCTGAGCGTCCGCCAATCCGCCTGCTCGCCAATCCGACGTGCCTTGAGCTTCGGGAACCCGCTGCCCACGTTGGCCCAGTTGAAACGAACCAGCTGCGGGATGGCGTGCAAGTTCATCGTGTCCAGGAACTGCGAAGCGATGAACCGCGTCCCCTTCAGGAACAGCGCCTGGTCCTCTTCCTTGGTCGTGCCGCCGGTACCGATGAACTCGGCCAGGATGTTCTGCCGGATCTGCTTGTCGTGGTGCTCGATCGACTCGATGCAGTTTACCGGCTGCCCTGCGATCTGGGCAAACTCGAGCTCCCAGTTCGGCGGAAGGACAACATGTGCACGCTCATTGGTTCGCAGGTTACGACCAAGCTCGTCAGCGAGGATGCGATCCTCGTTGGTGAAGTTGGGAGGGAGCTTGATGACTGGGATGCCGATCCCGTGTCGCTCCTTCTGGATCGCGTCGATCTTGTAGAGGTTGTCCTTGTAGTACCAGTGCTTGTAGGCGGATCGAAGGATCGAGATCCCCTCGATGTTGCCCGCTTCCTTGTCGTTGCTGAAGACCAGGAGCTTGTCGATGGGGATGATGACATCATCGATCTGCGGGCCAAGTCCTGGAATCGTTCCGCCGACGATCGACGTCGCGAACTCGTTCTGAGGCCAGAACGCAGCCGCCGCAGGGCCTCCATTGTCATCGAAGAACCATTCCTTCACGTCCATCGGGTGCCTGGGCGCGAACTTCTTCCAGACGATCTTGCCCTTGGCAAGTGGGTCCTCGGTCACGTTCTCACCAAAGTCGAAGACCTTCTCGAAGAAGTAGTAGCCGAAGTCCAGCGAGAGCATCGACTCGATCAGGAACTGGGACCAGGAAAGACTCATCCAGTCCGTCAGGTTCTTCCAGACAAAGTTGGCGATGTTCTTGTCCTTCGCGGAGTCCGAGGCCGGCTCCATGAAGTAGTTCGCCGCGAGGATCGGAGTCTTGACCAGTCGCAGGGTGCCCTTGACCGTGCCGTCGTTGCGCCGCATCTTGTCATAGATGCGAAGTCCGTCGAGGCCAAGCAGGTCAAAGTTGTACTCCTGCCGCACCCACGAGGTGAACGGCGACGGAGCAGAGGTGCCGATCTCTCGGAGGTCCACCTGCGACGTAGGAATCGCGGCCAGCTGCTTCGGGGTGACGACAAGGTACTCGTTGTGAGCGCCGACGATGTCGTAGTTGTCGACGATGTCCTGAAGCGGGACCTGCGGAGCCTCCTCCAGTACCGTCATTAGAACTCCTTTGACCGTGTAAAGTACCCACCAGCCCCAGGTGTCAGCACCAGGTCTGACTGAGGCGTGGGGCTCGGACGTCCTGCCACTAGTGCCGGCGGGTCTTCCGTAATGACAGATCCTGGAATCACCGTACGTCCTGCCCAGTCTGGCCTGTACACCTCGTTCAAGTGGTGCTGCACGCCAAGCTTGTACAGGTGCATCAGTGCGTACCGAAGAGCGTCGATCGTGTGATCCTGAACCTTGTGGCCGAACTCGGGAACGTTCTGCCCCTTCACAGGCTCCTTGGACCGGTAGTTGTTGATCTCCTTGATCGTGTGCCTACATGAGTGGTCGACGTAGAACCCTGGCTGCTCTTCAGCCGGTGTTCCATACTCGTCAATGATGAGCAGGCCACCAGGGTTCGGTCGATCGCGCATGAACGACCGCATCAAGTCGATGCCGTCACGCCAGTTGGCCTTAGCTTCCGTGTCGGCAAGACAGGCCACCAGGTGCTGCGACACATAGGCAGCCGCCTCAGGGTCAGCTGCATCACCGAACGCCCCGTCCAACCTGTAGCCTTCCGGCTGCGGGCGGTCCTTGAGGATCCGAATATGCTCTTCCAACAGCGTGAACGACTTGTAATGCTCCCGCCAGACCCAGATGCGGTCCCACGGGTCAACCTGGAACTCGACCGCCGCTAGCGGGTTCGTGTAGCCCCAGTCAAAGGCGATGTAGTTCTTCCACTCTGGATTGAAGACGTGCTTCTTGACGTGCCGCGTCTCGTCAAACTCCGGGAAGATCTTACCGACGAACGATGTGAAGTCGGCACCGATCTCCTGCTCGAACCATTCCTCGGTGGTGTTGTCCTTCAGGTCGATGATTTCGGCATCTTCTCGACCATCGGGATACACTGCCGTATTGGCCCATGACGGGAATCTCCAGCTCTCGTACAGCGGCTTGTCGGGATTCTGTCCCAGCAGCCAGACGTCGTAGAGCCAGTTCTGCCCTTCAGGAGTCGTGGGAAAGGTCGCCCAGCCCCTCTTGTCAGCCAGCGAGGGTCGGATGAACCTTTCCCACGTCTCCTTCTTCTGCTTGGCCGCCTCACTCATGACCGCGCCGTCTAGAGCTTCACCAACCAAGAACTCCGGGTGGTCAGCAGAGCGGACTTCCAGCCGAGTCCCCCACGGGAACTGAATGTACATGTCGCCTTGCTTCTTGTTGTACGCCTTCTTCACACGCTTCTCACGGCCGAACGCCTGCCCAACGATCAGGTCGTCCCATACAACTCGGAACTCCTTCTCCGCCAGGTCGTACGTCGGACCCACGATCCAGAAGCGCTTGTTGTGCAGGAACAACGACGGCTCCAGGTCACGCCCGGCCATCGTGCTCTTGCCGAACCGCCTCCCACAAACGGGAACGCGAAAGCGCGCCTTCGAGTCATGGTACAGCCACTGCTGTGGATGTGGCGTGTATCCAATCTTCTCGAAGAACGTGCGCTTCGCGTTCCCCGGCATGAGCTAGCGGGTCCGGCGCCCGCGGCGAGCGACGCCCTTCGGCGCACCCCCACTCGCTCCGGAGCTCTTCATGGAGTTGTACCCGCCCTGGCGCGCCCCGGCCTTCGCCGGCGCCACGCTCTTGGCGCGCTGCTTGCCACCGACTCCGCGGCCCATCTTTCCGGCCGGCATCGGCGCCGCGCCCCTCTTCATGGCGCCCGCCTTCCGCGCGCCACCCTTCCTGCGTGCCATCGTCCAACCCCTTCCTCAGAACGACTAAAAGAACCACACGGCCGCTTAGTCCTTGTTCGGGTCCCTGCCTTCGGTAGCGGTCTTCAGCTCGCTCTCCAGTTCATTGACAAATGCAGAGAGCTTGTTGTCAGACGCCAGCGACGCATCCTCGCCGACCTTGCCCAGCACTCGCTCCATGACGTACTTCGACGCGTCGAGCGAAGTCCGGTCCGACGTAGAGTTGACCGCGATGTCGATGATACGTTGAGTTACCCGAACCAGGTTTTCCCGCATCAGTCGCCTTGCGGTGACCTCTTCGGTTTCGTTCGGGAACAGGTTGGCTTCGAGGTTAAAGGCCGCCAGAGCCTCCGGGTCTAGGTTGAAGTCATCAGCCATTTAACGGCCACCTCCTTCTGACCTTATTATATCTGGTGTCGTTTTCTAAAAGCAAGCTATGTCTAACACGTCGTAACCCATGGATTTCAGCTCGAGCAGCGCATCATTTAGAACAAGCTCTAGACGAAGTTCTAAACAACCCTAACAGGATGTCCTAGCTCCCTTGGTGTGTTAGGGTAGGGGTTTAGAACGATCATTTAGAACAGCTGAGAACGATTCTCAGGAGAACAAGAGACCACCATATCGCGTGGTGCTGCGTGGTAGGTAACGGATAGTCACACACGGTCTAGGTCTTCGGGGTTGCCTTGGCCGCCGGTCGACAGGGTTGTCTGTTGTCGTCGACAAGGTTGCTTGTTGTCACTGTCGTCGTTGGATTATGTAACACATGCAGTGTGATTGAAAGTCGTAGGTAGGGGCCTTTAAAAGATCTTGATGTCATATTAAAATATAATTAATAACAAAATAAAAAACTAAATAAAAATAAATTAATATTTATTTACGATTCTTGATAACTAAATATCTACTACACCTACCTTACTA
>Ga0310811_10000983_pt1 | contig 36433 bp, 24 predicted proteins | sample YCmetagenome_FD_207642 | JGI IMG/M metagenome (GOLD analysis project Ga0310811, IMG submission 207642) | Soil microbial communities from experimental microcosm in Duke University, North Carolina, United States - YC | ecosystem: Engineered > Artificial ecosystem > Soil microcosm > Unclassified ... | reverse complement strand
CGAGCGCTATCCCGAGTGGCTCGCGCAAATTAGTGCGACGGATCGTATCGTGATCAGCAAGGCCGATCTGGTGGGCGCGCAGCAGGTCGACGCATTGCGCACTGCGTTGGCTGCGTTGAATCCGTTGGCGGAAATCGTTACGCGCGCGTCTTCTGCGTTAAGAGATTTGCTGTTCATACCAGCGCGTTTTGTACCCGATGCTGTTCAGAGCATGAATAAGATCGGGGCGGGTACGCTGCGTCTTGGTGAAGGTGGCGGCACACGTCTTTCGCATCGCGCGGAAACGCGACCGCAACCACACACGCAACCTCAAACCCTTAGCAACGCCATCACCTCTACCTGTCTCACCATCGACACCCCCATCGACTGGCAGGTCTTCACCCTCTGGTTCACCCTGCTGCTGAACCGCCACGGTGATAAGATTTTGCGCGTGAAAGGACTGCTCTCGCTCGAAGGCTCGGACCGACCGACCGTGTTGCACGCGGTACAGCATCTGGTTCATCCCGTTCTGCATCTCGACGCGTGGCCCGACGAGCCGCAAGGATCACGCGCCTCGCGGCTCGTATTCATCACAGAAGGCATCGACGCTCATGCAATCGAAAACTCGTACCAGCGCTTTTGCGCCGCGCTCGAACAAGCGGCCTGATGCTGCGCGCTCCACCTTCACGTTTTAAGAACCTGTTCAACCCAACCCGTGCGCACCTCTCCCGAAGCACCCGCTGTCCATCGCGGCAAGATTGAACTGCGCGTGCTCGGCACGTCGGTGACCTTGCAGGACCATATCCGCGAGCAGGCGGAACAGGACCTCGGCATCAAGCTGCGTTTCATCGTCGAAGATGGCTCGGCTGTGCAACGCAACGGCGTGATGCATCCGCAAAGCTACGATCTGTACGACCAGTGGTTTCACAGCATCGATTGCCTGTGGCCCGCGCACGCGCTGCAACCCATCGACCTCACGCGCATCACGCGCTGGGACGAGATCAACTCGCTGCCGCGCGCCGGACGGCTCGGCAAACGCGTGTGCACCGGCGCGGGCTCGGTGCCGGTTGACCGCCTTTACGTGCAGCCGGACAACTCACTCGGCCGCCAGTCCAGTGAGCGCATCAGCATGCTGCCGCTCACGCATAACGCGGACAGCTTCGTCTATCTCGACGACACGCTGCCCGCCGCGCTGATCGAGCGCGGCGAAAGCTGGTCGTGGCTGCTCGCGCCCGAACTCGCCGGACGCGTCGCATTACAGGCCGACGCCGCGATCGGCGCCATCGACGCCGCGCTCGCCGTCGAAGCAAGCGGCTTGATGCAGTTCGCGGACATCGGAAATCTGAGCATCGAAGAAATCGATGCGTTGATCGCCACCCTGATCGACTACAAACGACGCGGCCATTTCGCGGGCTTCTGGTCAAGCTTCGCCGAAGCCGCACAACTGATGATCTCCAACAAGGTGGCGATCCAGAGCATCTGGTCGCCCGCTACCGTCGAACTGGAAAAGGCCGGGCTAAAGTTCAGGCTTGCGAGTCCGCGCGAAGGCTATCGCGCGTGGTTCGGAGGCCTGTCTCTATCACGCGCGACCAGCGGCCGCGTGCTCGACGCCGCCTACGCCTATCTGAACTGGTGGCTCGATGGCTGGGCCGGTGCGACGATGGCGCGGCAAGGCTTCTACATCGCCAACCATGAACGTTCGCGTGACTACATGAGCGACGCCGAGTGGGCTTACTGGTACGATGGCAAGGCTGCGGCGGACGCGTTACCGGGCCCCATCGGCGAGCCTCTGGTGGCCGCCGGTCAGCGCCGCGACGGCGGCAGCTACGTGGCGCGCATGGGCCGCATCGCGGTATGGGACTCGGTGATGGACGAGCATAATTATCTGGTGCGCCGCTGGGCCGAATTCAGGCGCGCGTGACGGCGTACTCTATCCAACGATGACAAGACGTGCAGGGCCAACCGCAGCGCCGAGTGCTTCCGCGAACAAAGCGGCGACCCGCGAGACCGCTGAATCCAATAGCGAGATTATCGCTGTCGAAGGCGAGACGCGCCTGCGTTATCGGCTGATTCACGATCAGTTGAAGAACGCGATTTTGCGTGGGCGGATCGCGGCCGGACTCGTACTGCTCGAAGGGCCGGTTGCGCGGATCTTTGGCACGAGTCGAGTGCCGGTCAGAAAGGCGTTCGAGTTGCTGCACGAAGGTGGACTGTTGCGCACGTTCGAGGGGCGTGGCTATCTGGTGGCCGGACCCCATGGACCGGACGGCCCCGATCCACAGCCACTGCGCGTGCCGCTCTCTGAAGCGGCGCTCGGCTTCGACGAAGCGCCTGCGCCACTCGCCCTGCCCTCTATCAGCGAACGCATTTATCACGATCTCGAAGCCACGGTGTCGATCGGGATTGTGTTCGGCCATTTTCGTATCGACGAATCCGAGGCCGCCGAGACTTTCGGCGTGAGTCGCGGCGCGGTTCGCGAAGCACTGAGCCGTTTGCGCGATCTCGGCCTGGTCGAGAAATCGGCTTACTCGCACTGGATGTGCGGACCGCTGACCGCGCGCGCCGTGCGACACGATTATGAATTGCGCTCGCTGCTGGAACCGGCCGCGTTGGCAGCAAGCGCGCCGCTGCTGTCGCGCGACACCTTGAACGCGGCGCTCAGGGAAGTGGAGCACGCAATTGCTAACCCCGAGCGCGTAGATTCGGAGGCATTGCAGCGGCTTGAAAACAGCCTGCATGTCGACTGCCTGCGTTGTGCGCCGAACAAGAAGCTGCTTGAGACGATCGGGCACGCGCATATGCCGCTGACCGTAAATTACGCGTTCTATAACGCGTTCGATCTGCATCCCGATACGGCGACGTTGATCGAACATCGCACCGTGCTAAGGCACTTGCTGGACGGCGATGCGAATGCAGCGGCGGACGCGTTGCGCATTCATCTGCAAGCAGGACAGAAGCGCACGCTGCAACGTCTGAAGGTGCTCGCCGTGTTGCCGGAACCCGATCTACCAGGCTTCATGCAGCGGATCGCGTAGCGCTTCAAGGCGCCCACGAGATGGCTCTGTCACATTGGTGAGGTAGTCACGTATGATTGCGCGATGAAGAAGACAAAATCGCTTTATCACGGTCACCGGTTCCCGGCGACGGTCATCAGCCACGCGGTACGCGTGGTACTTCCGGTTCCAGCTCAGCCTGCGTGATATTGAGGATCTATTGTTCGAGCGCGGTGCCATTGTCAGTTACGAGACGATCCGCCGCTGGTGCGACAAATTCGGCTCGGGCTTCGCACATCGGGTCAAGGCTGCTCGCCGCAAACCTGGCAGCACATGGCATCTTGACGAAGTTTTCGTGACGTTACGCGGTGAGCCCTACCTTCTCTGGCGGGCAGTCGACCAGCATGGTGCCGAACTCGACATTCTGCTGCAGACACGTCGTGATAAGGCTGCAGCAAAGCGCTTCTTCAAACGCGTGCTGGCCGCCTGTCCCGACGCACCGCGAAGATTGTCACCCATCAGTTGCGCAGTTATCCGGCCGCGAAGGCGGAAATTCCCGAACTGGCAAACGTCAAACACGTCTTCGTCAAAGCCAGTGCACGGGCGAACAACCGTGTCGAAAATAGCCATCAACCCACGCGTGAGCGCGAGCGCCGGATGCGTGGCTTCCGCGATCCCGATCGCACGCAAGCATTCCTCTCGAGCTTCGGACCGATTCGCCAGCACTTCGCCCTCAAGCGACATTTACTGCGTGCATCACTCTATCGCAAACAGCTCGCCACACGCTTTGCCGCATGGCATCGCTTTACTGGGCTTGCCCAAGATCCGTCCGATTTCTGAATGAGCGGTGCGCTCTGTCAGCTACTGCGTCACCAATTCGGCAACATGACAGTGCCGGGCTACGCGCTGCTGCCTCAATGACGTCGCGGTACAGCTTCAGCAATTCCGTTTTGCTCATTCGCACGCGTGTCAATTGCACTCAGCGAACGTAGCGGCGCCAGCGGAGCAGCGCAATCAGCGCCACATCAGCACAGGCCACGCTGCCTCAACGGCGTGCCGCAATAGCGCGGGATCAGGATTGACCGCCCGCGCGCGCTCCACTTTGCTCAACAGCGGCAGATCGTTGCGTGAATCCGAATAGAAGCTGGAACCCGCGAAGCTCTCCTGATGATCGCGCATCCAGTCTTCGAGGCGCACAACTTTGCCTTCGCGGTAGGTTAACACGCCCCGCGTCTGACCGGTGTAACAACCATCGAAGATATCCAGGTCAATGGCGAGCACGTCCGCAATGCCGAGCCGCGCCGCAATGGGGCGCGCCAGATGATCGCCGGACGCTGAAATGACCAGCACCCGGTCATTTGCCTTCCGGTGCTGTTCGACGGCCTCGCGCGCGTCGTCATAAATCAGCGGTTCGATGACTTCATCAATGAACCTCTCGACCAGCGGCGCGACTTCGCTTCGTCTGCGTCCTTTCATCGGCGCGAGGCTGAAGGTCATGTAATCTTCCATCGCCAGCCGGCCTTCGCTATACGCATTCATCAATGCATCGTTCTCGCGCATGAACGCTTCAGGATCGACCCATCCAAGCAAACCCATCCGACTGCTCCAGAGACTCGCGCAGTCGCCGTTGATGAGTGTTTCGTCGAGATCGAAAATTGCCAACGCCATTGCCTGCTTCCTTTCCGCTAAAGAGGGGCGCCTGAACTCAGGCGCCCGTTGGTTAAACACGTTACTGAACCCGGAGGGCGGTCAGGTAGTAATAGGACCCATAGGCTGTACCGGAGCTTTGACCGCTCCCGCCGATTCGAACAGCGCTTCGACGCGTGCCGATTCCGCGGTGGACGGCTTGATCGCATAGGCACAGGCGACAAACACCACGAGATTGGCGAACAGGCCGACGATGCCGCTCGTCAGCGAACCGAGCCAGGGAATGTCGTCCGGATAGAGGCTGGTGAGGACAATTGCAATAACGATGCCCACCAGCATGCCGGCAATCGCACCTTGCTTGTTGCCGCGACGCATGAAGATGCCAAAGAAAAGCGGCACCGCGAGCTGGATGATCCCCTGATACGAAATCTGCGCAAGCAACTGCAGCCGGCTGTAGTTGAAGGTCAGATAAGCAAGCACCGCAGCCGCGACGATGAACACGATCATGCCGGTTTTAGCGAGCACCGTCAGCTGACGATCGGTGCGCGGCCGGTTCCACGTGGCAAGATCGTTCGCAAACTGGGTGCCGCACACCTGAACGCAGCCATCCACGTGGCCGATGCTCGCCGCCAGCACGATGACAATCGAGATCGCAAGCAGCCACGGACCGCCGATGTCGGAGAGTGCTACGAACCAGCCATGCTGGGGATTCGCCGCCACGTTCGGATCATGGCTCACTGCTGCCGCGAACAGCATCAGGATGCCGTAAAAGCCTCCCACCAGCAGCATAGTCAGCAGTGTGCCTTTCTTCACGGCCCGCACGCCGCTTGCCGTGTAGATGCGCTGGAAGCTCATGGGCCAGCACATCGAACCGATTACACCGGTGAAAATCAGACTGAACATGTACCACGGACCATACGTGGAGTGCATTGCACCCGGGATGATCAGCATTTTTTCCGGTAACTGCGACAGGTTCGAAAAGGAGGCATGCGCGCCCAGCAGCAGAAACACGCACAGCGCCGCACACAATACATAGGCGATCAGGCCCTGGTACATGTCGGTCATGATCAGCCCGCGCATCCCCATGCTCACCGTCCAGTACTGACGGATCAGGACCACGGCGACGCCTGCAATCAGGCACGTCGTGACGCCCCATTGGCCGAAGCTTGCGAACTGGAACAGCGTAGCCAGCGCCTGAATGCCCATCACGACCCACGGAAACACCGAGATGATGCCGATGATCGAAGCGATCCGTTTGACCGCCGGGCTGTTGTAGCGCATACCCAGCAGATCGGGCTGCGTCGTCAGGTTGAAGCGGCGCCCCCACGTCCATGCGCGATTCGCCATCAGGTACATCGCGGTTACGCCGAGCGTGGAGTACACCATGCCGTAAAAGCCGAGCACGCCGCCAACCGACAACGCGAAGAACGCGGTGAACGTCGAACCCGGCCACCAGGAATTGGTGTAGCTCATGGCGACAAACCACGGTCCATAGGAGCGGCCACCGACGGCGTAATCCGAGAAGCTGGTGCTCTTGCGATTCGTCGCGTAAAGCACTGCGATCATCATGGCAAGAAAGAGGCCGATCATCCCGAAGGTCACGTAGAGATCGCTACCGGTAGCAGACTTGATCATTTCGCTTCTCCCTCTTCGGGTAATTCACCATTGATGCTTTCGACGACGTAGAGCGCCCAGACGCCGAGCCCTGCCAGAACGGCGTTACTCATCCAGTAGAAGATCGGCAATGGAATTCCGGCGATCAGCGTTTGCTCACCGCTCACGCTGAGATAAAACGGCGGAAACAGCGCCATCGCCAGCAAGAGGAGAAAATACAACCCAAATACGACCGAGCGGACGGGTCGAGGAAAGGTACCGCTATCTGCCTTCATGGATTCCACCTCCATATGCACATTAATTTGGATGCCTTATCATTCATGATTTTCCGATTCCGTGAATTCAAAGTTCGATCGAGGAATGCAACCTAACGGCTAACTAACGTCTGATTTACGGCAAACCGATTCATCTTGCGACCGCATTTCCAGCTCAGACCTGCCTCAGCCAGGTTTCCCAGCGAGGATCGTGCATGATCGAGCGGGCGCGCATGTGCTTCCAGGCGCCGTATTTGTAGAAATCGAAGTCGATCCTTGAGACCGCGCGCTGAACCATGGCCCACGTGGACCACTTAAGGTCTGCCAGCGCCTTGTTGATTGTGACGCGCGCTACCGTCTTCGCGCTCACCTCACCGAAGTAGTCCTCGATCAACGCGAGTTCCATTTCAGGCGTAAAGAACATTTCGCCGAACCATAGTCCCACTTCATAGTGTGGATCGTTGTTCGACGCATACTCAAAGTCGACAAGCCGGATTGCCCGTTCGTCGTTCAACATGAAGTTCCCGGCGAGCGTGTCGTTCATGCACGGCCTCAGATCCATGCCTGAAGCGGACAGCGCCGCGCGAGCGCGCTCATACTGCTTGCAGAGCCATGCATGATCCGGCGGCGTCATGCCGTTCAAGGTACTGACCTGACTCTGGTGTTCGTCGATCATGTCGAACACTGTCTTTGTCTGACTGAGTAGCGGCTGCGTGTTGAATGCCTTAAGCGCATGCAACGCGTTATGGCGTACATCGCGGTCCAGAAAGTCCCGGTTGGACGACGCTCGCCAGCCCTCCATGAATTCAAACACCTCGACGCCCAGCTCTTCAATGAAGGCAAAGACCGGCGCGCCATAGCCAGTTTGCGCGGCCTTCACGCTGGCGTCATGAGCGGTCCGGCGATCGATGAACATCTCGGTCCCTCGGCCCGGCACCTTGAAGAAATATGCGGTAGGTTCCCCGTCCACGCGCACTTTCCAGTTCGTGTTGGAAATTCCGCCACCCACCGGTGCGTAGTCGATCTTCATGCCCCGCCAAGCGTCGATAGCGTGAATCGCCGCCTCGATCTGTTGTTCCTGCGCGTTGTCCGCTTCGCCCAGCCTCTTCATGCCGCAACCCCTCGCAGTTGACGCAGCCAGCCTTCGAAGCGCGGGTCTTGCACGCTTTGGCGGCAACGCAAATAGGTCCATTGTCCCAACTTCGTAAATTCGAGCGGGCGCGCTGACGTGGCGCCCGACCAGCTCGCCGACAGGGTCCAAAGCCAGTCATCGACGAGCGCATACAGGCGGCAGCGCGCGTAATCGCGTTCCTCGCAGTGCCCGGCCCACGCGGCGATACCTGCGCGCCAGTCTTCCTCGAACGGGTACAACTCATTTAACGTGACCGCCACGTCGTACCAGGGATCGAAACAGCCGCCGCGATCGAAATCGATCAGCTTCATCTGCCCATCCGCGTCGATCATCACGTTGCTAGCGGCGCCGTCGCCATGAACCGGCACGCTGTCGGTTTGTGCAGCGTGCAGTGTCTCGCACGCCTGGTCCACGCACTCGTCGATCCATGGCGCCCCGGACGGAAGCGCAACTTCGGCCTGCCGGCACAGATTACGCAAGAGCCGCAACTCGCCGGTGAGCGAACGCGAGAAGTCCGGCTTTGGCCCTTGATGAACCGCTTTCTTCAGCGCCCACAAAGCCGGCAAACGTTGCGGCGGCATCAGATCGTCGACCCGTGCCCAGCGCCATCCGGACGCCGGCAGTGCGTCAAACAGCAGCACGCCGCGCGTGACATCGACCACCCGGACACGCGGCGCAACACCGGTCTCTGCTGCGCACCGGCTCGCATCTGCGCTCTTGCGAACGTCGATCAGCGGTCGCACATCTTCGTGCAGCACTTTTGCGTAGTATTCGTTGTGACCCACGTGAACCCGAAAGCCGGCCCATTCCGTGGCGAGCCGCATCGGCGATGCAACGCCAGCCACGCCATCGTCAAGCGTCGGCGCACCATCAAAGTCTCCTTCGCGGAGCGCCTCGAGCAGTCGATTTGACTCGGCAGTGTTGGTGTCCACAAACGAATCCTTAACTGAGGTCAGCGGGTTGAGTACAGAGCCGGTAAAGCACTGCGGTCAGCAGCCGCAAGCCGTGATGCAAATCCCGCTCCGATGTGTATTCCGCCTCGTTGTGCGAGAGCCCGTTCTCGCTCGGTACAAAGACGAGGCAGGTGGGATGAACCCGGCTCATACTGATTGCGTCATGACCTGCAACGGTCACGCTATTCGCTACAGGCAGCCCGAGTAGCACGCTCGTTTCGTAAGCGAGATCGGAGAGACCCTTATGCAGCTGAAGCGGTGAGCGCAACTGTTTGTCCTCCACTTCGAAGTGCGTCCCGGTGGCGGCGGCAATTCGCCGGAGCGTCTGATCGAAGCGTTCAGCCGCATCCTGAAGCAATTCAACGGACCGCGAGCGAAATTCGATCAGCAACGTTGCTCGCGACGGCACCACGTTCGGCGAGTTCGGGTAAATGTCCATACGCCCGACCGAGCTATGCATTTGCAGTCCATGCCGTTGCGCCTCGGCATGGACGGCGACGATTGCATGGGCGGCGGCAAGCAGTGCATCGCGCCGTTGCGCCATCGGCGTCGGACCGGTGTGATTCTGCTCGCCATCGAACCGCACACGCCACTTCAGCGCCGCCCACGTTTCGCGGACCACACCGATCGCCATTCCCGCGGATTCGAGTGTCGATGCCTGTTCCACGTGCGTTTCCAGATAGGCGGCCACGCGGATGTCCGGCGCCCAGTCGCCGCGGTAACCAATTTCCTGGAGCGCCGCGCGCAACGAAATGCCCAGTTCGTCGCGGCACTCAAGCGCAGCCTCAAGCGGCATCGCCCCTGTAAATACGCTGCTGCCGGTGAGGCTTGGCTGGAAGCGCGCGCCTTCCTCATTGGTCCAATCCACCACACACAGATTACGTACAGGTCCTTCGCCGCGTGCCCTCAAATGGCGCGCAACGCTCGCCGCCGCAACTGCTGCGGTCACGACACCGTAGACCCCGTCGAAGCGCCCCGCGTTCGGCTGGCTATCGAGGTGCGATCCGGACACGACGTAGGGCGCTTCTGGATCGAAGGTTAACAGGCCAAAAATATTGCCAACTGGGTCGACGTGTACATCGAATCCCCGCTCGGTCAGCCAGAGACGGAACAAATCGCGCACGCGGCCGTCTTCGACGGACGCCGCGAGGCGATGCAGGCCGCCAGCCGGCGTTGCGCCGATTGACGAGGTCCGCGCGAAGAGCGAGGTGAACTCGGCGAAATCCTCTTCGCTAGGCGCGGCCAGTTCAGGGGTGAAGTACGTCGACTCGGTCATGTTCCATCCGGGCAGCAAAATCGTTCGATAGGGCGCGATTGGTGACGAGCGTGGAAATCGCGCTAAAGGGCAGTGTATTGACGAAAGTTCGGTGACCGAATTTTCCATCGTCCGCGAGGATCACGCTGCGCACGCAATGTCTTACAAGCGTGCGGCGCAGCAAGGCTTCCGATTCTTCATAGTCCATCAGACCGAGCTCCAGATCGATTCCGCCGATGCCCATGAAGGCAATGTCGTAATGAAACTGGCGGGCAAATTGGAGCGTATGCGGCCCGATCAGTGCGTTGTCGTTGCGGCGCAGATCTCCGGGCGTGACCACCACGTCGTTGTCACTGTGATGCGCGATAAGCTGGGCGATATCGAGCGAATTGGTGACGACCCGCAGTTTGCTGAACTCGGTGAGCCGTTGCGCGAGCGCAAGCGTAGTGGTGCCGGTATCGAGAAACACCGCCATGCCGTCCTGTACGAGCTGCGTTGCGCAGGCGGCAAGCGCCACTTTCGCCTGCGTCTTGATGCGATTGCGAACCTGAAGCGGCTGCTCTTCGTTGAGACGGGGAAGGATCGCGCCACCGTGCACGCGGCGCAATTTCCCGAGGCCCTCGAGAAACTTGAAATCGCGGCGGATGGTTTCTTCGGAGACGCCAAAAGAGTTCGCGAGATCGATGGACTTGACGCGCTGCTGCTGGCTCAGAAGCCGCATAATTTCGTCGAGCCGGGGTTGATTGAGCATACGGTCAGGACTCCTCGGCACGGTGTGTGCCGATGGCGATCTGCGGCAGACGGTCGTCCCATGGCAGCAGGGCCTCGAAGGCTGCGCAGAATTGCAGGACGTCCGCGTCTGCAAAGCGCGGCCCGATCACTTGCATGCCAATTGGCAACCCACCCTCGCTCCAGCCGCACGGGATGCTCGCGGCCGGATTGCCCGAGAGGTTGAACGGGTACGTAAACGGTGTCCAGCGTGCCCACGGCACGCCGCTGTCGTCCGCATCGGGGGCGTCCTCGGGGCCCGTCTTTTCGGCAGCGAACGGCAGGATAGGAAGTGTCGGCGTAATCAGTAGGTCGTAGCGCGCAAATAGCGCATGCACCTGATTCGCGAAGGCCGCGCGTTGTTGCACGGCGCTCAGATAGCTCGCGAGCGTGCAATCGCGGGAGCGCTCAATGAGCGCCGCAAACCCGGGATCGAGATGATCCAGCCTGTCCCTAAGCGATTTTCCATAGACATTGCCGCGGCCGCCAACCCATAAGGTTTCGAATACAGCCAGCGGGTCTTGCCACGCCAGCACCTTGCGTTCAATGGTGACCGGAAGCGCATCGGCGATCAGATTGACGGCATCGTCGACCGCTTTTGCGATCGCCGCATCGACGCTCACGTCAAACAGGGTCGGGCAATATGCGATCCGAAGCGGCTGCAACGGCCGGTCACAACGCGCTAGAAACGATTCGGTAGGGGCGGGTAGAGCCTGATGATCGCGCGGATCCGGTCCCGAGAGAATATCGAACAGCAGCGCACTATCGCGCACCGTACGCGTGATGGGGCCAGCGTGGCTGAGCATTTCGGTGGCGGACCACGGCCATGTGGGGATGCGCCCCAGCGTCCCCTTCAACGCGAATACACCGCAAAAAGAACCGGGGATGCGCACCGAGCCGCCACCGTCGGAACCCAGCGTGGCGGGCACCATGCGGGCGGCAACCGCGATTGCCGACCCTGAACTGGAGCCACCGCTCGTCAGTTGCGGATTCCAGGGGTTGCGGCCATGCCCGAACACGCGCGAATAGCTGGCACCGGTCCAGCCGAATTCGGTGGTGGCGGTCTTGCCGATGATGATCGCGCCCGCCGCCTTCAGTCGCTCGATGATCGGCGCGTCTTCATCTGGAACGTAATCGAGCGAGGTGAGCGAGCCGCGCGTGGTGCGCAGGTTCGCGGTTGAAAAGAGATCCTTGACGCCGAACGGGATGCCGTGCAGCGGCCCACGTAAACCGCCGGCTGCGGCTTCGCGGGTCAAGCCTTCGGCGTTTGCGCGGGCCGCGTCCTGATACACGTCGCCGAATGCATTCAATGTGGGATTGAGGGTTTCAATCGCGTCGAGGCTCGCCTCCAGCAATTCAGCCGGCGTCAGCGTGTTGGCGCGAATCTGCTCGGCAGCATCGAGGACAGTTGGCACGGCACACGCATTCTTATGACTTGACATAGGAAAAATCGAGGTCCGTTTCGGTTGTGCAGTGCTGTCATTTCCACAAGACAAAAACACGTCGTCAAGTGAAAAATGTTGGTTTTGTTGCAATTGTGGATTTTTGAGTGAGCAACGCTGGGCGGCGGAATGACAAGGACGAACGTTTCCGGGAATGGAAAAGCTCGAGCAACGCCTTGGCTTGGGTAGAGATGGCCCCGCTTTGCCGCCAGACGACGCGACGTCCAAGGTGGGAATGAAGACGCTCAGATCGCGCCGGCTGATGCGGTTGCTTTCCAGAGACCATGGCCGATAAACCAGATCCGACAGGAGGGTGGCTTGCCCAGTGCCTTGTAGTGTGAAGCGGACGCTTCCAGGGGCGTGCGCAGGTTGCCAGATGGCGCGCAGGCATCGGGATGAAACCGCTTGACCTGCGCCTCGATGGATTGCTCGACCACATAGCTGTTGACCCGATCACGCCCTCGCTCTGTTGTGGAAAGAAAGTAGTGGTGGCGGACCGTCGGAATGCCCAACTCGGCCAGCGTGTCGCACAGTGCGCTCAGGTAGGTGCTCTTTCCACGGCCAGGCGGCCCAGTGAGCACGATGGCCGCCCCGGTGGCGGCCATCGCGTCTTGGACGAACTCCCGATGGAATGTCTCGTCGGGGACCTCGTAGCCCAAGGGGACCACGAAGTCCTCGGGCAAGGGCGTTGGTGGCGTTGACCGCAGGACGGTGCGGACCTGTTCCAGCGCGATCCAACCGTCCGAGGGCGGGAAGTTCTTCCGCGTCGCCCAGTTCAACGCTGCGCTCTTGAGAGTGGCAATGCCTTCCAGAGTGCCATGCCTGCGAAGTCGCGCATCGACCCCTTGCTCGAGCGTTTCGAACCCTTTGTCGCTGTGAAGAATTTGCAGCTGGCTGAAAAACGCCTCACAGTCTTGCTTGCCACCAAGTTCGGCGATGACCTCAGAACGCTTCGGCTCCGGGATCTTGGCGAACGAAATCTTGCCCGCCTCAAGGCAAGCTTCGATATTGGCATCCGGCCGGCGGTTGGTCGTCAACGTGAGCTCGCCAGCCGGGGGGGATCCAGTGCCTTAAAGGCGTCGAACCATTTGCGCAGCAACGACCGCGATCGCGCCGTCTTGCCAGTTTTTTCGAGCATCCAATCCCAGCAGAGCGGATGAGCGTCTGGGGCTGGCGTGAACTTGACCTGATGAAGGTCGAGCAGCCCGTCTGCACGCTCGACGACGATGTCATCTAGCCCCGTCGGCGCAACCGTCTCGTCGTCACATTCAAACTTCACTCGGGTGTAGCGAGACGGCGCGTCAAGCCAGTCGCACAGGACTCTGAGGCCCCGCCGCTTTTTTTTAGATGTAGCCAGCGGCAGTGATTGCAGTGTTCTTGATATTTTCGGACATGAATGAGCTCGCCTTCGGCTCCTCCATGATACTGGCCATTGAACAAGAAGCGCCGAGTGGCTATCGAATGATCGAAGGTGAACTACCCGCGGATCTTTGTCGAGGACCGCCGCGAAACAAACCTCGACAGCCAAAGCCCGAATGAGTGCAAGGGGTCGAAACTATGAGTTGGCAAATGCAGGAAGTGGCCGTGCGGCTGCGCGAAGCCGTTAACGTCGGCAATCCGCCATATTGCTGACGTCACAGTTAGCCCCGTCGAACGTCCGCAATGGCCGAATTGTGCACGTAACCCGGCCGTCAAATTCCGGACTCGTAGAGCCGTTCCAGCGGCAGGTTTCTCCGCTCGTTGAACGGCCGGTTGTGGCCCGAGCCCAGATCGCCACTCTCCCGCCAATCGGATCACCGCTGGAAGTAGATAGCGATGAAGCCGGGATTCTGGTCCGTCGCGCCGCTCACAGGGATGCCCTCTTCAACCAGCACCGTTTGCTGCGCGGCATTGTGAAAAAGCTTCAGCCGGATGGTCTGCGGAACAGGTGACTGACTGCTGTCGAGATAGCCGGCGTCGGACAATAGCGACGCGGCTTGCGCCGCGGTAAAGCTCTGGTTAATCGTCGTGACTGTGGTGGATGGATTGCCGTCGAATACATTGTCGGAGAAGCTGCCGTCCGCGTTGACGTTCAACGTTGAAGAAGGCGATGGCGCGCCCTCCGCCTTTGCGCCGCAGTTTTCCCAGCCGTTGAACACAGCGCCGCTCGCGCTGAACGCGGCCCAGTCCGCAAACGGTGCAGCCGAGACGCTCCAGCCGTTGTCGAGCAGCACCGCCACGCTCTTCACATCGACGCCCGCGTTGACACCCGTTACCGTGCCGATACTGTTCGAAACCGCCGACACGCACGCAATACCGGCGCCCGGCACGTTGGCCGCCAGATGCGTCGAGAGCAGCGGGTTGTTGCCCGGGCTCAGCAGCGGCGCGGCCACTGGACTCACCAGCATTGCATTGGTGGTCGACGTCCCGGCAACGACCGACAGCGAAACCGCACTCGTGCTGCCGAGCGTCAGGCTGTTCTGATAGACCGTCGCATTCTGCGAGGCGGGCGGCGGAGGGCCAGCCGTCGGCGTGCTCGCAGCGCTGCCGCCATCGCCTCCGCCCCCTCCGCATCCGCCGATCACGCCGCCGGCGAGCAGCGCTGCGACTGCCCGTTTCGCTGCCCCCCTCATCGGGATCGCCCCCCCGGCATGCGACGAGTGTGATTCACGGCTGCGGCAACAACGTCGCGGACACGCTGCTCGCATTCGCGATGAACACGTTGGTGGCGTCGTCCTGCAACAGATAGCCTTGAGTGACGAGCGCGTTCGCCGCGGCTGCGACCGCCGCCTGATACTTCGAGCGGCTGCCACCGTATCGCGAGTCGAGCGTCGTGCGTGAATCCGTACCGCCCGCCTGCGCGGCGGCGTTCACCGCGAACGGGATCGCCGCGCCGTTCGAAATACAGCCGTCACCGATCGCATGCCCCGCGCCGCGATAATTCCAGCCGGTGTAAGTCGCGAGCGGCGCGCTGACGTCAGGCACCAGTACACCAGACGTCTCGTTGCCGTTCGCATCGACCTTCGGCACGAGGATCGTATAGGCCTGCGCCGTATTGACCACCGGGACAGCATTGCTGTAGTCGGTCACGAACAACTGGTTGTATTCGCCGTTGAACGTCAGTTGCAGCGAGGTCGGCGTCGCGGCGGGGCCGCTTGGCACTGTGACGTTGGTCAGCGACGGGAAACCGAGCGCGGTCTGGGTCGGCGCGACCAGCGTGCCGGCCGCGACCGTCGGGTATTGCGACGGAGGCGGCAGCGTGCCCTTGCCAACCCAGTTGACGAGTTCCGGAATCAGCGCGCGTTCAACCGGCGTTTCTTCGACCGGTGAGCCCGGCAACTGGCACTGGCTTCCCGCCGCGGGCACCGTGAAGTTGCCGGTCGTCACACCGCTGCCGCCCCCATGCTGGGTTCCCGCGACGAGGTAGTAGCGGACATTGGCCGGCAGCTGGATGTCGTTGCCGCGGCCGTCGGTGACGACGAGCGACGCGGCGCCGCCCCACCATTCGAACGAGCCGTCGAGCTGCATGATCTTCGGGCACGTGTTGCTCGCCGTGCACCGTTTCAGGATGCCGTCAGTGGCGCCGCTCACCGGGTCGGTCGTCGTCGCGTACGTGAACGGGAACTGGAAGCCAGGCATGAAGTGGTCTTCATGCTGCTTCGACCAACGCCCCGGCTGGGCGAACGCCGCATTGGTCCAGGTGCGGCGGCCCGCCGAGATGATCGGGAACAGGCCATCGAACACGATCTTGCCGTTCTTGTCCTCGTTGAAGCCCTGATAGAGGAAGTCCTTGATGAAGCGGCCCGATTGCGAAATGCCTTCGCCGATCGCGATATCGAAGTTCGTGCTGGTCGAGCACGTCGACGCGACGCATCCGGCGCTCTTCAGATCGTTCAACGGATTCGCCGCGCCTTGCGCGTCAGCGTTCTCGTAGCGAAGGAACGAAACAAGGTCGCGCAATGCGGCAAAGCCGATGCCGTCGACGGTCGGCGCCGCTGCCTGATAGACGAAGCTGTAGATGGTCCCCGCATCGGGAGGAACCTGCGTGCCGTTCGGCCCAGGCACGGTGGCGGGCGGCGTGAACGTCACCGAATAATTGCCCTCATAGACATTATTCGGAGTACTGACATAGCTCCAGGTCGTCACTGGCTGCGAAGGCGCCGTGTAGGTTTCGAAGCCGCCCGGAATGCTGCCATACGCGGTAAGCCACGACTGACGCGCGGTGAACGTGACCGATGACTTGTCGGACAGATTGGCCGGCGCGTAGGTCAGCGGAATGGTGGTCGGCGGACCGCCTGCATAGTCCGGAATGAACTCCTCGCGGCTCAAGCCGGTCATCGGCGAGCCGTCCTTGTTGGTCGCCACCGGAAAGTTCACGCCGAGCAGCCCGGCGCCGGCGGTTGTACTGTTGCCCGTGACCGGAATGTCGCCTTGCCAGCCGCTCCACAGGATCGTGTAGCCATTACGTAGCAACGACGGAAAACTCGACGACGGCGCCGCACCGGTATCCAGCGCGCCGCCGCCGACGAACGACGCCGCGCCGATCTTGCTGCCGCGATTCACGACGTCGTAGAACAGCACGCGTTTGGCGGTCGATGCGCTCTGCGGGCGCAGGATCACGACGTCGGTCGAATAGGCGACGTAACCGTCGCTGCCGACCGGCGCGTTCTTGATGTTCACGATGCCCGCATTGAGCGGATCGTTCGGATCGAGCTCGCCATGCACGACCGCGGTGATGACCTGGTAAGGTCCCGCCGCGCCTGCCGGCGTAGCTCCGCTGAAAGCGGGCGCACTCGAAATGACCTGGAAGCTCTTGATGAAGCCTGCGCCATGCGACACAGGAGCGGGCGCGGGCGGGGAAATGTTGTCGCCATGTCCGCAGCCGCCAAGCAGCGCGATCCCCATACCCACTCCCACCGATACAGCTACTGACTGCACCTTCATGGTCTGGCCTCCGAATAACGGTCAAGGGAAAATTCGGGCGTATGAAATGAGCGGATCGTCGTTGTGGTGCGTTGCGTTGTGCCTCGTTATTCTGTATATATTTTGTAAGGACCGCTTTTTATATTTATAACTGATCTGAATATTTATAAGTCGCCTGACCGTATTCTCAACTATGGTTTACGCGTACATCCATGACATGATTCGCGCGTACGATAAAGCTCGGTGTTGTGGTCATTCGGTTCCTTGCAGAGTCCAGACATGACAAACAGGCTCACACTTGCAGACCGGCTTCGTGAATCCATCGAGGAAGCTATTGCAACAGGCGATCTGCCGCCCGGCGCACGGCTTGACGAAGCGGAGCTGATCGCGCGTTTCGAGGTATCGAGAACGCCGGTGCGCGAAGCGCTGCTTCAGCTGGCCGCGGCCGGAATGGTCGAGATGAGGCCGCGCCACGGTGCGGTGGTCGCGAAGATCAGCCTGCACCGGCTGATCGAAATGTTTGAGGTCATGGCTGAACTCGAGGCGATGTGCAGCCGTCTTGCCGCGCGGCGCATGAGCAAGCAGGAGCTGGAGACGCTGCGCGAAGCGCATGTCGCATGTCAGGCCGCACGCGACTCCGACAGTCCTGACGAGTACTACCATCTGAACGAGCGCTTTCACTGCCTGATCTATCAGGGCAGCCACAACAGCTTCCTGCATGACGAGGCGAAGGCGCTGCATAAACTTCTGCGCCCCTACCGGCGCTTGCAGTTGCGCGTGAAAGGACGCGTCGCCGCGTCGTTCGACGAACATCAGGCGGTCGTGGATGCGTTGGCGGCTGGCGACGGTGACGCTGCTGCCGCCGCGCTTAGAGGCCATATCCTCGTGCAAGGCGAACGTTTCGGCGACTTGATCGCGGCGCTTGCGCAGGTCAGCGCAGAATAGCGACTGCGGGAACTTTCAGAACAGCCGGAATTTACGGCGCGCAAACGCTGCGGCATTGCGGGGTTTGCGCCGTCGAAGGCGAGCGGCGGCCGCGCTTGGCTCCGAGGTTGTCGGATGAAGTTCAAACAGATAGAAGCGTTTCGGGCCGTTGTTCAAACCGCCCTCACCCCCTGCTATTGGCATTACCGCGACGGTCGCTTCCCTGGGCCCAACGGTCATTCCACCCGCTTCCCGGCCGACAAGTCATCGGCCATTGCGGTCGTTGGTTCATCAACGCGTCAACGGCCGGTATAGGTTCCTCACCCGACGACGGTCGAGCAATCTCGATGAACGGCCGCTTTGCCCGCCGTCGAGCGGCAGGCAACACGTTTCCCTTCACTCCTGCTGGCAAACGCGCCGGTCATGCTGGGCACGCTTCCGGTGCGGCAGCACGACGAACCAGGTAGCCGTTGAACAGCTTCGGTACCTCGTACAACTAGCGCCTGCTTGATCATGACTTTCAGGGGGAAACCCTTTCGAACACCATCGATCCAAGCCGACAGTCCGAAGAGGCGATCACACGAGTCACGTTGACGGTCGCCAAGAACAACGGACCGGGCTCGCTCTCCGGACCCTCAACGTCATACCGCAGCATCTGGCCGGTGGTGCTCGGTGCGAACGACCTCGTCCCGTCCTACAGGCAGGGTGAAGTGAAAGGCGGCACCCCGTGGTTCATTCGTGGAGGCCCACAGCCGCCCCCCGTGAGCCTCGATGATCGAACGGCAAATCGTCAGGCCCATGCCCATCCCGCTGGCCTTGGTCGTGTAGAAGGTCTCGAACAGGCGTTCCACATGCTTCGGGTCCAGGCCCGGGCCCGAATCTCGAACCGCAACGAGCACGTAGCCCGCCTCGACTTCCCCGGTCCTGATCAATAGCTCTCGCGCTCCCTCGCTGACTTCGGTCATGGCCTCGACGGCATTGATGATCAGATTCAGGAGCACCTGTTGCAGCTGGACCCGGTCGCCGTGAATGAGCGCTAAACCATCCGCGAGGTCCGTGCGCACCGTGACATCGTTCTTCACGGTTTCGCCACGGGTGAGTTCAATCACCTCGCGGATCGCCTCGTTGATGTCCAGACAATCCGTCAGAGGCGGCGCCTTCTCGACAAGGGCACGGATCCGGCTAATGACCTCGCTCGCGCGCCGACCCTCCTTGACGATGCGCAAAAGCGCGTCGCGCACTTCATCCAGATCCGGCGGTCGATGGCCGAGCCAGCGTATCGCCGCCTCGGCGTTGCCGACCGTCGCGGCGATGGGCTGCTTGACTTCATGGGCAATCGAGGCCGTGAGTTGCCCCATGGTGGCGACACGGTTCGCGTGCGCCAATTCCATCTGCACCACGCGCAGGGCCTCTTCGGCCCGCTTGCGCTCGGTCAGATCGAGGACGAAGGCGACACCCTGGTTGCGGGCTTCATCAAAGCTCGTCGAGCCGACGAACACGGGCACACGACTGCCGTCTTTCCGGAAGTACTCCTTCTCATAGGGTGCCACGCGCCCAGTCATCTTGAGTTCTGGAGTCCACCTGCGTTCATGCCGATCGCGCCACTCTGGGGGCGTCAGTTGAGTCCAGCGCAGGCGACCCGCGACGAGATCCTCGCGGTCGTATCCCACGATCTGGAGAAACGCGTCATTGGCCCCGAGAATGAGACCTTCAAGGTCCCAGAAGAAGATCCCGATGATGTTGGCATCGACCAGGCGCTGAATCTTCGCTTCGCGCTCCGCGAGGTCGTGGTACAGACGGGTGTTCTCCAGCGCGATCGCCGCCTGAGAGGCAACCAGCCGCAGCACCGAGATCCGGGTCGGCGTGAACACACGCGCAGCCAGGTTGTTTTCGAGGTAGAGCACGCCGATGAGCTTGCTCTGGTTGACCAGGGGCAGGCAGAGGATGGACCGGGCGTGCCGCTGCCGGATGTAAGGATCCGCGGCAAATGCGGGTTCGGCCGCGGCGTCGTCGAGGATCATGGCCTCCTGCGTGCGAAGGACAGTCTGGACGATCGCCTCGGACAGCGCCGTTGCGCTCAAGGCCTGGTCGCGCAGCCGTACGACAATTGTATCGCCACTCGTTATGGCTTCCGCCGCGATTCGCTGCTCAATCCCGTGTGAAAGAATCAACAGGCCTCGTTCGGCTCCAGCATGCTCGATAGCCGTACGCATGAGCGTGTCGAGCAGCTTGTCCAGCAGGATCTCGCCTGAGACGGCTTGCGACACTTTGAGCACGGTCGCGAGATCCAGATGTTCGACCGGTGCCCGGATCGTGCTCGTCGGCCCGGCTGCAGGCTCTTTCTCGCTCAGTTGGGGATGGAGCTGATCAAGTTGCCGCACCTTCCCATCGGCGCCCCAGCTCAGGTAGCAACGCCGGGCGTTTCGCAGAAACGCGTCAGCCATCGTCGGAAAGCCGCGCGCCGTACAAAACCTTGCGGCGCGTTCGTGGGCCAAGGCCTCGTTCTGGATGAAACCATCCGAACGCGCCAGTCTGATGGCTTCTTCATAGAGGCGTATCGCGTCCGGATCCCGGCCTTCGAGCCGTGCAATCTCGGCGGCAACCAATGCCTCGCGGTTCGCGAACGTTGCGGGACAGTTCTTTGCCCAGACCGCGAGCTGCTTGTGATGACTTGCCAGCGCCTCCAGGTGCTGAGGTCGCTGCTCTGCCCCGTTCAAATCGCAATGCGCCGCCCAGGCAAGTGCCCCATAGAAATGGTATTCAGCCGATTCAAATTGGGTCGGAGTCGTCCAAAGCAGCGGAGCCGCTTTCGATACAGCCGCCATGGCAGATGCCTCGTCGCTGCCGTAGATGCTCGCTTGCAGCCTGCGAATCCAATAGTAGGACGCGCCAATGGCCAGCTGGGGATTGTTTTCCAGGCGTTGCTCGAAGCGGTGCTCGTCGAACTCCGCGTCATTGAAGGAGGTGAAGTCCGGTGTCTGTCCACGGAGCATCCGGATGAGCCTGAGCTGCCCAGTGATGCAGTCACACACAAGACCAAACCCTACTTTCCGCGCAAATTCGAGCCCATGCTCGGCCTCTCGCTCGACGTCGCTAAGCGAATCTCCGGTGGCAATCCGGTTTGTGATCACGTCGATGCAGCTATACGCTGCATAAGACAGGTCACCGGCTTCCAGCGCCGCCTCAAACGCACGCCTCAGGAAGGCGAGAGACGTCTGCAAGGGCTGAGTCCAGTGAGCAACATGGACGGCGAAGACCAGGTAGACGCGAGCCCTGAAACGCTCCAGCCCACGCTTCTCCACCAGGTCCAGGCCAAGCCTGCCGAAGCGGAACCCGGCATGATATTCGCCGAAGTACGTCCCCAGGACGCCGCCCAGCCATGCATAGGCGAGGCATGATCCGTCGGTGTTGCCATGCTCCAGGCTGAGGGTCGCCATCTGACTGACGACAAGCCTGAACAGATTCAAGTCGGTGAACAAGGCCGGCGAAGTGAGCACCGTGAGCACATCCATGGTCGCGCATCGCTCTGGATCTCTCATCAGCGGCAGGTCAAGCAGTGCTTCGATCGAGCCCTCCCCCAACTGTTGCCATAATCGATCGTAGGCCTGGCGAACGTTCTCCGCCATTGGGTGCGGCGACCACCGGTCGTCAACCCGGCGGAGATACTCCACACCGACCTCGACAGCGCTGTCACTCTGGTCCAAGGTAGTGTAGAGATTAATGCGCAAGCAGGTGACAGCCGCAGCATCAACCGTGGTCTGTGCGCGAATCGAAAGCATGGCGAGCCGTTCTTCCGCCGATGCGGACTCTCCGATCAGGTATTCGCACTCGGCGCAGTTGAGCTCGAGGTCGAAGGTGAACCGGTAGCACTGTTCCCATCCGGTCTCTGCCAGCAACGCGCGGCCGGCGGTGAAATACTGCAGGGCCGCATCATAAGCGGTTGCCCCCTTGGCACGCTTGCCAGCCATAAGGTTGAGCTGGGCGACCTGTTCACGCTCCTCCTGCGTGTTGATCAGTGCCGCGCCGCGTGCGAACTGGTTCACAATATCGAAGATGTTTTCCTCGAGGTCCTCCGCGGGCGTCCGGGTCGCGAGAACGCGGCCAATCCGGAGATGCGCCATCGCCCGCGCGCCTTCGCGGATGAGCTCATACGCCGCCTCCCGGATACGGTCGTGAAGGAATGTATAGGTGCGATCCGAGCGCACGACGAGGCCGGAACGCACGGCGTCCCACAGCGCTGTGCGCGTCGCCTCCTCGCCCTCCGCGTGCACCAGAGCGAGTGTGTCCGCGTTTGCGACATTCCCCAGGCAGGCCAGCTGTCCCAGGGCTTTGCGAGTCGCTCGGGGCAGGCGGCGCAGCTTCGCCGCCATGAGATCCGCGACGTTGTCGGTGAATCCCTTGAGGCGGATGTGGGGCAGGTCCCACGTCCAGGCCGCCATGCCGGAATCGAATGTCAGTAGTTCCTGCTCGGCCAGGGCGAGCAGGAACTGGATCGTAAAGAAGGGATTGCCAGCCGTCTTCTCGAACATCAGTTCAGCCAATGGTCGTACGCGCCCTGGCTCCATGTGCAGCGCATCCGCCAGCAGCCTCGCCACATCCTCCGGACGGAGGGCCGCCAGCACGATCTCCCGCACCCGCCCGCCGGCGCCGCGGAGTCTCGCCAGCGTTCGCGCTAGCGGGTGCGCGGGACCGACCTCGTTGTCACGGTAGGCCCCGACCAGCAGCAAGTGGCGCACGTCCGGGTGCGCAATCAGATGCTCGATCAAATCAAGGGTTGCCGGGTCCATCCACTGCAGATCATCGAGGAACAGCGTTAGAGGGTGCTCCGGCCTGGCAAACACGCAGAGGAAACGCCGGAATACCATCTGGAACCGGGCCTGCTGGTCCTGTAGCGGAAGGTCAGGGGGCGGTGGCGGCTCACCGATGATGAGAGCCAGCTGGGGGACGAGAGAGACGATGAGCTGGCCATTCGGACCCAGCGCCTCCTGTAGTGCGGCGCGCCATTGGCCCATCTCCGTGTCGCTCTTGCCGAGAATCTGTGAGACAAGGCTCCGGAAGGCCTGAGCCAGCGTCGCATAAGGGATATTTCGTTTGTACTGGTCGAACTTGCCGGATGCGAAGAGCCCGCGGCGCGGCACGAGCACCTTATGCAGTTCATTGACGACGGAGGACTTGCCGACACCGGAATAGCCGGAAACCAGCACCAACGCCGGGGTACCTTCGTCGACAACACGATCGAAGGCGGTGAGCAAGGTCGCGATTTCGCGCTCTCTCCCATACAGCTTTTCGGGGATCAGCAGCCGGTCGGGGATGTCGCGTTCGCCCAGCGGAAATGGATTGACCTGGCGAACCGCTTCCCATGCAGCCAAACAACGGCGAAGATCATGCTGGAGGCCAACCGCCGTTTGATAGCGTTCCTCGGCCGTCTTGGCGAGCAGCTTCATGACGATGCGCGAGACTTGCGCCGGAACGCGCTTAACCCGCTCGCCCGGTGGTACTGGCTTTCGCGCAATATGGCAATGGATCCACTCCATCGGCTCAGATGCAGTAAACGGCAGCGAGCCAGTGAGCATCTGGTAGAACGTGATGCCGAGCGAGTAAAGGTCGCTGCGCGCATCGATTGAGCGATTCATCCGGCCAGTCTGCTCCGGCGCCATGTAGGCGAGCGTGCCGGCAATGGTCTCGGGCGGTGCGGGCGATTGGCGCTCGCGCGGCAGGAGTGTGGCGAGGCCAAACCCCGTGAGTCGCACTGATCCGGTTGATTCGTCGACAAGGATATGGGCCGGCTTGACGTCCTTGTGGACAAGGCCGTGCAGATGGACTTCGCCGAGCGCCGCGGCAATGCTGACCGCCAGCCGCACGAATCGGTCCGTTTCGAACGGCGTGCCCAGCAGCCGCTCGAGTGGCTCACCGCCTGGGTCCTCGAATACCAGGACGGTCCGATCGCCTTGACGCACGAGCTCCAGCGGCCGCACCGCCCATGCACTATCCAGCTGGTCCTTTAAGGCGTATTCGTGGGACAGGCGATCCTGGCCGGCAGCCGTCGGAGGCTCGCCGGTGGACCACTTGGATAGCACGGAAGTTCGCGTGCCGTCGACCTTTACCTGCCATGTCCTGACGAAGGCATGGTCGCCGTCCTTTCCCAAGACCTCGAAGGTGCTAACCACGACTGCACCGACCTCATAAGTCAGGTTCGACTGCTGGTCTCCGCCGTCGAGCCGGTTGCCACGCCAAGTGGAGAAAGTGCGTCATCCGCGTCGGCAGGTCAGAACTGTAACAAGTTAGTCTGCCACAGTTGAAGGGCGTCGGTTCGATGTTTCCGGGCGAATCCCAAGAACTCATATTGGTTCGGATGCGGAACGGTCCTCCAATAGCGGCTGGCCGTCTGTTTCGGGGCTGCACTGCCGCTCTGCGACGGTCAAAGCGGCCGTCCGGCCGGATTGGTCGACCGTTGTCAGCTGAGGAACTTATACCGGCCGTTGACGCGTTGATGAACCAACGACCGCAATGGCCGATAAACAGAAACCGCTCGCCCGGTATGGGGCGCCGGCCCGACTCTGGCGGTGGATGAGAGGTCAGTTGCGCAGTTGCTGCGAATGAGGCAACCGCCACCGAAAGGCGACCCGCCTTCATCCGTTTCCACTGCGGCGCGCCGACGATCGTCATCGATATCCTTGGCGCAGATTCGGGCACCGCCCACGCGTCGAGGCCAGCCATCAGCGCGCCTGTTCCAGGACGAGCAACCCGACCGCCACGTTTGCGCCTGTCGCTCTTCGCAGTCCCTCACCCATCCGATTTGCCATCACGATTGCGCGACTGCAGCGCTTCGGAACTGCCTTAGCTCCAGTCCAGCATCCCGCCTAGTCTCCCGTCTCCCCACACCGTCTAGCTTCCTGCGGCATCAATCGCCATAGCCCCGAGACTCTTTCTCATCCAATCTCATTTATGGTGTCGGAAATCTCGTTAATCGTGGCGCCGATCTCACTATTAGTGTCGTCTTACGACGAGTTCGGCGAGGAGAGGCATGCTGACATAAAGCCGGCCTGGCGTCCCCAGCCTCACTAATAGTGTCGCGAATCTCACTATTACTGTCGTTTTACGGGAGCATTTAGAACCGCGGAACGCCCACCCGCCAAGCCCGTACCGGCCATCATCCCCAGAACCGTACCGGTACTGTACCGGCCACCCTCGCTAGAATAGGCTCCACTGTCTTCCCGCCGACCCCGGAGCCATCATGTCTTACCTCACTCTCAGCGCGCTGCCGGCCGGCATTCTGTTCGCGCTCGTCACCACCATCACGCCGGGTCCGAACAACACCATGCTGCTCGCCTCGGGCGTGAACTTCGGCTTTCGCCGCACGCTGCCGCATCTTTCCGGCATCAGCCTCGGGGTCGTGCTGTTGATGTTGTCGGTCGGCATCGGTCTCGGCGAAGCCTTCGTCCATTTCCCTGTGCTCTACACGGTGCTCGAAGTCGCGAGCGTGGCGTATCTGCTGTATCTCGCATGGAAAATCGGCACCTCGGGCGAATTGAAGGTGAAAAAAGGCGAACGCCGGCCCATGCGCTTTCATGAAGCCATCGCGTTCCAGTGGGTCAACCCGAAGGCATGGATGATGGTGCTGACCGCCGCCACGACCATCCACCTCAGCGAGAGCTACAGCATGAACGCCGTCGCGATGGCGGTGATCTTCTACGTGATCGGCTTTCCGTGCATCTGTCTGTGGGCCGGCTTCGGCACCGCGATGCGCCAGGTGCTGTCGGACCCGAAGCGCTTGCGCATCTTCAATGTGGCGATGGCGCTGCTGCTCGTGTTCTCGCTGTATCCGATCGCGATGCGGCTGCTCGGGCTCGCCACCTGAACAGGCAAACCTAGAGCGCGCCCTGCCCGACTCGCTCGATGAAGCGCCACAGCGCGTCGTCGGTCGAGTACGGGGCGTTGAAGCGGAACCATGCGCTCGGCGCGTCGTCGGCGCGGAAGTACGAACCCGGCGCGAGCCAGATGCCGTGCGTGAGCGCCGCGGTCGCCACTTCGCCGGCCCGCTCGGCTTCGATCGGCAAACGCGCCCACAGAAAGAGTCCGGCGCGCGGCCGGTGAAACACTTCGAGGCCAAGCGCATCGAGCCGTTCTTCAACGGTCGCGTGCGCGAGTTTCAGTCGCTCGTTCACCTCGTCGACGTGGCGCGCGTAGCGCCCTTCGAGCAACACCTTGTCGACGATCCGCTCGATCGCCTCCGACGACGTCAAGCCCACCGCCATCTTCGTGCGCGCCAGTTCGCGCAACACCGCCTGCTCGGCGACCACGTAGCCGCAGCGCAGCCCGGGCGTCACCGTCTTCGAAAAGCCGCCGACGTACAGCACGCGCTGCAAGCCTTCCATCGCGGCGAACAGCGGCGCGCCGGGCGGCGCGAGTTCGCGGCTCACGTCGTCCTCGATCACCCACATGCGCTGACGCTCGGCGATCTGCAGCAAGCGGAACGCCGCCGACATGCCGAAGGTCGCGCCGGTCGGATTCTGCAGCGTGGTGTTGACGAAGATCGCCTTCGGCTTGTGCTCCGCGACGAGCGCTTCGAGCACGTCCGTATCGACGCCCGCCGGCGTGCGCGGCACGCCATGCACGACGAGTCCCGCCAGCTTGAGAATCTGCAGCAGGTTGCAGTAGCCGGGGTCCTCGACGATCACGACATCGCCCGCGCGCAGCAGCGTGCGCACGATCAGATCCAACCCCTGGGTCGCGCCCTGCGTGAGCAGGACATTGGAGACGTCGACGGGCAAGCCGCGCCGGTCGAGTTGCTCGGCGATCCGCTCGCGCAGCGGCGCGAACCCGTACGGATGTCCATAGTCGCCCAGGCGCGCGGCCGGCACCCGGCTGGTTGCGCGCAACGCGTGCTGCAAGCCGGTCTCGTTGATCCACTCGTTCGGCAGCCAGCCGCCGCCCGCCTTGATCGGCACCGAATGGTCGGCGAACACGTCGGACAGCAGCCAGGTCGCGGTGAGGCTGGGCGGCTGCCACTCGGTGACGGCGGCGCGCGGGGACGGAGCGCGCGCGGCCACGCGGTAGCCGGAGCCGCGTCGCGCGACCACGAGGCCCATCGACACCAGCCGGTTATATGCCTCGGTCACGGTGAAGGTGCTCAGTTCATGGCTGTGCGCGAGTTGCCGCACCGATGGCAGCAGCGCGCCCGCGCGCAGCGTCTGCGCCTCGATGGCGCGCGCGAAGCCTTGCACCACCTGCTCGACGAGCGTGGGAGCGGCGCGGCGGTCGCGCTCAAGTTCCAGTTCGATCATGGTCACGGCAAAATCCGGGCAAAAAATGAAGTCGGCAGCGAGCGGGCAGGAGCGCAACACGAATCGGCGCCGATCAGCACCAGACGGCGCGTCGCATCCATCGACACAGTTGGCGCCAATCCACCAGCACAGTTAGCGCCACACTACGTCAACTGTTTATGCCGCCATTAGACCGCGAACGCTACAGTTTCGTCACGCCCAACAGAAGTCCCCTTGGGGGACGCCCCGCCACTTCGAGGAGATAGTCATGACTTCGCGCCCCGTCATCGATGACCTGTCGTCTTTCTGGATGCCCTTCACCGCCAACCGTCAGTTCAAGGCCGCGCCGCGCCTGCTGGAATCGGCCAAGGGCATGTACTACCGCAGCACGGACGGGCGCGAGGTGCTCGACGGCTGCGCGGGTCTGTGGTGCGTGAACGCCGGCCACGGCCGCGAAGAAATCGTCGCCGCGATCACCCAGCAACTCTCGACGCTCGACTTCGCGCCGACCTTCCAGATGGGACACCCGCTCGCCTTCGAAGCGGCCACCAAAGTCGCCGAGCTGATGCCGGCCGGCCTCGACCGCATCTTCTTCACGAACTCCGGTTCCGAATCGGTCGACACCGCGCTGAAGATCGCGCTCGCGTACCATCGCTCGCGCGGCGAAGGGCAGCGCACCCGGCTGATCGGCCGCGAGCGCGGCTATCACGGCGTGGGCTTCGGCGGCATCTCGGTCGGCGGCATCGCGCCCAATCGCAAGGCCTTCTCCGGCGCGCTCTTGCCGGCGGTCGATCATCTGCCGCACACGCACAACCTCGAACACAACGCGTTCTCGAAGGGCCAGCCCGCGTGGGGCGCGCATCTGGCCGACGAACTCGAGCGCATCGTCACGCTGCACGACGCGTCGACGATCGCCGCTGTGATCGTCGAACCGGTGGCCGGCTCGACGGGCGTGCTGATTCCGCCGCAAGGCTATCTGCAGAAGCTGCGCGAAATCTGCACGAAGCACGGCATCCTGCTGATTTTCGACGAAGTGATCACCGGTTTCGGTCGAGTCGGCAAGGCGACCGCGAGCGAATACTTCGGCGTGACGCCGGATCTCATCACGATGGCGAAGGCGATCAACAACGCGTCGATCCCGATGGGCGCGGTCGCGGCCAGCCGCACGATCCACGACACGATCGTCAACAGCGGCGCGCAAGGCGCGATCGAGTTGTTCCACGGCTACACGTATTCGGCGCACCCGGCAGCGGCCGCCGCCGCGGTGGCGACGCTCGATCTGTATCGCCGCGAAGGCCTGTTCGAGCGCGCGGCCACGCTGGCCCCGACGTTCGAAGCCGCGGCCCATTCGCTGCGCGGCGCGAAGCACGTGAAGGACGTGCGCAACCTCGGCATGATCGCGGGCATCGAACTCGAATCGCGCGACGGCGCGCCCGGCGCGCGGGCTTATGAAGCGTTCGTCAAGTGCTTCGAGGCCGGCGTGCTGGTGCGCTTCACGGGCGACATCCTCGCGTTCTCGCCGCCGCTCATCATCAACGAAGAGCAGATCGCGCACATCTTCAAGACTGTGGGCGAGGTGCTGGATACCGTCCAGTAACGACCGCCCAGCAGGGCAGGAATGAAAGCGGCGTATGCATTTGCATGCGCCGCTTTTCTTTTGGGAGCTGCGGCACGCAGGTTTGCCGGAGGGCACGCACGCGGCGCACCCATGCCGGCAAGCATCAGTGATGCGTGCGCGACGCCCGCGTCTGGGCCGCCTTTTTTGCCGCCGCAGAGCGACCCGCCGCACCCTTCGTCGCGGCGGCCTTCTTCGCCGCCGCCGAGCGGCTGGCCGCCGGGCGCCTGGCGGCCGCCGACTTCGCCTGCTTCGACATCGCCGAGGGCGACGCACCGGCGCTGCTCTCGCGCTTCAGCGCATTGCTCGAAGCTCGCGAGCGTTTCGCCGTCGACTCCGTGCTCGCGCTCTTTCGCGCGGTGCTCTTGTGCTGTCCGGCGGCGCTGTCCTTCTCTGCTTTCTTGCGCGTCGCTTCGCTCGTCGTGCCCTTCTTCGGGGACTTCACGGCGACGCCCGCGCGGCGCGCCTCCGACAGGCCGATCGCGATCGCCTGCTTCGCCGACCTGACGCCGTGCTTGCCGGCACGCACCTTGTCGACCTGCTCCTTGACGAACTCTCCTGCCTGAGTACTCGCTGACTTGCCGGCACGCTTGTCGGCTGCGGCGCGCTTGAGGGTTTTCTGTTCGGGCATGACGGTTCTCCAGTTTGACTGTGGCCTCTGTGATGCAGCAACAGCTATGCCGGAGCGGTCCGGCACGCGTGAGCTTCACCGCGAAGCACAGTGCGCCGGGCGGGTCCGCGTCTTTTCACGCCTCGGCACGGAATTGCCGCGGGCCCCCGGCAGCCGCTATAAATTCACGCCAGCGCGCGAATCGCCGCCAAACTCCGGCAAAAACGCCTGGCGGGACTCGCGCCCGTCAGCGGGACGGCGTATGGTGTTAGGAAGGGTTGGCGCCGTAGTCCGGCCCGACGGGAGACGTCCATGAAGATACCTACCGTTCGCGCAGGTGCGCATATCGAAGGCGTGCACTGGGTCGCCGAATACGCGGAAGACGTTCACGAGATTCGCGTGTTTCGCGAAGGCCAGGAGGTGGATGTGCACAATGCGCCATCCACTCTGTTCGGCGATGAGGAGAATGCGGGCTCGAAGAGCACCGCCGATCACCGCGCGGTCGAAGCCGCGGTGCTCGCTTATCTGAGGCGCTTTGTCATCGAGCACGACGCGGAAGAGTAGCCGGGCGCGGTTTGTTTGCGTCTTGCGCGACTGGTTCGTTTTTCGTAGCGCTGGCGGCACGAGACACGTCGATAACACGAGGATAACGTGCCGCCTTCGTAACGCCTTCAGTCAGCGGGCCGCAGCTTCCTGATCTCGGCATCCGACGGCTGAACGCTCGCACCGTCGATATACCGGTACGACGTCATCACACCCTTGCCGTCCTTCAACCCGGTCACGCCGACATACGCGCCCATGGTGGACTGATTGTCTTGCGCGCGATACGTGATCGGCCCGAACGGCGTCTCTACATTGAGGCCCTTGAAGGCGGCGGCGAGCTTGTCCGAATCGACCGAGCCGGCCTTCTTGATGCCGTCCGCGATCGACATCAGCGCCGAGTAGCCGACCACTGAGCCGAGCCGCGGATAGTCGTGATACTTGGCCTGATACGCATCGACGAATTTCCTGTTCGCCGCCGTATCGATCGAATACCACGGGTAGCCGGTCACGATCCAGCCAGTCGGGGCTTCCGCGCCCAGCGGATCGAGGTAATCCGGCTCGCCGGTCAGCAACGACACCACGCTGCGATCCTTGAAGAGTCCGCGCGTATTGCCTTCGCGCACGAACTTGCCGAGGTCCGCGCCGAACAGCACGTTGAAGATCGCATCGGGCTTCGCATCCGCGATCGCCTGGGTCACGGCGCCCGCGTCGACGTTACCGAGCGGCGTCGCCTGTTCGACGACGAACTGCACGTCCGGCTGCGCCGCCGTCAGCAGCTTCTTGAAGGTCGCCACCGCGGATTGCCCGTACTCGTAGTTCGGGTACACCAGCGCCCAGCGCTTCTTCTTCAGCTTGGCCGCTTCCGGCACCAGCATCGCCACCTGCATGTACGTGGAAGGACGCAGACGATACGTGTATTTGTTGCCATCGGCCCAGACGATCTTGTCGGTCAACGGTTCGGCGGCGAGGAAGAAGATTTTCTTCTGCTTGGCGAAGTCGGTCAGCGCGAGACCGGTGTTCGACAGGAAGCCGCCGAACAGCAACTGCACCTGCTCGCGAGCGATCAGTTCCTGCGCGACGCGGATCGTGTCGCCGGGGTTGCCGTTGTCGTCGCGCGACACCACTTCGAGCTGCTTGCCGAGCACGCCGCCCGCCGCGTTCACCTGTTCGAGCGCGAGGTTCCAGCCATTCTTGTAAGGCCCGAGAAAGGCGGGCTGCGCCTTGTAGCTGTTGATCTCGCCGATCTTGATGGTCTGCTGTGCGCTCGCGCCGAGCGCGGCGAGCGAGCACACCGTCGACACCGTGAGGCGAGAGATCCATCCTGCGCGCGTGGTCATGCGTTTCTCCGTTATCAGAAGGATTGCGTGAATGCCGGGGTTTTTAATCGGGCTTGTAATTGGGCAGCGGACGGCTCATTGCGTCGCTGGCATCGCGCGGATTCGGGCCACGCTCGCCGTGACGTCCTGCCATGCCGGCTTGCCGCCCGCGAATTGCTGACGCAGATACGACACGAGTTCGGCGACCTGGGCGTCGTTGAAACTGTCGCGGTAAGCCGGCATCGTACCGAGTTCGGGCCGCGCAGGCGAGCCGATGCCGTCGAGAATCACGCGAATCAGGTTGTCCGGGCTCGCGCTGTGCAGATTCGTGTTGAGCGCGAGCGACGGATGCGCGCCGAACAGTTGCGGCCCGCTGCCGGTGTGATGACAGGCCGCGCACGCGCCGTCGAAGAGCCGCGCGCCGAGCCCCGCCGGCGCGCCGGTGATCGTGCTGGCCTGCTCGTATTGACGCGCCGTCGCGGCCGGATCGGCATTGGGCTCCAGCGGATTGAGCGACGCCAGATACATGGCCATAGCACGGATATCGCTGTCGGGCAGCGCCGCCAGATCGCCGATTACCGGCGCCATCGGCCCAGCCGCCACGCCATGCAGCGTCGCGTGACCGAAGCGCAGATAGCTGAACAGTTCGTCCTCGCTCCAGGGCACGGGCGCAGTCGACAGCGTGGAAAGCGCGGGCGCTTCCCAGCCTTCCGCGCTGCCGCCGCCCATGAACGCCGCGCCGGTTTTCTCGGCGCCGAATGCGTTGCGCGGCGTATGGCACGCGCTGCAATGGCCGAGGCCGTTCACCAGATACGCGCCGCGATTCCATTGCGCGCTTTGCGTCGCGCTGGGCGTGAACGTGTTGCGGCCGAGAAAGAGGCCGTTCCACGCGGCCATCAGCGGACGCACGTTGAATGGAAACCGCAACTGCGTTTCCGGCGCGCGGGAGCGGACCGGCGTTTGCGACATCAGGTACGCGTAGAGCGCTTTGAGGTCGTCGTCGGACGTGTTCTTGAACGACGTGTACGGAAACGCCGGATACAGGCGATGACCATCGCGGCTGATGCCTTGCCGCATCGCGCGCATGAAGGCTTCCAGCGACCAGTTGCCGATCCCCGTCTGGCCGTCCGGCGTGATGTTGGTGCTGTAGACGGTGCCGAACGGCGTATCGAGCGGCTTGCCGCCGACGTTCGGCACGCCGTTGCGCGCGGTATGGCAAACCGCGCAATTGCCCAGCGACGCGAGCAGTTTGCCGCGCGCCACCAGGTCGGGCGCGAACGCGCTCGCGAGCGGCGGGGTGATCGGCGCGATGGGCTGCGGCGCAAACGACAGCGCGCCGAGCCAGCCGGCCGCGCCCGCCGCGAACGCACCGAGCAAACCGAGACGCCAGCGCTTCTTCTTGCGCGCCGCCGCGTCCTCGGCCTGCGCATCGGCGAGCGCGGCGCGGATCGTTTCCGGCGTGAACGGCGGCCGCCGAAAGCGCACGCCGGTCGCATCGAACAGCGCGTTGGCGATGGCCGCCGCGCCGGGCAGCGACGCGGATTCGCCGACGCCCATCGGCGGCTCACCGTGACGCGGCATCATCACCACGTCGATCACCGGCACTTCGCGGAAGGTCAGGATCGGATACGCGCCCCACTCCTGGCTCGTCACCGCGTTGCCGCCGAACGTCACGCGCTCTTTCAACACGCGGCTGGTCGCCTGGATCACGTTGCCGTGAATCTGATGACGCACGCCATCGGGGTTCACCATCGTGCCGCTATCCTGGCCGACGACCACGCGCGTCACCGCGAGTTCGCCGCTCTTGCGATTCACTTCGATATCGGCGATCCACGCGGACCACGCGGCGCCGAAGCCGGGGAATTTGCTGTGCACGTAGCGCGCGTAAGCGATGCCTCGGCCGCGCGCGATGTCGCCTTCCTGCTGGGGCGCGGGTTGCGCGGGTTGTGCAACTTCGCGCGGTTGCCAGCCGGCCTTGTCGGCGACGGCCTTCACCAGTTCGATCGCGCGCGGGTCGGTCAGATGCTTCAGCCGGAACTCGACCGGGTCGACGCCCGCTTGCGCCGCGAGCTCGTCGATGAAGGACTCGTGCGCGAACGTGTTCGGCAATGCGGATACGCCGCGCAGCCACGACGCCCGCACGATCGGCGGCGTGTCGTCGCAGACGATGCGCATGCTGCGGTAGTCGTAAGGCGGCACGGCCGTGCGGTCGCCCATCTCGAACACTTGCGGCTGCGCGGAGATCGTGCCGGTCAACAGCAGCGCCAACGTGGGCGCGTCGTTCGATGGATAGCGCGTCGCGAAGTCATACGCGGCCAGCTCGCCTTCAGCGCTCAACGCGCCGCGCACGTCCATTAACTGCGCGGCGCCCTTCGGCTCCCACGCGTGTTCGTCCTCGCGCGAAAGCTGCACGCGCACCGGCGCGCCGCTCGCACGCGACAGCAGCGCGGCGTCGGCGGCGACGTCGTCCGCGCAATTGCGGCCGTAGCAGCCCGCCGCATCCATCCTCACGATCTCAATGCAAGCCTCGTCCATCGTCATCAGCAACGCGAGGTCGGCGCGCAGCGAATGCGGATTCTGCGTGCCCGACCAGACCTTCAACGCGCCGTCGCGATAGTCGGCCACCGCGCACGACGGCCCGATCGACGCATGCATCTGGAACGGCCACACGTAAGTGCGTTCGAGCGTGCGAGCCGGGTCTTGCGCGAGCGCCGCGTCCACGTCGCCGTCGATCACCAGGTCGCGCCGCGTGGCCGGATTCGCGCGCAACGCCGCTTCCACTTCTTCGCTGGTCTCCAGTGGCGGCAAGCCCTCGACCGCTTTCCATCGCACGTCGAGCCGCTTCACCGCTTGCTGCGCGATTTCCTCGCGCTCCGCGACGATGCCGACGAAGTCGCGAATCACCACCACCTTGACGATGCCCGGCAATTCGCGAATGGCGTTTTCGTCGACATGCAGCAGGCTGTTGCCCATGAAGTCGCCCTGCGCGACGCCGGCATACGGCGGACGCACCACGCGGCCGTGCAGCATGCCGGGCACGCGTACGTCGTGCACGAAGCTCAACTCGCCGGTCGCCTTCGCGGGGAGATCGATACGCGGCGCGCTTTTGCCGACGATCCGGTACGCGTGCGGCGATTTCAAAGGCGCGTCGGTGGAGAGATTCAGTTCAACCCGCCGGCCTTTAATCAGTTCACCGTACTGAATGCTTTTTTCCGGATCACCGTCGCGCTGAAACACGCGGCCGTCCTGCACGTCCAGTTGCTCGACGCCGACCTGCAAGCGTGCCGCCGCTTCCGCGAGCAGATGTTGACGCGCCTGCGCCGCCGCGTGCCGCAACGGCACCGCTGAAATCTGGATCGTCGCGCTGGCGATCGTCGGTCCCTGATTCGGCGCCTCGCCGGTGTGGCCGAGCACGATCGACACCCGCGTGAGCGGCACATCCAGTTCTTCCGCGACAATCTGCGCGAGTGCCGTGCCGATGCCGGTGCCGAGATCGACGTGCCCGTTGAACGCAACCACGCTACCGTCGTCGCGCACAACGAGGAACAGGTCCGCCTCGGTCGGCACGAACGACGAACGCGAGCCCGGCTGACCGATGGCGGCCTTCACCGGCGCTTGCGGCGGCCGCGTGACGATTAGCACGCTCTGCGCGTCATACAACTGTTTGCGCGACGGCGGCACGACGCGTCGATCGACGCTGAAATCCGGTCCCGTCATGCGCGCGCTCCATCATGCACGGCCGCTTGCGCGGCCAGCAATTCCGCGGCGCGCTGCACCGCGCGCACGATCTCGACATGCGTACCGCAGCGGCACAGGTTGCGCGACAACTCGCGCTGAATCGTCGCGACGCTCGGATGCGGATCGCGATCAAGCAATGCCTTGGCGGTCAGGATCATGCCGTTCAGGCAATAGCCGCACTGCGCGGCCTGCTCTTCGATGAACGCCTGCTGCACCGGATGCAGCGCCGCGCGCGTGCCCAACCCTTCGAGCGTGGTGATCTCGCGGCCCACGGCCACTTGCGCGGTCGTCACACACGCGCGCGTCGGCATGCCGTCGAGCAGGACCGTGCACGCGCCGCACTCGCCCAGGCCGCAGCCGAACTTCGGCCCGTTCAACGCGAGGTCGTTGCGCAGCAGGTAGAGCAGCGGCGTGTCGGCGGCGGCGCAGACCCGATGGGTCGCGCCGTTTACATTCAGCACGAGCGGCGCGGGACGGTTCATCACCATGCTGTCCACGTCTTGCGGCGCGCGCTCAGAACACCACCGGCACTTCGGTGGCCGGCGGCGTGTTGCGGCTGCGCCGGCAGCGGATCAAGCCGTCGATCATCACCATGCCCACGCCCGGAATGTCGCCGAGCTGCACGCTTTCGAGCAGCGTGTCGGCTGCCGTGTGTTGCGCGCGGTCCATGAACACCAGGTCGGCGGGACGCCCCACTTCGATCAGGCCCTGGCGGAGATTGCGTTGCCGCGCGGTGTTGCCGGTCGCGAAGCAGAACGCGATTTCGGCGGGCACGTCGGCCAGGCTCGAAATCAGCGCGATCATCCGCAAGATGCCAAGGGGTTGCACGCCGGAACCGGCGGGGCTGTCGGTGCCGAGAATGATCCGATGCGGACACTTCAGTTCGATCGCATGACGCGCGGTCAGCAATGCGATCCGTTCGTTGCCGTTGTGGACGATCTCCAGAGCGCGGCTCGACTGCTCGCACAGGTCGCACACATGCCGGTACGACAGCGACGTATGGCCGCCGTTGATGTGGCCGATCACGTCGGCATCGGCGGCCAGCACCACGTCGCGATCGATCAGCCCCGAGCCGGGAATCGACGGGCCGCCCGTGTGGATCGTGCTTTGAATGCCGTACTTGCGCGCCCACGCGACCATCTGCGCGGCTTCCTCACCGCCCTTCACGCTGCCGAGGCCCACTTCGCCGAGCAGTTTCACGCCCGCTTCGGACAGCTCCTTGAAGTCCTCTTCGACCATGCCCTTCTCGATCACCGGCGCGCCCGCCATCACCTTGACGCCGCCGCCGACACCCGCGCCGCGCATCCCTTCGAACGACCGTTGCGCGGTGATCGCAAGCGCCTTCACGCCGAGCACATCTTTCGGACGACCAGGCAAATGCACTTCGCCGGCGGAGATCATCGTCGTCACGCCGCCGTTCAGATTCGATTCGATCCAGCCCATCTGGTTCTGGCGCGGCGTCCAGTCGCCGAACACCGGATGCAC
>Ga0310811_10000982_pt1 | contig 36458 bp, 36 predicted proteins | sample YCmetagenome_FD_207642 | JGI IMG/M metagenome (GOLD analysis project Ga0310811, IMG submission 207642) | Soil microbial communities from experimental microcosm in Duke University, North Carolina, United States - YC | ecosystem: Engineered > Artificial ecosystem > Soil microcosm > Unclassified ... | reverse complement strand
GGATCGAGACGTCCAGCATCGAGATCGGCTCGTCCCCGAGCAGCACCTTCGGCTCGACGGCGAGCGCGCGGGCGATCACGACGCGCTGGCGCTGACCGCCGGACAGCTCGTGCGGGAACTTCGCCGCGAACTCCTCCGCCGGGACGAGCCCGACCCGCTCCAGCAGGTCGGCGATCCGCCGCCCGCGCCCGGCCGCGTCCAACTGCGGCTGGTGCAGGCGCAGCGCCCGCTCCAGGTTGTAGCGCACACGGTGCAGCGGGTTGAGCGAGCCGAACGGGTCCTGAAAGATCAGCTGGACGTCGGAGTGGTAGGCGCGGCGGGCGCGGCGCCCGCGGCCGACCGGCTCGCCGTGCAGCAGGATCCGGCCGCTCGTCGGCTCGTGGAAGCCCGCGAGCATCCGGGCGAGCGTGGTCTTTCCACTGCCGCTCTCGCCCACCAGCGCCAGGATCTTGCCGGGCTCGAGCCGGATCGTCGCGCCCTCCACCGCACGCACGGCGCCGGCGCGGCCGGCGGAGCCGAAGTGCTTGGAGACGTCGATCGCTTCGAGGACGTACTCCTGGGTGCTCATCGGCTCTCGCTTCCGGTGTCGTCGGTCTCGCTGAGCAGGCAGGCCGCGTCATGGCCCGGCCCCGTCGCGATCAGGGCGGGCAGGCGGTGCCCGCAGCGGGGCATCCTTTGTGCGCAGCGCGGCTCGAACGGGCAGCCGGGCGGCGGCCGGCGCAGGTCGGGCGGGCTGCCGGGGATGCCGTGCAGGGTGCGCAGCGGGGCGCGCAGCGGCGGGAAGGAGTCCCTCAGCCCCTGCGTATAAGGATGCCTCGGTTCATGGTAGAGGGCAGCCGCCTCGCCCAGCTCCACGACGCGTCCGGCGTACATGATGGCGATGCGGTCAGCGAGCTCCAGCAGCAGCGACAGATCGTGGGTCACGAAGACGACCGCGAAGCCGAGTTCCCGCCGCAGCCGCAGCACCTGGGCGAGGATCTGACGCTGCATCACGACGTCCACCGCCGTGGTCGGCTCGTCCATCACCACCAGTTCGGGCCCGCAGGCCAGCGCCAGCGCGATGGCCGCGCGCTGGCGCATCCCGCCGGACAGCTGGTGCGGGTAGTCGCGCACCCGGTCGGCCGAGATGCCGACGAGCCCGAGCAGTTCCGCCGCCCTCGTCCACGCCTCGCGCCTGCCCATGGCCCGCTCGTGGGTGCGCAGCACGTCGACGAACTGGTCGCCGACCCGCATCACCGGGTTGAGCGCGTCCATCGCGGACTGCATCACGATCGAGAGCGCGGTCCACCGGTAGCGGCGCAGCCGCTTTTCCCCGAGCGCGGCCAGGTCGACAGGCCCGGCCCCGTCCCGGCCGTGGAAGATGATCTGCCCCGCGGTGGTCACGGCAGGCGGCCGCTGCAGCCGGGTCAGCGCGGTGATCAGCGTGGACTTTCCGGAACCCGACTCCCCCGCCACGCCGAGGATCTCGCCGCGCCGCAAGGTGAAGGAGACGTCGGTGCAGGCGCGCACGGGCTCGGCGCCGGTGCGGTACTCGACGCTCAGGCCCCGAACCTCGAGCACCGCTTCGGCGGCGGGCGCCTCGGCGGGACGCTGCTGTTCCACCCGGACGGTCATCGATTGCCTCCAGCCTGCGCCAACCGCCTCGTCCGCCGCGGCGTGCGCGCCGGACGGGCGACGCGCAGCTTGGGGTTGGCGAGCTCGTCGACGCCGAAGTTGATCATTGCGGCGGCCGTGCCGAGCAGGGCGATGCACAGCGCCGGCGGCACGAACCACCACCACATGCCGCGCAGCACGGCGCCCTGCTGCTGCGCCGACTGGATCAACGTGCCCCAGCTGATCGAAGCGGGGTCGGTGATCCCGAGGAACGCGAGCCCCGCCTCCGCCATCACCGAGCCGATCATCGCCCCGAGGAACATCGAGGCGATCAGCCCGCTCAGATGCGGCAGCACCTCCGCGAAAACCAGGCGCCGGCCGCGTTCGCCGAGCATCCGCATGGCCCGCACGAAGTCCCGGCTCGCGATGCTCATCGACTGGGCGCGCAGCGTGCGCGCCCCGCCCGGCCAGCCGAAGAACCCGATGATCAGCGCGATCGTGGTCAGCCCGGTGCCCTGCAGGTATCCGGCCACGATCATGATCAGCGGGAGCACCGGCATGACCAGGAAGATGTTCGTCAGGAAGGTGAGGGCGCCGTCCACCCGCCCGCCGTGGTATCCGGCGGGCACGCCGACCAGGATCGCGATCGTCGTGCTGACCGCGGCGCCGAGCAGGCCGACGTACATCGAGCCGCGGGCGCCCGCGATGATCTGGGCGAGGATGTCCTGGCCGAACTGGTCGGTGCCCAGCGGGTGGCCGCCGCCGGGCGGCCGGGCGATCGCCGAGGTGTCATTGGCCTGCGGATCCAGGCCGAGCAGGTGGTTCAGCCAGGGGCCGAACACGGCCAGCAGGAGGAAGAAGACCAGGACGCCGAGGCCGAAGCGGACCTTCCAACTGGCGAGGAATGCCGTTCGCAAGGCAGGTCACGCCCCTTCCTTGATGCGCGGATCGAGCAGGATGTAGACCGAGTCGGCCAGCAGGTTGGCCAGCAGCACGGTCAGGGTGATGATGAGGAAGACGCCCTGCATCACCGGGTAGTCGCGCTGCTGCACGGAGGAGTAGAGCAGGTAGCCGATGCCCGGGTAGTTGAAGACGACCTCGGTCAGCAGCGCGCCGCCGACGACGTGGCCGAGCGCGAGGGCGAAACCGGTGAAGTTCGGCAGAATCGCGTTGCGGGCCGCATACCGGAGCAACACCCGGTGCCCCGACAGGCCCTTGGCCTGGGCGAGCAGCACGTAGTCCTCGCGGACCGTGGTGACGGTCATGTTACGCATGCCGAGCAGCCAGCCGCCCAGGGCGGAGAAGACGATGGTGGCCGCGGGCAGCGCGCCGTACCGCAGGACGCTGAGCACGAATGAGGGCGAGAAGCCCGACGGGATGTTGGCGTCGGATCCGCCCGAGAGCGGGAACCAGCCGAGGCGGAAGCCGAAGAGCCACAGGGCCAGCAGCGCCGTCCAGAAGTACGGGATCGCCGAGGTGAAAATGGTCAGTGGGCTGACGATCGTGTCGAAGCGGCTGCCCGCCTTCCAGCCGGCCAGCGCGCCGATGCCGGTGCCGAGCAGGAATGCCACCACCGTCGTCACGCCCACCAGCAGCAGCGTCCAGGGCAGGCCCTGCCAGAGCAGGTCGCTGACCGGGGTGGGGTAGGAGCTGATCGAGATGCCCAGGTCCAGGTGCGCCAACTGCTTCAGATAGTCGGCGTACTGAGCGAACAGGTTGGAGTTCGGGTCGCCGAAGATCTTCTGAATGGCCTCCAGCTGACTGGGGGTCATCTGCTGGCCGCTGACGCTCTGCAGCTTCGCGATGATCGCGCCGGAGGCGTCGCCCGGCATCAACCGCGGCAGGAAGAAGTTCAAGGTGATCGCCGACCAGGCCGCCGCCAGATAGAAGCCCAGCCGCCGACCCAGCAGGCCCCAGCGACGATGCGTCCCGGCCGGCCGGGCCGCCGCCGCCGCGGCCAGGGTCGCGGCAGCCATCAGGAGGCCCGCTTCATGTTCAGCAGGGTCAGCGTGCTGTCCGGGCCGAGGCCGAGGTAGGGGACGTAGGAGAATTTCTCGGGAGTCGGCCAGCCGGTCCAGTTGTCGGCGTTGATCAGCACGAACCAGTAGCTCTCGTAGATCGGGCTGTACGGCACCTGCTCGGCGACGATCGTCTCGAGGGTGTCCGCGGCCTCCTGTATCACGGTCGGGTCGTTCGTGGACTCCAGCTTCACGATCGCGGCGTCGGTGGCCGCGTCCTTCCAGCGACCGAGGTTGGTCACCGCCTTCTGCCCGATCGGCACATAGGCGCTGCTGCTGAGCGCGCTGTACACCCCGGCGAGCCCGGCGCCGCCGGTGGTGCTGATCGTGAGGTCGAATGCGCCGACCTGCTGCTGCTCATAGAGATTGGCGCCGGGAGCGCCGACGGGGGTCACGCTGATGCCGAGCAGCTTCTGCCAGCTGCGGATCATCATGTTGGCATAGGGGTCCCAGCCGTAGTCGGTGTCGTAGGACAGCTTCGGGGCGAAGGATCTGCCGTCTTTGACCAGCCTGCCGCCCTGGACGGTGAAACCGCTGAGCGCCAGTTCCCTGAGCGCGCCCGCACCGTCGACCTGCTGCACCTTGCCGCGGTACTGGGGCAGGATCTCCTTCTCGTAGATCTGGTCGACGAGCCCGGTCGGACCCGCCTCCGTTCCGGGACGCCCGAGGGTGGTCACGATCTGCGTGCGCGGAACCGTCATGGCCAGCGCCCGGCGCACGTGCTCGTTGTCGAAGGGTTCCTGAGCGGTGTTGAAGAACAGCGAGAAGGCGCCGCCCGTCGCATACTTCTGATAAATGTGGTGCTTCGGGTCCGGGGCGACGTACGCCTGCTGGGCGTTGGGCCACGCGAGGAGCGCCCAGTCCACCTCGCCGCGCAGCAGCTGCTCCTCCAGCGCGTCGCTACTGGTCGGAATGATCTTGAGTTGCTGCACCGCCGTCCGCCCGCCCCAGTAGTCCGACCTGGCGGCGAGGGTGACCTGTTGCGAGGTGAAACGCTCGAACGTGTAGAGGCCGGTACCCACCGGGTTCGGGTTGGTCCAGCTCTTGAGGTCCTGCGCGGCCCAGATGTGCTTGGGCACGATTGGAGCCGCGATGGAGGCCAACTGGCTGACCTGGCTGAAGGCGGGAGTCGGCCAGTGCACGGTGACGGTGGTGTCATTCACCTTCGCCACGCGGTCGTAGGTCGTGCCGGCGATGTTGAAGATGGGGTCCCGCAGCGGGATCTCCAGCGAGAAGACCACGTCGTCGGCGGTCATGGGCTTGCCGTCGGAGAAGGTCACGTCCTCGCGCAGCACGACGGTGAGCGTCGTGCCCGACGTGTCGAAGGTGAGGCTCTTCGCCAGCCAGGGCTTGACCTTCGCGCCGTCGCTGTAGTCGATCCGGGCCAGCGACTCATAGATCATCTCGGCATTGGGCGTCTTCTCGAGCGCCGGGCCGAAGACGTTGAAATTGTGGACGAACGTCGTCCCGCCGTCGGTCTTCCCGAAGACGAGCGGTGGCGTCGCGCCGGAAGCGCCCCGGGTCCCGGCGCTGCATGCGGCCAATCCCATGGGCAGGACGGCGGCTGTCGCGCCGGCGCGCACGAGGAACGCCCTTCTGGTGCTCGGCATAGCTGACTCCAGACTCTTCGCTGAGTGCTCATACGTATGAGCAGAGGAGGATGCGGGGAGGACGATGCAGTGCTTCTACGTATGACCGTGACCGTACGCAGCTTGCCCGCGGGCGTCAAGAGCGTCACGTAAATATTTCCGCGCGATCACACGGCTCGCACGCGCCGGACGCCGTCCCCGCCCGAAGAACGCGCTCCGGCCTCGCGCGCGCTGTGGCGGCCACGACCCGGCGAACCGGACCACCACGGTCACCGACGGCCTCGATCCGTGAGACCTCGGACTTGGGGATCCCGGTGGCGGCTCCCCTGGCGACGACCAGGTCGTCCACGGACCGGGTCGAGACGCCGTGCAGGTAGGCCTCCATCACCGCGAACAAGGCCCGGTCGATCCGCTGCCGGCGCTCGAACAGCGATGGGAAGAATGACCCGGCCGGCGGCCGGGGGTCCGCGGGTCCAGATCCCCGGCCGCGGTTGTGAGCGGCGTTGAGCGATGTCCGTTATGCTGCGCAGCACGCGTCCCGGTGCGCTCACCCGGGCAGGCACGGATGTGTGCGGTCACCTCGGCCTCGATCAACTCATGGAGGAGCCGCTCGGCGAGCGAGCGGACCAGGTCGGTGCTCTTGGACGAACGGCGTGCGTCGAGTAGGGATCACTCCGCGTCGTCGAGCCGCGCCGCCTCAGCCCGGCTCTCCCGCCAGAGCTCGGCGAGGTCGATCGGCTCCGGCCCCGAGAGCAGGGCGATCAGTGCGTGGAGCGCGGAGATCGCCTCGTCGCCGAGTTCGGCACGCACTTCCGCGTCGAGCTCGCGCCGGGCCTGACGCGCGGCATCCAGCCGAGCGCGGGCCCGCGGGGTCGGGCGGACCACCTTCTCGCGAGCGTCGAGACTCGACCTCTCCACCGTGACGTAGCCGCGCTCGCTCATCCCTGCGACGAGCTTGCTCGCTCCCTGCCTGGTCATGGACAGCTCACGGCCGATCTGCGAGATCGTCACCTCCTCGTCGCGCCGGCACAGCCGCAGGATCAGGCCGTCGGGGAAGCGTTGATCGGCGAAGCCGGCGGCCGCGAGCCGCTCGTCGATCCTGCGCCGATAGCCCGCAGCCGCGCGGAAGAGCAGGGGTCCGAGGGCCGGCATCAGCAGTCCGCATGCCAATAGGAAACCATGGTTGACAGTCTAGCCCAGCCCCGGCAGCATGGGAACCGTCAACCACAGGTGACAATCAACGGAGGCTACCGGCATGAGCCAGGGCGACGACACACGGCACGCATCGGAACCCGGCCGGGAGGGCGCCGCGGTGGGCCGGCGGGTCCTGGCGACCTGCCTGGCGGTGCTCGGCATGACCACAGCGGTGATCCACTTCGCCGTCGCCGGGTCGCACTTCCAGGAGTACTGGGCTTTCGGCGTGTTCATGCTCGCAGCCGCCTGGCTGCAGGTCGCCTGGGCGATCGGCGTCGTCGCGAGACCGTCTCGAGCGCTTGCGTGGTGCGGGATCGCGCTGAATACGGGCGTGGTGGCCGTCTACGTCGTCACCCGCACGGTCGGCGATGTCGTCGGCCCGACGCCGCACCAGGCCGAGCCGGTCGGATTCGGCGACCTGCTGTGCACGACGCTCGAGGCCCTGATCGCCCTCGGGTGCGTCGGTCTTCTCGCCTCAGGGCGGCAGTGGCATGTGCTGCGCGACCGCCGCGTCCTCGCCCCGTCGGTGACCGGCGCTCTCGCGGCCGTGCTGCTGAGCGTGTCGCTCGTCGCCGGCGGGCCGGAGATGGTGATGGCGTCGGCCGGTCCGGACTCCGTCGCGGGGCCCATGCAGATGACCGGCACGGCGGCCTCGATCAGTCTGCCCACCAGCTCACCCGCCGGAAAGATCACGATGCCGGACCCCACCGTGCGGATGGCCGCGGGCATGCAGATGGCAGACACGACCCCGTGCACCGCGACGCCCACCGCCGCACAACAGCAGGCCGCGGTCAGCCTCGTCGACGACAGTTGGGCCGCAGCGCGGAAATACCAGAGCCTTGATGCCGCCAAGGCCGCCGGCTACAGGCCCATCACTCCGACCGGCAAGCCCGTCGTGCACTACCTCAACCCGGCCTACTACCGCGACACGGCGGAGGGCGGGCCGGTGCTCGACACCGCGCAACCGCAGTCGCTGGTCTACGCCAACACGCCCAAGGGCGCGGTCCTGGCCGCCGCGATGTACATCGCCGCGCCCGGGCAAGCCACCCCACAGCCCGGAGGCTGCCTGACCCAGTGGCACCTGCACACCAACCTATGCCTGCAGTCGGCCCGCGGCGTGGTGGGAACCACCGATTCAGGCTGCCCCGCCGGGTCGAGCAACCACGACACGCCGCCCATGCTGCACGTGTGGTTCGTGCCCATCCCCGGCGGGCCCACCGCCGTCGACGCGCCGGACAAGCAGGTCGTGCACGCCGCCGAGCAGGTCCCCACACCGCCTAATGGCACGGCATGACCCTGACGCGTCTGCCGACGTCGGCGCTCTCTCACCCGGAACGTGCCGCCATTCGCCGCGAACGGGGCGAGGGTCCGGCGAGGGCGGAGTCTCGACCAGCGGCCCGCACGGCAACATGCGGACCGGCCCGAGTACGGCAGGAGTTCTCGTGTCCACACAGGTGTCAGGGAGGTCCGCGCCCGGGCTCGCCCCAAGCCTTCGCATGACGCGACCCGCGCGGCGCGAGGCGGTTCGCTGAACGCTTGCATCGCTCGCGACAGCCATTGCGAAATCGTACTTTGAAGACGCAGGCTGAAAGCGTGGTCGCATGGGTGGCGGGCGGATTCGCCGCGACGGATCAAGATTTGATCATGAGCATGATTCCGGAGACCATACAGACCCCTGCGATAGCACGGTGTAGTCCGAACTTCTCCTTGAACCAGAGCGACGCGATGGCCGCGGCCACGAAGACACTCGACTCGCGTAGCACTGCCACGAGGGCGAGTTGCGCCTTGGATTGCGCCCACAGCACGAGTCCATAGGCGGCCACGGACAGGGCGCCGGCGATGCAGCCCCTAGCTGCCAACGCCCGATCCGTAGAAATTCGTGCCCTGAGTCCCTCGGTGTCGTGCCGCCGGCAGAGCGCGACGCAGGTCACCAGGCTTCCATCGCAGGCCATCAACCAGCCGACGTAGCCCAGCCAGCCGGGAGCGGGCCCGGAGTCGCGCACGCCGACGCCGTCCACGACCGTGTACGAGGCGATCGCGAGGCCGGTGACGAGCGCGGCACCCAATGCGACGAGTTGTCCCGAACGGCCGTCACCGCGCAGTGCGCCCTGCTGAACTCCTCGGACGGCGAGGCCTATCAGGCCCGCCGCACCGATGGCGGCTCCGACCGCGTTCCAGCCGTGCGGCCACTGTCCCAGTGCGAGCCCGGCGAACATTGTGACGGCGAGCGGCGAAGTGCCACGCGCGACCGGGTACATCTGGCCGAAGTCACCCAGCTGGAAGGAACGGATCAGCAGGATCTGGTACGCGATGTGGATGGCGACCGACGCGGCGAGATACGGCCATGCCCGCGTGGCCGGCGGTGGCGCCGTCAGTACGATCAGGGCGCCGCACGCCGCGCGCCCGGTACCGACCAGGAACAGCGCGGTCCGCCCGTCTTTGATCGTGTGCGTGAGCGCGTTCCAGGTCGCGTGGGTGATCGCGGCGACAAGGACGACGAGTACGACTTCGAAGTTCACGGACGACCGATGCCGAGTTCCTCGAGTGCCGCGTCGCGGGCCGACGCATCGAGCATGTCGACGTTCGCGCGGTAGCAGTTCGCTCCCCGAACCAGCGCCGCGAGCTGGCTTCGCCACTTCGCCAGCTGGTCGGTCAAGGCGTCGAGGTCGCCTCCACTGTGCGCCAGCATGTCGTCCTTGAGCCCGTACATCGTCACGGCGGCGGAGAACACGTCCGCGGCGTCCGCGATGCCGGCGCGCACAGACCCGGCCGGATCTTCGTGGTCGAAGACGCGATGCCGCGGTCCGAACACGTCGAGCAGGTTCGTCAGCTCCCGTCCGATCACGTCGTGCTCCACTGCGTCGTCGCCGTCGTGGCCGCGCCAGCTCACCACCAGCGGAACGTGCACGTCAGCACCACGGGCTTGAGCCCGGCGACGGACCAGCCCACGGCGAGGCCGAGCGCCGAGTCCTCGCGCGGCGCGGCGACGTAGCCGAAGCGGTCGGCCAGCTCCGGCGCGGGCGATTCCAGCTCGCGGAACGCGCCCTTCAGCAGCGAGCACGGCACCCCGGTGAACCGGGTGTATCCGTTCTCGATGAAGCCGCGCACGAGCTCCCGGCCCGGCGCGGGGGCCGCGCCGCGGGACTGATCCGTCATGGTGTTTCCCTTCCCCTGGTGACAATCGTCTTTCGAGCCGGCCGCGATTACGGCCAGGCGCCGGGCTCCGGCAGTTCGGCCGAGCCGGTGGCGGTCGGCAGCGCGGCATCGGGCCGTCCGCTGAGCCAACCGGCCAGTTCGGTGACGGAGCCCTCGATCACGGCCGCGTCCGGCGCCTCGGCTCCGATCGGCCACGTCTCGCCCATGTCGGCGGCGCGCAGCCGAAGCGGTCCGGCGTCCTCGAGTCGCGGCAGCAGGAACCCGACGACGTGTGCGGAGAGTGCGGGGCTCCACTGCTTGGTGTGGTAGCCGCACATCAGGTCGACCGAGTGCAGCTCGGTCTCCCGCCACCAGGCCAGCTGGGTTTTGGTCAGCGGACCGTTGCGGTAGGAGCACGGCAGTTCCCAGTCGGCGGCGGACAGCGCGTCCCACGCGGTCTCGAGCGCGCTCAGGCCCTCCTCGAGCTGCTCCCGGATCCAGCCGAGCGGCTTGCCGTGGTTCTCCTCGATCCGGCGGTCACGGGTCGGGCGCCCGCCGTCGTAGAGCTCGATGCTCTCACCGCGCAGTGCGTACTCGGCCTGGCGGGCGAAGGCGCGGGAGAGGTCGGCGAGGTGGAAGAGCACGTGGGCGCGGGTCCACCCGGGCAGCGCGATCGGCTCGCGCGCGGCCGACTCGCCGATCTCGGCAGCCTGGGCGCGCAGCCGGGCGTGCGCGGTGGCGATCTCGCCGAGCCTCGCGGCCATCGCGTCGCCGGCGGCGTTCGCCGCGGTGATCTGGGCCATCGGTCAACTCTCCGTTCCAGCGGCTGACGCCGCCTCATGGGGCAGGAACACGTTCATCCACGCGAGGATGTCGCGGATCACATGATGGTCCTTGTTCGGCCGCAACGCGCCGATCTGGTGGTACATCACACCCTCGCTGGGCGGACCGAGCACCGTGATGCGCTCCTCGACACGCCCGTCCGCGCGCACGGGGTGGAAGCCGCGGGTCAGATCGAGGCCGCCGGGGACGAAGTCGGGCTCGCCGTCCAGGCCGGGGTTGGTCCACTTGCGCACCAGGCCGCGGCGCAGCAGGTTCGGATAGACGGCCGCCATGTCCCGCTCGGCGTCGAACGCGTGCACCCGGGCGTCGACCAGGACGTCCACCGGCAGCCGTACGCCGGTGAGCGGGCCCTCGACGGCGAAAGGCCGTGCAGGTAGCGCTTAGGCCAGTCCTCGGCGACGAGGTCAAAGACGGCGTCGCCGGTCTCGGCGTACTTGGCGCGGCACCATTCGAGCAGCGTGGGCCGCCCGTGCGCGGCCAGCAGCGGACCGGCGTCGAAGTACTGGGGTCCGGTCCTGGCACTCCTGCGGGTGATCCACCGCGGGAAATGCCAGGACCCCACGGCTCCGCTTCGCATACGGAAGGGCCGTACCGCGCGCGTTCTCGTTCGGGCTGATCCGGCCCGCCAAGCGCGCGGCCTCGTCACTCTGGGCCGAGGTACGTCCACATCTCGGCGAGCCGGAACCCGAGCGACTCGTAGAGGGGCCGCGACATCGGTGTGTTCACGGTGAAGGCGTGGCGGGCTCCGGAGGCGACCGCGTGTCTCAGGCGTGCCAAGACGAGAGCCCTGTAATAGCCCTTGCGTCGGTGCTCAGGAGCGACGGAACCGCTGAACATGCCCAGCTGGTCGCCGGCGATGAAGTTGAAACCGCTCGCGACCGCCTCACCGTCGACCTCCACGACGAAGGCAGTCATGTCGGGAGCGTCCAGCAAGGCGGGGCTGGCCAAGACGTCCGCCATCTCCTTCGGCAAGCCGAATCCTCTCGCCGACGCGGACGCGAATGCCTCGTGGTCTTCACCCGAGAGTTCGCGCACTGTCGCACCGCTGGGGACGCGCGCGGGGAGCGCGACGAGCGAACTCAGCACATCGTCGTCACATACGAGGAAGGGGTGCGTTTCGGACGACGTCCTGCCGTAGCGTACGGCGAGATCGAGCAGTGCGGGATCGGCCTCGCCGCGCACTTGGATGCTCCACGGGACGCCCGACGCGGACAATTCCTTGGCGAACACCTCGACCTCGTCCAGGTCCGGCTCCTGACTCGGCCAGATCGCGTTGAGATCCGAGACGGGCAGCCCGGTGAAGGCCAGTCGGGTACCGGCGTCGCCCTGTCGCCCGCACATCCCGGGAGACAGTTCAATGAGTCGGAATATCGAGTCGCGGTATGCATTCACCGCGGCATCCGTCGCGGCGGGGTTGTGCTGTTGTGCCATGGATTCAATCGTAGTCGAGTCGACCAATCGGGATGCGGTGGTGAGCAATCCTCCCACAGCACTCTCGGCCGCCGGTCCGGTCTCACGGATCAGGACCCGAAATGCCACGCTGCCCGGCCCAGCGGGCTCGGCCGGGCGAACGTAGCGTGTTTCGACACGAGGATAAAGTGCATGCCACACTATTCCCGGCCGGATGTCAGTCCGTCTTGGTTACTTGACCTCGAACTCGCCCAGCTCGGACCAGTCGTCCTGCTGCACGGTCGTGTTGATGATCCGCGGAGTTTCCACCAGGTACTGCGGCAGATCCCGCTGGGCGGCCTTGAAGTGGTCGGAGGTGACGTGCGCCACGCCCGCGTCATCGTCCCGGAACGCCTCGACGAGCACATACTCGGTCGGGTCGTTCAGGCTGCGCGACCAGTCGTACCACTTGCAACCGGGCTCGTTGCGGGTCGCCTCGGTGAACTCGCGAGCGATCTCCGGCCACTGGTCGGCGTGCTCGGGCTTGATCCGGAACTTCGCGGTAATGAAGATCATTCCTCCACTGTACTCTTCGCGAACCGTGCTCTCGACGACCGGGCCGGCAGTAGCTGATCGACCGGGAACCGACGCGGCGGCTCGGGCCACGCCTGCTGTCGTACGGCAGGGGTACGGCAACGCACGGCAACGCACGGCGGCGCGTCGCGAGCAGATGCGGGCCGGTCGCGGGGAGCAGCGCAGGACGCTGCTCGCCGGCTCAGTCAACGATGGGGCGAGTGGTCCAGCTCGCGGGATCGAGACGAGGGAGATGATGCGTAACAGGTACGTGGACCGTCCCCAGGGAAGTGGACACCGGGTTTCATGCGGCTATGGATATCAGTGTAGCACTATAGCACGACGCCGAGCGCGGATCCGAAGACCGCTATCGAAGCTCGGCGCCAAAGCCGACGACCGGAACGCTCGGCGGCGTGTGCACTCACACTCATCCGAGCAGCCGCACGGTCGCAGCAAGCCCTTCGGCGCCGGCGATGCCACCGGCGATCACTCGCTCCGTCGTGTCCGGGTGCGCGTGGGCATCACCCATCGCCGCAGCGAAGATCTCCATGTCCAGCAGGCAGACTTCGGACAGGTGGTCGGCGGTCTCGGGCCGGATCATCGTGCCCAGCAACTCGAGGGCGCGGCTTGCCGCGCTGCCGGAGCGCAATGCATCCGCCAGTGCGGGGATGTCAATGCCGGTGTCCTTTGCGAGAGTGAGGATATCTGCGATGGCGTGCATGTTCATCAACATCAGCGCGTTGTTGAACAGTTTCGCCCGCTGACCGGCCCCGGCGGGTCCCAGATGCACGATGCGGGCCGAGAAGGACTCGAAGACCGGACTCGCCGCCCTGATCGCAGATTCCTCGCCGCCTACGAGCGTGGTCAGGCTACGGGCCTCGGCGGCTGGGCGGCCGCCGCTGACCGGTGCGTCGATGACGCGGACGCCGTGCTGGGCGCCGAGCGCCGCGAGCGCTATGGCGTTGGCAGGCGTCCCCGTGCCGTGATTGACGAATATCGCTCCGCGACGCATCACCGGCATCATCGAGGCTGCCAGGTCGAGGACGCCCTCGTCGGTACTCACGCAGACCGCCACGAGATCGACCGCGGCCGCGAGTCCGGTCGCGGTGGCCTGTCGGCTGAGCGCCCCGAGCCTCGGATCGCGAAACACTTCCGGTCGGCGGGCCCAGGCGTGCACCGCGAACCCGGCTTCGGCGATCGCCTCGGCCATCGGCAGTCCCTGGTCGCCCAAACCGATGAATCCGACGGTCGGCCGGTCGATGCTGTGCGCGGTCATGTGTGGGTCCTGCCTTTCTCCTGATTCGGGCTGATCATCCGTGAGATCAGAGGGACCGAGGTCCGGGGCATGGCTGTCGCGATCGACGAGACGGCGAAGGTGCGTGCCCGGAATCCCGGCCGGGATGGGCACGCTCATCGAGAGGCCGCACTCGCGGCACGGGGATCGCGGACGTCCGGCGACGTCCCCCGACAGTGCGTGGGCGACCGACCCCAGCCACGGCGGGTCCGCGCTGCTGATCGGCCTGATGCCGCAGCGCGATCAGCGCGATATCAGCTTACTGCGCCAGTTTTCCCGTGGCCGGCGCGAGGCGCGGGGGGCCGATTGCCCGGCTCCCCGCGTACGTGCACGGATGCCCCGGCGGCTGCGCGAGGGTTACTCAGCGTCCTGGCAGCTCTGCGGGACGCAGGTCGATCCTCGACGGGGCGGGTGTGCGCCGCGGATCAGCGCCCGGGAAGGTTGTTGAGCGGCTGGGAGCGCCTCTCGAGGAGGTCGGCATAGGTGCCGTCGCGCTCGGCCCAGCGCAGCGGGAGTGCGGCCTTGACGACGATCTCGCGGGCCGTCGGCTCCGCTGCCAGCAGCTCCATGACCTCGTCGAGGTAGTCGTCGACCGGCACGGCCGCCGGGTTGAGCTTCGCCATCGCCGGGGTGGCGACGGCGGGCGGCACCAGCTCGGCCACCTCGACGCCCGTCCCCGCCAGGTGCGCCCGCAGCGACTCCGTGTAGGAGTGCACGGCGGCCTTCGTGGCGCCGTAGGTGGCCATGAGCGGGAACGGGAGGAACGCGATTCCTGAGCTGACCGTGATGATGGTTCCAGCGCCGCGGGCGATCAGGTGGGTGGTGAAGGCGCTGACCACGCGGATGGTGCCCAGCAGGTTCGTGGCGATCGTCGTCTCGGCCGTGGCGAGGTGCGAAGCGGGATCGCGCAGGTCCTCGGTGAGCAGGACGCCGGACATCGCGACCACGGCGTCCAGATCCGGGTGGGCGGCGAGCACTTCGTCGCGGGCCCGCAGGATCGAGTCGGGATCGGTGACGTCGATCCGGACGGTCTCGAGCCCGGCCTGCGGCTCGGGATTCCGGCCTCCGACGATGACGGTGTTGCCGGCGTCGGCGAACCGCTGCGCGAGTCCGCGCCCGATCCCCTGGGTGCCGCCGACGATGAGGATGGTGCGGCCGTTGAGTTTCACCAAAGTCTCCTTGTAACGCTAAGTGCTTGAATCTATACTATCTGTAATCACTCGGCCTTCTACAGCAAGGTTCGCTCGCGGGTCCGCAGGCTGGAAGGTCCCTGTCGATCCGGGGTGTGGCAGGACCCCCTCTACAACCGCCGGAGCCGGTTATCGTCGGAAGCATGCCTGATGGAAGCGACGCGAACCGACTGGGCGAGTACCTGCACGCCCGCCGTGACCTGACCAGGCCCGAGCAGGTCGGCATCCCGGGGGGCACGAACCGCCGCGTGCCCGGGCTGCGTCGCGAGGAGGTCGCGATGCTGGCCGGCATCAGCTCGGACTACTACCTCCGGCTGGAACGCGGCCGCGACCACAATCCCTCACCGCAGGTCCTCGAAGCCATCGCCCGCGTCCTGCAGCTCGACGAGGTGGAGACCGAGTACCTTCTCGGCCTGAACGCGCCACGTCCGCGGGCCCGCCGCAAGCAACGCGTACCGCGGGTGCCCGGCCGGCTGCGGCATCTGCTCGCAGCCGTCCAGGTGCCCGCGTTCGTCGAGGACCTGCACTTCGACGTCCTCGCCTCCAACCCGCTCGCCCTCGCCCTCTCACCACGGTTGCGGCCTGGCGAGAACCGCCTGCGCTCCCTCCTGCTCGACCCCGAAGAGCGACGGTTCCAGCGAGACTGGGAGGCGGCGGTCGTCGAATCCATCGCGGCATTCCGCCGCTCCGTCGGCGAGAGCGTCACCGACCAGCGCGCGGTCGAGCTCGTGGGCGAGTTGTCCTTGTCGAGCAGTCGTTTCCGCACCCTGTGGGCACGCCACGACGTCAAAACGCTCGGCGACTCCAGCGCGGTCGACCACCCGGTCGTCGGCGAACTGCGCCTGAACCGCGAGAAGCTCCGCATGGGCGAACTGATCCTCGTGCTCTACTACCCCGACCAGGGCAGCGCCGACGCCGAGAAGCTCCAACTCCTGGCCTCTCTCGCTCCGGCCCACGCCCCGGAGCCCGCAACGGCCGATCATTCGGTGGCGAGCGGCGACTTGATCGACTAGCCGCTCATTGACGGGCTCCTTCCGTGGCCCGGCCGAGGAGCGAGGACAAGATGCTCGGCGCCCGGCTACTGCGGGTCCCGGCGGCTGAATACTCACCTACAATTCTAATAGCATTTACTTGCTGTCACATCGGAGAACCTCGGCGATCATTCCAGATCAAGGCCGCGGTCCGAGTGCTCTCGGACCGCGGCCTGCCGGGTTCACCTCGGGAGAAGGCAGCGACGAGACCGAACGGCCCTGTAATCGCGGGACCTTCGTCCTACGCCGACTGCCATAGGGTCTCCCCGAGACGCCGGTAGGCCGACACGGGCTATACCTCAGTGCCGTGCCCGCGATGTTCATCAGCTCTGGAACACTGCGGTCTCAGGTCTCTCTCGCAGACATCTGAATCAACCGGTGTCGGTCAGCCGTAATTCACGGCCGGTGCGTCTATATCGCCTATCGAGTCCCAGGCGCGGGATGGGTGTAGAAACCTTGACCGGCTTTGCGTCCGTGGTGGCCGGCCTCGACCATACGCGCCAGCAGGGGCGGTGGCGCGTACAGCGGTTCCTTGAACTCGTTGTGGGGCGACCGCGCGACGGCGAGTGTCGTGTCGAGGCCGATGTGGTCGGTGAGCGCGAGCGGACCCATGGGGTGGGCGCAGCCGCGCACCATTCCCTGGTCGATGTCCTCGGCGAGCGCGAAACCCGACTCGAGCATGCGGATCGCCGCCAGGAGGTAGGGGATGAGAAGCGCCACGGTGGTCACACCGGGCCGCTCGTTGTAGTCCTCCCCCACGGTATCGTTGACGACCGGCCCAGTGCCGCAGGCCACTGCTGGTCTGATGCGCCAACTGCTGCCCGTAGCCGGGGTCTCGCTGGTCGGAGTGATAGCAGACGAGTCAGTCCTCGGCCCGGTCCACCAAGCCCAGTCCGATCCGGCACATGGTGATGGACGCCGCCATGGCCCTTTCTCGCGGCCTCGCCTACCGCAACTCCCGCGGGTGAGGGCCTCTCGGCGCCCGGCCGGCGCCGGCCCGTTCGATCAGGTTGTTCCGGGACTGGCAGACTGGTCCGATGGATGATCGCAAGGGTGTCGAGGCGGAGCAGATCAGCGCGCGCGAGGACGACGCAGCGACGCTGCGGGCTAGGATGCGGACCGCCACGCGGGTGCTGTCCGGGGCCCGGGCGCTCTCGATCCGGGAGAACCTGGATGCGATGGTTGTCGCGGTGCAGGAGGGCGACGTCGGCGGCGCGGTATACGGCCTCGACGGCCCTACGGATGTCTACGGCGATGGGATCGTCGAGGCGCTTGAACACAGGGTCGCCGAACTGCTCGGTACCGAGGATGCCGCGTATTTCCCGAGCGGGACCATGGCCCAGCAGGTCGCGCTGCGTTGCTGGGCGCAGGAGACCGGGTGCGCGGTCGTAGCGACGCACCCACTGACGCATCTCGAGATGCACGAGCGGCATGCCCTGCGCGATCTGACCGGGCTGCGTGGAGTCTGGCCGAGTGCTGAGCCTCGCAACCCGACCGGCGCTGAGATCCGCGCGTGCGCCGAGCGTTTCGGCACGCTCGTGCTCGAGCTGCCGATGCGCGATGCAGGGTTCGTGCTTCCCGACTGGGATTCTCTCAGCGAGGCCGTCGCCGCGGCCAGGGAACGCGGGTCACGCGTGCACTTCGACGGGGCGCGGCTGTGGGAGGCGGCGGAGTACTATGGCCGTCCGCTGACGCAGATCGCCGGACTGGCCGACTCGGTCTACGTGTCCTTCTACAAGTCGCTGGGAGGCGTGAGCGGAGCCGCGGTCGGTGCTCCGGCACAGTTCGTCAAGGCCATGAAGGCGTGGCGGCACCGCTACGGCGGCCAGATCTTCCAGCAGTGGCCCGCGGTCGTCTCCGCTCTGATCGGTATCGACCGCGAACTGCCGCGGCTGCCGCGCTATGTGGCGCACGCCAAGACCGTTGCGGCGGCACTTGCGCAAGCCGCGGAGCACACCCCGGGTGTAAGCGTGTTCCCCGAACCGCCGCACACCCACCAGTTCCGGCTCTACGTGCCGTTCACCGCCGAGACCCTGCGCCGAGCCTCCATCGAGCAGATCGAGGAGACCGGCATCGGCCTGGTCGCGGGCTGGCGGCCGGCCCACGTGCCAGGCTTCGCGTTCACCGAGGTGACGGCCGGCGCCGCGGCTCTCGACTGGACGGCCCAAGAGGTCACCGCGGCGTTCTCCGACCTGCTTGGACGCTGCGTCGCATGAAGCCGAGCGCGCGCGGTCGAGCGCGCAGATGCAGGGGCTGTTATCCCTGGTGCATAGGACGGGCACCGACCACCGGCGCGTCACCGCAGCGGAGGGGTGGAGCGACCCCATCCCTCCGCTGCGGTATGCCGGCCGAGCAACGGCCCCGGTAATCGCGGAAACGGCAGCGCCCAGTGAGAGGGCGAACGAAGCGATCCGGCTGCCGTCCTCGGCCGAGACCACCTTCAAGGGCGAAGCCCGGCGCCTCGTGGAGATTCGCGCCGGCGAACTCATCAGGTTCCAGAACATGCAGACAGCTGAGTGATACGTCCGGTTCATCCGGCGAGCGTGGGACGCCGAGCGCGCCGTCACCTCCGGGACCCGCCTCGGCGAAGCCGTCGCACCTCGGCTACACCGATGTCCGGCGCCTGGAACGAGCCCTCGTCGCACACTACCGCGACACCGTCACGAGCCTGATTGACGGACTTTCGTTGGAGAACTACGAGCGCGCCGTCCGTGTCGCGGTCCCTGCCCGAACTCGTTCGCGGATACGAGCATGTCAAGCTCGCCGGCGCCGCCGTCTACCGCGACCGCCTCGCGCCGAAGGCATTGATGTCAGGCTTCTGGCACTACGCGCACCTCGATAGCCGGACCCTGCGGAAGCACCCAGCCAGGACGCGCAAGGGATGGTGGACGCGTGAGCGACTTCGAGCTGGCGAGCGAATACGCCGCCGGGTCGTTCGACGTCATCCACATCGACGGCGGCATCATTTTCGAGAATCCCAAGGACACCGACAACATCTGGCGAGCCGTCGCGCCGGGCCGGGGCAAGCCGGCCCGGCTTCGCTCAGGGTCCGCGGCCCGCGACCCGCGTGTTTCAGGCGGTGCCGTTCACGGGCGCGGAGACCCGTTCGGACGCGCGCACGACCTGCTTGTCGGGGGCGTCGACGGCGGTGGGACCGCCGGGGCTCGGCACGAACCAGACGTGCATCATCGGCGTCGTGACGCGGTTGCTCGAACCAGCCGGGCAACCCGCTCCTATCTCGCCGACGACGCCGAGCGTCTTGAATACAGAGGTTGGTGTGGACGTGCCACTGGGTGAGACAGCCACCGGGCTGCGGAGTCGCTCCCCCGCGTGCCGCGATGTACATCGCCGCGACCAGTACCGCGCCCTCGGGTGTGCTGGCGTAGACGAGGGACTGCGGTTGCGCCGTATCGAGGGCGGGCCCTCCGAGTACCGTTGCGCGATAGTAGGCCGGGTTCAGGTTAGTGCACGACGGCTTTGCCGGTCGGCGTGATAGGCCGATAGCCGGCGGCCTTTGCGATATTGAGGCTCTGGTACTTGCTCATCCGCCCCACCCCCGGGCTCAGGCATCCGTCGGCGCAGCGAAAGCTACCCGCCGCGAGCTCGACGCAGAACTGCGCGCCCAACTCGGCGACGAAGCCCTTCGGAGCACTGCAGGCGTTGATCGCGCTGCTCGCCGGGCCGGAACCGCTTGATCTCGGTGAGGTGTGGCGCGATGCCCCCGGGCCGAGCTCGTCCGGCTCGATACGGACGGGATCGAGTAGGCGGCCTCGGCTCAGCCTGGGTGAGGAACCCAGGCGCCGGTGGAGATGTACGCAACGACCCACGCCACAGCGATGATCACCAGCAGGACCATGAGAACTAGCAGGAGCAAACCCGTCGTGACGAGGAACAGCATCCAGGGCGTCCTCCGGTCGCTGCGTCCCCCTGGCCAACGACTCAAGCGTCTGCACCCCATCCGCCAATACAGTCATCCTGAACTCCACGGACGCTCTGATGAAGTGGCCTGGTTCCCGCACCCGTCGTAAGAGCCGATTGCCGCATCGCGATCGGGAAGCCACCGCGCCCGCGGTGGCTTTTGATCAGGGTTGTGGTGTGACGGGCTGCTCTCCCAGCGGCTCATACGGCAGTCGGACTTCGTAATCGTTCTGGTCTTCAGTGCCGAGAGGACGCAGCACGGTGACGACAATCGGCCATGCGGCGGCGCCAAGCATTGCGTCGGCGTCGTTCGTGCCCCCGTACTTGAAGGTCGGTGACTCGGGGTACGGGTCTTCGCCTGGGAAGAACGGTCGGTGGCCCGCATCCGGGCGCTCGATCACATGCACGCTCTTTGCGGCAGTACGTCTGCGCGCGGCGAGTTGAGCTGCATATCGATCAGATGGCCACATCTCGTCGTCAGCGCCAGCGATGAGCACGAGGTCGGCTCGTGCTTCCTCCACCGGGATCTCTGCCATGGCCAGTCGGTCTGCGTAGGTGCGCTCGGAGGCGTCGTACCAACCGCGAATCGCTATAGGTCCCTTGAGGTGCCGCCGCTCCAAGGCCCACGCGTCATCCATCGGCACAAAGGCGAGGGGCTTGCCCCGCCATGTCCAACACGACCGGTGCGGGTGCGGCTTGCCGTCTGCGCCACTGCCACCGAGGGTCCAGCCCCTGACGTACGCACTGGGCGAGACGGCGACGACTACGTCGATGCGCGGATCCCTGATCGCCGTGAGCATGGCCGCCTCGGCGCCCTTGGAGGCGCCGAGGACGCCGAACCGGCGCACGCCGTGTGCTTCGAGGAGGTCGATGGCGGTGGTGAAGGTCTCGAGTGGAATCTCACATGGTCCGGCAGGCTGGCCAGCCCCGCCGAACCAGCGAATCGCCAAAGTGGCAATACCTTGCTCGGCGAACACTCGCGCTCGGTTCCGCTCGACCCTGCCGCTGGATCCAGCGAGCACGAGAAGGCCAGTGGTACTTGCGGGCCCAGGGCCGGTGCAGAGCACACCCTCCCATGGCTCAGTCACTTCGAGTGTGGTGACTGAGGGCACGCTCGCCGCTGCACGTACGGTCAAGTCCCGTCCTCGATCCATGAGTAAATCTATGCGCGGGGCCGACCAACCGGGCCAGCCAGCCAGACGGCAAAGTACGCGCCTGGCCAGATGCTGCCATCATCACCCCGTCCACAGCCGTACACCCCGAGGAGGTGATCGACACACTGCGCCAGCGCAGCAACGTGCTCAGCTACGACCCCCGGACCCGGACCCTGGAGGCCGACAGCACCCCACGAGTACACGTCACCGTATGAAACGCCGGAAACGGCGTCGAACGGAGACAAGAACCGCGCTACTCCCCCGCGGCCCGAAACCCGGACCACACACATGAAAGCGGCGTCACACGACGTCAGAAAGAAGGCCTCGGGTGCCCATGCAGGCTGCCCAAAGACCTTGAGACGCTGGGAAAAACCGTGTCCGGATGTGCACCCCCAAGCCGACGCCCGGGGGTCCCGGTCGTCGCGGATCTTGAGCTGCCCTGGCGTGCCGGGACGCGTCGTTCATCACGATCACTGCGGTCGGCGGCCGAACGTTACATTCATCTGGGGTTACCGCGTGGAGCGGCTTCAGCCAATGGAAGACGAGAGGGTGCATGCTCCCCCAGCGGACGCTGCGTGATCAGGTGCGAGAACTGAAGCACGAAACAACGTGTCCGCTGTACGAAGAGGTGGCGTCGAGCGTGCCAGCCTCGGAGCCCACCGAGCAGCAGACCAGTGCAGGCGCTCAGGGACGGCCGCCAGCTAACCTCCTCCGACGGTGGGCGGCCGAGGCCGGCATCAATGCGGTTCGCCGGGTGACGGTCGTTCAAATCGGTGTGCGAGGCGGCAGCCGGAACGACGATCACCCGACGGCGCCCGGCATCAGCGCAGCTCAGCGCTTAAGAAAAGGTCAGACATACTACCGTCATACCATTCGACAGTTGAGAGAAGTTCTGGTAACCGGTTCGTCGATCAAGAAGCGATCGGTTGGAACGCAGGCTTCTTAGCGTCCTTGGCGGCCCGGGTTCGCGCTACTGCGCCATGCCATCGAACGCTGCGTCATCGACACGGCGCGTTCGCGCTCCGAGCCTCGCAAATCGTACTCGTGAGACGAGGAAGCACGTGAAGTCACTGGTAGGAGCGGGGGCGCCGGAGACGGCTACCGCGGGCAACGCACGGACCGGGATCGCCGCGGTCAGCCGCCGGATGCTACTCGGCGGCACCGGAGCGGTCGCCGCCGGAGCCGCGGTCGCTACGACACTCGGAGCGGGGACGGCCGCGGCGGCCGCCGCGGCAGGCGGCGGCGTGACGTCCGTCGGAACCGGAGCCGGCGGCGGCACGGTGATCGGCGGGCTGCCGACACCCGGCCAGATCCCGCATCGTTCCAGGCTCGTGGACTACGAGGTGGTCGAGCTCGCGGCGATGCTGCGTGTCGGCGAGATCTCGAGCGTCGAGCTGACCCAGGCGTACCTCGACCGGATCGACGCGCTGAACGGGCCGTTCGAGGTCTACGGCGACAACGGGCTCTACAACGCCTTCGTGCGCGTCGACGCGCAGGCCGCACTCGCCGCTGCCGCCGCAGCCGACAAGCGCCTGGCGGCCGCGCGGCGCAGCGGCGAGTTCGCGCCGGCCTTGTGCGGGATTCCGATGGGCGTGAAGGACTCGGTCGGCATCCAGGGGTTCAACACGCAGGACGGCAGCCCGACCTTCGCGGGCAACATCGCGCTGCACGACGCCACGGTCGTCGCCCGGCTGCGGGCCGCCGGAGTCGTGCTGCTGGGCAACACGATCTGCTCGGCGTTCTCCGGCTCGATCACGGGAACGTTCGCCGGCAACGCCTGGAACACGGCGTACGTACCCGGCGGATCGAGCCAGGGCTCCGGCGTCGCGCCGATCGCGCGGCTGGCCGCGGCCTGTATCGGCGAGGAGACCGGCGGCAGCATCATGTGCCCGTCGGCGGCCAACGGCGCCTCCGGAATCAAGCCGTCGCTGGGCACGGTCTCGATCGCCGGCCTGATGCCGCTTTCGCCGGGCTACGACGTGCTCGGGCCGATCAGCCGCAGCGGCCGCGACTCCGCGCTGATCCTGAGCGCCATCCTCGGCCCAGACCCGTTCAACGACCCGCAGACGCTCTCCGCCCCCGACCCGTTCCCGAGCCTGCCGCTCGGCCCGCGGCCCGGCACCCGGCCGCTCGCGGGCGTGACCATCGGCATCCCGCAGACCGACTGGATGAACGTCGAGAACGCGATCCAGGTCGGCGTCAGCCCGCAGTCGACGTACGGCGCCGGCCATCTGGCCGTGTTCAACCGGCTCGTCGGCCAGTTGACGAGCCTGGGCGCGAAGGTGATCGAGTTCCCCGGCCTCGACATGACCGACCCGACGCAGAACCCGTACTTCGCGTCCGCCGACGTGCTGGCCACCGTCGACGGTTCGCCGGTCTCACCGTCGGCCGCGGTCGTCAACGCGAACCGGTACGAGGTGCGATACGCCGACGCCGTCGCGGACTTCTGCAACAGCGGCATCCCCTCGGCGGCCTCGGCGGCCACGCTGACGAGCCAGTACGGCCGCAAGGCACCCGGGGAGTCCTCGCCGAGCTTCGCCAGCGCCGACCGGTTCAACGGCGGCATCGACGCGGCCACCCGCTACGCGGGCGAGCAGCGCCGCAGGCAGCTGATCGCGAACTACACCAAGGCCCTGACGGACTACGGCGTCGACTTCATGCTGGTACTGCAACTCGGCGACGTCATCGGCAAGCGCACCGACCGGATCGGCTTCCCGGTCTTCCGCGCCTATTACCAGGTGCCCAACGCGCTCGGCTGGCCGATGGTCAGCTTCCCCGCCGGCTACGTCCAGGGCCTGCCGGTCTCCGCCCAGTTCTGGGGCCCGCGCTTCTCCGAAGCCGACATCACCCAGGCCATGGTCGACTATCAGGCCAACTACCCCGAGTACCACAACACCGCACCCGCCGACCCCGCACCCGAGACGGCGGCCGCACCCAAGCTCTCCCCGCGCCTGCTGGCCGCGGCCGAGGACGCGAACCCGAGCAATGACCCGTTGATCGGCGAGGCCGCGATTCGGGAGGCGCTGGCACGATGAGCCTCGGCGAACCGCAGCAGTTCCTCACCGTCGCCTTCGGCACCCCGATCGACATCGGCTTCCTGCCCCAGACCCCCGGCGAACCACAGGGTGAGGTGCTCACCGTCGGCTGGCAGGCGAAGATCGGCACCTCGTTCCTTCCCTACGACCCGGCCGACGAACTCATCGCTGGCACCGACCAGGCACAGGCCGTCCGCGGATAGCCTCCGCCGGCACGAGCCGCTGACCCGGACGCGAACTGCGCCCCGCACGAGGGCCGACTCCCGATCCTCGTGCGGGGCGCGCCCCGCCGGACTCCTCCGATGCACACAGATTCCCGCAGGGTTCGACCTCCGGGCACACTGCGCCCGGTGAGTTGATCGTCTGCGGGCGAGGCTCTCAGGGCGGCCCGCTGCCTGCCGTACGACGCAGACCGCCGAACTGCTCGCGTGCGACGAGGACTTCACCGTCCGACTCCTACTCGCCGAAAACTGCCGACAGGCCCCCACCGACCTCCTGCTGCGCACGTGGCTGGAATGGAACGGCTACTCCCGCCAAAAGATCCTCAACCACCCGAATTCTTCCCCCGCCTCGGCCAAGCCCAGCACATCTACGACCCCGAGCCCAACATGCGCTACCTCGCCCTGCACGACCCCGACCTGAGCGAGCACCAGCTCGAAGAACTCAGCCACGACCCCGATGCCTGGATACGCCGCACCACCCTGGCAGATTCGAGACTGCCTGCGACGCGCATCGCCCAGCTCACCGACGATCCCGACCCTGCGAGCCGAGCGGGCCCGGTCAGGTGACGGCGTCGAACTGGCACACCGACGTGGGTGGCGTCAGCTATCCGCTGTCGCTCTCAGCACACTGTGACGACATCCACACCGGGCAGAGCCTCGCCGCGAGCCGGGCCACCACACCCGGCCAGAGTCACGCCTAATACGTCGACGAACTGCTCGGCGGGTTCGCATCGGTGCGGAGCATCGCCATGTCTCCCGGCCCGAGCGCCGCGTGGATCCAGCACGTGGCCGACGACGGGCACTTCGGATCGAACTTCGGCTGACGCGGATAGCCCGCGACCATGGGTCGATGCGAGGATGTCGCGCATGTACGAGGCCCACCCGGACATCCCCACCATGCCGGTCTTTCCCGATGGGGTACCCGCGCCCGGCACGTTCGCGGGTACTTATCGAGCCGCCAACCGGATCCGGATCGGCCGCGCGCTCGACAATGACATCGTCGTCGACGACCTGCTCGCCTCCCGCTACCACGCGGAGTTGCGCATCACCCGCGGCGGGACATTCGAACTGCTGGATCTCGGCAGCCAGAACGGCACCTACGTCGACGGCCGTTCGATCACCGGGCGCGTCCGGCTACGGGAGGGCGCGCTCGTCGCCGTCGGGGACACGTTGCTGCGCCTGCAAGACGGCACGCTCGAACGCTTCGTCGACCACGGCCAGGCCAGGTTCTGCGCGCTGGATCTCACCGTGTACGCGGGACGCAAGGTCCTACTCGACGAGGTCAGCTTCGCGCTCGAGGGCGGGCAGTTCCTCGCCGTCCTCGGGCCTACCGGCGCGGGAAAGTCCACCCTGCTCAAGGCTCTGACCGGCGCACGTCCGGCCGATCGCGGATCCGTGCTCTACAACGGCCGCGACCTCTACGCGTCGTACGCCGAGCTGCGCAACCGCATCGGATACGTGCCACAGGACGACATCCTGCACCCCGAGCTCACCGTCAAGGCGGCGCTCGACTACGCGGCGCGGCTGCGCTTTCCGCCGGACGTGCCCGCCTCTGACCGCTCGGCGCGCGTCCTCGAGGTCATGACCGAACTCGGTCTCGACGGCCGCGCAGGGGTTCCCGTGGAGAAGCTTTTCGGCGGGCAGCGCAAGCGCACCTCCGTCGCCATCGAGCTACTGACCCGCCCCTCGCTGCTGATCCTCGACGAGCCGACCTCCGGCCTCGATCCTGGCTACGAGGAGAGCGTGATGGAACTGCTGCGCGACCTCGCGGCGAGCGGCCGGACCGTCGTCACGGTCACCCATTCGGTCCAGAGTCTCGAACTGTGCGACCGGATCCTGTTCCTCGCCCCAGGCGGTCAAACCGCCTACTTCGGCCCGCCGGAGCTGGCTCTGCCGCACTTCGAGCAGCCCGGCTACGCGAAGGTCTTCCAGCATCTCGACCGCTCCGCGCCGGGCCAGGCGAAGGAGGAGTTCGCCACGTCGACGATGCAGCGGCTGTACGTCGCGGAACCGCTCGCCGCGCAACGGGAGCTGGCCGGGCAGACGACGGCCGATCCGGAAACCCCGCGGCGCAATCCGCACCCCGGGCACCAGCTCAACACTCTGATACGTCGGTACCTCTCGCTGATCGGCACGGACAAGCGCAACACGCTGCTCCTGTTCATGCAGGCGCCGGTACTCGGGCTGCTGATGCTCGCGGCGTTCGGCAGGGACAACCTCGTGCCGGGTTCGGTCAAGCCGATGGGGAACTCGCCCACCGTCCTGTTCGCCCTCACGCTCGCGGCCAGCTACCTCGGCGCCGGCAACTCGATCCGCGAGATCGTCAAGGAACGCCCGATCCTCACCAGGGAACGCTCCGTCGGTCAGTCCACGGCCGCCTACATCCTGAGCAAGACATTGACACTGGGCCTGATCACCGTCGTCGAGTCCTTCGTCATGACGTATCTGGCGCTGCTCCGGCAGGGCGGCCCGGGGCGCGGCGTGGTGATGGCCGACGGACACCTGGAGGTGGCGATCGAGGTGTCGCTGGCCGGGCTGAGCGCGATGGCGCTGGGGCTCATGGTCTCCGCGCTCTCCAGCAACGCCGACAAGGTCATGACGATCCTGCCGATCATCCTGTTCGCGCAGTTCGTGCTGAGCGGCTCAGCCTTCCCTGTGCGCGGGACGGCGGGACTGGATCAGATCTCGTATCTTTCCAGCGCGCGCTGGGCCTACTCCGCGTCCGCCGCGACCGTGAACCTCGACAGGCTGTTCGGCACCGGGTGCAACGGCCAGAGATCGCCTACGGGCATCGTGCAGCTCGCGCGCTGCGATCCCGCACATGCGCCGACGAAGAGCGCTTGGGCGCACGACATAGGCCTGCTCGGCGGACTGACCGTGCTCGAACTGCTCGGGGCCGGGCTGGCCGTCCGACCGATTGGAAAGCCGCGCCGCCGGTCATCCCGCTATGCCCGCCGATCGCGGGCAAGGCGGGCCAGCGGTCGACGATCTCGGTCGCGCCGCGCAGCCGGCGGCGCGGCTGAGCGGCCAGGTCGCCTTCGATCAGGCGCCTGAGTCCGCTGGTCCCAGGCAGGTCGAGGACTACGGTTGAAGCCCCGTCACGTACGCGGCAAGCCGTTCTTCGCCTTGGCGAGTGACTTCGCCAGTGCACCGCGCTCGGCGGGATCCAGGGCGGCGAACACCGACGTCTCATGCAAGCGGCGACTCAGCGTCGACCACAACTCCCTACCCGCATCGGTCAGCGCGAGCGTGCGCTTGCGGCCGTCGGTCGGGTGCTGTCTGCGTTCTACCAGGCCTGACGACTCGAGCTTGTCGGCGACGAGGCTGATCGTCGACGGGTCGCAGTAGAGGCGGCTCGCGAGTGCGCGCATGGTCGCCGGCTCGGATCCCGGCTTGAGATTCCACAGCACGGTCATCGCGGTCACGCTCAGCTCGAACTCGGACGCCACCTCGACGGCCGCCGCCTGAACCCTCCCGGTCACCTCGATGAGCAGTTCCAGGAGAGCGACCGTCTCATCCGTATCCGCCGGCTCAGGTCGCCGTTCGATCACTTGTGCATCGTCCACGGCTCCATGATACTCTCCAAAATCATTGAGTAGTTCAATGAATTCACAGAGGAGATTAGATGTCCTCCCATGCCGACCCGTCAGCCCGAACGACGGTGCTCGTCACCGGCGGAACCGGGTACTTGGCGAGCTGGATCATCGCGGAACTGCTGCGACGCGGCCACGCCGTCAGAACGACGGTGCGAAGCCTCGCGCGCGTGGACCAGGTCCGGGCGGCCATCAGCGAGCGGACTTCGGCCGACACCCTCGCTTTCGCGCAGGCGGACCTGCTCGAGGACGACGGATGGGACGCGGCTATCGCGGGAGTCGACTACGTGGTCCACACCGCGTCGCCGCTGGGGACTGATCGTTCCCAGGATCTCGTGCGAACCGCCCGCGAAGGGATCAAGCGAGTCCTGAAGGCTTCCGCCGACGCCGGAGTACGACGCGTGGTGCTCACCTCGTCGGCCAACGCCGCCGTCTCGGGACACGATCACGACCTCGTGGACGAGACCTTCTGGGGAGAGACCACCGGGAAGCCGGCCGACGCGTACGCCCGTTCCAAGGTTCTGTCCGAGCTGGACGCCTGGTCCTTCGCGGAATCCAGCGACAGCGGCCTCGAACTCACGACGGTGCTGCCCGGGCTCATCCAGGGGCCGTTCCTGGGCCAGACGACTGAGGGCTCCGCGGCGGAGATCACCGGGCGGCTGCTCGCCGGCAAGATGCCCGCCCTGCCGAACATCGGCTGGGGCATCGTCGACGTCCGCGACGTCGCGGAACTGCACGTGCGCGCGATGACCGCGCCCGGGGCCGCCGGCGAGCGCTTCCTGGCCGTCGGCGACTTCCTGTGGTGGCACGAGATCGCCGAAATCCTGCGTGCCGAACTCGGAGACGAGGCATCGAAGGTCTCGACGCGCAAGCTGCCGAACGTCATCGTGCGCCTCGGCGCGCGCGTGAACAGCGACATGGCGATGATCGCGGCCATGCTCGGGCAGAACACGCGCGTCGACAGTTCCAAGGCCGAGCGCTTGCTCGGTTGGAGAACCAGGCCTGCCAAGGAATCCGTCGTCGACGCCGCCCGAAGCCTGATTGAACACAAAGCAGCCGGCTGAGCCGCGCCGAATCCAGCCGAGTGGAGTCTGTGTGCGCTGTTCGCCCACGCCTTGGGGCGAGGAGATTGTCGTGGTCGGCCCGCCGACCGGGCTAAGGATCTCGAACCTGCCGTCCACCGAGGCCGCGCGCTGCGCCGGGCTGTTAAGGCTCTCTGATTCTGGCTCTGTCGGCGATCTTGTTGCGGAGCGGTGACGTGTCGATCCAGGGGTGATCGCTTGCCCTTGGCGATCGTGGTCGGCGTGCGTAAGCCAGGGTTATGAGCTTCTCTTCCCGCAGTTCGCGATGGTGTGCGTCACCGCCGTCGAGGTTCGCGGTGATGTGGTGGTGTTCGCCGTGGGCTCGGCGCGTCCGACTTCTACGTGCACCAGGTGCGGAACAGAGTCGACCAGCCCGTGGTGGACTCTCGGAACGGCATGATGCTCCTGGCGAACCTCTTCGAGCAGAACGCGGGCGAGGACAACAACGCGATGAGCGAGGTAGACACCATCGATCTGGCTACCGGGAAAGTGATCGACCGTCAGGCGGACTTCAACTTCATCAACTCGACGCTCGCTGACGAAAACCTCGATTTCTCCGGGATCCGGGCTGCAGATAGACCCCGCCACCCGGACCGCCTACGTCGTGGGACCCTACGCCGACCAGTTGGAGCGCTTCGCAATGCACCGGGATGCCCTCAGACGCCGTCGCTGGGGGCATCTCGGCAACTCCGCCGAGTTCTACCGGGTCGCGCGCTGGTCCGGATACCGCTCGGAGAGTCCACAGCAGTGCCAGACGACGACGGCGCCGAGCCAGGAGACCGCGAAGATGCCGACGACGATGTAGCCGAGGAGTTCGAAGTGATCGGCCAGTGAGGCGTAAGCGGTGAGGAGCGTCCCGTGTGCCCGGGTGGCGTCGGCGACGAGCCCTGCGACGTAGACGCTACCGATGAATGCGGCGACGGCCACGGTCATGCCGGTGGTGGCCATGTTGTAGTAGAGCCTCCGGGCCGGGTTGCGGTGCGCCCACGAGTACAGGCGCATCATCAGAATGCTGTCGGCGGTGTCGAAGGCGCTCATGCCCGCCGCGAAGAGCAACGGCAGGGAGAGCACGGCGCTGATGGGCACGCTTGCCCCGTGAGCGGCGGCACCGGCGGACAGCGCGAGCAGCGTGATCTCGCTCGCGGTCTCCAGGCCGAGGCCGAAGAGGATGCCTACCGGATACATGTGCCACGACGATCGGATGAGGCCGCGGAGGCGACGGCCGAGCAGTCGGTTCATCAGGCCTCGATCGAGCAGGAGCACGTCGAGTTCGTCCGGGTCCAGCCCACCGTGCGACATCCGCCGCCACAGGCCGATGATGCCGGTCAGCACCACGAGGTTGAGCGCGGCGACCAGGAGGAGGAACAGCATGGCCACGGCCTGCGAGACCAGGCCTCCGACGTGGCGGAAGGCGCCGATTCCGGACTCGGCGGCACCGGCGACGAGGGTGACCGCGAAGGCGAGGACGAGGACGACGGTGGAGTGGCCCATGGCGAAAAAAAAGCCGACGCCGACGGGCCTGCGTCCGCGCTGCGTCATCAGCCGGGTGGTGTCGTCGATGGCGGCGATGTGGTCGGCGTCGAAGGCGTGCCGCACACCGAGGGTGTAGGCGAGGGTTCCGGCTCCGGCGAAGGCCCCGGCCCCGGCTGGGCCGTCGACGTAGGAGAGATACAGGCCCCACCCGATGACGTGCAGGACGGCGATGATGCCGACGATGCCCTTGATGCGCACTCGTTCCGCGCGCGTCCATCGGCCGTCCGAGATGATGGCTGTACTCACATACACATCCTTATACCGGCGCACCGTGACGGTGCGGTTTCCGTAAGCGGGGCTGGAACGGCCACGGGCCGCACCTGCTGGCAGAGGCCATTCGCGGGTGCGGCCCGGGCGTACGCCGCGATGAGCGGTCGCGAGAACGCGTCAGGCCGCGAGCAGGTCTCGCAACTCCTCGTCGGCCACCAGGCCGCGGTCGACCAGGATGCGTTCGAGCGCCGCGAGCCAGTGCTCGTAGTACTCCCACATCGGCTGCTCGGCCTCGTGGGTGGCCTCCCAGGCGCCGATCGCGTCGATGAGCCGGTGCTGGAATTCGTCCCAGGGATAGTGACCGAACTCGGACAGGGCGACCGCGACACCGAACGCCCGGCGCTGCCAGTCGGCGTCGAAGGTGGGCGCGTTCATGTCGGTGACACACGTTTCGTGCAGGGCGGTGCTGGTGGCGGATTCCTCCACGGGATCCCCTTTCTCCGGAAGCCGGGGGCGGCTCAGGCGACGGATGACGGGACTTCGGCGATCCCGATCATCGACTCGGTGGTGACCAGGGCGGCGAGCTGCTCCTCGGTCATCTCCTGCGTTCCGGCGGGCCGCTGCGGCACGACGAACCAGCGGGAATGGCCGCTGCTGTCCCACACCCGCAGTTCGACGGACGGGTCGAGCTTCAGGCCGACCTCCTCCAGCACGACGCGCGGCTCCCGGGCGGCGCGGGCGCGGAACGTCGGGTCCTTGTACCAGTACGGCGGCAGGCCGAGCACCGGCCAGGGGAAGCAGGAACACAGGGTGCAGATGACCAGGTTGTGCACGCCCGGGGCGTTGGCCACGGCCTGCAGGTGTTCGCCCTCGGCGCCCGCCATGCCGACGGGGAGGTCGAGTTCCGCGATGGCGGCCGGGGTGTCCGCGACGAGCCGTTCGGCGAAGCCGGGGTCGGTCCAGGCGCGGGCGACGATCTTCGCCCCGTTGAGCGGCGTCATGTCGTTCTCGAAATAGCCGAGCACCTTGTCGACGGTGGCGTCGGTGATCACGCCCTTCTCGATGAGCAGGGCTTCCAGTGCGTGCGCACGCGCGGCGCTGCGGGCTTCGCGGTCCTCGGGATAGTCGAACTGCACGGTCATCGCTGCTCCTCCATCGCGGGTGTGAGGTAGGTCTGGTAAAGCTCGCCATAGAGCACGGCGCCGGGTTCGGCGAGTTCGCCCCAGATATCGGCCGGTTCGAAGCGGACGATGTAGACGGGCATCGGCTCTCCGATGCCGTCCGGGCCGGTGGAGCAGAAGTAGCCGTAGTTGCCTTCGAAGACGCGCTCCACGATGCCGGTGCGGCCGCGCAGGTTGCCCGGCAGCCGCGTGTGCTCGGTGGGCGGCACGTCCTTGACGCTCACCCGGTCGCCGACGGCGAAAGCCGGGCTCTCGGCCGGCCCCCTGCGCGGCGAGTCTCCTTCGCGCAGGTAATGGACGACCTGGTCGTCGATGCGCGGGTCCCCGCCCGCGGGCAGCGCGCGCTCCGGATCCCGCAGATACTGCGCGGCCTTCGCTTCCAGTTCCTCGGCGCTGATGTAGCCCTGGGAGACGAAGAACCCGCTGATGCCGCCGAGCCACTTCTCGTAATAGCGGTACTGGAAGTAGGCGAACGGGTGCATCGCCTCGGCGCCCTTGCGCAGGTCCGCCCACGTCCACTCGGAACTGAAGGCGGTGGGCACGTCCTCGATCGGATACTCGGGCAGCGCGTCGCCCAGGTGGGCGCTCAGGCCCATCATCGCGACGTGGATGCCGAAGATCCGCTGCTCCCACTCCTCGACGAACACGCGGGGCTCGTAGGCCACGGGGCCGAGGTTCTCCAGACCTCCCAGATGGTGCTGAAGCTTCATGACTGTGCCTCCAGGGTCGGTTCGGCGGTGTGACGTGCGGTCATCGCGGCGCCCCAGTACTCGGAGGCGATGCCGAACACCGCACCCAGCACGACGGACAGCGCCGCGACGAGCGCCGGATTGCTCAAGGACGCGGTGGTGATGCCGTGGCCGGTGGCCGCCACCGTGCCGACCGTGGAGGCGAAGCCCCACACGATCGCCGGGATTCTCGAGAGCATCGGAATCTTCGAGGCCTGCACCATGGCAGCGCTGCCGACGCCCACGGCGACGGCGGCGACGCCCGTGCCGCCGCCGAGCCCGTGGATGACCAGCAGCGTCAGCGAGGCGATGACGATGCCGGTCAGATTCGAGGCGATCGAGCGCACCATGCCCTCGGTGCCGGCTCCGAGGATGAAGAAGGAGGCCCAAGCGATGAAGACGACCCAGACCGGAATGACGAGGATGGTTTCCGTCATCAGCGTGGCCACTCCTCCGAGCACCCCGATACTGATGGACAATGCGTTTATCTGGCGCATGATCACACTCCCTGATGCCGAGTGGTCAGGACTCGGCCATACTCGTGCCCGCATGGGGCTGGAAATGCTTCGGATAAGGCGTGCAAAGGATGCGAGGACGGCCGACGCACGACTGAACGCGCGCCGCCGGCCCTCGCACGTGAAACGCGTGATTCTGAGGCGGGTCTTCGACATCCTCGGGCGCCCGCTGCCGCATGAACCCTGCTCGGGCGCCATGCGGGCGCAGATACCCCCGCCGCCGATCGTGTCGGACTCGGCGGGGCGAGACAACAAAAGGTTCCAGCCTCTTTATTTCGCGTGAGTTAACGACGGCACAATGATTTGTTTCCAATTGATGCGCGGAAGGCTCCAAAGAATGGGAACACGAAAAGCCACCCGAGGCCTATTTCACGAAGCGCCGGGAGGCTAATTTATAGGCGCAGGCAATGGGTAACACTGGCCTTTGCGCGTTTGTATGGTGCATCATTCTTGCTGACACGTCGTCGCGCGGCCAAGCGCCGTGCCGGACACACGGGCCACGATTTCGGACACGATGGCAAGCCCAGGAGCCCCCGAGAGGAGACCGACGATGAACCGGGTCGACGCGTCCGCGGACGACGGCACCACACGGACGATGGTGTTCGTGCTGTACGACAAGGTGACTCTGCAGGACGTCGCGGCACCGCTGGAGATCTTCGCCCGGGCCAACGACTTCGGCGCCCGCTACCGGGTGCTGCTCGTCTCCCCCACCGGAGCGCCGGTCGGGACCACGGCGTTCACCCGGCTGAGCGCGGACCTCCGGGTGGCCGAGGCCCCTGCCGCCATCGACACGCTCCTGGTGCCGGGAGGCGTTCCGGCCGATTTCACCTTCACTCCCGGCGCGCACGACATCCCGGAGGAGCTGACCCCCGACACGGTCCCCGAGGCGCTGGCCGCGGTCGGTGAACTGGCGCCTCGGGCGTCGCGGATCGCGTCCGTCTGCACCGGGGCGTTCGTGCTCGCCGCCCTGGGACTGCTGGACGGGCACCGGGCGACGACGCACTGGGCGCACTGCGCGCGGCTCGCCCGCGAATACCCGCGGGTCACGGTGGAGCCGGACGCCCTGTTCGTCCAGGACGGCCGCTTCATCACCGGCGCCGGGATCAGCGCGGGCATCGATCTGGCCCTGGCGATCGTCGAGAACGACTTCGGCACCGACATCGCCCGCCGGGTCGCCCGCTGGATGGTCGTCTTCCTGCAGCGCCCGGGCGGGCAGGCCCAGTTCAGCGTCTGGTCCGAGGCCGGCGCCTCCTCAACCCGGGGGCTGCGCCAGGTCCTGGACGCGGTGGTCCTCGACCCCGCCGCGGACCACTCGACCGCCGCGATGGCGGGCCGCGCCGCGGTCAGCGAACGCCACCTGGCACGGATGTTCCGCGACGAGGTGGGGATGACCCCGGCCCGCTATGTGGAGCAGGCCCGGCTGGAGGCGGCCAAGCTGTTCCTGGTCACCGGCGACGAAAGCCAGGAGTCCGTCGCGCGGCGCGCCGGCTTCGGCTCCCCGGAGACGATGCGGCGCATCTTCCGGCGCAACCTCGGCGTATCGCCGGGTGGCTACCGCAGCCGGTTCCGCACCACCGGCATCGACGGCGGCGAGCAGCGGACCGCCCGGCATGGCTGATCCCCGGCGCCCTCAGCCCGCTCCGGCACCGCACCGCCGGGCGGAGCTACCGGCGAGCGCGGGTGTCACGCGTCTGACCACCGGCGCAACCGGGGCCAAGGCGTCAGCAAGACGTGCGAACAAGTCCCCGATCACCGAACATCACAGGACCGCGATTCAGGCAAGCCCGGATACAGCACGCCTGACCGTCGGCGGGGCCGGGGCGAAGGCGTCGGCGAGACGTTCGAGGAGGTCTCCACCAGGCCCTGACCGCCCTCGCCCCGCACACTCTCGAACGCAGCGCCTCCGTGCACATGCCCAGGATCGGCTGCGGGCTTGCCGGCGGGAAATGGGAACGCATCGAACCCCTGATCATCAGCGGGCTGTCCGCCCACGACATCGCCGTGACTGTCTACGACAACGACTGAGGCCTACCGGAGAATCGACCCGTCCTGATGGAATACTGCTTGCCCAGCACCGCGCCGAACTCTACCCTTCCGTCGTGCCCCGTCCCTACATCGTCTTCGATCCGTCGTACGTAACCGCCGAGCATACGGCGCAGGTGCGTAGCTGGCGTGTCAAGCACGAGACGACGTAGCGTGCCGTCGCTCAAGCCGCAACCGACGCATGAGGCTCGGACTACGGCAGCAATCAGCTATGCGGCGAGGAACTGTGCCGTGCCGCCGCGGTCATGCTGAGCGAGAGCCCCTTGCCTCTCGAAGTCACAACAAGATCCCCGACAGAGCCAAAATCAGAGAGCGCCATCAACTCGAAACCACCGCCGCGTGATCACACGGGCGGCGGCCAAAGGGATCCGGATTCCGGGTCGGTCAGAAGTCCGCGTGCTCGAATTCGACGCTCCCCAGCCAGGCGGTCAGTTCTGCCAGTTGGTCGCGGGTGACGCCGTAGGCCATCCATTCGTCCTGCCGGTCGAGCCCGAGGAACCCCTTCTCCGCGAATGCGCGCCGCAGATAGCCGGTGAAGGTCAGGTGGTGGGCTTCATAACGGACGAGTGGATCGGCACCGGCGTAGGGCAGCCAGACCGAGTAAGGGGCGCCGCCGCTGATGTTGGCCTTGTGCAGGTAGTCGGCGGCGATGGTCAGTTCGAGCGGCCCGGCTAGCTCGGGATGTAACTCCGAGGACTGCTCGTGCCACTCATCGACCGAGAACCATGCGGTGCTGAGGTCGATGATCTCCAGCGGGTCGGCGATCGTGAGCTGTTCCGGCACTCCGGGCGGGAACGGGGCATCCCACGTCTCGCGCGGGACGAGGTCGATTGTTCCGACGATGCGCCAGTAGGCAGCCAATGCCGGTGGCACCGCCGCCCCGGTGATCTCCTCCAGTTGCCTCAGCCGGTCCTCGACATCCGGAGCGGGTCCGGGGAGTGCCTGCTCCAGGCTGACCGGCCAGCCGCGGGATATGAGTGCGGTGGTGAGGTTGAGGGCGTTTCGCCGGACGCGCTCCATGGTGAGCACGGCCACCTCCTCGGCCACAGCGCGCCACTGACCGTCCAGGTGAGCGACGGCGCCGAGGTCGCGCCAGACGCCCTGGTGGTCCCCGTTCTCGTAACGCGCGACGAGCTCCGCGGCTCGCAACGGCCGGACGGCAGATCGGGGATGCGCCGCCCGCTTCGCTCTGGCAGCGTCGAGCGCAGGGCCGGTTACGGCTGGGTCGGCGTACTTGAGCACCTGGCGGGCCTGCCCGCCGAGGACTTCGTGGTCGCGGAGTCTGACGCACAGGTCAAGCCAGCGGCGATCGTGGGAGACCAGATCGCGCAGGTCATCAGAACGCCACTCGGGGCCCGACGCGGAAAACGACCGCGGTGACAGGAAGCTGAGCGCC
>Ga0310811_10000981_pt1 | contig 36528 bp, 36 predicted proteins | sample YCmetagenome_FD_207642 | JGI IMG/M metagenome (GOLD analysis project Ga0310811, IMG submission 207642) | Soil microbial communities from experimental microcosm in Duke University, North Carolina, United States - YC | ecosystem: Engineered > Artificial ecosystem > Soil microcosm > Unclassified ... | reverse complement strand
ATGAGGACGCCGCTGAGCATTTTCCGCACGCGACGGCATACACGCCCGAACGCAAGGTCATGGACTGGGAGCGCGACGCCGATGGAAATATCATCCTCTCGCACGGAAAGGATGAAGCCGGCGCGCTGAAATTCCAGACCGATGCGGCTGGCAAGCTGGTGCTAGACGCTGAGCAAAAGCCTATTCCGATCTTGGAGCGCACACCCAAAGAGCACACGTTGCCGGAATCAAAGGTCATCTTTTATGACCATTATATTCCGCTCCTCATGGCGACGCTGCAGAAGCAACACAGCATCAATCAGGATTTGGCCGCGCGCCTCACTGCCCTAGAGACCGCGTCGTGATAATTGCCAGGCAGGAGACCGCATCTTGAGCATCTCATACCGTTGGAAAATCACGCCCACCGGCATCAGCGTCAAAGGCGAGAAGCTGATAACGCGCCTGATCTATAACCTCACTGCCACGGACGAAGACGGCGCCACAGGCGAGCTTGGAGCGCCTGGCATCGCGTATCTGCCCAAAGCCATTCCCGCTGATGGCGTAACCGCAGCCACTCTCACCACCGTACTCTCTCAGATCCTCGGGCCCGACAATATCGCCGTCTACAAGCGGATTACCGAGAACAACCTGGCATCCTTCAAGCTCGAACCTATGACGGGTGATTGTTAGTTGTGGCCAGCGGCCCTTACATAAACCTTCTGGATGCGTTCGCTCGTAGCGCAGCCTCGGGGGCCACTTTCGACAGCGCGAATAACATTGCTGCAGCCGGCGACGCGTTAGTCCCGATCAATAATGGAGCAAGCCGTGCTCCGACCTGGCATGAACGCTACGCGCAGAATTTGGCGCTCCAGCAGAAGGCCGACGCTTTTGCCCAAACTCAGCATCCAATGGCCTGGCAGATAGGACAGCTCGGCGGAATGCTCGGCAACCCGGTCTATAAATATCTGCCATCCACAGCAGACGCGCTTGGCGTCTCATCGAATATGCCACCGCTTCTCACCGGCCAATTGACCGGCAAGATGCCAGACAAACCAAAAGACGGACCCTTTGGCCCACATGGCTTCCTGTCTTGGTTTGGCGGTTACTAAGATGGCTGCCACGAACAGCGGGGCTCATTCACCTCTAGGCTGGTGGACAATCTGCTCGCTTCCTTTGCAGAGCAGGGAGCAAGTACCATCGCTCGCGGGCACTGGTGCAGTTTGACTTAGGGTTGTATGGGCGACGTTATTGATCTGGCCGCAATTCGAGAAAGGGCGAATAGGCCTAGCGCCCCTTCGGCTTTTTCGGCGGTTTATCGCCCTTCGCCTCGCGCATGATGGCGACGCCCCGCGTTATGGGGTCTTCCGGCAGGTCGCGAGGTAATTTCTTGGTCGCGCCGCCCTCATTTTCCCATCGGGAAATAGCGTTGGCGCTGGGACGCTCGCCCCCTTTCGGGGCCTTGCTCTTCTGGTCTTTGGGCCCTTTAGGCATTTTAGATACGCCTTTCCCCGCAATGGGCAGCGGAGCTGGTGCACGGCTTTTGGTAAACTGGCTCGAGTTGATGGAAGTGCCAACCTATGGCCGCCAGTGCCACCAGAAAAACCGCGACAAACCCGAAGATAATCCACCGATCCATGGCATTCGGACCCTAATCCTATGCCAGGCCTCCCTCAACCCTTGGAACTTTCAAGCTGCACCAGTGTCCACTCGCGTGCGAACGGAGCGCCCGCTTGATTATCTACGGATCATCGCCGCGCTTGTGCCCAAGCAGGTCGAGGTTTCTCAGGGCCCGTTTGATGGCGTCTCCGACTCAGAGCTGGCGGCGCTAGTCCGGGCGGCCCTTCTCGCTCAGGCCGCGTGATGAGAAGCTGCTCCCACCCGGTTACACGCGCTTTCGCTAATTGGCTCTATCAGTTGGAGGCATCCGGTCCAACTCAGCCTGCAGAAGTTCAATGGTCCGCTCGGTCAAATCCCGCGACATGGACAGTTGAATTGGAAACCCCCATTCAGTTCCAAACTCAAAAGCTACGGTGCCATCCTTCGCCTGTCCCGTACGAACCGCCGAAGTCATCTTGAGCGGCGTGGAAAGTTCGACCAGCGAACCAGGCTGAGCGTTTCGAACCTTGTCCGCGAGTCCGCCAGCGGCATTCAGACCGCTTAGGATTTTGGGGTATAAGTCAGCCCGGCACGAAAAGATTTCCGGCGGCGCATTCGCGAAGTTGAACTGGAAAATAATGGTTCGCCCGTAGCTCTCGTGCCCAACGTGGGACACCTGAAGGATAGCCTTCGGCACTTGCTGATTCGCCATCCAGTCGCTCCACCGTCGTTTGCCGCGTCTGGGCTGCCGGGAAGGCCCCATGACGCGTCCCGCCTTTGGGACGGTCATACACCCCTCCAAACCAGAGGCCCGCCAGCGGCTTCCCTAGAATCCCCAAACGGCGGTTTCGGCCTGTTTGGGCCATGTTTCGGGGCTTTTTCCCAACCCTATGGTTCCCCGATGGTACCCAAGCCCTAGGGGCTGATTCGCCAAAAGTGTCACGCCACAGACTAAGCTGCTGATACTAAAAGATAATAATGGTGGGCGGTGACGGGTTCGAACCGCCGACCCTATCGGTGTAAACGATATGCTCTACCAGCTGAGCTAACCGCCCTAAACGTGCGCCTCATTACCTACGCCCGGCGGGGCGGGCAAGGATAACGGCTTCTTCCGTCCCAGCAGGAACCAGAACACGGTCCCCGCCAAGAAGATCATCACCAGCATCTTGGCCGTCACAAATTTGACGCCGAGGATCAGGGCCAACACAAAGGCATGGACCGCCAGCCACAACAGGACCAGCGGCCACAGGCCTGATTTCAAGCGGGACTGACGCGCGATCAGTTTAAAGAGTCCTTCAGCTGCTTGCCCGGGCGGAAGCGCGGCTGCTTGGAAGGCTTGATGGTGATCTCCTCGCCGGTCTGGGGATTTCTGCCCTTGCCACCGGCGCGCGTGGCCACGACAAAAACGCCGAACCCGGTAAGCCGCACCTCTTCACCGGATTTGAGAGTGGCAGCGATGAGGTCGAAGACCCCATCCACGGCCTTGGCGGCATCGTTCTTGGCAAGACCGGTCGTATCCGCGAGCTTCTGGATGAGGTCATTCTTGTTCACAGGTCGGCTCCTCTTATTTGGGCACCAGGCAGGCCGGCGCCCGATTCCCCCCTATCCTGAGAAATGTATGGGGCCGGAAAGCGGCCCGTAAAGGCGGAAAACCCGGAAATCGGGGGATTTTGGGCGATTTTTTGGGGGGGCTGAGACCAAAAAAAGAGGCCCGGACGCTTGTCCGGGCCCCGATTTAACCTGTGGTAGTCAGCGGATAGTCAGTGCGTGACCATCGCGTCGCCGTCGTCCGCCAGCGGCAGGGCGGCGGCCGGGACTTCCGGCTCGACCCAGTCGATGGCTTCCGGCTGGCGGGTCAGCGCCACGGCCAGCACCTCGCCCATGTTGGCGACGGGCACGATGGTCAGCCCCGTCTTCACATTGTCGGGCACCTCCGCGAGATCCTTCTCATTCTCCTTGGGGATGATCACGGTGGTGATCCCCGCCCGAAGAGCAGCGAGCAGTTTCTCCTTCAGGCCGCCGATCGGCAGCGCCCGGCCGCGCAGGGTAACCTCGCCGGTCATCGCCACATCCCGGCGGATCGGGATGCCGGTGATCACCGAGATGATCGAGGTCGCCATGGCCAGGCCGGCCGAGGGACCGTCCTTGGGCGTGGCGCCTTCAGGCACATGGACATGGATGTCGATCTTGTCGAACAGCGGCGGCTTGATGCCGAAGCTGGTCGCCTTGGAGCGGACATAAGACCGCGCCGCGTCGATCGATTCCTTCATCACATCGCCCAGCTTGCCGGTAGCCTGGAAGCGGCCCTTGCCGGGCAGCATCACGGACTCGATGGTCAGCGTCTCGCCGCCCACTTCCGTCCAGGCCAGACCGGTGACGACACCGACCTGGTCCTCGCCTTCCACCTCACCGAAGCGGTGGCGCCGAACCCCGGCATAGGTGCCCAGATTCTCCGTTGTCACTTCGACCTTGGCTGCCTTCTTGGACAGGATTTCCTTCACCGCCTTGCGGGCGAGATTGGCGATTTCCCGTTCCAGGTTGCGCACGCCGGCTTCCCGCGAATAGTAGCGGATCAGATCGCGCAGCCCGTCATCGGTGATCTGCCATTCGTCGTCCTTCAGCCCGTGCTGCTTGCGCTGCTTGGGGATCAGGTGGCGCTTGGCGATCTCGACCTTCTCGTCCTCGGTGTAGCCGGGGATGCGGATGATCTCCATGCGGTCCATCAGCGGCTGCGGCATGTGCAGGCTGTTGGCGGTGGTGACGAACATCACGTCCGAGAGATCGAAATCCACCTCCAGATAGTGGTCGTTGAAGGTGGCGTTCTGCTCCGGGTCCAGCACTTCCAGCAAGGCCGAAGACGGATCGCCGCGATAGTCCGCGCCCAGCTTGTCGATCTCATCCAAGAGGAAGAGCGGATTGGAGCTCTTGGCCTTTTTCATGGATTGGATGATCTTGCCGGGCATGGAGCCGATATAGGTCCTGCGGTGACCGCGGATTTCCGCCTCGTCCCGCATGCCGCCAAGGCTCATGCGCACATATTCGCGGCCCGTCGCCTTGGCGATGGACTTGGCGAGCGAGGTCTTGCCCACGCCGGGAGGACCGACCAAGCACAGGATCGGGCCCTTCATTTTCCCGACGCGCTGCTGCACGGCCAGATATTCCAGGATGCGCTCCTTGACCTTCTCCAGACCGAAATGGTCGTCGTTGAGCACCTGTTCGGCGGCGACGATGTCGCGCTTGACCTTGCTCTTCTTACCCCACGGCAGGGAGAGCAGCCAGTCGAGATAATTGCGCACGACGGTGGCTTCCGCGCTCATGGGCGACATGGAGCGCAGCTTCTTGACCTCGGCCTGCGCCTTCTCGCGCGCTTCCTTGCTGAGCTTGGTCTTGCGGATGCGCTCTTCCAGCTCGTTCATCTCGTCGCGGCCTTCTTCGCCTTCGCCGAGTTCCTTCTGGATCGCCTTGAGCTGCTCGTTCAGATAGTATTCGCGCTGGGTCTTCTCCATCTGGCGCTTGACCCGCGAACGGATCTTGCGCTCAACCTGGAGCACGCCGATCTCCGCCTCGATCAGGGACAGGATCTTCTCCAGCCTTTCGGTGGTGCCGAAGGTTTCCAGCAGCGACTGGCGCTCGCCGATCTTGACCGACAGGTGCGAGGCGACGGTATCGGCCAGCTTGGCCGGATCCTCGATCTGCGCCACCGCCGCCAGGGTCTCAGACGGCACTTTCTTGTTGAGCTTGATATACTGCTCGAAATTGGTCTTCACCGTGCGCATCAGCGCCTCGGATTCCTGAGGGCTGGCTGCCTCCTCCGCGATCTTCTCGACCGTGGCCTGGAAAAAATCGGTGCGGGCGGTGAAGCCGGTGACCTTGGCGCGTGCCTTGCCCTCGACCAGGACGCGGACGGTCTGGTCGGGCAGCTTCAAAAGCTGCAGCACGGTCGCCAGGGTGCCGATAGTATGCAGGCCCTCGGAGGTGGGATCGTCCTCGGCGGCATTCTTCTGGGTGAGAAGCAAAATCTGCTTCTCCTCGTTCATCACTTCCTCGAGGGCGCGGACGGATTTCTCGCGGCCCACGAAGAGCGGCACGATCATGTGGGGAAACACCACGATGTCGCGCAGCGGCAGCACCGGGGCGGTGATGACAGTCGTTTCAACCTTCTTGGCGTCTTCCGCCATTCTTTGCTCCTGCCGGATTTTTCCGGCGCATGATGGGCTTTCCAGACAGCGGCCAAGCCCTCGAAATAAGGAGCCGCCCATAGAGGCCGGCTCCGGATACGATAAAGTGGGCCCCGACCCCGGTAAATTCAAGGTAACGGAAAGGGTTAGTGGGCGGAGGTTCCCTTTCGCTCACAAAAAGCAGCAGGGAACCTGCATTTTTCGTGCGCGCGTGGCTGATTTGCCGACATTGCAGGGCGGTTCTATCGTTCCTTAACAACGAAAAGACGGGGAGCTGGGATGCTGAATCGACGCGACTTTACTCTGACAATGGCTGCAACCGCGTTACCGGCGCCGGCTTTTGCGCAAAGCGCGCCGATTCCTTTTTACGCCAGCACCGGCCCCAAGCTCACGCGCTACAGCCTGGACGTGGCCAGCGCCGCCCTGACGCCGCAGGACAGCATCACCCTGCCCGCCAACGTCCAGTATGCCTGGCCACATCCATCGAAGGAGTTTCTCTACATCGTCGCCAGCAACACCCAGCCGGGCTCCGGCCCGATGGGCGTGACCGGCGCGGACAAGAATCATTATGCCATCGCTTATAAGGTCGGCGCCGATGGCGCGCTGACCGAGCATGGCCCACGCCGGACGCTGCCGTCGCGGCCGCTGCATGTTTCCACCGACCATGCCGGCCGCTTCCTGTTCATCGCCTACAATGTCCCCAGCCGGGTGACGGTGCACCGGCTCGCGGCGGACGGCACCATCGGCGCGGAGATTGCGCAAACCGGCAAACCGGATTTCGGCATCTATGCCCATCAGGTGCGGGTGACGCCCGGCGACAAGACCCTCATCCTGTGCAGCCGGGGCAATGACGCGGCCAACGGCAAGCCGGAGGACCCCGGCCATATCGAGGTGTTCAGCTTCAAGGACGGCCAGCTTGCCAATCTTCAGATCATCAAGCCGGGCGCCAGCGGGCTGGGCTTTGGCCCGCGGCATCTGGATTTTCATCCCAATGGACGCTTCGCCTTCGTCTCGCTGGAGCGGGAGAACAGCATTGCGGTATTCGGCCTGAAGCCAGACGGCACCCTGACGCCCGAACCGCTGTTCCTGAAAAATGCCCTCACCGATCCGGACGGCAAGGCCAAGCATCCCGGCCAGGGCGTTGGCCCGATCCATGTCCATCCCAATGGCCGCTTCGTCTACCAGACCAATCGCGGCTCGGGGATGGTGGATAAGGACGGGCACAAGGTCTCCAACGGCGGGGAGAATGACGTGGTGGTGTGGTCCATCAATGCCGCCACCGGCGAGCCGACCCTCATCCAGCGGGCCTGGACCGACAGCTACGAGCTGCGCACCTTCTCCATGGACCCGTCCGGCAAGGTGCTGGTCGCCGCCAGCACCACGCCCATGCCGGTGATGGAACAGGGCGTCCTCTCCACGGTCGGCGCGGGCCTCTCCATTTATAAAGCCGGCGCGGACGGCAAACTGGCCTCCGCCGGCAAGCTCGACGTGGACACCAGCGCGGGCGTGCAGTTCTGGGCCGGCATGCTGACGATGGCCTAACGCCACTAAACCCCGGTTGTCATGGCCCACTGGAGTGTGGGCCATCCAGACGAAGGCGGGAATTTTCCTGAAAACAAAGCGCGGACGTCATCTGGGTGGCCCGCATTCGCGGGCCATGACAGCTGCGGCTGCGCGTCTTAGGACGCGCTCTTCTGCTCAGCCTTGTCCGAGTAGGTGTACAGCGGCCGCGCCTTGCCCTCTACCACGTCGGCGGTGATCACCACCTCCTGCACGCCCGAAAGGGTCGGCAGTTCGAACATGGTCTCCAGCAATATGCCTTCCAGGATAGAACGCAGGCCGCGGGCGCCGGTCTTGCGCTGGATCGCCTTCTTGGAAATCGAATGCAGCGCCTCTTCCTGGAAGCGCAGCTTGACGCCTTCCATCTCGAACATGCGCATATACTGCTTGGCCAGCGCGTTCTTCGGACGGGTCAGGATCTCGATCAGCGCCACTTCCGACAGGTCGCCCAGGGTGGCCAGCACCGGCAGACGGCCGATGAATTCCGGGATCAGGCCGAACTTGAGCAGGTCTTCCGGCTCGATCTCACGCAGCAGCTCGCCCGTGCCGCGCTCGTCGGGGCTGCGCACATTGGCGCCGAAGCCCATGGAGGAGCCCGCCGTACGCGCCGCGATGATCTTGTCCAGGCCGGCGAAGGCGCCGCCGCAGACGAACAGGATGTTGGTCGTGTCCACCTGCAGGAATTCCTGCTGGGGATGCTTGCGCCCGCCCTGCGGCGGCACGGAGGCCACGGTGCCTTCCATGATCTTGAGCAGGGCCTGCTGCACGCCTTCGCCCGAGACGTCGCGGGTGATGGAGGGGTTGTCGGACTTGCGCGAGATCTTGTCGACCTCATCGATATAGACGATGCCGCGCTGGGCCCGCTCGACATTATAGTCGGCCGCCTGCAGCAGCTTGAGAATGATGTTCTCCACGTCCTCGCCGACATAGCCGGCTTCGGTGAGGGTGGTAGCGTCGGCCATGGTGAAGGGCACGTCCAGGATGCGCGCCAAGGTCTGGGCCAGAAGCGTCTTGCCGCAGCCGGTGGGGCCGATCAGCATGATGTTGGACTTGGCCAGCTCGACGTCGCCGTTTTTTCCCGAGCTGTTGATGCGCTTATAGTGGTTGTGGACCGCGACCGAGAGCACCTTCTTGGCGTGGGCCTGGCCGACCACATAGTCGTCCAGCACCTTGAAGATCTCCTGGGGGGTGGGCACGCCCTCCTTGGACTTCATGAAGGAGGTCTTGTTCTCCTCCCGGATGATCTCCATGCAGAGTTCGACGCACTCGTCGCAAATGAACACGGTCGGGCCCGCGATCAGTTTCCTGACCTCGTGCTGGCTCTTGCCGCAGAAAGAGCAGTAGAGCGTGTTCTTGGACTCGCCGCCGCTGGCCTTACTCATCGTCTTCCACCGGGCCCTTTCCGACCCTGAACCCTCTCGCGAGGGCCCCTTGCAGCTCTCAGCTTAACGGGCTGATGCTGCTTTGCACAACGCGGGCCAGGCGCCGAAGCACCACCCGCCTCCCAACATACGACCATGCTAGGGCCGCCCGGATCAAGATTTGTTTAATCCGGTTATCGCGAATCTCTCAGAGATTCCGGAACCTTAACCGGAAAAAACCTACTTGTCCGCGGTTTCCAGGTCCGGCCGGCGCTCCATGACCTGGTCAATCAGGCCGAAAGTCTTGGCCTCCTCGCCGGTCATGTAGGTATCCCGATCCAGCATCTTTTCAATGGCTTCCACGGTCTGGCCGGTATGCTTGGCGTAGATCTCGTTCAGCCGCTTCTTCAGTTTCACAATCTCCTGGGCATGGCGGGCAATGTCGGCCGCCTGGCCATAAAAGGAGGCCGACGGCTGATGCACCATCACCCGGGCATTGGGCAGGGCGTAGCGTTCGCCCTTCTTGCCGGCGCAGAGCAGAAGCGAGCCCATGGAAGCGGCCTGGCCGATGCAATAGGTCTGAATCTGCGGCCGCACATATTGCATCGTGTCGTAGATGGCCATGCCCGCCGTCACCAACCCGCCCGGCGAGTTGATGTACATGTGGATTTCCTTCTTGGGGTTTTCGGCCTCCAGGAAGAGAAGCTGGGCGGTCAGAAGGCTGGCGCCATAATCCTCGATCGGTCCGGTGATGAAGATCAGCCGTTCCTTGAGCAGGCGCGAATAGATGTCGAAGGCGCGCTCACCGCGGGCGGTCTGTTCCACCACCATCGGCACCAGGGTGTTGTTGTAGAATTCAGTCGGATGGGCCATTGCGCGCCTCGTGATTCGTCAAAGGACAGTAGCCGGAAAATCCTCCGGCCACGCTTAATATAGCGTTCCCGAATAGAAACCCAACTGTCATGGCCCGCAAATGCGGGCCACCCAGGCGAAGCCTGCGTTTCAGCTTCAGGAAGAGCGCTCAATCCAACTGGATGGCCCACACTTGGTGGGCCATGACATTAATGTTTGAGGGCAACGGCCGGCTTAAACCGCCGCCGGCTCATCCTCGGGATCGGCGAACAGAGTTTCCCTGTCCACCTTGCGGTCATTGACCGTCGCCAGCTCGGCGATGAAGTCCACCACCTTGTCCTCGAACAAGGGCGCGCGGATTTCGGCCTGGGCCTGGGGATTTGAGGCGTAGAACTGGAACACCTGCTGCTCCTGGCCGGGGAACTGGCGGGCCCGGGCCAGAATGGCGCGCTGCACTTCATCGTTGGCGACGGTGATGCCGTTCTGCTCGCCCAGCCGGCCCAGCACCAGGCCAAGACGTACCCGGCGCTCGGCAATCTTGCGATATTCGGCCTTGAGCTCGTCTTCGGTTTTGCCTTCGTCGGCGAAGGTGCGGTTCTCGCGCTTCAGCTCGTCCAGCACCTGGGCCCAGATATTGGTGAACTCATGCTCAACCATGGCCGGCGGCAGCGGGAAGTCGTGGGCGGTATCGAGCGCATCCAGCACCCGGCGCTTCAGATGCAGACGGCTGGCGGCCTTGTAATCATTCTCCAGCTGCTCGCGCACGCGTGCCTTGAGCGTGGAAAGATCATCCAGGCCCAGCTTCTTGGCCAGCTCGTCGTCGATCTTGGTGGCTTCCGGCGCCTTAACTTCCTTAACGGTGACTTTGAACAGCGCGGCTTTGCCGGCCATTTCCGGCGCATGATATTCGGTCGGGAAGGTGACGCTGACATCGCGGCTCTCGCCGGCCTTGGCGCCGATCAGGCCGTCCTCGAAGCCGGGAATGAAAGTCCCCGAGCCCAAGGTCAGGCTGAAGTCGCTGCCCTTGCCGCCTTCGAACGGCACGCCGTCGATGCTGCCTTCATAGTCGATCACCGCCAGGTCGTCCTTCTCGGCGGCGCCGTCCTTGGTGACATAATTGCGGACATTCTTGGCCAGCCGGTCCAGCGCCTCGTCCAGGTCCGCATCGGTGATTTCGGAGGTCAGCCGCTCCACGGTCAGCTTGGCGGGGTCGGCGATCTCGAAATCGGGCATCAGGTCCACGATCACCTTGAAGGTGAGATCGGCCTTGCCTTCGACCACATCTTCCACGCTGCCCAGCGGCTCGACGCGCGGCTGCAGGGCGGGCTTGAGCTTGTTGTCGCTGATGGCCTTCTGGCTGCCCTCATTGACGGCCTGCTCGACCACTTCGCCCATGATGGACTTGCCGAACTGCTTCTTGAGGAAGGAGACCGGCGCCTTGCCGGGACGGAAGCCCTTGAGGTTGACCCGCGGCTTCATCTCTTCCAGGCGCGCATTGACCCGGCTGTCCAGCTCGCTGGCGGCGAAGGTCACGGTGAACTGCTTGTGCAGGTCCTGGGAAAGGGTCTCGCTGATCTGCATTTCGTTTCTTTCTTCTAACTACAATAACTCTGCCGCGCGCCGCGCCGGCCCGAAGACGCTGTCGCGCGGGCCGGCTTGGCATCCCAGATGGTCCGCGCTTCCCGCGGACCATCTGGGATGGTGCGGGCAGAGGGACTTGAACCCCCACGACTTTCGTCACTGGAACCTAAATCCAGCGCGTCTACCAGTTCCGCCATGTCCGCATTCATGCGGACCCCTTTTGAAGATCCGCCTTTTTTGAGCGGGAATCCGCCCGGAGCGGGCCCCTATAGCAGGGGTTTTGGGGGGTTGCTAGGGCAGTTGTCAGAAGGGCTTGAGATAGGTCGCCACATCCCAGAAGCGGCCGAATTTGCGCCCCACTTCCCGGTAGATCCCCACCGGTTCGAAGCCGAAGCTCCGGTGCAGTCGCACCGACGCCTCGTTGGGCAGGGTGATGCCTGCGGCTATCCGGTGGATATCTTCCCCGGCCATGGCGTCGAACAGGGCGGCATAGAGCCGCCGGCCCAGTCCCTGCCCCCGCGCCGGCGGCGTCAGATAGACGCTGCTGAGCACGGTCGTGTCATAGGCGGCGCGGTCCTTGTAGGGATGCGAGTTGGCCGAGCCCACCGGCTCACCATCCTTTATCGCCACGAAACACTGGTAACGGCCGGTCGCGGCGAAAGCGTTGAACCAGGCCTGATGCTGCGCCAGCGTGCGCGGTTCGATGTCGAAGGTCGCCGGCGTCTCGCGCACATAGTGATTGTAGATGGCCAGCAGTGCCGGCAGATCGCTCTGCTCCGCCCGGCGGATCACAATGGCTTCCATCACAGCGGCTCCGGCTGGTGACAGCAGACGCAGAGCTTGTTGCCGTCGGGATCGCGGAAATAGGCGCCGTAATAGTTTGGATGGTATTGCGGCCGAAGACCCGGCACGCCCTCACAAGTGCCGCCATTGGCGAGCGCCGCCGCATGACAGGCATCGACCGTCTTTCTGTTGGACGCCAGCAGCGCGATCATCTGACCATTGCCTTGTGTGGCGGCCTCGCCGTTATACGGCGCGCCGATCAGGAACAGCGGCCGGTCGGCGTCTTTCGGCTTCCAGCCTGCCCAGCCATCCTCGGAAAATTTCAGCACATGGCCCAGCGACGCCATCAACGGGGCATAGAAGTTCTGGGCGCGGGTGAAATCCGTGATGCCGACACAGACATGCGAGATCATCTTCAACTCCGCATCAAAGTGACGATGTAACGGCAGGGCTTCCTGCTCTCATTGGCATAAGTGACTTCGGATGGCGGGCCGAAACCCAGACTGTCGCCGGCTTTCAGGACATGGCGCTCCCCGCCTTCGCTGAGCACCAGCTCGCCTTCTTCCACCCACACCACATGCTTGAGGTTCACATAGGATGACGCGGGAAAGCTCGCCTTCTTGCCCGCCGGCATCTCAACCTCCACTATCTCCAGCGGGTGGCTGGGATTGCAGAAGATCTGGCGCCGGACATAACCGGTCTTGGGATCCGTCCATTGCGGCTGGTCGGCGAAACGGAAAAGCCGCCCCGTCTCTTCGGCGCGCAACAACAGCCCGGCCAGGGTCAGATCGAAGGCGGCGGCGATCCGCACCAGGATGCCGGCCGAAGGGCTGACCTCCCCGCGCTCGATCTTGCTGATGCTGGCCTTGGCAACGCCGGATTTTTCCGCGAGCTCGGCCAGCGACCAGCCCCGGCTGGTGCGCTCTAGCAGGATGCGGCGCGCGATCCCGGCTTCGGCATTGTCCACCAAAGTATCCATTCGTCTCTTATATGAGACGATGGTTACCCCCGCAAGCCCCGCAACACCTGGGGCAGCATCTCGGGCAGGTCTTCGGCGATCAGGCCGGGGCCGAAACGGCTGGCGGCATCGCCATGCAGCCAGACGCCGCAGCAGGCGGCCTCGAAGGCGCTCATCCCTTGGGCGAGAACGCCCGCAATAAGTCCGGCGAGCACGTCGCCGGCGCCGGCGGTGGCCAGCCAAGGCGGCGCGTTGGCGTTGATGGCCGCTTTGCCCGAGGGATCGGCGATTACCGTGTCACCACCTTTCAGCAGCACCACACAACCGGCCCGCGCTGCCGCGGTGCGTGCCGCCTCCAGCTTGCTGGCGCTTTCGTCCAGCAGCCCCGGAAACAGCCGCTCGAACTCGCCGGCATGGGGTGTCAGCACGCAGCGGTCGTGCAGGCGATTGAACAGCGCTTCCGGATCGTCTTTGAAAGAGGTGATTGCGTCCGCATCCAAGACTACGCCCGCGCCGGATTTCAGCGCCACGTCCACCAGCGCCCGTGTCTCACCGCCGACGCCAAGGCCGGGCCCCAGCGCCACCGCGTTCAGCCGCTTGTCGGAGAGAAACTGTGCCAGGCCGGGCGCGCCATCGAACCCTTTCACCATCACGGCCATGAGATGGGCGGCATTCACGCCTAAGGCCTCCGGTGGCGAAGCCACGCTGACCAGCCCTGCCCCGGCCCTCAACGCTGCCCGCGCCGCCAATCGTGCCGCGCCGGTATGGGCGGGACCGCCACTCACGACCACGCAGTGGCCGCGGGTGTATTTGTGCCCTTCCGCTTCCGGCCAGGGATAGCGCCAGAGGCCGGGTGTGTTCTCATGCAATCCCGTCGCGGCGGCTTGCGATGGAATCCCGATATCGCTGACTACGATCTCGCCGCACAGCGCACGGCCGGGCAGCAGCAGATGGCCCGGCTTCTTGCGGAAGAAGGTGACGGTCAGCACCGCCTTTACCACCACGCCACCCAGAGGCTGGCCAGTGTCGCCAGACAGACCGCTAGGCACATCGATCGCCGCCACCGGCAAGTCGTTCAGCGCTTCCACCACTTGCGCATAAGCACCCTCCAGCGGTCGCGACAATCCGGCGCCGAACAACCCGTCCACCACCAACCGCGCGCCATCCAGCGCCTCGGGCGCCATGGCAACGCGCGTGCCTTTCCACTTGTCCGACATTGCCAGGGCGTCGCCCTTCGGCTCCGCATCCTGCGCCACCCGCACGGTGAAGCCGGACTCGTCCAAGAGGCGCGCCACGACAAAGCCATCGCCGCCATTGTTGCCAGGGCCGCATAAGACCGTGACCGGGCAAGGCTTGAAGCGCGCGGCGATGGCATTGGCCGCCGCCTGGCCGGCATTTTCCATCAGGGTCAGCGAAGGCACACCATGCGCCACGGCATAGGCATCGGCCTTGGCCATCTGCGCATTGGTGAGGACTTCATTGGTCATGCCGTAACCAGGTATTTCTCCAACCGTTCCAGCGCCTGCTCGACCAGGGACTGCTGCTTGCAGAAGCCGAAACGCACAAAGGTGTCCGGCGTGCCGCTCTGAAAGAAAGCCGAGAGCGGGATCAGCGCCACACCAGCCTCGCGGATCAGGCGCTCACAGAAAGCGAAGTCTTTCTCGTTGGTCAGGCGCGAGATATTGGCGGTGAGAAAATACGTTCCCTCGCAGGGCTGCACGTCAAAGCCCAGCTTCGACAGCCGCTCCGTCAGCACATCGCGGTTCTTTTGCAGGCGCTTGGCGAGCTGGACGGGGAAATCCATCTCATGGGTCAGGCCATGCGCCACCCCCAGCTGCAGCGCCGGCGAGGTGGTGAAGGTCAAAAACTGGTGCGCATTCTGCACCACCCGCGCCAGCTCGCGCGGCCCCATCACCCAGCCCACTTTCCAGCCCGTCAGGGAGAATATCTTGCCGGCCGAGCCGATTTTGAGCGTCCGTTGCCGCATGCCGGGCAAAGTCGCGAACGGAATGTGCGGTTTGCCGTCATAGACCAGATGCTCATAGACCTCGTCGCAGATCACCACGATGTCCGTGCCGTCCACCACCCGCGCCAGCGCCTCCAGTTCGCCGCGGCTGAAGGCGCGGCCTGCGGGGTTGTGCGGCGAGTTGATCAGGATGGCGCGGGTCTTCGGTCCGATCACCGCCCGCAGCGCTTCTTCTGTCAGCTGCCAGTCCGGCGCTTGAAGCTTCACCGCCTTGACGATGGCGCCAGCGGCCTCGGCCATGGGGCGGTAGGAGTCATAAGTTGGCTCGATCATCACCAGTTCGTCGCCGGCAACCGCCATCGCCATCAGGGCGCCGGTGACCGCCTCGGTGCCGCCGGAGGTGATCACCACCTCGTCTTCGGGGTCGTATTCCAGGCCATAGAATTTGCGGGCATGGTCGGCGATCGCCTGACGCAAAACCAGCAGGCCCTTGGAGGGCGGATACTGATTGGGGCCTTCGATCAGCTGCCGCGCCGCCACCTCGCGCAGCGACAGGGGCCCGTCCTGGTCGGGAAAGCCCTGCCCCAGGTTGAGGGCGTCGTGTTTCAGTGCCAGCCCGGTCATGTGCTGGAAGATGCTGGTGGGAAGGCGGGAGAAGACGGGATTGGGCATCAGGGCATCCAGCGAGCTAAAGACGTTGTCGCCGAGGACCAAGGCGGCGCTCAAGGCTTTTGGGCGGGCAATCTGTCTGTCAAAAACAGCCTACTTATTAGGCATTTTGCACAAGATATAGGCTATTATTTCTGCCTCCAAAGCAGACAATCTATAATCACTTGAAATCACTAACTGATTTTCGGCGGGAAACCGGCACAAGTCCTGCTAACCAGTTAACGGAGCAGTGCGTCCACCCCGGACGCGCGGAGGAGACGCATGAAGAAAATCGAAGCCATCATTAAGCCCTTCAAGCTGGACGAAGTGAAGGAGGCCCTGCAGGAAGTGGGGGTCCAGGGCATCACTGTGACCGAGGCCAAGGGCTTTGGCCGCCAGAAAGGCCATACCGAACTCTATCGCGGCGCCGAATATGTGGTGGATTTCCTGCCCAAGGTGAAGATCGAGATCGTCATCAACGAGGACCGGCAGCAGGCCAGCATCGAGGCCATCCAGAAGGCTGCGCGCACGGGACGCATCGGCGACGGCAAGATTTTCGTCCTCAATGTCGAGGAAGCCATCCGCATCCGTACCGGCGAGACCGGCGCGGACGCCATCTAATTCATTTGCTTTGCCAAACGGCCGTCTTTATGGGGGCGGCCAAAGAGTGGGGTGAGCATCAAAACGGGGCGTCCGCGAAAGCGGGAGCGACCCCAAAAAGCCTCGGCGGGAGCCGGGGCGACCATTGAAAACCGAGCGCCGGCGAGAGCCGGAGCGATCAAACTAAACGTTGAAGGGAAGACCGAACTATGGCCGACAAGAAAGCAACCGCTTCCGACATCCTGAAGCTGATCAAGGACAAGGAAGTCAAATATGTGGACATCCGCTTCACCGACCCGCGCGGCAAGTGGCAGCACGTCACCTTCGACCTGATGATGGTGGATGACGACTTCCTCAACGAAGGCACGATGTTCGACGGTTCCTCGATCGCCGGCTGGAAGGCGATCAACGAGTCCGACATGCTGCTCAAGCCCGATCTCGACACCGCGGTGATCGACCCCTTCTTTGCCCAGACCACCCTGATCCTGATCTGCGACGTGCTGGAGCCGACCACCGGCCAGAATTATGCCCGTTGCCCGCGCTCCATTGCCAAGGCGGCGGAATCCTTCGTGAATTCTTCCGGCATCGGCGACACCACCTATTTCGGTCCGGAAGCGGAATTCTTCATCTTCGACGATGTCCGCTTCGACGTCGGCATGAACAAGAGCTTCTACTATCTCGACGCCAAGGAAGGCTCCTACAACACCGGCACCGAATATGCGGAAGGCAATCTCGGCCACCGTCCCAAGGTGAAGGGCGGCTATTTCCCGGTGCCTCCGGTGGACAGCGAGCAGGACATGCGCGGCGAGATGCTGGCGGTGATGCGCGACATGGGCATCAACCCCGAAAAGCATCACCATGAAGTCGCCTCGGCCCAGCATGAACTTGGCTTCAAGTTCAACACGCTGACCAAGTGCGGCGACTACATGCAGATCTACAAGTATGTGATCCACCAGGTCGCCCAGGCCTATGGCAAGACCGCCACCTTCATGCCCAAGCCCGTCTATGGCGACAACGGCTCGGGCATGCATGTCCACCAGTCCATCTGGAAGGGCGGCAAGCCGCTGTTCGCCGGCTCGGGCTATGCCGACCTGTCGGACACCTGCCTCTACTATATCGGCGGCATCATCAAGCACGCCAAGGCGCTCAACGCCTTCACCAACCCGCTGACCAACAGCTACAAGCGCCTGATCCCGGGCTTCGAAGCGCCGGTGCTGCTGGCCTATTCCTCGCGCAACCGTTCGGCGTCCTGCCGCATTCCCTTCTCGCCTTCGCCGAAGGGCAAGCGCGTCGAGGTTCGCTTCCCCGATCCGGGCGCGAACCCCTATCTCGCCTATGCGGCCATGCTGATGGCGGGTCTGGACGGCATCGAGAACAAGATCCATCCGGGTGGTCCGATGGACAAGGACCTTTACGCCCTGCCGCCGGAAGAGCTGGCGAAGGTACCGCAGGTCTGCGGGTCCTTGCGCGAAGCGCTGGACAGCCTGAAGGCCGACCACGAGTTCCTCAAGAAGGGCAATGTGTTCAGCCAGGACTTCATCGACAGCTACGTCGAGCTCAAGATGGAAGAAGTGTATGCCTTCGAGCACACGCCTCACCCCGTCGAGTTCAAGATGTACTATTCGGTCTGATCAGCCAGACCTTCGGAAACAGAAAGGCCGGGCGAAAGCCCGGCCTTTTTCTTGGAGCGTCGGCGAGAGCCGGAGCGACCGTTAAAAACTACGCCACCTGCGCCGTCTGGCCCGCCGGCTCTGCCGGCAAGGTGACGAACACCGAGCAGCCCCGGCCATATTCGCTTTCCACCCAGGCACGGCCGCCATGCAGCTGCGCCAGCCCCCGCACCAGGGCGAGGCCAAGGCCGGTGCCGCCGGCCTGGCGGTCGAAGCGATTGTCCACCTGGTTGAAGGGCTGGAAGATATTGTCGAGCTTGTCGCGCGGGATGCCCGGGCCGTTGTCGCGCACCGTAATCTGGAAATCGCCGTTGGAGGCGCGGCCGCCCACCACCTCGATGCGTCCGCCGAGCGGCGTGAACTTGACCGCGTTGGACACCAGGTTGATCAGGATCTGCTTGATGGCGCGCTCGTCGCCATAGAGCGGCGGCGCCCCCGGCTCCACCACGATCTCCAGCGCCTGGTTCTTGTCGCGCGCCTTGCTGCCGACCAGCTTGAGGGCGACATCGAAGGTCTTGGCGGCATCCAGCACCTTGGAGGCGAGGTCCATGCGGCCCGCCTCGATCTTGGCGACATCGAGCAGGTCATTGATCAGCGAGAGCAAATGGGCGCCGGAAGCGTGAATGTCGCCGGCATAGTCGCGATAGCGGTCCGAACCGACCGGGCCGAAGCATTCCTGGGCGATGATTTCGGAAAAGCCCAGGATGGCGTTCAGCGGCGTGCGCAGCTCATGGCTCATATTGGCCAGGAAGGCGGTCTTGGAGGCATTGGCGGCTTCCGCCTCGAACCGCTTCTTCAGCGCCTCGTCGCGGGTTTCCTCCAGCTCTCGCGCCAGGTCCTCGACCTTGAAGCGCAGGCGGGCGTCCTCGCCCATGCGCAACACCAGCGGCCGGCCGGTGAACCACATCTGCAGGGCGACGAACGGCGCGGCGGCGCCCATCATCATGTCCGAGAAGGAATCGCCCAGCAGGAAACGCACACAGGCCATCAGCGAAAGCGGCAACAGGTTGGCGACATACATCTTCATGTTGCTGCCGCGCGCCGCCACCAGGCCCGCGATCACCGCCATGACGCAAGCGGCCAGGAACATGTGGTTCAGCGGATTGCCCGGTTCCCAGCAGAGCCAGGGCATCAGGCCCCAGGCCAGGCTGCCGAAGGCCTGGATCATCACAAAGCATTGCAGCCAGGAATCCACATCGTTTTCGCTCTCGTCGTAATACTGGTAGGCGGTCGCCATCAGGGCGCTCGCCCCCATCGCCGCGGTCACGGCCAGCGGCAAAAAGACGGTGTGGGCGAAGCTGACATGGCCGAAAAGGCCCGTGGAGCAGAGAATGGCGCAGGCCAGCGCCCAGACCGGCGAGGTGATGCGCGTATTGCGGGCGGCGGTAGCGGCCAGCGTAAGCTGCGCCTTGAGGACGCGCGGCTCGCTCTCCTGTCCCTCAGTGATGAAGCGCAAAATGGACACGCCCGACAAACCTGATCTTGGTCTGGGAGCCATTATTGCCGCCGGGCTCTTAATAATTACTGAGGTATTGGCCGTGCGCTAACCGCACGATTTGGCTCGCTTTTGGTGGTTGAGGAAAAGTAAAACAGAACAATTGAGGCCCGATTCGGGTTGAACTTTTGCAGTCTCATTCACTAAACACGCGCGCTCCTCACCCATGCCCAAGCACGATCCCGATCTGTTCGACGCCCCCTCTTCCGGTTCCAAAAGCTATACCGCCAAGGATATCGAGGTGCTGGAGGGGCTGGAGCCGGTGCGTCGCCGCCCTGGCATGTATATCGGCGGCACCGATGCGAATGCGCTGCATCACCTGGCGGCCGAGATCATCGACAATTCGATGGACGAGGCCGTGGCCGGCCACGCCACCCGCATCGAGCTGGAACTGAAGCCGGGCAATATCCTGGTGGTGCGCGACAATGGCCGCGGCATCCCCATCGATCCGCATCCCAAGTTCAAGAACAAGTCGGCGCTGGAAGTGATCATGACCACGCTGCATGCCGGCGGAAAGTTCGACGGCAAGGCTTATGACACCTCGGGCGGGCTGCATGGCGTGGGCGCTTCGGTGGTCAACGCCCTGTCCGAATGGATGGAAGTGGAAGTGGCGCGCGACAAGCATGCCTGGAAACTGCGTTTCGAGCGCGGCCACGTTGTCGGCAAGCTGAAGGATCTGGGCAACGTCAACCGGCGCGGCACCATCACCAGCTTCAAGCCCGACGCCAAGATTTTCGGCGATCATCAGTTCTCGCCGGCGCGGTTGCATCGCATGGCCAAGTCCAAGGCCTATCTGTTCCGCGGTGTGGAAATCCGCTGGAGCTGCGATCCGTCCCTGATCAAGGACGAAACCCCGGCCGAGGATGTGCTGAAATTCCCCGGTGGGTTGCTGGACTTCCTGAAAAGCGAGATCGGCAAGACCACCACCGTCACCGAGCGCGAATTTTCCGGCCGCACCGAAAACAAGGATGGACGCGGCGCGGTGGAATGGGCCGTGACCTGGGCCCCCGCCCGCGATGCCTTCACCCGCACCTATTGCAACACCATTCCCACCTCTCAGGGCGGCACCCATGAGCAGGGCCTGCGCAACGCCCTGGTCAAAGCCTTGCGCGCCCATGGCGAGCGCACGAACAACCGCAAGACCAGCCTGATCACCGCCGACGATGTGATGGATTCGGCCTGCGCCGTGTTGTCGGTCTTCATCCGCGAGCCGGAATTCCAGGGCCAGACCAAGGATAAGCTGTCTTCACCCGACGCTCAGCGGCTGGTGGAAAATGTGGTGCGCGACCACTTCGACCACTGGCTGGCGGAACACCCCGCTGAAGCCGATCGCCTGCTGGGCTTTGTCATCGATTGCGCCGAGGACCGGCTCAAGAAACGGCAGGAGAAGGAAGTCAGCCGCAAGGCCGCCACCCGCAAGCTGCGCCTGCCCGGCAAGCTGGCCGACTGCAGCAACGATGCGGCCAAGGGGACCGAGATTTTCCTGGTGGAAGGCGACAGTGCCGGCGGCAGCGCCAAGCAGGCGCGCGACCGCGCCACCCAGGCCATCCTGCCCCTGCGCGGCAAGATCCTGAACGTCGCCTCGGCGGCGGCTGGCAAGCTGGCGCAGAACCAGGAACTGTCCGACCTGGTGCAGGCCCTGGGCTGCGGCACGGGCGCCAAATACAGCGAAGACCAGCTTCGCTACGAGCGGGTGATCGTGATGACCGACGCCGACGTGGACGGCGCCCATATCGCCTCGCTGCTGTTGACTTTCTTCTATCGCGAAATGCCGGAGCTGATCCGGGGCGGACACCTTTTTCTCGCCATGCCGCCGCTCTACCGCCTGACCCAGGGCGGCAAGACCGTCTATGCGCGCGACGATGCCGACCGCGAACGGATTCTCAAAAGCGAATTTCGCGCGGGCGCCAAGGTGGAAGTCTCGCGCTTCAAGGGCCTGGGCGAGATGATGCCGTCGCAGCTCAAGGAAACCACCATGCGGCGCGGCCACCGCACCCTGGTGCAGGTGGAGGTCTCCGGCAACGAGGCCAAGACCACGGAAAATCTGGTCGAGCGGCTGATGGGCAAGAAACCCGAGCTGCGCTTTCAGTTCATTCAAGAGAATGCCGAGTTTGCGCGGGAAGCGGTCGACGTTTAGGCGCGCATCGCCCAGGCGTCGGTCAACAGGCGGGGCTTGGGATTCTTGTAGGGATTCGGCACCTGCACCTGCACGTTCTTGCCCATGATGACGAGTTGAATGTCGTCATCGTCTGCGGCCTGTTCCTCCGGTTGGGCCTGGGCCTGATTTTCGACCCGGGTGGTATTGGGCGCGGCGGCATCCTTGTTCGCCTGCGGGGCATCGTCGGCAAAAGCCGGGACGGATGAAATCAGCAGCGCGGCTGCCATGACGGGAACGAATTTGCGCATGGGGTCCTCCCGGTTTCATTTTCGGTAACGCCGAGGGCGCTGCTTGGAGCCGCAAATAAAAGACCATCGGGAAAACAGGGGAGAATGTGGGACGAAGGGCCGCCTGAAGGGATCATTCTTGCCGCTTTGGAGTTACCGCGCTTCGGCCTAAAATGGGCCGGTAAAGACGCTGGCCAAGGACAAAATATGGACGACAAGACCCGAGAAGCGCTGGAAGCGGCGGCTTTCCGCCGGCTGGTCTCTCATTTGAGGCAGCGCACGGATGTGCAGAACATCGACATGATGATCACCGCCGGCTTCTGCCGCAATTGCCTGGGCGACTGGTATCGCGAGGCCGCGGCCGAGCGCGGGATCACGCTGGGCAAGGACGAGGCGCGCGCCCAGGTCTATGGCATGGCGCCGGACGAATGGAAGGCGAAGCATCAGAAAGAGGCAACGCCTGAACAGAAGGCCGCCTTCGCGGCCGCGCAGAAGCACCAATAAAGGTCAAGGTCCTGGCAGAACGATGCGGCTGACCAGCACCGTCCGGTCACCCGTCTGCGACGGCACAGCCCAGGATGGGCGCGCCTTCAGCAGCTTTTCTCCGTCCGGCGGCAGGCCGCGCCGCTGAGCGTTCAAAATCAGGGTTGCCCGCACCGCAGAAGCCTGATGCAGGATTATCCGGATGCGTCCGCAGTCCGGCGTGCCGCAAATGAGTTGAACCGGACGCTGTCCAACTTGCTCGGTGAACCCGCCGACGGTGACGGAGGCGATCTTGGCGTCTCGCGGCAGCATCAAAGCTATGCCGTCGCCCTCGGCTGCAAGGTCCAGCACCACGTCCTTGCCGTTGCGATGGACGGCGGCGGAGGGCGGCGCGAAACGCGCGGCGCCGGCGGGCGCCCGATCCGGCAGCCCAGGCGAGGACGGCTCGAAGGAAGCCGCCGCCCGCAAAGAGGCCGGAAGTTTCCGCACCCGATCGGCGAGCCACCAGGCTTTGCCGTCCTCCTCGACATAGCGCAGGTTCAGCCGTTCGGGCGCGCGATCGCTGAAGGCAGGCTCAAGCCCCGCCACCACCGCCAGCACCAGGGCCAAAGCCAGCGATGCGCCAGATGCCCAGCGCCACTGTGCTGCGGCCCGCAGCAAGGGCAGCAGCGCCAGAAGCGCGAAGGCGGCCGTGAGGGTGAACAGAGGATGCGTCTTCAACCCCAGGCTCGCTTCGCCGCCGGCATTGAGGCCAAGCCAGACGACCAGCGCCGCCAGTGCGGCGACGAAGATCGCAACACTCCGCCCGCCCCGCACGGTCGCGAGCAGCAGCGGCGCCGCCACCAGGGATGGAAACAGGAAATAGGGTGAAAGCCCCGGCACCCAGATGGCGGCGGCGATGGCAAAAACGGAAAACCACAGCCAGCAGGCGATGGCGCTCGCCCGCTGGGCCGCAAGCAGCGCCACGGCGAAAACGCCCAAGGCCAGCGACAGCCGGAGGGCCAGCGGATGGGCAAAGGAGGGATCAGCTTCGCCCCCGATCCAGGCGGCCAGGCTGTGCAGCACAAAGCCGATGGCGATGGCGCCGGCCAGCAGCAGCGGCGGCATCAGGCCCGCGAGCAAGGGCTGGGCCGCGTCGCGCCGTTCCCGCGATGTGAGATAGCCCGCCAGCGCGATCATCAGAAAGACGATGATGGCGGCGGGCAACACCCGGTGCTGCGGCAACCGGGGCAGCCAGCGCTCCAGCACATCGAGATAGACAGCGTCCTCGCCTTTCAGGGTCCGATAGTCGGCATGGGCCAGTTCATCGGCCAGCGCCAGCGCGACGTCACCCTGTTGCTGCACACTGTCGGGATCGAGATTCTCCCGCCGGTCGAGCGGAGTATGATAGTGCGCGACATTGCCGATGAAGGCGAAGTTGTAACCGGGGATGCCCGCCGCCAGCACTGGCGTCAGGTCGGTGTCGTTGGGCAGGTACTTGTATATCTCGCTATAGAGCGATGACGTCGCGTATCGCCGCACACCATGCGCATACAGCGCGATCAGCGGCCCGTTGCCCTTGCTGGTCTGGAACAGATAGCTGGGACCCTGATTGCCCCGCGCTTCCACATTGATCACCGCGCCGATCCCGTCCCGGCGCGCGGGATCGCGCAGGAACAGGTTCGCGCCGAGCAGGCCATTCTCCTCGCCGTCGGTGAAGATGGCGGTGATGGGATGGATCCCTGCAACAAGATGGCGCGCCTTCAGGGCGCGGATGGTCTCCAAGAGGATGGCGACACCCGAGCCGTCATCGCCAGCGCCCGGCCCGGCTGCGACAGAGTCCGAATGGGCCATCAGCACCACGGCCTTGCCGGTGCCCGGCACCGCCTCGGCGATGATGTTGGTGACGGTGGCGCACGGAATATTGTCCCAGCGCCGCTCGCCATAGCAGCTCATGCCGATCTGGGTGCGGGCGAAGATGCCCATCGCCGACAATTCCGAGAGGATGCGGCCGCGTACGCCTTCCGCCTCCGCGCTGCCGGCCGGATGAGGCCGCTGCTCGCCCAGGATGCGCCCCAGGACGGCACCGGCGCGGGCGGCGGAGAATTGAGTGGGCGGCGTCTCGGGTCCCAGGGCCACCGGCCGCCAGGGCGTGAACACGGACAGCAGCCAGATCCCGGCCGCCAGCGCCGCGAGACTGATAATGCGTCCCATTCCGGCGAATCCCCGAAACCCAAGTCATATCTTGATTTTCGGGCAAATACCCCTATTTTGCAGCGCAGAAAGAGTCGGCCGCCATCCGGGCCGCCGGCTATGGGCGCCACGTGTCGCGCCCCTTCTTCAGGAGCGTGCTACGACCAGCGTGACGAGTTCCGGCGCGGAAGCCGGAGTAAATGAAGTTATTGAAACTTCTGAACTATCTTCCCCACCCGCCATCGAATCCGCCGCCAATGGCTTTGCGGATCTTGGCCTTGCCCCCGACATTCTGAAGGCGGTCACCGACGCGGGCTATGCCACGCCGACCCCCATTCAGGCGCAGGGCATCCCCGTGGTGCTGCAGCGGCGCGATCTGATCGGCATCGCCCAGACCGGAACCGGCAAGACCGCCAGTTTCACCCTGCCCATGATCGAGATGCTGAGCCGCGGCCGTGCCAAGGCGCGCATGCCGCGGGCTCTGGTGCTGGAGCCGACGCGGGAGCTGGCCGACCAGGTGTCGGAGAGCTTCGACAAGTACAGCAAATATTCCAAGCTTGCCCATGCGCTGCTGATCGGCGGCGTCTCGATGGACGACCAGATCAAGAAGCTGGACCGCGGCGTGGACGTGCTGATCGCCACCCCGGGCCGGCTCATGGATCATTTCGAGCGCGGCCGCATCCTGCTCTCACAGGTCAACATCCTGGTCATCGACGAAGCCGACCGCATGCTGGACATGGGCTTCATCCCGGACGTGGAGAAGATCTGCAAGCTGCTGCCCTTCACCCGCCAGACGCTGTTCTATTCCGCGACCATGCCGCCGGAGATTCAGCGCCTGACCGACCAGTTCCTACACAATCCGGTGCGCATCGAGGTTTCGCGGCCCGCCACTACCGCCGCCAACATCTCCCAGGAAGTGGTGGTGATTCCCGCCAATGACTGGGCCAAACGCGAAGCGCTGCGCCGCCTGATCCGCGAGGCCGAGCCAACCCTCAACAACGCCATCGTCTTCTGCAACAGGAAGCGCGACGTGGATGTGGTGGCCAAGAGCCTGGCCAAGCACGGCTTCGACGCCGCCCCCATTCATGGCGACTTGGACCAGTCGGTCCGCATGAAGACCCTGGAGAAGTTCCGCTCCGGCGAACTCAAGATCCTGGTGGCTTCCGACGTCGCGGCGCGCGGACTCGACGTTCCGGCGGTCAGTCATGTCTTCAATTTCGACGTGCCGATCCATGCCGACGACTATGTCCACCGCATCGGCCGCACCGGCCGCGCCGGGCGTAGCGGCGCCGCTTTCATGCTGGCCTCGCATCGCGACGGCAAATATCTCGAAGCCATCGATAAGGTCACCGGGCAGAAGCTCGCCCGCCGCGAAATGATGGATATCGAGGTGCGCGAGGAAAGCCGCCCGCGCCGCGACAAGGATCGGGGTGGACGCGGCGGGCGTGATCGCGATCGCGGCCGTGGTCGCGATGGCAAGCATCGCGACCGCCGACCGCCGGACGGCAAATATCACGAGCATGTCGCCGCCCTGGAGCCGACGGAGGCCAAGCCGGCCGCCGAAGCGCCTCAGCCTGCAGCGCGGCCGGAAAAGCCCCGCCATGAGCAACGCACGGACCACAAGTCCGAGCACCGCGCCGACCATCGCGAGAAACGCGGGGCCCGGCCCCACAAGCCGCAGGGCGGACAGCCCGAGGCGGTGGACAAGAGCGAGCTGCCCGCCTTCCTGTTCCGGCCCGTGCCGGTCAAGAAGCCCGTCCCGCAAAGCTGATCCTTCGCGTGCCCAGGGTACCTACTTCGCGTAAACCTGAGGGTTTCCGCGCTGTTTCGCACCATTTTGGGTCGCCACTTAACGCTTTTTACAGGAGCGGAGCGGCAGACTGCCCCCACGGGGTCAGGGAGGCAGCCGGGTGTTCAGTCACGACCGCGAGCAGGCTTTCGCCAAATCAGCCATGGCGCTGATGGGCGAAGTGAACGTGCCCGCGACGCCGGACAATTTCGAGCTGTTCTACGCCTATGCTTCGGGCGAGAATCCCGGGCTGATGCAGGTGATGCGCGGCCTGATCGAGGCCAAAAGGCCCTTCACGCCGGAACAGCTGAGCGACCTGCGCATGCGCTGCCTGTCGGGCGCGCGCGCCGCCGCGACCATGAACACGCTCGGCAGCGACATGGGATCGCTGATCAACGACGTGATGGACCGGCTGGAAAGCGCCAGCCGCGACACCGCCAACTACAAGGCAGCGCTGACCGCGGCCACCGGCCAGCTCGGCGGCGAACGCAGCCAGGCCGATCTGCGCAAGCTGGTCGAAGGGCTGGTTGCCGCCACCCGCGCCATGGAGCAGCGCGCCAAGGCTTTGGAAGGCGAGTTGCATGAATCGTCCCAGCAGGTCCATGAGCTGCGTGGCAAGCTGGACGATGTGCGCAAGGAAAGCATGACCGATCCCCTCACCCAGATCGCCAACCGCAAGGCGTTCGACGAGGCGGTGAAGTCGGCCCTGACCGGCGTGGCCGAGAATGAGGAAGTGTCGCTGCTGATGTGCGACATAGATCATTTCAAGAAATTCAACGACAGCTGGGGCCATCAGACCGGCGACCAGGTGCTGCGGCTGGTGGCAGCATGCCTCAGCGAAAATACCAAGGGCCGCGACACCGCCGCCCGCTATGGCGGCGAGGAATTCGCCGTGCTGCTGCGTGGCACCTCGCTGGCGGCGGCGACGAAGGTGGCCGAGCAGATCCGCGCCACGGTGGAAACCAAGAAGCTGGTCAAGAAATCTACCGGCGACATCCTGGGCACCATCACCATTTCCATCGGCGTGGCCCAGTTCGCCCGCGGCGAGGGCATCGAGTCCGTGGTGCGCCGCGCCGATGCCTGCCTCTATGGCGCCAAGCACCATGGCCGCAATCTGGTGGTGAACCAGAATGATTCGCGCATGTCGGCGCTCGAACCCAGCGCGGCCTAGCCGCTCCGGCTCGTTACCCAATTCGGGCCATTTCTTTTTTTGATGGCGCTCCGGCTCGCGCCTACGCGCCCGGCCGCAATCTGGTGATCAACCAGAATGATTCCCGTATGGCGGCGCTCGAACCCAGCGCGGCCTGAGCCACTTTGGCTTATGCTGAGCCCATGACTCAGCAATCTTTCGACCGCGTCACGCTTGCCGGGCACGGCAAGGTCGCCGTCATCACCCTGGACCATCCGCCCACGATCAACGCCCTGTCGAGCAGGCTTGCGGGCGGGCTGGAGGCGGCGCTCGACGCGGTTCTGGGCGGCGGCTTTCGCGCCCTGGTGCTGACGGGCGCGGGCCGCGGCTTCTGTTCCGGCGCCGACATGAAGGAGCTTCCCGGCTGGCGGGAGGAAGGCGCGGGCCGGGTGCTGGAACGGCTCTATCATCCCCTGTTCCGCAGCTTGCGCGATTTTCCCATGCCGATCGTCACGGCCGTCAATGGACCGACGGCGGGCATCGGCATGAGCCTGGCCCTGATGGGCGATCTGATCCTGGCGGCCAGGTCCGCCTATTTCCTGCTCTCTTTCGCGCGCATTGGCCTGGTGCCCGACGGCGGCCTGACCTGGCTGTTGCCGCGCGCCATCGGCGTAACACGGGCGCGCGAACTGGCGCTTCTGGCCGAGCCGCTGCCGGCGGAAAAAGCGCTGGAATGGGGCCTGATCAACCGGCTGCTGCCGGACGAGCAATTGGCCGAGGAAGCGCTTTCCATCGCCGGACGTCTCGCCGATGGCGCGGCATCCCTGCCCATGGCGCGGGCGCTGTTCCAGGACCGCGAAGCCCATGAGGCGCAGCTGGCGCGCGAGGCGGCAAGCCAGCAACGCGCCGGCGAGACGGAGGATTTCGCGGAAGGGCTGAGGGCCTTTCTCGAAAAGCGCGAGCCGAAGTTCAGCGGCCACTGACCCTTCAAGCGCGGTTGAACCCAGCGATTGGGCGTTGGTCCAATTGCGTATTTCACGCGTGCTGGAAACCTATCACAGATGTTGCTGAACCAGCCGCGCTTGGCGGCCATAATCAAACCGCTCTTTTCAGGCTTGGTGATTGCCGCACTTGCTTGTGCTCAAGCGCAAGCGCAGGAGACCACGCCGCCTCGTCCCGCACGAGCAAACTTCGGGGCGGAATCCGCGCCCCTCGACGTGCGGCGAATGGCGGACTGGGTGGTTGCTTCGGCGGACAATGGCGGCTTGTCATTTGCCATTATCGATAAGAAAGACGCCGAAGTCTTTGTCTTCGATCGCCAGGGGCAGATCTTGGGTAGCGCCCCGGCGCTTCTTGGCTTGGGTGTTGGCGATGATTCCGCCCCTGGTGTCGGGAATAAACCCTTGTCAGCCATACCGCCCAAGGACCGCACAACTCCGGCAGGCCGCTTCACTGCCTATCTGGGTCATGAGTCGGGTAAAAACTTTTTTTGGGTGGATTATAAAAATAACATCGCCCTGCATCGGGTTGTAAAGGGCACACCGAAGGACCATCGCCTGCAGCGCCTGGCGACGCCGACACCGCTCGATAACCGCATTACCTTCGGCTGCATCAATGTTCCTGTCGATTTCTTCGAACAGACCGTGCTTCCCGCATTCAAGAGCACGAAGGGCATGGTTTACATACTGCCGGAAATCAGGGCGATGCGTGACTTCTTCCCCAAATATCATGACATGGGCGAGTGACCGTGAGGAGCGGTTTGCCAAAGGCAAACGAAATGGTCCTGCGGACCATTTCGAGGTCCATAGCGACAGCGTATGGACAACGCCCGGAGCGTCAGCGAAGGGCCGTGGAAAGAGGTTAACCTTCAGCAGGGGTTATTTGAACTGACTCGCCACAGCCGCAAGCCGAAGTTTGGTTCGGATTGTTGAACACAAACCGCGCGCCCAGCTTTTCCTGCACGAAATCCAGCTCGGTGCCGATCAGGAACAGGATGGCCTTGGGATCGATGAAGATCTTCACGCCTTTGTCTTCCATCACTTCCTCGAAGGGCTTGGCCTCCGAGGCATATTCCATGGTGTAGCTCATGCCGGCGCAGCCGCCATTGGTCACGCCCACGCGCACGCCGGTCATCTGGCCGTCGGCCTTGGCCATAATCTCGCCCAGGCGCATGGCCGCGGCCTCGGTCAGCTTGACCGGTTTGGGCCTCTCTCTATTAGAAGAGGCACGGCGGGGTTTCTGCGGTTTCGTATCCATCAGAACATGTTCAGTTCGAGCTTGGCTTCTTCGCTCATGCGGTCCGGCGTCCAGGGCGGATCGAAGGTCATGTTCACCGTCACTTCGCCGATGCCTTCCACCGTCTCCAGCGCCGCCTTGACATTGCCCGGCATCTCACCGGCCACGGGACAATTGGGGGCGGTCAAGGTCATATCCACGGCCACGTCCTTGTTGTCCGCGACGTCCACCTTGTAGATAAGCCCGAGCTCATAGATATCAACCGGGATCTCCGGGTCGTAGACGGTCTTCAGCGCCGTCACCAATTTGCTGGTAAAGGCGTCCAGCTCTTCAGGACTGAGGGCGGAGGTCTGGGGGACCTGGGAGCTAGCTGCTTCGCTCATGTCGCGCCCTCCTCCACCGCGTTCTTGTAAGTATGCCAGGCCAGGGTCGCGCATTTCACCCGCATGGGAAATTCGCTGATGCCACTCATCACGTCCAGCCGCTCGCGGTCGTCTTCCGACAGGCCGTTCGCACCCTCGCCCTTCACCAGATGCAGGAAACCCTTCATCAGGGTTTCGGCCTCGGCCTGGGTGCGGCCCTTGAGCATCTCGGTCATCATCGAGGCAGAAGCCTGGCTGATGGCGCAGCCCTTGCCCTGGAAGCGGATGTCCGCCACCCGGCCATCCTCGCCCAGCTTCAGGTAGATCGTGACCCGGTCGCCGCAGAGGGGATTGTAACCTTCCGCCTTGTGGCTGGCGCCTTCCAGCGCGCCATAGTGGCGGGGATGCCGCGAATGATCGAGGATCACTTCTTGGTACAGTTCGCGCAGCGCGTTATCCAACTCGATTCATCCTTTGGCCAATATCCCGCGAGCCTTGGCGAGGCCCGCAACCAGCGCGTCCACGTCGGCGCGCGTGTTGTAGAGGGCGAAGCTGGCCCGGCTGGTCGAAGTCACGCCGAACCGCTCCATCAGCGGCTGGGCGCAATGATGCCCGGCCCGGACCGCCACGCCTTCCCTATCTAATATGGTGGCGAGGTCGTGAGCGTGCATCCCCTCGGCCTCGAATGACAGGATTGCGCCTTTGCCGGGGGCATCGCCGATCACCTTGAGCCAGTTGAACTGGCCGACCTGTTCCCGGGCATAAGCCAGAAGATCGTGCTCGTGGGCGGCCACCGCGGCGCGGTCCAGCGCCATCAGGTAATCCAGCGCTGCGGCCAGGCCGACGGTTTCAATGATGGGCGGAGTTCCAGCTTCGAAGCGGGCGGGCGGGTCGGCATAGGTGATGCGGTCGCGGCTAACCTCGCGGATCATCTCGCCGCCCCCATTGAAGGGCCGCATGGCCTTCAGATGCGCCCGCTTGGCATAAAGGGCGCCAATGCCGGTGGGGCCATAGAGCTTGTGGCCGGTGACGGCATAGAAATCGATGTCCAAGGCTCGCACATCCACGGGCTGATGCACCGCGCCCTGGCAGCCATCGGCCAGCACCGGCACACCCTTGGCATGGGCGCGCGCCACGATCTCTTTCAGCGGCGTGATGGTGCCCAGCACATTGGACATATGGGTGACGGCAACCAGCTTTGTCTTGGCCGTGATGGCGGCATCCAGCGCCTCAATATCCAGGCTACCGTCGTCACGCACATCCACCCATTTCAGGACAGCGCCGGCACGCTCGCGCAGGAAATGCCAGGGCACGATGTTGGAATGATGCTCCATCACCGTCAGCACGATCTCGTCGCCTGGCTGGATCAGCGGCGCCAAATACGAATAAGAGACCAGGTTGATGGCTTCGGTGCCGCCCTTGGTGAAGACGATCTCGTCTTCCCGCGCCGCGTTCAGGAATTTCTGGACCGTGCGCCGCGCCTCTTCATAGCGGTCGGTGGCAGCGGCGGAGAGGAAATGCACCCCGCGATGGACATTGGCATATTCGCTGACGGCGAAGTCGCGCATCGCATCCAGCACGGCAACGGGCTTCTGGGCGCTGGCGCCGCTGTCCAGATAAACCAGCCGCTTGCCATAGACGTCGCGCGCCAGGATCGGGAAGTCTTCCCGCGCTTTGTCGGCATCGAAGCCGGCCGCGATTTTTGCTTGCGCGGTCATGCGATGCCTTTCAGCGCCGTCAGCAGCTCGGTCCGCACCAGCTCGCGCTGGTCGGTGGCCGCGATCTCCGCCACGGCGTCTTCCAGGAAGGCCTGCAGCAGCAGGCCACGCGCCTCGGCTTCCGGAATGCCGCGGGCGCGCATATAGAAAAGCGATTCCGCGTCCAGGTCGCCGACTGCGGCGCCATGGGCGCATTTGACGTCGTCGGCGAAGATTTCCAGTTCCGGCTTGAGGTCGGCTTCCGCCGCCTCGCCGAGCAACAGCGCCTTGGCGGTCTGGCTGGAGTCGCTGCCATTGGCGCCTTTGGCCACCGTCACCTTGCCCTGATAGACGGCCTGGCCGCGCCCGCCTACGACATGCTTGAAGAGCTGGGTGCTGTTGGTGTTGCCGTGGCGGTGGATCACATGGCTGGTGACATCGCTGTGGGCGCGATCGTCCAGCACCGACACGCCGGAGAGATGGGCCTGGGCACCCTCGCCTTCCAGCGCAATCTGCAACTCCATGCGCGACAGCTTGCTGCCGAAGCTGGCGAAATGGCCACGATAGGACGCGCCGGCCGCGACGCGAACGAAAGCTTCCTCCACCAGCACGCTGTCGCCGGCCTGCGGCGAGATGCGGACATGCTCCAGGCTGGCGCGCGGGTTCAGCACAATCTCCAGGCCCACATTGCGGAAGGAGGTCGAGCCCACGCCTTCCACCAAAGTCAACGAAGCGCCTTCTTCCAGCACCAGCAGGCCGCGGACATGGCCGGGTCCGGTGAAATCCAGCTTCAGCGGCACGGAGATCGCGGCATCCTTCGGCACGCGGAAGGCGATGCCGCCGGCCGACAAGGCCAGCGAGGCCGCGCCCATCACATTGCCGGTGTTGGCCGCGAAATGCGCCTTCACCCACTCTGGAACATTGGCAGGCGGGTTCAGCAGGGACAGATCGAACATCTCGACACCGGCCGGCAGGCTCTGCACCTGCCATTCGGCGAAGACCGCGCCAATGCCTTTTTCGCCCAGCGCTGCCTTGAGGTCGGAATATTTCCATTCCTCGATGCGCCGGTGCGGCACGCCATGGCTTTGCCACACCGAAGCGGCTTCCGCCTTGCGGGTCTCAAGCGGTCTGGTGGCGAGCGCCGCCGTCATGCCGCTTGCCCCACGATATGTTCATAGCCCTTGGCTTCCAGCTCCAGCGCCAGTTCCTTGCCGCCTTCGGCCACGATCCGGCCCTTGGCCAGCACATGGATGCGATCCGGCACGATGTAATCCAGCAGCCGCTGATAATGGGTGATCACCAGCATGGCGCGGCTGGGATCGCGCAGGGCATTCACGCCCTCGGCCACCAGGCGCAGGGCGTCAATGTCGAGCCCGGAGTCGGTCTCGTCCAGAATGGCCAGCTTGGGCTCGAACAGCGCCATCTGCAGGATTTCCAGCCGCTTCTTCTCACCGCCGGAAAAGCCCACATTCAGGGCGCGCTTCAGCATCTCTTCCGAAACGTTCAAGGTCTTGGCCTTGGCCCGCACCAGCTTGAGCACGCCGACCGCGTCGATATCCGCTTCGCCGCGGTGACGCCGCTGGGCGTTCAGCGCCGTCTTGAGGAAGGTCATGGTGGTGACGCCGGGAATCTCCACCGGATACTGCATCGCCAGGAACACGCCCTTGGCGGCGCGCTCTTCCGGCGCCAGCGCGCCCAAGTCTTCGCCGTTGTAGAGGATGCTGCCTTCGGTGATGTCATAGCCGGCGCGGCCCGCCAGCACATAGGACAAGGTGGACTTGCCCGAGCCGTTGGGGCCCATGATGGCATGAACCTGGCCGGCATGGATGTTGAGCGACAGGCCCTTCAGGATTTCCTTGCCGTCCACGGCGACGTGAAGGTCTCTGATCTCAAGCATGACTAACCCACCGAACCTTCCAGAGAAATACCCACCAGCTTCTGCGCTTCCACCGCGAATTCCATAGGCAGCTGCTGCAAAACTTCCTTGCAGAAGCCGTTGACGATCAGCGACACCGCTTCGTCCTGCGGGATGCCACGCGCTAGGCAATAGAACAGCTGGTCTTCTGCGATCTTCGAGGTCGTCGCTTCATGCTCGATGCGCGCGGTCTTGTTGCGGCTCTCGATGTAAGGAACCGTATGGGCGCCGCACTCGGGCCCGATCAGCAATGAGTCGCACTGGGTATAATTGCGCGCGTTCTTCGCCTTGCCATAGACGCTGACCAGGCCGCGATAGGTGTTCTGGGCCTTCCCGGCGCTGATGCCCTTGGAGATGATGCGCGACTTGGTATTGGCGCCCAGATGAATCATCTTGGTGCCGGTATCGGCCTGCTGGAAATGATTGGCGATGGCGATGGAATAGAACTCGCCCACGCTGTCGTCGCCGCGCAGGATGCAGGACGGGTACTTCCAGGTAATGGCCGAGCCGGTCTCGACCTGGGTCCACGAAATCTTGGACTTCTTGCCCCGGCAGTCGCCGCGTTTGGTGACGAAATTATAGATGCCGCCGACGCCATTCTCGTCGCCCGGATACCAGTTCTGCACCGTGGAGTATTTGATCTCGGCATGGTCCAGCGCCACCAGCTCCACCACCGCGGCGTGCAGCTGGTTTTCGTCACGCTTGGGCGCGGTGCAGCCTTCCAGGTATGACACATAGCTGTCTTCATCGGCGATGATCAGGGTGCGTTCGAACTGGCCTGTCTCGCTGGCATTGATGCGGAAATAGGTGCTCAGCTCCATCGGGCAGCGCACACCCTTCGGCACATACACAAACGTACCGTCGGAGAAGACCGCCGCATTCAAGGTGGCGAAGAAATTGTCCGTCACCGGCACCACGCTGCCCAGATATTTCTGCACCAGCTCCGGATAGTCGCGGATCGCCTCCGAAATCGGGCAGAAGATCACGCCCGCCTCGTTCAGCTTTTCCTTGAAGGTGGTGGCGACCGAAACGCTGTCGAACACGGCGTCCACCGCCACGCCGGCCAGCGCCATCTGCTCATGCAGCGGGATACCCAGCTTCTTGTAGGTTTCCAGCAGCTTGGGATCGACTTCGTCCAGCGACTGCTTCTTGGGCGTGTTCTTGGGCGCGGCGTAGTAATAGGCGTTCTGATAGTCGATCTGGGGATAGTGCACCCGCGCCCATTTGGGCTCCTTCATCGCCTGCCAGCGGCGGAAGGCGCCGAGACGCCATTCCAGCATCCACTCCGGTTCGCCCTTCTTGGCCGAGATGTAGCGAACCGTATCTTCGGAAAGGCCCTTGGGGGCCCGCTCCATCTCGATATCGGTGACGAAGCCGTATTTGTACTTCTCGCCGATCTGGGCGACCTGCTCGCGGGTTTCTTCAGCAATGCTCATGCCGCCACCTTTGCCCGCGCCCGTCCGCGCAGCTTGATCAGGGACTGAAGCGCGGCATTCACGTCTTCCATGGTGGACGACCAGCCAAAGCTAGCGCGCAGGGCGCAAGCCGCCAGCTTTTCCTCAACGCCCATCGCGGCCAGCACGTGGCTGACTGAAACTTTTCCAGACGAGCAGGTCGATCCGGAACTCATCATCACACCATCCAGGTCCAGCCCGATCAGCGCGGTTTCCGCGGCAAGGCCCGGAATGGCAAAGCAGGAGGTGCTGCACAGCCGCGCCTTCTCCGCTCCGAAGATAACGGTTTCGGGAATGGCCTGTTTCAGCCCGGCTTCGAAATGGTCGCGCAGATGTGCTATGCGCGCATGCTCGCCTTCGCCATCGGCGACGGCATGGGCCGCGGCGCCAAAGCCGGCGATGCCCGAAAGATTCTCACTGCCGGCGCGCAGGCCCTTCTGCTGGCCGCCGCCGACCAGCTGCGGCTGCAATGGAGCGCCTTCGCGCACGATCAGCGCACCAACACCTTGCGGGCCGCCCAGCTTGTGCGCCGACAGCACCAGATAGTCGCATAGCGAAAAATCGAGATCGATCTTGCCGGCGGCCGGCACAACGTCCACGAGCAGCAGACCCGCCACCTCGCGAACCAATTTCGAGACCTCGGCAATGGGCTGCACCACGCCGGTTTCGTTGTTGGCGGCCATCACGGCCACCAGGGCGCGGCCCTTGCCTTCACGCAGCGCAACGCGCAGGCCTTCCAGATCGATCACGCCATCGGCCGTGACACCCAGGCGCACCACCCGCACCCAGGGGAAACGCTCGGCCAGCCGGTCGGCCGTGGCCAGCACGGAAGAATGTTCGATCGCCGAAACAAAGACACGGGTAATACGCGTTTCGCCTTCCGCCAGCGAACCTTCAACGGCGCCGAACAGCGCCAGATTGTTCGCCTCGGTGGCGCCGCTGGTGAAGATCAGAGTGCCAGCCTTCGCGCGCAGCAGTCCGGCGACCTTTTCACGCGCTTCTTCCATCACCGCGCGCGCGGCCCTGCCTTTGGCATGGATCGAAGACGGATTGCCGCCCACGGCCAGCGCATGGGTCACCGCCGAAAGCGATTCCGGACGGAGGGGCGAGGTGGCGTTGTGATCGAGATAATGCATGGCGTTACTCAGCGGCAGCGATCCCGCCGGCCATCTCGTTGCCCATGTCATTGCAAGGCTTGGCCCGCCCCAGCACCCGGCGCTCCACCACATCGGCCAGCGACACCGAAGAGAGGAACACATGGATCTGCTGACCCAGCTCTTCCCACAGATCGTGGGTGACGCAGCGCGCGCCCGTCTTGGTGCAGCCCTTGCTGCTGCCGCTCTTGCAGCGGGTGGCGGCGATGGGTTCGTCCACCGCCAGGATGATGTCGGCAATGCGCAGATCGCCGGAGGGGCGCGACAAACGGTAGCCGCCGCCCGGCCCGCGCACGCTGGTGACCAGCCCGCCGCGCCGCAGCTTGGCGAAAAGCTGTTCCAGATAAGAGAGTGAGATGTCCTGGCGGGCGGCGATATCGGCCAGGGCCACCGGCCGCCGCTCGCCCGGATTTGCCGGGTCGGAGGCGTTACCGGCCAGATCGGCCATCGCCATCACCGCATAACGTCCCTTGGTGCTTAGCCGCATGACAGGTTCCCTTCCGTAAGAAGGCGTTTTTCCTTGCTT
>Ga0310811_10000980_pt1 | contig 36532 bp, 38 predicted proteins | sample YCmetagenome_FD_207642 | JGI IMG/M metagenome (GOLD analysis project Ga0310811, IMG submission 207642) | Soil microbial communities from experimental microcosm in Duke University, North Carolina, United States - YC | ecosystem: Engineered > Artificial ecosystem > Soil microcosm > Unclassified ... | reverse complement strand
AGAAATGCGGGGAACCCAACGCATCGATGAATCCCTTGCTAGCCGTGAAGATTCCAAGGCTGGCGCTTGAGGGGTTGCCCATGTACATGCCGACGGCATTGCCGCCGTGTCTGTCGATGATTGTCTGCAATTTGCGCGCAATCTCTGTCAGCGCGGTATCCCACGATACCGGCTCGAATGTCCCGTCCGGTGCACGGCGCAGGGGACGCATCAATCGGTCGGGATCATCGCGAATCTCGTTGAACGCCAGCCCTTTAGGACAGGCGAATCCGTGCGTCAGCGGATGGTCGCGGTCGGCGCGAATCTTGGAGATAATGGCATCGTCTTCCACCGTCACCGTCAACCCGCACACCTGCTCGCACAGCCGGCAGAATGTCGTCTTGTCCTCAACTGTCATAAGCATTGCTCCTTCGACGCAAGCGTGGTGATCCCGATCACCTGCCGGGAGACCCCCACGCGTCGTCATGGCTGACGTTGTGTGGGAGTTGTGTTGGTTGCTCCTCAATGGCGTTGTGCTGCAATGTGTTAAGTTCGGTACTGGAGGATCGCCGTGAGCGGTTGGGCTGCCCGCTGTCGGCTAGTTCGGCGCCCAGTGCACGCAACGCGAAACCCGCAAGGTGTGTCCGTTCCTGAGGCGATGGCGTGCTGCGTTCCATCACATGGGACTGCATCACCGACAGGGTTAGAAAGAATATGGCACGGGCGTCAGCCGCGGGGTCGCGGCTTTGCAGTGTTCCTTGCGCGACGCCCGAGGCGATCGTCTCGGCCAGAGGAACCAGCATCGCTTGGCCGACGGCTCGGTAGGCATCGGGGAACTGCTGATTGAGCCGCGGAGCCTGCACGAGCAGAGGGCGCCCGAGCGCGGCCGTGTCAGGATCGGCCTGATCGAGCAGGCCTTCAACCCAGGCGACCACCCCATCGCGTGCATCCGACGCCGCGGCTAAGACCCCGGTTAGCTGCGACGCCAACGTGGCGAATACATCTTCGAGCAGAATGAGCAGGAAAGCTTCCTTACTCGGGAAATACCGGTAGAAGAACCGGGTCCCCACGCCGCTTTCGTCAATCAGTTGACGCAGGTTCAAATCGACCGTCTCGCCTCGGCGAATCAGCTGCTGAGCGATCTGAAGCAGCCGCCCGACGGCCGCGTTCGCCGTCGCGTGCTGATCAGCAAGCCCCCTGTCGAGAGCATCCTGGCGAAGTGGACTTGGTGCTGGCACCTGCGGCTGGGTTCCCTTTACTTGTTGATAACACGGTTTTCCCATGCGAAAACAGTGTTGTCACCAATGTACATGGCGGGAGGCCCGGAAAGAAGTACCGAAAAGGCTAAATGATTTGATCGTTAAGCGTCGACCTTATCGCGCCCGCCTATCGGGCCTGTGCCGGACCAGCATGATGCTTGCCGCCCGGAACGCTGCGCCGACGACCACTGCAGCGCCGGCCACCGATTTTAGCCGGCCGACGGGCGTGCAGCAGAGCCGATTACGCGCACTCCGTCCCGGGGCGCATCGCTACGCTGCCGCCGTCAATGCGGGCAGAGCCGTCAGGATGAGCAACCCTGGCGGCGTAGGCACTGATATCGCGGATGCCCTACTTCGGTTGGAACCGTTGTGCGCCGTCCAGTCGTAGTACCTCACCATTGACGTAGCCGTTGGTGAGGAGGAAGTTGGCCGCATCAGCGTATTCGTCCGGCGCACCGAGGCGCTTGGGGAACGGCACATTGGCGGAGAAGGCGGCGATCGCCTGTTCGCCGACCGACTCCATGATCGGCGTCTTCATCGTGCCGGGAGCGATCGTGTTGACCCGGATGCCCACTGCGCTGAGGTCACGCGCCGCGGCGATGGTCAATCCGATCACGCCCGCTTTAGCGGCGCCGTAAGACGTTTGGCCGATCTGCCCCTCGTATCCCGCGATGGATGCCGTCATCACTACCGCACCACGTTCCCCGCTTGCCGTCGGTTCGGTCGCGGCGACTGAGGCGGCCACCAGCCGCAGCACGTTGTACGTCCCGTTCAGATATAAGTCGATCGTCTTGGTGAAGCCCGCGTAGTCGGCGGGGCTGCCGTCGCGCTGAACAATGCGCTGGGCGACGCCCCAACCACCATGCGCGATCACGGCATAGCGCAGAGTGCCAACGGTGTTGGCGGCGTCGATTGCCTCGCGGACACTGTCCTCGTCAGTGACGTCGGTGCTGACGAACACAGCGCGGCCGCCGAGCTCGTCGGCCAGCGCCTTGCCCTTGTCGGCCGCGAGGTCGGCAATGACGACGCCGAGTCCTTCGGCGTGCAGTCGGCGTACCGTCGCCTCACCAAGGCCGCCGGTGCCGCCGCTGACAATCGCCGACGCGCCTTCGAATGCCTGTGTTGTCATGGATTCTCCTTTTTCTCGAAATGTTTACCGGCCGAGACGGTTGCCGATTACCAAGTCCCACAACGCCTGTTCACCGCTCGCCGCCTCAAGTGCCATGCGCCCGAGACGGCGGGCGTATTCGGCCTTGCAGCCGAACTCGGTGCTCCAGGTCTGCGCCCGCGTCGTCGCCAACCACAGCGAATGTTCGGCCGTCGTGCCGATCGCGCCATGCAGCTGATGGGCGATCCTCGTCACCGGCCCGACTGCACGACCCACGACCACCTTGGCTACCGCGGCGGCGTAGTCGGTCTGCTGAGCGGCGAACCCATGGTCGACGGCTGCGGCGACCGCCAACGTGGTTGCGGCGCGCGCTCTTTCGATCTCGCCGGCCATCGCGGCTAGTGCATGCTGTACCGCCTGGAACTGACTGAGCGGGCGGCCGAACTGAGCACGTTCGCGGGTGTGAGCGACCGACAACTCCGCGGCGGCATCGAGTGCGCCGAGGATCTGCACGCACCGGGCCACCGCCCCCCGGCGCCGCAGTTCCTCACCCACGAAACCGTCAAGGCGACGCAGTGAGCCGAGCGTCACATCGACGCTGACCCGGTCACGCGGTTCGCCGGCCAGATTGCTCCCGTCGTCGATGTGAACGTCCTCGAGGAGGCCGACGTAGAGACCGTCGTCGGTCTCGGCGGCCAGCAGGACGGCCGCCGCCGCGCGCGTCCATGGCACGTACGGGGCCACGCCCACCAACCGAGGACCATCGATCACGGCGTCGGCGAGTGCGACGGTCAGCGGTCCGCTGTCCGGCACCGCGACGTCTGCCTCCTTCGCCAGCCACGCGGCCAGCAGATCGGTTTCCGCGATCGGTACCGCGGCGGCGTGTCGGGCCAAACCGCGCAGCACCACCGCCATCTCGGCGGCTCCGGCCCCGAGGTCCGGTGTGGTCGTGAGCCGGGTCAGGCCGGATTCTTCGAGGGTGTGCCATAGCTTTGCATCGAACTGTTCCGGCCGGCGTTCCTGGCCCAGCCGAGCGTCGAACGCGCGCCGACCGATATCGTCGACGAGCCGGTGCAATTCGGCGTCGTCGTCGCCCGCGCTGACGAAGAACACCCCGCCTGCAAGCGGCCCTCTCATCGCAACCCCATTCCTCGGGCCACGACCCCGCGAAGCACCTCGTTGGTTCCGCCGCGCAGCGTGAACAACGGCTTGTGCAGCCACGCGGTGTCAAGCAGGTCGCGTATAGCCGGATCCTCATCGAGTTCGCCGGTAAGGTCCGCGATTAGGTCGACAGAATCCTGTTCGAATGTCGTACCCAAATCCTTCACCAGTGCCGCCCTGTTTGCGGCGTCGTCACCGTCGGCCAGTTCGTGGGCGACCGAGATCGACAGCTGGCGAAGCGAAATCAGTCGTGCCACCAGCTCGCCGATCTCGCCGGTTGTGCGGCCATCGGGTCCGCCCGACGAGGCCAGCCCCCGAACGGCCGCGTCGATCAGCGGCATCGTAGACAGAATGCGCTCGGGGCCACTGCGTTCGAAGGACAGCTCCGCTGTTACCTGATGCCAGCCGTTGCCGACTTCACCGAGGACGTCGGCGTCGGGCACGAAGACGTCGTCGAAGGTGACCTCATTGAAGTGATGTTCGCCCGATATCAGCGCGATCGGGCTGATGGAAACGCCTGCCGCTACACGCGGCACGAGCAGCTGGCTGAAACCGGCATGTCGTCGTTCTGTATCGAGCGGACTGCTACGCGCCAGCACGACCATCCAGTGCGCCAGGTGTGCGCCACTGGTCCATACCTTCGTGCCGCGAAGTATCCAGCCGCCGCCAGTGCGGGTGGCCTTGGTCTGGGCGGCGGCCAGATCTGAGCCTGCGCCGGGCTCGCTCATTCCGATCGCGGAATACAGCCGCCCGCGGGCGATTCCGGGTAGCAGCCGCTGGCGTTGCTCTTCGCTGCCAAAGGTTAGGAGGCCGGGCGCCAACTGCCGGTCGGCCGCCAAGTGCGCCGCGACCGGCGCCCCGTGAGCCAACAGCTCCTCGGTGACGACATAACGGTGCAAATGGCCGAGGCCGCGGCCGCCGTAGCGCTCCGGAATCGTCAGCCCCAGCAACCCTGCGTCGCCGAGTCGGGCGCTGAAGGCTCCGTCCCAGCCTCTCAGCCAAGAGTCGACCGACGGTTGCCACCCGAACTCCTCGCGGTCGTTCCGCAGAAACTCCCGAACTGATGCGCGCAGCTCCGCCAAGCCGGGCTCGATCGCGCACAGCTCTCCGAAACGGGTCATCACGACGTGCGCGCCGTTGCGGAGAGATAAAAGTTGGGAGTGAGGTCTTCCTCGCGGTCGGCGAGCCGGTAGGAAACGAAGTCCTCGATGCCCTCCTCGCGCAGGACCTCTTCGTCGGTGTAGAAGTGCCCACTGCATTCCGCGGCGGGCCGCGTCACCAGCGCGTGCACGGCGTCGGCCATGATCCGCGGGCTGCGCGCCTGGGCGCGAACTTCGTCCGCGCCCATCGCAGCCATCATCCCCGTGCTTGCCACGGTGGTGGCCGGCCACAGCGAGTTCACCGCGATCGGGACCGATGCGAACTCGGCGGCCCAGCCGAGGGTGAGCAAGCTTTCGGCATACTTGCCGACGGTGTGGCCGACGTGGCTTGCGAACCAGCCTGGGTCCAGGTTCAACGGAGGCGCCACATTGACAATGTGGGCGTTGTCGGACCGGATGAGGTGCGGTATAGCCGCGTGCACGAGTGCGTATGGTCCCTTGACGTTTATGGCGAGCAGCTTGTCGAAGCTTGCCGTCGGCAGCTTCGCGGGGGCCCGCAAATCGAGGGCGCCCGCGTTGTTAACCACGACGTCGATGCCGCCGAATGTCTCGGCCACGGTAGCGATTGCACGGTCCACGGCCGACGAATCCCGAACGTCGCACGCCACTGGCAGGGCTCTGCCGCCGGCCTCCTCGACTGCGGCGGCCGTCTCGCCGAGCGTGCCGGCAATCTTCGGATTCCGAACTTCGGTCTTGGCCAGCAGCGCGACGCACGCACCGTCGGCGGCCGCCCGAACCGCGATGTCGCGCCCGATACCGCGACTGGCGCCGGTGACAACGATGACCCTGTCTCGCAAGCTTTGTCGATCGCCCACTGCGTTCCCTTCATGACCCGGTGGCAGCCGAATAGGCTCTAATGATATAACTGTATATCGCATTGAGTGCACGACTCCAACCGGTCCATTGCCGGTGTTGAAAGAGGTGACATGGCGCAGCTCGTTTCCATTGGCACGTATCTGCCTCCGTGGCAGTTCGGCGATCGGCGGGTGAAGGGTCCCGACGAGGATGCGCTGACCATGGCGGTGGCGGCGGGGCGAGCCGCGGATCCGGCGTCGACCGCCCAACGGGTGGTGCTGATCTCTCGCGACTTCCCGCTACTGGAGGGCGGAAACGCCGCGGTGCTGCTGGCCGGGTTGTCGTTGCCCGAGACCGTCCCGGTGACCGAGGTGCTGGGCGGCGGCCCCGCGGTGCTCGACCAGATCGTCGGCGGTGAGTCCGGCACGCTGGTAGTGGCCGCAGACGACAACGAGGCGGCCGTTGGCGCCGCGGCTGCGCTCCTCGGCGCCGAAGGTGAGGGGGCCGAGCTGAGCGTTGCTTCGCGACAGACTCGCAGCCTGCCGATGCTCGCGCGCGGCGCCGATGGTGTCCGGCACCAGTACGTCGATGCCCGGCTGCAGCGTGAGATCGGCGTCCGTTCGACGCTGGCCCGACTGGATCTTCCGGCCGAACCTGTCGTCGCCCTCGCAGGTGTGCGGGCCAACGAGCTGGGCCACGGGTTCGATACCGCGCAAGCGGCAATTGAGCCCGCGCCTTCGGCAGCCGGGGCAATCAGGGCGATCGCCGACGCAGTGCAGAGCGGACGGGCTGGCTTGGTGCTCGTCGTCGAGCAATCCAGCGCCGCAGCTGCGGTACTGCGCATGGCTGCCTCGGCCCCGACCGTCACTCGCGACGAGGAGCCCGCGCGTGAGCTGCCCAAGCTGCGCACCGCAGATGGAAACGGCATCCCGATCTCGTTGCCATCCTATGCGCGTGCCTTCGAACCCAAACTTCGTTGGGAAGCCGCCACCTACGACGACATGGTTGACATCGACAATGTGCCGCTCACCCCGCCGCGGCTACGGGTTGACTCGGCCGGCCAGCTGCTGAACTACCGGCTCGAACCGCTGCCGCGCACCGGAACCGTCTACACCCACACCACGATCAGAATCCCTGTTCCGGATCTGCCAAGCCCCTACTCGCTTGCGGTCGTTGCCCTTGATGAAGGTCAAGTGCGGGTCTTGCTCAAGGTCACCGGCGTGCCCGCCGGGGAAGCCCAAATCGGCCAGCGCGGCTCGGTGGTGCTACGAAAGATCGCCACACGGGCCGGCATTCCGGATTACGGTTATATGTTCTGGCCCGGAAAGGGAGCAGTCGCATGAGGAACGTCGCGATGGTCGGCGCCGGCATGACCACCTTCGGCGAGCACTTCGGGCTGGGGATCAAAGACCTGTTGCCGATGGCCTACGCCGAAGCCGTTGCGCACGTGGACAAAGGCATCGAACGCTCCGATATCCAAGCTGCCTGGTTTGGTGAGCTCACCACCGCCGACGGCTTTCCCTCGGGCATCCTCGCCGACACGCTCGACCTCACCGACATCCCCGTGACTCGCGTGGAGAACGCCTGCGCCACAGGCAATGACGCGATTCGGAACGGCGCGATCGCGGTGGCGTCCGGTATGTACGACGTGGTGCTCGTGGTCGGTGCGGACAAGGTGCGCGAAACCGCGACCAATGTCACGTTCTGGGAGTGGGCACCGCTCACCCGGGATCTCGCGTGGGATTACCCCCTGGGCCTGATCGCACCGGCCAACTTCGCGCTCCATGCCACTCGTTATCTACATGAGTCACCCGCCACTCGGGAGCACATGGCGATGGTGGCGGTGAAAAACCACTTTCATGCGCTGAAAAACCCCAAGGCTCAACTGCGTCAGGAAATTACGGTGGAGCAGGCGCTTGCGGCGCCGTTGGTCGCCGATCCGTTCGGCGTCTATGACTGCACCCCACAAAGCGACGGCGCCGCGGCCGTGATCCTGGCCGCAGAGGATGTCGTCGACCGTTATACCGACCGGCCCGTGTGGGTGCGCGGGCTCGGACTCGGCATGGACCGCGTCATGCATCAGCACAAGAAGGACATGACGAGCTTTCCCCCCACTGTGCGGGCGGCGAAGGCCGCGATGGCGATGGCGGGGGTCACGCCGCAGGACATCGACGTCGCCGAGGTTCATGACTGTTTCACAGCCGTTGAGCTCATCAACTATGAAGACCTCGGTTTCGCAAGCCGCTTCGAGGCGCATAAATTGATCGAGGCCGGTGAGACGTACGTGGGTGGGTCGATGCCGGTCAATCCGAGCGGAGGCCTGAAGGCCAAGGGTCATCCGCCCGGAGCCACTGGCGTCGCTCAGTGCTATGAACTGTTCAACCAACTGCGCGGCGAATCCGAAAACCAAGTCGACGGTGCCCGAATCGGCCTGGCGCACAACGTCGGTGGTCCTACCGCCGTTGCTGCAGTCACCATCCTTTCCAGCGATAAATACTGACGGGGGGCCCTTATGGCCACGTCTGAAATCGCCACCCTGCCCGGCTATGAGCAGTTCGGCCCGTGGCTTCTGGTCGAAAAGAGCGGGCACGTTCATGCGGTCAGCACCAATCGGCGTCAACGAAGAAGTGCACCATGCATTCACGACGCCTGAGTTACACGAAACGAGCCACCGTATTCCGCGCGCGCTCTAAGAACGCACAGGGACCGTGGCAGCGCTACTGTCGAGCGAAGACACGCGATCGCTCGGGGGATCGGCAAGGGGTCGGCCGTCGCGTTCTTCTCTGCTTCAGCTGAGTTCGATATGGGTGCTGCGCAACTGGTGCCGCAGAAGTTTCCCGGCGCTGTTGTGCGGCCTGGATCTGCTCAACCCAAGATGGCGGGCTTCCGACATGACGAGCCCGAGAAATGGTGGTGCTCTCCTACCCGGTCACCGTGGTCGCAGCGTGGGTTTCGACCATGCCGCCAAGCCGCGCACCGATGAGATCCTCTGCTTCCCTGACGATCCGGGAGACAAGGGTGTCGACGGTGGGGATGTCGTCAATCAAACCCATGGCGGTGCCGATCCACCAGATGCCGGCCTCCAGGTCGCCGGTTTCGTACACCTGTGCGCCGCGTGCACCAGACACCAGATGCGCGATATCGCCGAATTGTCCACCTGCATCGAGGATCTGAACGACCTCGCGGGACACGGTGTTGCTGGCGACCCGTCCGGTATTGCGAAGGGTCCTGAAGATCAATTCAGTACCTCGTTCGTCGCCGGCGACGATGGCCGCCTTGACGTTTGGATGAATCGGCGATTCGGCGGTGCACATGAAGCGTGACCCCATATTGATGCCGTCGGCGCCCAGCACGAGCGCGGCGACGAGGCCGCGTGCGTCGGCGAAGCCCCCCGAGGCGATCATGGGTATCTCGATCTGCCCGGCGGCCGCCGGGATCAGCACCAGGCCAGGAATGTCGTCCTCGCCGGGGTGTCCGGCGCATTCAAATCCGTCGATGCTGATGCCGTCCACCCCGAGATCCTGCGCCTTAACGGCGTGGCGCACCGAGGTGCATTTGTGCAGCACTTTGATTCCGTTGTCGTGGAACATCGGCAAGTGCGGCGCCGGATTGGAACCCGCGGTCTCCACTACCTCGATGCCTGCGTCGATGATCACCCGACGGTATTCGTCGTAGGGCGGCGGGTTGATGGTCGGCAGGATGGTTAGGTTCACGCCGAACGGCTTGTCCGTCAGTTCGCGGCATCGGCGGATTTCCGAGACCAAGTCGGCTGGAGTGGGCTGCGTTAGTGCCGTGATGAACCCCAGCGCACCGGCGTTTGCGACGGCCGCGACGAGCTCGGCTCGACCGACCCACTGCATGCCACCCTGGGCAATGGGATGCTCGACCCCGAAGGCCTCGGTGAACTTGGTCGTTAGTGTCACGGTGACTCCTTGCGGTCGCGTCCAGGCACGACGTTCGGCGACCGCTGACTAGTGGACGTTGAATCGGATTGGTTCCTTCGGAGATCTGCGCCGTCACCGAGGGTAACGGTCATGCCCGGGAGTCAAATACATTGTCAGCGAGGTTCTTTCGGTAACCCGAGCACGCGCTCGCCGAGAATGTTGCGCTGGATTTCACTCGTCCCGCCCAGGATTGTTTGCGCCCTGCCGACCAGCATGTGGTGGACGAGTTCGTTGTCAGCCGGATCGACGCACGCATCAATGCCTAGGACATCGGTTGCCAAATCGCCGAGGTCGCGCTCGGTTTCCGACGACATCACCTTGAGGACCGAAAAGGCCGGCGACGTTAGGTCTCCCGCCTCGATGGCGCGTTGCCAGGTGTAACGCATCAGCCACATCCGTGCCCACAGGCGAGTCAGCGAGCGCGCGAGTGACCCATCGAGTGTGCCGCGATCGCGCGCCGCCTCGGCGATCTGCGCATGCAGCCGAAACATCCCGACCGCCTGGGAGCCCAGGGTCAGGCGCTCGCGCCCCAGCGTTAGTAGGGCGATCTCCCAACCCTGCCCAACCTCGCCGATCAGGGCGTCGTCGGTCAACTGAGCGCCGTCGAAGAAGACTTCGTTGAACTTGCTTTCCCCGTCGATCTGCAGAAGTGGCCTGGTCGTCACTCCGTCGATATGCATGGGGACGACGAACATCGACAAGCCGCGGTGCTTGTCGGGGCCTGTGCGCGCCAACAGGATTCCATGGTCCGCCGATACAGCCGCAGAACTCCAGACCTTCTGGCCGTCAATGCGCCAACCGGTGTCGGTCCTCTTGGCGCGGGTGCGGACTCCCGCCAGGTCGGAACCCGCGCCGGGTTCGGAAAACAGTTGGCACCAAACGTGTTCACCGAGCCGAATCGGTTCGAGGTAGCGACCCTTCTGTTGGTCGCTGCCAAAACGGATCAGCACCGGGCCGACGAGATCAACGCTGGTGATATTCAGCTGGCGGGGTACACCGGCGTTGGCGCACTCCTCGGCGAATGTCGCCTGAATAGCGACCGGTGCGTCCGCCCCGCCGTGCTCGCGTGGCCAGTGCAGGCAGGTATAGCCGTGATCGGCCAGGTACCGATGCCACCGGCGACCTGATTCGACGTCGGCCGCTGTCGGGGTGGGGCCGTAATCGCGCAAGCCGTCCGGTTTGGGCGCACGGTGCAGGAATTCCCGGATCTCCGCGCGGAACGCCTCAACATCCGTCGCCGTCACAGGAGCTTCGCCTCGGTGGCGAGCCGGTCCCAGTGGTAACCCGTTCCGCCGAGCAGTACCTCGTCGGTGCGGGCGCGTTTGAGATACAAGTGTGCCGAGTTCTCCCACGTGTAGCCGATGCCGCCGTGGATCTGAAGATTGGCATGGGAAGCATTTCGCAATGCTTCGGAGCAGACGGCCTTGGCCATGCTTGCGCGCCAACTCAATTCACCGTCGTCGTTGTCTGCCGATTGTAGCGCGGCCTGCGACGCGGATCTGGCGAACTCCAGGTCAACGAGCATGTCCGCGCATCGGTGTTTCACCGCCTGGAAGCTGCCGATCGGCCTGCCGAATTGCTCCCGAGTGCGCGCGTAGTCCGTGGCGATCTCGAGCACGCGCTCGCACGCACCGACCTGCTCTGCGCACAGCAGGGCCAGGGTTCGTTGCACACATTGCTCGATGACAGCATCGGCCGGGCCGTCGCTCAGCCGAAGGCCGGGCGCCGCGGACAGTACGACCGTGGCCATCGGTCGGGTGCCGTCGAGTACCCGCTCGGGATGCACTTCGACACCGGTCGACGCCATGTCGAGGAGAAAGATCTCTCGATGACCATCATTACTGGCGACGACCACCAGCATTTCGGCGGCCCCGGCGCCTAGGACGTGGCGGACCTCGCCATCGACGACCCACCCGGCCTCGTCCTGTCGCGCAGCCAGTGTCACGGAATCGCGATGCCATTCGCCGCTGTCGCTGCAGATTGCCGCTGCCGCAGTGATTTCGCCCGCGGCCAGTGCGGCCAGCTGCTCGGTGGCCAGCTGCCAGTTGGTGTGCAAGATGAGGCTGGTGGCAAGCATCGTGGCGACGAACGGAACCGGGGCCAATGCGCGTCCGAGTTCGTGGGCGACAACGCCAAGAGCGCCCATGCCGTAGCCGGCGCCGCCAAGTTCGTCGGGCAGCGCAATCGAGATGACTCCGACCTGGCCGCACAGCGCGCGCCACAGCGACTCATCGAAGCCGCGGTGCGCACCGTCCTGGCCGAAGGCCACCGCGCGGACACGCTCTTCGGGCGCCAGCCGGTTGCACGCGGCGCGCACGGATTCCGCGAGCTCGCGGCTCTCGGCTGCCGAAAGGCTCGCGGTCATCGGCTCAAGATGGCTACCGCGGCGGCGCCCGGTGCCCCGTAGAGCTGAGCCAGCGCCACCGTGGGATTGTTCGGCACTTGGCGGTCGCCGGCCGTGCCGCGCAGCTGGTGCACCAGTTCGTACACCTGACGAAGGCCGGACGCGCCGACGGGTTCGCCATTGGCGATCAACCCACCGTCGGTGTTGACCGGGATGCGGCCACCGATCTCGGTGACGCCGTCGGCGAGCATCTGCTCCTGCTCACCGTCCTTGCACAGGCCGGTTTCGGCCATGTGGATGACCTCGGAGCCGGCGTCGGTGTCCTGGAGTTGGGCAACGTCGATGTCTTCCGGGCCAATGCCGGCTTCTTCGTAGGCTGCGGCCGCCGCTTCCGCGGTGGTACCGGGAATGATCGGCAGTGAGATCGAGGTGCGCATCAATTCGAATGAGCCTTCACGACGGCTACGTAACTGACTGGCGCGCAGGTAGATTGGCGTGTCGGAGTACTTCTTCGCCACATCGGCGCGGCATAGCACCACTGCGGCGGCGCCCTCGTTCGGATTGCAGAACATGTATTGCCGTAGCGGAGCGTTCACCAACGGAGATGCCAGGATCGCGTCAGCACTCATGGCCTTGCGGCGCCAGGCGTGCGGCGCCAGAGCGCCATTGGCGAAGTTCTTCTCGGCGATCTTGGCCAGAGTGTGATCGGTGACTCCGTGGTCGTGCATATAGCGCGTGATTTTGTGGCCGAAGTAGTGCGTGGTCAAGAACATCCCCTGGTCGCCGTACCACTGGGGCAGTCCCGACGTGGACGGGTCGGCGCCGAACGCGCCGCGGGGATGCTTGTCCAGCCCGACAGCGACCGCGAGCTCGGCCTCACCGCGCGCCACGTCGCCCGCGGCCAGCGACATCACGGTGTTGCCGGTGGCGCAGCCGGTGAGCGCGGAGCGCGCCGGTATGCCGGTCATGCCGACAAGTCCCGTCACAGCTTCGGGGTTGGCGATCTCCAAACTCCCGGCGTAAAGACTCTGGACCTGACCCCACTCGAGCCCGGCGTCGCGTAGCGCGCGGGTGATCGCCACCGAGCCCATCTCCAGTGCCGAACGATCCTCGTAGCGGCCGAACGGGTGAATTCCGACCCCCACGATCGCGACCTCTGCAGAGTTGCTCATTGCGCTCCTTCCCGGCACCTTTCGAACCAATTCCGATAACTATATATCGGTTTATCGGTCGTGGTCGATAGACCCGGGAAAACTAGGGCCGTTGCGGTGCGAGCGCGCCGGGGAGGAACGCTCGCAACAGCCCTTCGCCGCCGCCGTCCTCCGGCTTGCCGGGTTCTGCGATGAGGCTGAAGCACATGCGGGTGACCTACCGCGCCATCGTGTTGTGGGAGACGTCATTCCGCGAATGCGACAACCGCCACGGCTTCAGTCCAATCGCAAGATAGGCGCTCTACGCAACCGCGATGCGCTGGATGATCCGAAAAATAGGGGTTAGAAACCGTCTAGGTGATCATGGAACCGGACCCTCGACCTACCCAAGCTGTGTGTCCAACGAGGCTGTCCGCAACGAAGATAACCTCGCTCAGCAGCTGATCCTGCGAAAGCGGAACAGCCGAGAAGAATACGCGAGTCATTTCAACTGATGGACGGGATCCGGCAGCGCGAAGGAATCGGTCGATCTGGTCCACGGTGAGCCGAAATCACGCCTCTACAGTCCGCCACACCGATGCGGTTCGACGACGCGGGCGAGGTGTATGCGATGCGCAGTCTGCCCATCAAGTTCACCCCGGGTCGGCGCACAAAGGTGCCGAGATAAGCGACCGATGCATCGCGCCGCGTGGTGATGATGCGGCCGGACGCACGGGCGTCGCGGTCGTCGATCAGCGGTAGGCGCTCACCCGCGCCGCGAGGGCAACTCTGCCATCGGCGCCGATCGCCTGCGCGTCGCTCACCGCGGCGCCGCGCCCTAGTCGAAGAGGTGTAGCAACATAGCGCGACTGGGCGCTGGCATAGAACGGGCGCAGGAAGTTGACCCGGACCGACGCCGTACGGAAGGGACTCCCATCGATGTTCATCACCGCGGAAGCCGCCATCTCAAGCGCGGCAGTCGCCACGCCGCCGTGTATCACTCCGATGCCGTTACGCAGAATCGGGTCGTCGACCTGGCGCAGTACCCGCATCCCTTCGTCGGCGGCAGCGGGACGTACCGCCATCAAGTCCGCCAGTGGTGTATTCGGAGTCCGGGCAAGTGTTTCCGGCGGATCTGCCGGCACTATCCGGTCGCCGGAGATGAAATATGACCGCACGGTTCCGCCGCCAATCACGGTTCCGCCGTAGGCGAAGGTGGACACAGACAGCGCGCTGCTGTCGCTCGAGCCGAGCGGGCGAGCCTCCGCGATCACCGGGCTGTCCGGGTTATTGAGCACGCACAGAGACCCTTCCGGACTCAGGTCGAGCGAAAGTTCGCTTGACACTGTCCATTCGCCGTGACCGCGTCGGACGTGATTGACCAAGCCGCCGACCATGTCGATCAGTATGGCAAGGGCGGCCACCGTGCCATGGCCGGTGAAGGGATTCTGCATCCCAGCCATCGGCATGGACATTACTGCGGTCGACGCGGACGGGTTGACATCGAGCACCTCCACTCCGAACCGGCGCATGAGCCGGTCCGGCGTTTCGAGATCCTCCTGATCGGCGCCCCGTACTAGGTCCGTCACTCGAGGAGGTCTACGACCGTGGACAGTTCGGCACCCGACAGCGCGAACTCCTCGGCCTTCTTCAGATGCCGAGTCCACAGTGCCGCGGCGCCCTCGGCGTCACCGGCTTTGATCATCTCGAGCACCATCTGATGCGTCTTGGACGCGCGCCGTGCTGCCGAAGCGGCACGCGGCCCCCGAGTCGGCTGTAGTGAGCGGTCCGCCTTTTCAATGATGTGGTAGAGCATTTCGCTGATGATCTGCATGGTCTTGTTGCCCGACAGACTGGCGATCGCAATGTGGAATTCGGTGTGCGCGGCGAACGCCGCCTCACCTTCCAGTTGATCCGCGTGGGTGAGGAGCTCTTCGAGCTGTGCGATGGCGGCTTTGCGGCGTGTCGTCGCAAGCTCGATGACCATCGGCGTTTCGACCATCGCGCGGGCGTCGTAGACGTCCCGGACCGTCACGCCCTCGTATTCGAGGATCAGGCCCGCGTAGCGGGCCAGCGTCTGACGCTGCGGACGAGTCACTCGTGCGCCACCTCGTACACCGCGCTCGACGCTGATCAGCGATTCCGACTCAAGGACTCGAAAGGCTTCGCGCAGCGTCGGCCGTGACACGCCGAATTGCTCCATGAGTTCCGACTCCGAGGGCAGCATGCTGCCCTCTGCGATTTCGCCGCGCACCATCATTCGCCTCAGCACGGTGGCCACACGCTCAGCCATCTTCGGTTCCCGAAGGCTGTTGACCTCCACGTAGCGCTCCTCCCAGATGTGCGCGCAAAATAGCGCAATTCATATAACTGTCTGTTAGGTTAACCCAGTTCAGGTCGTCCGCCGTGCCCAGGCAGCGATATTTTGCCGAATCACATTCCATCGAGATAAGCGCCGTACCCACCGCTGATGCATAGAACTTCTCGCGCAATCTCGAGCGAAGCGAGTCCTGCAGTGGTTGCTGAGACGGTTCGCGATTACTTCGTGATCCGAAGTGTGGGACAGGTGGGCTGCGGCCTCAGATCAAAACGCGGACCGGTGCTGTCCGCCATCGACTTCGATCCACGCGCCGTTGACGTAGCCCGCTTGCTCCGAGCAGAGATACACGATGAGCGAAGCGATCTCACTCGGTTTACCCATACTGCCCGCGGGCACGCGGGCGTTGGTGAGCATGAACTCCCGCCGCTCTTCTTGGGTCGCCAATCCGGCCTGATTTTGCAGATAGTCGATGGTGTTCTGAGTCTCGATCCATCCCGGCGCAACGGTGTTGACCGTGATGCCGAACCTCGCGTACTCGTCAGAAGCCGTCTTGAGCAACCCGATGGCCGGGTGGCATTGGCGACGGCGTGATGGATGCCGCCTGTCGGCTCTTTGGCGGTGGCTCAGTTGACAATTTTGTCAACTGAGCTTACGGCTAGCCCTAGCCGACGCCAATCGTCAACCGCGGCCGGACGACCGTTCCAGTTTTCGATCGTGCGGCACTGCCTGCGAACGGCATTAAAAGCGCCTGTTGATCGACTATTCCTCCAGATGTCCGCTCGGCTGGCCCGCGCTGCATGCTCTGCTGCGACGCGCCCGGCAGGAGAATGGCAACAAGATAGTAATGACTTGCCGGGCGCCCATGCTTGACATAATCGTCAAGTAAGGTCACGATGCTCAATGTGCTCGTCCGACACCCGGTGCCGCCGAGCGATTGATCCTGTGCGTCCGCACATAATTCGAAGGAGCAATCCCATACCTGCGACTTCCCCGGTGCGCGCGTCGTGACCGCCGCCGCACGGCCCGAGCGGCGCCTGTTACCAGAACCCACGCGCGAGTCTCGCCCGTTCTGGACCGGTGGCCAGAATGGGCAGCTACTCATCTACCGCTGCCACAACTGTTCTCGGTTTTTCCACCCGCCCGCGCCGGCATGCTGGCGCTGCCGCGGCCGCGATGTTGGCCCCGAACCGGTGTCGGGCACCGGCCGTATCGCTGCATACACGGTCAACCGCCAACCGTGGATACCGGGCTTCGAGCCGCCCTACATCGTGGCCATGGTCGAACTTGACGATGAACCCGACGTCCGCCTCACCACCAATGTCGTTGGGGCAGAAGTCGATGCGCTTACCATCGGCACACGGGTGACTGTGTGCTTTGAAAACACCGACGACATCTGGGTCCCGCTATTCACACCTGTGCCCGAAACGGCGGCGCGGTTATGAGCGGGCCCTTCGCCGGGAGGGCGGTTATCACCGGGGCCGGCAAGTCGCAGGTCGGTCGCCGCCTTGGCCGCGCCGGACTCGATCTGACCGTGGAAGCGGTGTTGCGCGCTATCGCGGACGCCGGCCTGTCCGTCGACGATATCGACGGTATTGCAAGCTATCCTGGTCCGGGTTCGCCAGACCCTGGATTTTCAGGTGCGACGATCAACGAGGTGCGCAACGCCCTCGGCCTGCGCTCCCGCTGGTACATGTCGGGCCTTGAGACGGCAGGCCAAGTCGGCCCGGTCATCGAGGCCTGCATGGCGGTGACGCTGGGCCTGGCCAACCACGTAGTGGCCTATCGATCGGTGTGGGAGTCGACGGCGGCGGCTGAAGCCGGAGGCGGGCGTGCGTCGGTCCTTTTCGGCGGTGGCAAGCTGCCGCCACATCTGGAGTGGGTTGCACCGTTCGGCGCATTGTCGGCCGCCAACTGGCTGGCTATGCCCCTGCAGCGCTATATGCATGACTTCGGTTTGACGCGTGAACATTTGGGGACGATCGTGCTCAACGCGCGCCGCAACGCCGGCCTCAACCCCGATGCCGTGTATCGCGACCCGATGACGATGGACGACTACCTGGCCGGGCGGATGATCTCAGAGCCGATCTCCCTGTACGACTGTGATGTTCCCTGCGACGGCGCGACGGCGGTCATAATCTCCCGCAAAGACACTACTTCCCGGTTGCCCCGTCATCCGCTGACGGTGGAATCAGTAGGGCCGGGCTCGTTCGAACGGGCCACTTGGGATCAGCGGGCCGACCTCACCACGATGGCGGCCCACGACTCCGCGGCGACGCTGTGGCAGAACACATCGCTGACACCGCGGGATGTGGACATGGCACAGCTCTATGATGGCTTCTCGTTCCTCACAGTGATGTGGTTGGAAGCCATGGGCTTTTGCGACCACGGCAAGGTCGGGCAGTTCATCGAGGACGGTGCGAGCATCAGCCTCGAGGGAGATTTCCCGATCAACACCAGCGGCGGTCAGCTTTCGGGTGGACGGCTGCACGGAATGGGCTTCCTTCACGAAGCGTGCGTGCAGCTCTGGGGTGAAGGCGGCGACAGACAAGCGCCGCGCACTCCAGAAGTGATCGCCGTCGGCGTCGGAGGCGGACCGGTGGCGGGGTCGCTCCTGTTGAGTTCTCGATAGCGAAGGTCGTAGTCATGACTCTCCGGGTCGGAGTGGTCGGCGTGGGATGGGGCGCCCATATTCAGGTACCCGGATTTCGCCCCGCTCCACAACATCGACTTCCTGTGCAAGCTGTTGGGTCGTCCGGAGGAAGTATGTGCAGAAGTGTGGTGCAGCGATCCGATCCGCGTGACACTCGAGGGGGAGACGGTCGAGGTGACCCCCGACGACACTGCGGGCTAATTGATGCGGATGCGAATCTGGAGTCGTTGTGCTGCTGAGTATTTCCGTGATCGGCGCACACGCTGACCACTATCGGCTCGAATTGTTCGGCACCGATGGAACCGTCATTGGAGACGACCCCTGCGCGACATCCGATACACCGCAGGACGTGCCGACGTAGCCGATCTCGCGACCTTGCCGGTTTCGGATTGTGCACCGGCTGATCCCGGCCAACTACCACACGGCCTGGCCGGTCATGCCAGCCGGGCGATGGCATTGATGCTCGAAGACTGGCCGCCGGCCTTCGAGGGCGCGTCCAACCCGGCCCGTCTGTCGATGACGAGTTGCTCAGCCTGGCGGTGATCGATGCCGCCCACCGTTCAAGTGAAGGCAAGGGCTGGGCCAAAGTCACGACGTGAGGGGTTGTGGAGTCATACCGGGGCAGGGCCGCCAGGATGACTCCACAGAAGTCGCTAACGGACTGGGCGTACCAGCCTTTGCAGCGGGCTCGCAGAGCCCCCGAAACTAAAGTTACGCAAAGAGTTTCTCGAACCTTGTCCGCGTAACTTCAGTTTCGTCGCTCCGCGTCAGAGGCCCAAATCAGCGCGCCAGCGCTGGCTCAGGCGTCGAAACCCGGGGGAAGTTGAGCATGCGACGGGCGTTCTCCTCGACGATTAACGCGCACTCATCGTCTGGCACCTCGGCTAGCACCTCGGCAGCGCGCTTGCGGGAGTTGGGCCAGTTCGAATCCGAATGCGGAAAATCAATTTCAAGCATGATCCGGTCGATTCCGATCTCGTGTCGATTCTTGCAACCGTGCTCGTCGTCTATGAAGCATCCCCAAAAGTGCTCACGGAAGAGATCCGAGGGCCGCGCATCGAAATCGATCGACTGATAATAGCGGTGTCGCTCCCACACGTAGTCGCTGCGTTCGAGAATGTATGGCACCCAGCCGATCCCGCCCTCGGCGAGCGAGAACTGAAGCTGCGGGAATTGCTGCAGCTTCCCGGAGAACAGCAGGTCCACCGTTGTCCACATCAGGTTGCTGGAGAACAGCGTGATGGCGACCGCAAACGGTGCGTCGGGGGCAACGAGCTCGCCGGGCACGGGCTTTACCGACGAGAACGAGAAACCAGGCACATACGAACCCGAGCCGAAGTGCAACGAGACGGGTAGATGTGCGTCCGAACACACCTGCCACAGCGGATCCCAGTGGTCGGAATGAAAAGACGGAAGGCCAAGTGGCACCGGGCTGTCCGGGAACGAAACAGTGCGCGCGCCCTTTGCCGCCACACGTTTCGCCTCGGATACGCACGCATCGATGTCCCACGTCGGCAGAATCGCTAACGGGACATACCGCTCAGGCGCGGTCGCGCACCACTCATCGATGTAAAAATCGTTCCAGGCCTTGACGCACAGCAGCGCCAGTTCCTTGTCCTGAGCCCGGTGAAACGTGCCGCCGGCGAAGCCGGGGAACGAGGGGAAGCACAACGCCGACTGCACCCCGTCGAGATCCATATCGGCAACCCGTGCCTTGGGGTCGTAGCACCCCGGGATCATGTCCTCGTAACGGACCGGGTCCATGCCCCATTCCTCGGGCGGCTTGCCCGCAACGGCGTTGAGACCGACAGTCGGGAACGTCTGTCCGTCGTACACCCACATGTGCTTGCCGTCTTGTTCCACGATTCGCGGGCCCGCCTCGCGGAACTTCTCGGGGAGGCGGTCTTGCCACACCCGGGGATGCTCCACAAGGTGATCGTCGACGGACACGATCTGGTGATGGTCGCGGAGGGGCATGAACAACTCCATTTCTGACGCTTCGTCTTGATTTCTGACGACTTGTCTCACATGCTAGAGCAGTGGCTGCTGTCCGTAAAGGCATAGGAGGCATAAAGAGTGGATACCACCGGACGTCCGACCGAACGGCAAAGGCGCGACGAGGACGACCATGACCTCCTCACGTTCGCCGAGGCGGGCGAGCGGCTTCGAATGGAGATCGCTGCCGCGCGGACCCGACTGGCAGAACTGGAGCGGATAGGCTCACCGTCCGGTGTCGATGCGGCCAGGAACCGACTGGCGGCCCTGCTGAGCGCCGCCGACCGCAACTCCGCTCAACCGATCAACGACGCGAACTTCGAGCGCTTCTTTGGCTATCCTGGCAAGGCCCGACGCAATCTGCCCCCGCACGCCTCCGACGAATGAGGCCGACGATCTAACTGAGATGGCAAATCCCGACAAGCTGCGCCGCACCGGCTACGCGCCGGGCAAGGCCGACGTCGGCCGGCTAGGCCTGCACACCCGAAATCGGATCACCGACGCCGCCGCCCGATTGTTCGTCGCGCGCGGCTTCCACGGCACGTCGATCGACAACATTGCGAAAGCGATCGGCGGGTCGAGGGCGACCATCTATCAATACTTCGAGAACAAGGAAGACATCTACCGGGAGTTGGCCGAGCACTGCGTACCGGCGGTGGTCGAGCATGGCCAGCAGCTGGGGCGCCTCGGCCCGGACGCACAGGGCGTGCACAACCTCCATTGCTGGCTCGAGCAATGGGCCGCGATGTACGACGCGTACGCCGTGGTGTTCCTAGAGTTCCCAGGGATCGGTACGGTCGATGTCGCCTACCAAGCGCAAGCCGACCTCGTGACCGATCGCTATTCGTCGACGCTGACGACGCGACTGCGCGAAGCCGGGGTGTGCGGCATCGACCCGACAGATGCGGCGGCGGCGATGCTGCGGATTGCCCACATGGTGAACCTCTTTCGGTATCGCGGCATGTTCAACGTGCCGCCGGATCCTACGCTGACGACTTCCTTGACGGTCGCGCTTCAGCTGCTGCTGTTCCCTGAGACACCGGCCGACTTACTGGCGTCGCTGCCCGGCGCCATGCGAAGCGATGCTGGGGAAGGGTCATGCGCAGGTCCGACGGGGCTTAGCATGCAGTCTGCGCTGCAACCAGTGGAGGACGGCATGCCGCCCTTGACTCCCGCGAAGGAGGACATCCTCGCGGCGAGCGCCACGCTGTTCGGCGCGCACGGCTACTATTCGGTCGGAATGGAGGACATCGCTGCGGCGGCGGGCGTCAGTAGGGCCACGCTGTATCGGCACTTCGGCACAAAGGTCGCGATTCTGACCGAGCTGACGCGGCGAGCCGTTACCGAGGGCACGGCGTTAGCTGCTGACCTCGAGCGCCGAGCTCGTCACGACAACAATTCGAGTCTGCTGCGCACGTGGCTCGCTCGGTACGTCCACTTTCACCAGACGTACGGTGGCGTCGTCCGCACGTGGTACGACGGTGGTTTGAGCAGGCAGCTCGCGATTTACGTGAGCGAGGGCATGCAACCTTTCCGGGTGGCGGCGGCCACCCTGCTGAGTCGTTGGGGGCTTGCGCCCGGCATCGACATCCGTGTTGGAGTGGCCATAGTCTTGGCCGTGCTGGGCAGGCTGTCGGAACTGTCAGCAGTCCGGGGCCAGACAGACGACGACATGGCCGATCTCATGCTCTTGGTTCTTCAGCGCGGCCTGCAGCTTGACTTCAGTAGCGTTAGGTGAGCGAGGGCAACCGTCGAGCGTGGCACGTCGATGGTTAATTGCCGCCGACGTGCAAAGCTCCCGTTTGATGTCGTAATCCATTCGGGTGCAAGGTCGGGGAACGGAATCTCAGTCGCGGCATCATCGCCCCCTCGACAACTATGTGCTGTAGGGCAGCTTGCGACGACGTTGACATTTTCGTCAACGATGGTCGACGATGGTCGGCAGCTGACCCGCAGTGGGGGCGGGTCATTGAGGAGAGACGTGGGCGAGGAAAGCGCTCGAAACGCAGTGGGGGAATTGGCGTTTGCGCCGTGGACGTTGATCACGGCAGGCCGCTTCGAGGAGGGGCTGGCGATTTTCGATGACGCCGGCACTTGGTGGAGCCTGTCGAGCCGCGTGACAAGGTCCATCGCTGACACCAAGCCCGTGTTGAGGTCGGTGTTTGGTGTGATCAAGCCGGTTTTCACCTACGACCGCCCTAACGGGCCCACGCGCGGTGCAGATTGCCAGGCGCAGTGACGGGTCCGGCGACTCCGCCCACATCGTGGCATGCACTTTCCGACTACCGTGCATGCGAAGCCGAATCGGGCGACGAGCAATTGGTGCAGGACGGCGTGGCGGCGTGTCCCGAGCTGGCACTGAGTATCGACGACGACTGAGCGATCACCTCAGGCCACAGGATGAGCGCACAACAGCGTTCGGCCCAGTGGTGGTCTGTTCAGGAGGGCCGATCAGACAAGCGTTTGGCGGTCGCACTGCCGCATCAGCGCCCGCGTTCGTGCTCGACCTTCGTCGGACACATCGAATACCTGGCCCATGAACGTTCGTGCTCCACCTTCGTCGGACACGTCGAATACCTGGCCAATGAACTCGTCAACGCCCGCGGCACGAAGCTCGTCGATCCGCTGCGTAACCACCGCCTCGTCGCCGATGATGGCGGCGTCCTCGGGGCCTGAGTAACCCTCGCGGTCCAGCATGGCCCGGTATGCGGGCAAGGTGCCATAGATTGCGAACACTTCGGCAGCCACCCGACGCGCCGTGGCTGGGTCGTCGGTAACGCACACGGGAAAACCGGCCACCACGCGCACCGCGGTAGCGGAGCGGCCCGCCTCTTCCGCGGCGTTGCGAAGGGTCGGGACGACATGTTCCGCCAGTGTCTTGGGTCCCGTCATCCAGGTCACGGTGCCGCTGGCGCGGCGACCGGCCAGACGCAGCATCTGTGGCCCCATGGCAGCGATGTAGACCGCCGGTGGCGTCGCTCCCGGAACTCTGACGAAGCCACGGGTCGTGACCGTATCGCCGCTGACATCGACCCCCTCGCCTGACAAGAGCGGCAAGAGCCCATCGAGATACTCACGCATCCGCCGGACAGGCTTGTCCCACGGGATACCCCACATGCCCTCGCTCGCAAGCGCATGCGTCACTCCGATTCCCAGTGTGAAGCGCCCGCCTGCAATGAGGTTGAGCGTGAGTGCTCGCTGCGCCATCAACATCGGGTGCTGAGTCTGGATTGGCAGCACGCCAGTGGCGACCTCGATGGTTTCCACTTCACGAAGCGCTGCCGCCAAAACGGTGAGAATATCGGGATCGTATGGTCGCGACAATAGCCAGACCCGCTTGAATCCCTCCTCCCGAAGCGCGCTGAGGTACCCGACGCAAGCGTCGATGGCGGACTCCCCGTCGGGCAATGGAATATCTCCGAACATGCTGGTCTGCACGTTGTTCTCCTACTCGTCATGGCTCTCTGAGATACAGCAGAGCCCCCGGCCGGGCCGACTAAATCTATATATGATTATACATTTTTGCTGCTGTCAAGCCGTACCGCTGGAGAGTCGCGGAAATGGCACACGGACGTCACGCTGATCCGGAATCGACACTCGACACCGACCTCCCCTCCAAACCGCGATTGGTCCAGGGATGCGCCGAGTTTGGGCTCGGGCCGACAGCCGCGACGTTGCGCCACGTCGAGACCGTCACTACTAAGTTGGCGCCGCTTCTTCGCTGAGCGCGGCAAAACCTATCGGTGTGTCAGAAGGCGGCGCGGTGCAGTCCGCCGTCGACGGTGATGTACTGCCCGGTGAGGTATCCGGCCAAATCCGAACACAGGTAACCGATGGTCGAAGCGATCTCGGCCGGGTCGCCCAGCCGGCCAACCGGAATTCCGGCCCGTTCCATCAAGAAGGTGCGGCGCTGTTCATCGGTGTGCAGGCCCTCGTACTTGCGCAGGTACCACTTGGTGGTGTCGGTGCCGATCCAGCCGGGGGCCACCGTGTTGATGGTGATGCCGAATGCCGCGTATTCGTCAGCGACACTTTTGAGCAGCCCGATTGTCGAAGGCCGGGTGGCATTGGCCACCGTGTGCGGCGGGGTGGATTGCGGTTCCTTGGCCGTGACCGACCCGATGTGCACGTACCGGCCCCAGCCGGCGTCTTTCATCGCAGGCAGCAGTGCGCGCAGTAGAAACACCTGGCTGAGGGTGTAGGTGCGGTAGGAGTCGACGTAATCCTCGGCGCGGGTGATCTCTTCGAAGGTTCCGCGGACGTGATGGTCGGCTTGGGTGACCGCGATCAGGGGCGGGCCGAGTTGCTCGGAGATCGCCGCGATCGCCGCGGTGATGCCGGCTTCGGTGCTCATATCTGCGGCGACTCCGATGGCTGAACCGCCGGACTCGGTGATGGCGTTGACCGCCGTGTCGATGGGCGCTTGTGTGCGCGCGACGATGGCGACCTGAGCCCCGTCGGCGGCGAGCAGCTTGGCGACCTCGCGGCCGATGCCTTTGCTTCCGCCCACCACCATCGCGGTCTTGCCGTTGATGCCCAGATCCATGTCAGATCCGTCCGGGACACGGGGCGATGCGGGGACGGATCTGGTCGCTGGCCCGCAGTTCGGGGAGCAGGTCGAATTGGCTCAGTACCTGGCCGGTGAAATCGGCGGGTTGCGCGGCGATCCATGCGACCACTTGGGCAGGTCCCTCGGGGAGCTCGTTGGCCGAATGATCGCCGTCCGGCAGGCTTTTCAAGACGGCAGGTGTCACCGCGCTGACCTCGACCGCGTTGACGGCAACGCCAGCGGCGGCGTATTCCGCGGCCAGCCCGACCGTGAGTCGGTTGAGCGCGGCTTTCGATGTCCCATAGGCGGTGCGGCTCAACTCGAACGACTGCTCAGATGCTCCAAAGGTGCTCGTGGATGTGTCGGCTCCGATCATCGAGGCGAGTTTGGCGGTCGACTCCAAATCGAGGCGGCCGTCGGCTGAGGAGATGTTGATGATGTGTCCGCTACCGCGCTCGACCATGTTGGGTAAGAACGCCCGACTCATGAGCATAGGGCCGCGCACGTTGACCGCCATAACGATGTCCCAGCGCTTAACCGACAGTTCGAGAAACGGTGCGAGGTAGGACATTGCGGCATTGTTGACAACGATGTCGCAGCGGCCGAATCGATGCAGTGTGGCGTCACGCGCTGCGTTGACATCTTCTTCGCGGGAGACGTCACCCTGAATCGTCAACACCTGCCTGCCCAACCCTGCGACGGCGGCGGCGACTTCGTCAATGGTGCCCTCGAAGTTCTTGTTGGGCGCGGCGGTAGTGCTGCGCGCCATCAACGCGACGTCCGCGCCCGCGCGAGCGAGCTCGATGGCGATGGCCTCGCCGATGCCTCTGCTCGCGCCGGTGACGATTGCGACCTTTCCAGATAGATCCACTGTTTCCTCCTGCAATTGGGTTGTTGCGCGGCGGGTTTCAAACGCGCGTGTCCGTGCTCAATGCCCGTAGGGCGAAGTCAGCAATAGCGGCGCGCTCCTGTGGAGAGCACGTCGTGCGTTCCAGAACATGCGACTGCATGATCGACAAGGTCAGAAAGAAGATCGCCCGAGCGTCGGCGGCGCTGTCCGCGCTGCGCAGCGTCCCATCGGTCACCCCCGCCGAGATGGCTGCGGTCAGCGGCGCCAGCATCGCGTGCCCGACGGCGCGATAGGCCGCGGGAAACTGCTCGTTGAGTCGGGCGGCGTGAACGAGTAATGGTCTGCCCAGCTCGGCAACGTCGGGCTCGGCCTGATCGAGAACTCCGTTGATCCAGGCAATGACGCTGTGTCGTGGCGTGCTGGCGGATTCCATTGCTCGGCAAAGGTACTCGGCCAGGTGGGTAAAGAGGTCCTCGAGCATCACCAGGAGGAAGGCCTCCTTGCTCTCGAAATGCCGGTAGAACCACCGGGTGCCGATGCCGGCTTCATCGAGAAGCTCGCGCAAGCTCAGATCAACGGTGCCCTCGCGCCGAATCTGACGTTGGGCGATCTCGAGCAACTGGCCAACCGCAGCGTCTGCGGCGGCATGCCTGTCAGCGAGTCCGCGCGCGACCGCGTCGCGGCGAAGCGGACTCGGTTCTGCCGTCACTGCTGCCACTCCTCCACTATTGACAACGCCGTCGTCGCGTGCGAAAACAGTGTTGTCGCTAATGTAGCGTGTCTTTACTAAGGAGGGAAGTGGATGCCGGCAGGGCCCGATGCCCCCGCGGTTACCAACGCCGCAACCAAAGGTGCTGGAGCAACGCACGTCTTGCACGTGAACCTCAACACCGCCGACCCTCAGGGCGCGCTCGCGTATTACGTTGGCAATTGGGGCTTGCGAGAGCGCATGCACACCCGCGACGACCGGGGTGACTGGTCTTTCGCGGGATACCGCGATCCAGTCGACAGCGAGGCCTGGTTTCTCTACGACGACCGGGGCCCCCGAGTCGCACCTGCGCTCGAACTAGTCACCTGGTACCGGCCGCCTGTGATCGGCCAACCACAGGCCGCAGTCAACCGCGTCGGCGTTGCGGCCATTGGCTTGGGTGTGCCGGCCGGCCGTCACGCAGTGACGCCGGAGGCGGGCGTGATCACTGTGGACGGCACTACCCGTGACCTCGTCTTCGATGCCGACCGGGTAGTCGTGGAACTCGTCGGGCACGATGACGACGTCGTCCGCCTGCGGCACCTCAGAATTGGGTGCTCCGATCTGTCGGAGTCGCTACGGTTTTACACCGCCCTGGGATTCGAACAGGTCGCCGGGCCTGCGCCGACCGTTCTGGCCGTGGGTGGGGACACCGTCACCGGCTCGACGCTCTCACTGGCGCTGCCGAGCCGGTCGGTTCTGGTCGAACTCACCACCTGGGACGAACTCGTGGCAAGCGACCGGTCACCATTACCGTTCTGGCACCGTGGCCCGGTTCGGTTCGCTTTGGCCGTGCCCAGCCTCGATTCCGCCGCTGAAGCTTTGCGCCGCGACGGCATCGACCCCGGTGTCCGGCTGAACTTCCCGCTGCCTGGCACCGCCATCGGAGAGCTGTCGGTTAACTTCCTGCGCGACCCTGACGGCCTGCACGTCGAACTGGTCGATCGGCCGATGAAGACCAAAAATTCGCCGTAGGCGAGCAACTTCAGTGGCCGCACCATCCAATTCTTCTCTACGGAGGGCTACGCACATGGGCGACGATCAGGGAACGTCACTGCATGGACGCACCGCACTGATCACGGGGGGCAGCAGCGGTGTCGGTCGCGGCATCGCGTTGGCGATGGCCGACAAGGGCGCCGCGGTAGCGGTGGCAGGGCGGACGCTGCAGCGATGTGAGCAAGCCGTCGCCGAAATCGAAGGTCGTGGCGCCAAGGGCATCGCGATCCAGTGCGATGTCAACGACGCCGAGGACATCGCACGCACGGTTGATTCCGCCACGACTCGTCTCGGCCGGCTGGACGTGCTCGTGCACTCGGCGCAGAGCTTCAATTATGGCCCGATCCGCAAGTTGGCGCCCGAGGACTTCGAGGAGTCCTGGCGGACCGGACCCATGGCCGCCGTGCACCTCATGAAGGCGGCGTTTCCCGCGTTGCGTGAATCCGCGGGTCTGATCGTCAATGTAGCGTCCGGCGCCGGTATCTCGGCGCCACCTGCGATGGCGGCTTACGCGATGGCCAAGGAGGCGATGCGGGCGCTGACCCGCGTCGCCGCCGTCGAGTGGGGGCGCTACGGGATCCGCGCCCTGGTGCTTTGTCCGTTCACCCAGACCGACGGTCTGAGCACATTCGAAGACGAGATGGGGCTGTCGCGGACCACCGACCTGTTGCCCGATGTGCCGCTGGGGCGCATCGGTGACCCCGAGACCGATGTGGGACGCGTGGTGGCGTTTCTGGCCTCCGATGACGCCAACTACCTGACCGGGTCGACCCTGATGGCCGACGGCGGCTACACCTACCTCCGTTGAGGCGGCTATGAGTGACGACAACGGCAATCCGTTTGCCCTGATAAACCTGATCAACCCGAAACACACCGCTGTGGTGGTTTCGGAAATGCAGCGGGGTGTGGTCGGAGACTTAGCGCCGGCTGTTCTCAGCCCCCTCACCGATGCGGTTACTCAGACCGGCCTGATCGACTCGGTGGCGCAACTTGTCGCCGGCGCGAGGTCCGCGGGCGTGCAGGTCATCCACGCCACTCTGCAGTTCCGGCCACATCGGGCCGGGGTCAAAGTGGTGACGCCGTGGATGGCCGTCGTGATGCGTTCTCCCGATTACCTGCTCGCAGAGTCCAAGCAGGCCGACGTCGTGCCCGAATTGGCGCCACGCGATCCCGACATCGTGGCAAAGCGGTACCACGGCATGTCCGCGTTTGCCGGCACCGATCTCGATATGCTGTTGCGAAGCTTGGATATTCGCACCGTCGTGTTCACCGGGGTATCGCTGAACGAGGCGATCATCGGCGCCGCGATCGAAGCGGTCAACCTGGGCTATCGCATCGTTGTCGTCCGCGACGCGACGCTGGGCGTTCCCGCTTCGTTCGGGGCGGACATGCTGCGGCATGCCTTCGCGATGCTGGGACCGGTGGTGACCGTTGAGGACGCGCTGCGCGCGTGGTCGAACGGGTGAGCGTACAAGGATGGCTGGCTGCGGTGCGGCATAGGCGGTTAGGCCAAGCCCCGACCGGTGATGAGCGACTATGTGAGCCCGTGCAGCGCCCCTTGCGATGGAGTACGGCAGGGCTCTTGCCATCCCGAAGTTTCCCGCTCACGACGTCGCATTCACAATGCGACCGCAGCCCTTGCTGATGAAGTGCGGCCACGTCGCCGTACACACATGGTGAGCTGCCAGAACGTGAACCGCGAACAACTCGAGAAGCAGCTCGGAGCTGACGTCTGCGAGCTTGACGATCCGATCGATGCCCGCGTTGTTGACCACAACATCGAGGCCGCCGAACGCGGCAAACGTGTTCCCCACAAGGGATTTCGCGGCAACCGCGTCGGAGAAGTTGCCGCAGTGTGGTTGTGCGATACCGCCCGCGGCGGCGATCCTCAGACGTCTGAATCGGCGGTGCCTCGTCGATATCGTTGTCAATTTCGGCGGCGCCGCGCTCGGCAAAGGCGATCGCATGGGTCCGGCCTACCGCGGATCGGCGCCGGCTGACGGTGACTCGACCAAGTCGTTGATTCGTCCTCGGCATGGCAAGATAAGCTCTAATCATTAAAACATTCAACTATTAATGGAGGCGTGATGCCCGAAGCGGTGATAGTCGAAGCGGTGCGGTCGCCCGTCGGAAAACGCGGCGGCGGGCTGTCAGGTCTGCATCCGGCGGTGCTGTCCGCCCAGGTGCTGGCCGGGCTCGTCGCGAGTGCCGGTGTCAATCCGGCAGTCGTCGACGATGTGATTTGGGGATGTGTGGGGCAGGTTGGCGAGCAGACGTTCGACATTGCGCGCACCGCCGCACTGACGGCCGGCTGGCCGGAGACCGTGACGGGCGTGACGGTCGATCGGCAGTGCGGCTCCAGCCAACAGGCCGTGCATTTTGCTGCGGCCGGTGTGGTCGCTGGTCAATACGACGTCGTGGTGGCCGGCGGAGTGGAGTCCATGTCGCGAATTCCCATGGGCTCTTCACTTGCCGGGGCCAACCCGTTCCCGGTGCCCTTTTTGAGCCGCTACGACGGCCAAACGCCGAACCAGGGACTGGGGGCTGAAATGATTGCCGAGAAGTGGGAATTGGACCGCACGACCCTCGACGAGTTCTCGCTGGCATCACACGAGAAGGCCGCCGCGGCACAAGATTCCGGCGCATTCGACGACCAGATCGTCCCGATCGTCGATCAAGACGGCAACACGGTGCTCAAAGATGAGGGAATCCGCCGCGGGACCACCATCGAAAAGCTCGCCCAACTCAAGCCGGCCTTCAAGGAAGACGGTGTCATCCACGCCGGCAACTCGTCGCAGATTTCCGATGGGTCGGCGGCGCTGCTATTCATGTCGGCCGAAAGAGCCAGCGAGCTGGGATGCAATCCGATCGCCAAAGTACACACCGCGGTGCTGGCCGGCGCTGACCCAGTGATGATGCTCGCCGCGCCAATTCCCGCAACGCAGAAGGCGCTCAACCGCTCCGGCTTGAAACTCAACGACATCGGCGTGTTCGAGGTGAACGAGGCTTTCGCGCCGGTGCCGCTTGCGTGGCTACGCGATATCGGTGCAGACGAAAAGGCTCTCAATCCCAACGGCGGAGCAATTGCAATCGGTCATCCGCTCGGCGGCTCAGGCGCCCGGATCATGACCACGATGCTATACCACATGCGCGACAAGGGAATTCGGTACGGATTGCAGACGATGTGTGAAGGTGGCGGCCAGGCCAACGCGACCATCTTGGAGCTGTTGTGACCGAGACCGTCATTGAACCCGCGGCACTCGTTGAGCGGCGGGGCAACATCATGACCATCACCATCAACCGTCCGGAGGCGCGCAATGCCGTCAACGGTGCAGTCAGCGTCGCTGTGGGGAATGCGCTCACGTGCGCCCAGGACGATCCGGAGGTGCGGGCAGTGGTTATTACCGGCGCGGGGGACAAGTCCTTCTGCGCCGGAGCAGATTTGAAAGCGATCGCGCTTGGCGAGAACGTCCTGCACCCTGAACACAGCGAATGGAGCTTCGCGGGGTATGCGAACCATTTCATCGACAAGCCGACCATCGCGGCAGTGAACGGCACCGCGCTGGGCGGCGGTACGGAACTCGCGCTGGCGAGTGACCTGGTGGTGGCCTGTAAGAGTGCGACTTTTGGATTGCCGGAGGTCAAGCGCGGCCTGATCGCTGGTGCTGGAGGGTTGTTCCGGATAGTCGAACAGCTGCCGAAAAAGGTTGCGTTGGAACTGCTGTTCACGGGGGAGCCCTTGACCGCCGATGAGGCCAAGCGGTGGGGGTTGGTCAACCAGGTGGTGGCCGACGGCGCCGCCCTTGACGCGGCCATCGCCCTGGCTGAGCGCATCACATCAAATGCGCCACTGTCTGTGCAGGCGAGCAAGAGAGTGGCCTACGGCGCCGATAACGGAGTCGTGGTGACCGAGCAGGTGGGCTGGGACCGGACGGGTCGCGAGTTCGACGGGCTCCTCAAGAGCGAGGATGCTAAGGAGGGACCACGCGCTTTCGCTGAGAAGCGCCAACCGATTTGGAAAGCACGGTAGCCCAATGAGTGCAGACGCATCGGTTCGGTGGCACCACCGAGATCATGAAGGACATCATCGCCGTGACCTGGGCCTGTAGTCGATGACCAGCATCTCATGCGAGCGCGAGGGTGCCGTGCTGCGCATCAGACTAGATCGGCCCGCGAAGCTCAATGCGCTCAACACGCCAATGCTCGAAGAGTTACTGGCTCGCGTGAGTGACGCCTCGTCGGACGAGATCCGTGTTGTGCTGCTGACCGGTGCGGGACGCGCGTTCAGTTCGGGAGGAGACCTCAGCGGCTCCAAAACGAAGGGCACCGTTATTGCTGCCCTCGAGGTCGTAAGGGCCATAACCGATCTGCGAAAGCCCGTGGTGGCTGGGGTCCATGGGCCCGCCGCGGGATTGGGCTCCTCGCTCGCGCTTGCGTGCGATTTGGTCGTCGCAGCGCGATCGGCGTTTTTTCAGTTGGCATTCTCGAAGGTCGGACTCATGCCGGACGGAGGAGCCTCGGCGCTAGTTCCCGCCGCCATCGGACGTGCCCGCGCGGCGCGTATGGCGTTGCTAGCTGAAAAGATCCCGGCTGCAACGGCATTCGAATGGGGAATGATCTCGCATCTTGTCGATGACGCCCACTACCAGGACGAACTCGAAAGCCTGGTCCAGGCCTTGGCGAGTGGACCCACAATGTCCTATGGGTGGATCAAACGCGCACTGGGCGAGGCGACGCTGTCAGCGCTGCCCGCTGTGGGCGGCACCGAGGCGGTGGGCCAGGCGGTGTTGGTGCGTACGGACGACTTTCGGGAAGGCACCAGCGCCTTCGCGGACCGTCGGCCACCGCAGTTTCGCGGCCGCTGAGCAGGGTCTGTACGCCTGCAGCCCCTGGCAGGCGCCAAGGCTGGGCCGACGGGTTCACGCGGCCATGCGGTTCCCCGCGACCCTCCATAAAGAGATATATAATTGTATAATTCTGTAGGATGATGCGGCACAGGTGCCGTCAACGAGGACAGGGGATGAGATGACCAAAGCTGCGTGGGTCGTTGGATAGCGCAGAGCTGCGGACCCGGGTTGGCGTCGCCCATCTCATGGCGACGTATCAGTTTCTGGCCGACTCTGGGAAGATCCGTCAACTGGTCGCGTTGGTTCGCGGAGGATGCAGTGTTCGAGGCCAATAACACGCGCTACGTCGGCGCCGACGGCATCCTCGAACTCTTCGCCTCGACCAAAGACAGCTTCATGGGGGCGGGTTTCCTGCCGGCGCGCCATTACCTGAGTTCGGTCCATGTCGATGCTCGGCCTGATGGCAGCGCGTCGACCTATGGTTGTTTCCAATTCGTCGGCTCCCGCGGGCTGGATCATTGGGGCACCTACCGCGATGAGGTCGTTCCCGTCGGGGATGGTTGGCGGTTCGTTCGCCGACAGGCCATCGTCGAAGGGTCTGTGCCAGAGTCTCCCGTCCGCGCCCTGTTGGGACTCGCATAGTGCCGGCCATCGCGGCCGACTCGAGGGCAGGTAGCGGTCGTCACCGATGCGTGACAAGGCCCACAGGGTGCGGAAGCCAGTAATCGCGGCGGTGCACCGGCCACAGATCGCAGCACCGGCCTCATCGCCTGGTTGGGATATATGTCAGCGCCTGAGCATGCCGACAGTGCGGTCCACAGTGACATGTGCCTGGGTCATTGGAGCCGGTGCCATTCTTCCCAGTACGGGTAGTGCTCGCCGTCGATGGAAATGAACCCTCGCGACTCGATACGATGTTCGCTTGTCCGCGTCGTGTGAAAACTGACCCCGTGTCGACGCCCGAATTTTGACCCCCTTCGTCTGAGTCTCGGCTTACGAGCCGAGAGGAGAAGGGAGTTGCTAGCTGTGGAGGACTGGGCTGAGATCCGCAGGCTTCATCGAGCGGAGGGGTTGCCGATCAAGTTGATCGCCAGGACGTTGAAGATCTCGCGGAACACGGTGCGGGCGGCGTTGGCCTCTGACGGGCCGCCGAAGTATGAACGCAAACCAGCAGGGTCGGCGGTGGACGCGTTCGAGGACGCGATCCGCGCCCAGCTCACCGCGGTACCGACGATGCCGGCCAGCGTGATCGCCGAGCGGGTCGGCTGGACTCGTGGCATGACGGTGTTCAACGAGCGGGTCCGCGAGTTACGCCCGGCGTATCTGCCGCCGGACCCCTCGGGGCGCACCAGCTACGACGCCGGTGATATCGCGCAGTGCGACTTGTGGTTTCCACCCACGACGATCCCGGTGGGTTACGGGCAGAGCCGCACTCCGATGCAGCTGCCGGTGCTGACCATGGCGTGCGGCTATTCGCGGTGGCTCTCCGCGATCCTGCTGCCGTCACGACGGGCTGAGGACCTGTTCGCCGGGTGGTGGCAGCTGATCGCCGCGTTGGGTGCGGTGCCGCGCACGCTGGTCTGGGACGGTGAGGGTGCGGTCGGGCGGTATCGGTCCGGCAAGTCCGAGCTGACCCGCGATTGTCAGGCGTTTCGCGGGGTGCTGGGCACTAAGGTGGTGGTGCTCAAACCGCGCGAACCCGAACATAAGGGCATCATCGAACGAGCCCACGATTACTTCGAACGGTCGTTTCTGCCCGGCCGAACCTTCACCGGCCCAGGCGATTTCAACCACCAACTCGGCAAGTGGCTGGCCATCGTGAACACGCGAAAGCGCCGCGTGTTGGGGTGCGCGCCGACCGATCGGATCGGCGCGGACCGCCAGGCGATGCTGACGCTGCCGCCGGTGGCACCTGCGGTGGGGTGGCGCAATGCCACTCGGTTGGCGCGCGATCACTACATCCGGTTGGACTCCAACGATTACTCGGTGCACCCTGCGGTGATTGGTCGGCGTATCGAAGTGGTTGCGGATCTGGATCGGGTCACGGTGTTCTGTGACGGCAAGACCGTCGCCGATCACGAGCGGGTGTGGGCCTGGCATCAGACCATCACCGACCCCGAGCATCGTGAGGCGGCGAACATGCTGCGCCACAACCGGATCGGTGTGCTGCGGCCAGTGCGTGAACACCCTGACCAGTTGGCCGTTGAGCAGCGCTGCCTGGCCGACTACGACGCCGCGTTGGGCATCGACCTCGGTGAAGGCGGGTTGGTGTCATGACCACCAAAACCACACGACCACCTGCGGCTGCGGCGTCGTCGACCAACCGGGATCTGACCGCCGAGATCACCTTCTTGACCCGCGCGCTGAAGGCCCCCACCATGCGTGAGGCAGTGACCCGACTGGCCGAACGGGCGCGGGCCGAATCGTGGACACACGAAGAGTTCCTGGTGGCCTGCCTGCAACGCGAGGTCTCCGCCCGCGAATCGCACGGCGGCGAGGGCCGGATCCGCGCGGCGCGGTTTCCATCACGAAAGTCGCTGGAGGAGTTCGACTTCGACCATGCCCGCGGTCTCAAACGCGATCTGATCGCCCACCTGGGAACGCTGGATTTCGTGGTCGCCAAAGACAATGTCGTCTTCCTCGGACCGCCGGGAACCGGCAAGACGCACCTGGCCATCGGCATCGCGATCCGGGCATGTCAGGCCGGCCACCGGGTGCTGTTCGCCACCGCCTCGGAATGGGTGGCGCGGCTGGCCGAGGCCCATCACACCGGGCGCCTGCAGCAAGAACTCATCCGGCTGGGCCGCTACCCGCTGCTGGTCGTCGACGAAGTCGGCTACATCCCGTTCGAGCCTGAAGCCGCCAACCTGTTCTTCCAACTCGTCTCCAGTCGCTACGAACGAGCCAGCCTCATCGTGACGTCGAACAAGCCGTTCGGGCGCTGGGGCGAAGTGTTCGGCGACGATGTCGTGGCCGCCGCCATGATCGACCGCCTCGTCCACCACGCCGAAGTCATCGCCCTCAAAGGCGACTCCTACCGCATCAAAGACCGCGACCTCGGCCGCGTCCCGGGATCGACCACCGAAGAATGAACACCAAGGGGGTCAATTTTCAACCGTCGAAAAGGGGTCAATTTTCAACCGTCGTTGACATTCGCTGAGCAGAAAATACTCGGCGCCGACGAAGGGGTTGTCGCCCGCAGACATGAACCCATCTGTGACCGTCAACGGACCTATGAGGCCGAACGAGATCGTGGTCATGAGTTCGTCGTTGTCTGCCCAACGAATCGGATATGGCCGCCCATCTAATGCGCCTTTGTAGATCCACGATCGCGTCGACCCGTCCGAGAAGAGCTGATTGGTGCGGATCGAGAGGTAGTAGAGCCCACGCGCTGTCACGTCCATCGTCTGCTCGTGGATCGCTCACGCGGCATGTGCGGGGCCGGTGTACCTTGCTGTCGCCGCGTTCCACTTCCAATGACCAGTCCAGATGTCGCTTGGTACCGGTTTCATGAATTCCCTTTCACGTTGACTGCCGCGTCGAGAGTTGATAATTCAGCCGCACAACGAGATGACTTCCTCACCGAATCGGCGGACGGTGTCTTCGGATGCGCCGGGGTCGTCGCCGCAGACGAGCACTACCACCCGGTCGACGCCCATCTGATTCAGTTCCGCTACCTCGTCTCGCATCCGGTTGCTGTCCCAGCCGTGCCTGACGTCGAGCAAGGGCCAGTGGCCGCTGACGACGACTTCGACCGTCCGTGCATCCCGTCCATGTGCGACGGTCGATGTGCGTAGCGTGTCAATCCGCCTGGCGAGTTCGCCGAATCCGTTGATAGGAGCGGTGCGCATGGTCCGGGCGAGTTGGTCGGTGGTTATCACGCCGAACCAACCGTCGCCATATCGGGCCGCACGTTCTAGACCCCAGCTGGCATTGCCGTGCACCCACAGTGGCGGCCCTGGTTGCTGCACAGGTAGTCGTTGAGGTGCCACTTTCCGTGCATCGAGCGTGCCGCTGGCGATAGTGATCTCCTCACCAGCCCAGGATCGTCGCAGTATGTCGACGGCCTCATCGAATTGCGAGCGTCTGGAGTCGAAATCGACGCTTAGCGCCTGGAACTCGCCGCGAAGATAGCCGGCGCCGACACCGACGATCAAGCGACCATCGCTTAGTCGATCTAAGCTTGCAGTTTGGTGAGCGGCGAGGAAGGGATTTCGATATGGAAGGACGAGGACAGAAGTGAGAAGTCTGATTGTGGAGGTCACTGCGGCGCAGAAACCAAGCGCAGAGAATGGGTCGGCGCTCCCTTCGCCACCCGCCTGCACCCATCGGGTAGGGGGAGCGGGGTGATCGGTGAAACCCAGCGACGCATACCCCGATTCCTCGACGGCGCGCGCGAACCGAGTAAGAGCGCGCCCCGACAAGATGTCCGGCGTCCAATTCGGATCCGCGGTGGCATGCTGGATGTCAAACTTCATCGCAGTTGTCGCAGCGCTCGGCGGATCCGTGCTGGCTGTGCACACCACCGTTGAGTTGATGCCTCCATGGGCGACGATCCTTCCGAGGCGATGCGCTAGAAGGCTGCCTTCGCCACGCTACAGGCCTTCTAGGAGATTGCGGTGTGTAACTATATAATTAGTTATAGCTTTACGGAAGGCCGTTCACAAAGAAGGCGTTGCAATGCCGATTGCGCTTAT
>Ga0310811_10000978_pt1 | contig 36599 bp, 30 predicted proteins | sample YCmetagenome_FD_207642 | JGI IMG/M metagenome (GOLD analysis project Ga0310811, IMG submission 207642) | Soil microbial communities from experimental microcosm in Duke University, North Carolina, United States - YC | ecosystem: Engineered > Artificial ecosystem > Soil microcosm > Unclassified ... | reverse complement strand
TCAAGGTCTGATTGTAGAACGAAGTGAGGAGGATGTGACATGGAATGGCGGGACTGACATCGGGGTTCGGCTTAACCGACACGGATACGCAAATGAGGTTGGGCTGGCTGTTCACCACACTGCCGACCGCGATATCAAGAGGCTCAGCGGACGGGAGAGTCTCTCGACTGGACTGATCAGTGAATCTAGTCACCCATCTCAACCCTTGGTCGTTGTTCACGTTGCTGGCCACATCAGCTGTTCGAGAGGTGATGTTACCTGATTGGTCAATCATCTGGACGGTCACTCGGAAGTACGAATGTGTCGGAACAACCAACCCGACCACACCCTTGAACTTGGACGCAACCCGGGTGTCGCTGAGCACTCGGTTCAGCTTGGAGTAGTCAAGGAGTAGACGCTGACCGACCTGTGCTATCACTATTGATTGCGGTTGCGGTTGGTATAGGCGTTCAGTGATTGTTTGTATGATGGCCTGGTCACCCTGCACGCTGGTGAATGGTCCAAAGACATACTCACGACCCTCCGTGTGAACATTGATGGCTCGAAGAGTTGGGCTGATCATGTAATGATCGTTCAGTTCAGGTACGCCTTGGTGAGTGAACAGAGTGAACACGTCGCTGTCGAGCGGGTAAGTCGGACTGAGTCGTGCTTGGATGTAGGTCAATCCATCCCGAGCGATCTTGAGTAGTTGTCCACTCTTTCTCTCCAGTTCATTCAGAAATCGCTGTGCGGATTCTGGTGATGCGTACTTGACTTCCTTGAACTGTTCAATGGCCTCCTCCAATGTAATAACTCCGTTCCCTACATTGGTCATCTCTGGCCAGACAGTGGTGATACTGAGGAGCTCTTCGGACAACAACTCCGTAAGCACCCTCTGGAACCCGGCGTTCGGGTACAATGAACGTATAGACGGGTGCCAAGCGTACGACAGGAATCTCAACACATCCGGGGCTCTGCGCGCCAATCTCCAGTACGTCAAAACGCCACGAACGAACGTGTCTCTATCCTCCTTCCCAGCTGAAGATGACTCGGTCATGTGACTGTTGTTGATCAAGCTCTGTAAACTATTCACGTTCACGTTTAGCAGGTCAGCTTCCGGTGGAAGTTCTGTCTCGGAGAGGTAGTCATTGACACGGCTCTTGTAATCATCATCGGTGAACGTGTGAGGTTGCTTCTCCTCTTGAACCACATCCTCCTCCATGTCTTCGGAGATAGGGATGGAGGATGGTCTTACCGCTATCGGCTGGATGGGTCGACGTTGAACGAGTGGTGGCGGTGTGATCACCGGTCTCTTACCCCCACGTAGGGGGATTCCACTAGCACCAGTTGTGGTTCTATTTCTGTTGATCTGTGAACTCGAACGCCCAGACTGGATAGGTCGACTGGATAGTTTAGTGTCGTTGCGTTTCCGTCTCGTACCTACCAATGGCAATTCGAACACCGCGTTCTGTGGTGTGAACTGAGGCCTCTCTTGATGTTCCGCATTCATCATGTGGATCTGGTTGCGTAGCTGACCTACTTGCACTGACCCACGTTCGAGTTGCGATACCAAGTCGTTCGTGGTGTTCTGGAGCTGAGTCACTTGTTGCTTCCGGTTCTCCTCGACTTGAACCAGAGTCGTTCGAAGGGTGTCCAACTCGGCCTGGACTTGTGCACCCTTCTCTCCTTGTGATTCCAGTTGCCGTATGCCAGCTTGGAGTTGAGCGATCTGTGTGTCGCGTGCTCGTATCTCGTTCTCTCCCAACGTTCTCAGTGCTTGCAGTTCGCTCGTCAACTTCTGAATCGTCTCCTGTACCTGGGTCAGTTCTTGTTCCTTCTGGTTGTACTGGTCTCGAAGTTTCTGTTGAGCGTCAGCAGACACTGTTCGGTCGGTCTGCAGGTTGTTGTTCTCTTGTTGCAGTCGTTGAGCCTCGGCTTGGACACTGGCACGAGCTACGCGTTCCTGTTCGAGGTCTTGGTTGAGCTTGGTGATTTGAGCGTTCAGAGCATCGGTATCCACATTTGCAATCACGTCAGTCGTGCTGGTCGTGGTGGGAGTATTCGGTGTGGTTACGGTAGGTATCACAGGTGGATTACCGTTCACGAACGTGTACCCATTGGCTCTCAGTCGCGCCTCCATGTCTTGGAGTGCCTTGATGACACTATTGTACAGTGCTTGATCATTGGTGTTCATCTGCTTAGTCAATGTCTGTACCCAATCGGGCTGGACAGCTTTCAGCTTGTCAGGCAGACTCGCGATGTCGGCACGTATCTGTTGGTTCTCTCTGACCTGCTGATCCCACGCTCGCGCTTCTCGTGCAAGCAGGTCTTGGATGCGTGCCGTCAGCACCTGAGTTTGACCATGGAAACTGGCGGTCAAGGCTTCGATGTTATTGGATTGGGATTCCACGGCTTGGGTAAGGATCTGGTAGGATTGGGTGATCTCTGCCCATCTCTGTTCCTGCTGTTCTCTCCACTTTCGACTTGTCAGGCGTGCCAATTCCAGAACCTGAGCTGGTGGCGTCGCATCTGTCAACCCGTCAATGTCGCCCAGGATGGACACCACCAGGTCTCGTGGTAACTGGTTGATCTGAGACACCGCGTTCTGAATCAGGGTCATTTGTTCAGGAAGTCCACCTCCACTGTTGTTCTGTACGCCATCTGACAAGTTCTCCAGCTGAATAGACAGCTGGGCAAGCGAGTGTTCAACTTCACTGGCACGGACAAGTTGAGACTCGAACCTCTGGTTCTGTGTACGAATAAACGATTGCAGTGCTTCATTGATGGCGGTCTTGACTTGGTCGGATGTGAATGACGGATTGGAGGTGGTAGAGGGTTGTGGTGGTGATGGGGGAGTGGATGAGCCGTTACCAGACTGTTGCTTGTAATCGTTCAGCAACCGCTGTAAACGTTCGACCGTCACGGGAGTTTTGTCTGGATCAGCCTGTAATTGTGTCAGCACATATTGCAAAGCGGGCGACTGCTCCACGTCTTGAACACCAGGCCGGTTAGGAAGTACAGAACGTGTGGACTGGAACTGATCACGAACCTGAGTGACAATGGAAGGCAGGATCTGGTTCAAGTTGTCACTGACAATCTTGGAGAACTGAGTGCTGTCCACTTGTACGGGTACGGTCTTGAGCAAGTCGGTCAGTCGTTGCTCAATTTCCTTGTTCATCTGCTGTTCACGAGAGACGATGAGGGTGTTCAGCTGATCGCTAATGTGCTTGGCCAACTCGGGTGATTCGACCAACGTTCGAATGCTGGTCAGTTGTTCACGGAATTGATCGGCTAGTTGGGTGGGGTTGGGAGAGATCGGCACGGAAGTACCTGCACTCGGAGATGCTGAAGGCTCGGCCTGACCAGTCGGAGAAGTGGTGGCTCGTCGTACGGTGTCGCGGAGCTCTGTAGCACTCACGTCAGGTTTCAGCTCGTTCAGAATCTGGAGCATCTGATTGACGGCATAATCCGTTTGGTTCTGAGAGAGCACGAGCGCAGACAGCTCTTCACGGATGGTCGCTTCGAACTCGGATTCTCGTGTCAAGAGGCTGTTGCTAGCATCCTCTACTCGTTTGGCAATGGCATTGAGTTCCGTTTGAGACAAGTGAGCAGATCCAGTCTGTGGGTTCTGAGCTAACCCGTTCTTCACGATCTCCTGCACTTGTTGGGGTGTGATGAGAGCGTGGGAGGTACGCAATTGATTCACCACTTGCTGAACGAGAGAGGTTCGACTCTGATCGCTCAATGGCACACCACTCTCCTGGATAGCCTGTACAATGTCATCAATGGAGGGTGCCGAAGAAGGGTGAGTTTGGATGTTCTCAATCGATTGTTTGACCTCGTCTCGGAGTTCTCGAATGATCTTGTTCGTAGATACACTCTGTTTGGCCAGCTCACTACGCCAGAACGCGTTCAACATGTCAATAGTACGGTCACTCAGGTTCAAGGCCTGCTGTTCCACCGGCGGGACAGGTTGTGCACGAGCGGATTGGGACAACCGGTTGTATGTCTGACCCACAATGTCCGCTATCTGTTGGGTGGTCAGGGAAGGAGCAGGTGGTGGAACTGCACCCTGAGCGTTGCCCAATATGTTGTCCAGAACTGAACGGTCTTGAACACCGAGTTGAGAACGCAGAAGCTGTTCAGATGGCTCATCCAGTGGTCGACCAAGCAATAATCTGAGGATCGCCACCTGTAAGTTCAGAACGTCCTGGATTGGCTGTAACCGTTGTCTGCTGTCGTCAGGCAAGTGGTTGAACACATCGTTGACATGGTTCTGTACTCGTCCACTCACATGCTGAGGTGGTTGCTGGTGAGGGCGGATTCTGGAAGGAATGCGTGGATACAATAAGGGGTTGTTGGAACGACTACTCAGTTCATCCTCATCTTGATCTTGATCTTGTTCCTCCCTGTCCCATCCTTGATCTCGTCCAGGGTTCACGTCTTCCACACGCACCTCCGTTCGTCCAGGTCTTCTCCTGGGTCGCGGTTCGAATCGAACGTGTCGTTGGTTGTTGTTCCTCTGTCCAGGTCGAGAACCTGTGTTGCATTGGCACTCGTCGCACATCTTGACATGTCGAATGCGTCCGTCCGCCTTCACTGTGGACACATAGTCAAACTTGCTACACTGGTGACATGTGTCCTTGTTCCCGTACCGAGCACAGAACGTCGCCACCCAGTCTCGTGGGAACGGCCAATCCTCAACTTGTTCATCAGCAATGATGGCGCGGATGTTGTGAACGGTATCGGTGTCAAACTCTTGTCGTCCATAATTGTGGTGCTTCCTGGGATACGCTAGGATCAAGTCTTCAATGCGTCGTGGTGCATTATCCTCCAGCTGTTCGGCCACCTGACGTGGGATATACCCATTGATACTCATGAAGTGCAACAGAACAGGTTCTTGAGGGAATTGCTGAGTACGAGTGAATTGTGTCCAGAGCTGATCCTTGATCTGATCCAGTAGCGCTCGTATAGGACGCGCATTCTCTGTACCCACCAACCATGCCCAATCGAACGCAAAGATGAACGCTCGAGAACAGATGGGGTTATTGGTGTCGATCAGTCGTTTCCATCCCGTGAAGATTGGCCAGAGAGAGGCTGGGTTGCGCACATGCACGATCGCGTTGAACATGTCGATGTTCACGAGGTTGTCAAACACGTTCTTCGCGTTCAGGTAGTCTGCATTGGGAGTGGTAGGTGGAACGAACTGCTCTCTGAATGACATCCAGAGTCGTTCATCCTCCTTCTTCACATCCGAATGGTCATCGTCTTTGGAAAAGACTCGGTTCAGGAACTGGTTGACATACCCTCTGTTTTGAGCCCGGATAAGTGGTGGGGCACATACATGGTCAATCCTCCACCGTGCGTTCTGCCACAGGTGGAACACTCGTTCGGGGGTTAGCTTGGATGGCGCAGGTGATGGATTGGATGGATTATACTGAGCAGGTGATGGATTGGATGCATTATACTGAGCAGGTGATGGATTAGATGCATTATACTGAGCAGATGATGGATTAGATGTATTATACTGAGCAGGTGATGGATTCTGACCCGGAACGACAAATGGAAGGATGGGTTGACCTACGGGCACGGACAGGTGAATGGGAGCCGTCTGATACAGCTGATTCAGATTCAATTTACCACTCAGCACACTGTCCACGGGCACCCATCGAAACGCCTGAGGAGGAACAGGTGATCCAGGGAGCAACAGCGCAAACTGTCCCCATGGAATGGTATTGTTTGGTACGCTCAACTCACCCAACAATCGAGCCAGTGTCCACACGCGATCCAGTGGTCGCCAGCTACTCCCTGTCGTGCCATAAGGAACGACATAGATCATGGAGTCAGTACTGTTCCGATCAAAGGGTAAGGTGCTTGCATACTGCTGGAAGTAATTGAGTGCTACACCGACGTTCAGCAATGCAGGTCGTGGTCGTGGATCGGGTGGCACTTGAACTACAGGTGCATTGTTCCGTTGTCCACCCAGAAATGACGGCACATATTGCATCATGATGGAAGCTTTCCCTTTATTGATTCGACAGGTGACAGGATGACTGTAGATCGCACAGGTCAAATTGAAACTGCTTCTAGTATGGTAAACCCTATCACCACATTTTTCAATTTCACTGTCTCTCCTCCCACCTCATTCGATCATGTCCACTGGTATGAGCCCGCCGTTTGATTATCCACCTCAGTATGCCGAGATCCAAGAGCCCAAGAACGTCTTTGAAGGTGCTCAGGGCTTGTACATGTTCACCTCTCCGTGCTATGGTAGCCATGTGATCGTCACAGGACGTCCACTGGAGAACCCCAAGGTACAGACGTACATTCTCCAGCAACTGAGTGAGCAATTGCGGGTCATCTATACCGGACACAAACCACCCAGTGTGAAGCTGATTGACCAGAACTTCCTGAAGAAACAGAAGGAGAAGCGTGGATCCATGAAGAACAAGAGCGAACCGGTGCCAGACATGATGCCTGCCATCCGTATCATCAAGGAGAACACAACCGTTCAGGACAATGTGAAGAAGATCATCGAGCGCGGATTCAACCTCAGTGCATTCGGCATTGAAGGTGGCGAATCAACCCAATCTGGATCACAAACGGAAGTCGGGTCTGAGTCACCGATTCCCTCCTCTGCTGATTCCATTCAGGAATCCAAGCAACTTGTCCTCACTGAACCCGAGGTAGATGTTACACCTATCCCAGTATCTGTTCCAGTATCCGTTCCTCTTCCAGTGGTGGAACCGGAAGTCGTTCCTGTGTTTCCCGAGCCTAAGGCCGTGTCTATTCCATCTTCCACCACTCCTTCCACCACACTCAATAGCGTGTTGAGCAATCCCGGATCGACCATTGGTGCGTGGGCGTCATTATCCGAGTCGTCCAAGGACAGAAAAGCATCCAGTCTATCGGAACGAATGTCTGAACGAACGTCACCACCTGGAATGGACAGCAAATTACCGTCTTCTCAACGAGCTCGTGCTCTGTCCACTCCTAAACCCATCAAGAAGCGTTCCAAGAAATCGAAAGAGCCTGAACCAGAGGAGGAGGAGCTGGATGAGTCCTCCCATTCTGAACCGGAGACAGAGGATGAACCATCTCACTCGGAATCAGAGACTAATCATTCGGGTTCAGAGTATGACTCGGACTCCGAAGAACAGTCCGATAGTGCAACGGACGAATCTGAAGAGGAACACATTCGTGAGGAGAGCAAGCGTCGTCGACAAGAACGAAGGAAGCGTGGTCCTCCCATCGAGATTGACGGGGAGATTGACTCTTCGGTTGAGGACATCACCACCCTGTCTCGAAGGATGCGTTACCAAAGAGGTGTGGCGAAGGAGACAGTGGAGGAGGTGTGGTTGTTGAAACGAGACATGAAGGACATGATCTCGAGCGTGGACGACATTCACAAGGAGGTGTACGATTTGCTTGGTCGTGTCAATCAGCTTGCCGAGTACGTGCAGGACTTGACCAGCTTGCTGTACGAAGCAGGAGTACTGAGTCATCCTGACACCAAACAGAAGGAGAAGGAGGAGACGCAGAAGAAGAGCGCACACAAAACCTCATCTTCAGGTTCCAAGTCGTCCTCGTCTTCTCGATCGACTCGTTCCCAGAGACAACCCGAGGGTCGATCGGGTAAACACAGAAGATAAGGATGGATAGGATGGATAGAGGAGATGGGGTAGTTCTTACCACTTACAAGATGTGGAAGCATACCCAATCATCCTTCCACATTGAATGGTGTCGTGAATGGTGTCATAGATATAAGCTGATCATATCCACTCCACTTCTGAAAATGAGTTCCGCCACTCTCTTTATCCCGTTCGAGCAGGTCAAGCCAGCGACCCAGACCGTGATCATTCATATCAATGCTCACTTTAACCTCGACAAGTTGTTCCAGGAGCTGAATGTCCAGACAACGGAGCTGGATCCAGCGGTGGTGGTGCCTGGCACACTGATTGGGCTGAGCTACAATGGTCAGACACGTGGCATTAGCACTCCACTGGTGTTCAAGAACTCGCTCGTCGTTCGCATGTTCATGGCTCCAGACGAGGTGGCCAATTTCAAGCTGTCCCGTCTAGGCAAGCTACAGATGACAGGAGTCAAGACTCAGGAAGCGTACGTTCTGCCCACACTGTACTTGCTGAGACATATCCAGACTCATCCTGTCCTTGGTATAGTGTCAGCCACCAACTCGAGTCCAGTTGTTCAGGAGGTTCAGCCCATCCTCCCAGCCGTTCAGCGTATTCCTTGCCTGCCTCAGAAACTGGATTACCGTGGTTATCAATGCTGGGCGGTGATTGTCATGTTCAACACGTACATTACACTACCTCACCATCAGAATCTCAAACGGCTCAAGGAGTACATCTTGAAACACCCCGAGTACGGGTTCGTGCCTACATATGAGGCTGGTGTGACACAAGCACTAGGTATCAAGTCCAACAGCCGGTTCACCAATGATGAATTGAACGAGGTGGAGCACCCCTATTTCTGCATCTCTGATCACGATCTCGTTCAGAAGACTGGCGTTCCACAGTACCAGATCGTCATGGACAGTGCCACTCACTTGAATGCCATAGAGTCATTGGGTAAAGCATCCAAGACAAGAGGAGCTGTACACACACGTAACATCAAGTCTCAATCCTTGCCCTCTAAAGAACCCAAAGCTCACAAATCGTCCAAACCTAGATCCAAGTGCATGACCAGCCCTGAATCCTCCACCCCTCCCCCTCCACCCTTATCAACTAGTGTCAGGACAGATGTGGGCACATTGCTGACGTACGAGACGAACCGAACGTTCATGTCTGCACCCGGCTTGGAAGCCGAGCGCTTGTACAGAGATTTCTGTTCCATGATGGTAGGATACTACAGCACATCACCCGAGAACGAGAAGAACGGATCGGATCGAGTGCATGTTAGCAAGCGGAAACCCAAGGTGGTTTCCGTTTCCACAACACCCAGTTCATCGTCCACCAGTCACCAGACTATTCCAATTCCACCCTCATCATCTGTACCCCCATCTCCTTCCGTTCTCGACAAGATGCAAGCCATGCGTGCCAAGCATCAACACAGTGGTACACCACATCAGTCGACTCAATCCGCTAAATCCAGTGCGGACGAGGACAGGGGACGCTGAGCCACGCTCTTGATGCAAAAGATCCATTGCTTCTCATCCTCTGTAGCCGATTGATAGATGGTGTCCCAATGTCGATGTGTCATGTTCAACACCTGCTGAATCATGTCTTGTTGATTCCACCACAGATTCCAGCTGATCCATTTGGACTGACACCACGACATGAACCCACCTGTATGGAACGCCTCTGCCGGGTTGTCATGCTTGGCCATCTCACGGAACAGGGGTGAGAATTGCGCGAGTGTCTGAACGAGAGCAGGTGGGAACTGGGCTTGAATGAACGGATCCCGTTCGATCGCTCGGAGCATCACTGCGAACGTCATCATCAGTCCACGAGGCACAGTGATCAGGTTGCAATCGGGCGTGGTGCTGTAATTGGACTGCGGTTCAGGTAGACACGGTGAGGGTGGAGTAGGTGTGAGGATGTACTTCAGATGAGGGAACGTACGTTGTGATGGTTCATTGGTATCCATGGCGTTTTGAGTGAAAATCCAAACGTATTTTCACTTTCTATCTGGTATCTCTGTACCACATGAATCTTATCCTGTTCTTAGGCCTCTGCAATCGCAGTTGCTGGTGTAACCAACCTCTGAATCACCGGTTGGTATGACTGAGCTAGATTGGACACGGCCTGGATGTTCTCAGGTGTTACGGACTGAGCCACTGTCCGTACACCGTTCGCCACGCTCTGTAGAACGGAAGGCTGTGCATAGTAATACTGAGGAGCATATGAAGTAGGGGGTGGTTGCTGATACACAGGTTGAGGTTGGTATGACACAGGTTGAGGAGAAGGCGGGAACGGGGATGCTGATGGAGATGGAGATGGTGACTGTGGTTGTTGGGGTGGTTGCGCATACACTATGGAGGGGGCAGTGGTACCAGATGAACCACCTCCACCAAACAATTTGTAGAACAAGACCACCACACCAATCAGGATAAACACGATGACCAGAGCCAATATGGCAGGACTGCTCAGTAACGACCCCACTGAACCGATGATGCTACTGATTGCATTGCCAACTGCCGTGATGAAACTGGATGCACCGGAGGCCGATCCTGAGCTGGAGGCCGACCCTGTCTGACTGCTTGACTGGTATGTCTGAGCACTGTTGATGATGTTCTGCAATTGCGTGGTCATGCAGTTGGCCACCACTTGTAATTGTGCGTTCTGAGACAAGTTCAACCCGGCATTCGGATTGGAGGTGCAGTCAATCGTGCCTACATTCAAGGTCAGGTTCTCATTCACTGTCCCCTGAGCTTGGCAGTACGACTCGGTGTCGCTGGTAATGTTGGTCTGGATCAGGTTGGACAGGTACGTCGACATGTTCTCATTCGTGTTACTGTTGACGTTCGACGTGGAGAGGACATCTGCGACAGCCGTGGCTTGAGCGACGGCCGATTGCTGTGCCGCCTGTTGCATTAGGGTAGACAAGCTGGTCGAGCTGTTATTGGAGAAGGTCGACGCCAAATTACAGTTGAGAGATGTGGTCTGAGCGATGTTCACGCCACACCCAATGATAGAACCGAACGTCAGAGACACGTTCGCATTCGAGGAGCAGGTGGTGCTGTTAGCTGACACCTGTTTCTGCATGATGCTGGTCATGTTCGAGTTGACATCATTCAGCACCTGTGTCAGGGTGGTTGTGGAGCTGACCGTGTTTCCCATGTTGCAATCAGTCTCTAAAGGAAGGACGAGGTGAACGAGTGGTCGATCACCGACTCTGTTTTTAAAATGGGCAAACATCTGTTGTGAACGTCAACCCACACAGCATCCTGATCGAGGAGCTGTATTCGGAACGAAGAAGCAAAGATACAATCCCTTCTATCTAACATCTAACCGCACACATGTCTACCAACAGACCCTTGGATGTCCCTCCTCAGGAGTGCACCGACTCCACACCCAAGACGAATTACGAGACTCTCGTTCTGGAGGATGAAGAGATCGTTCCAGAGTCAACTTCATCCACCCCTGTCGCACCTGTGCAAGAGTTGCTCGTGTCCATCAACGCCGTGTGCATGAATGAACTGAAGCAGTCCGAGACGTTAGCAGACAACGGAGACATGTTCATCCCTCCTGCATCTGAACTTGGTGTGTGCTTGGCCAAGGCCGTACGTATCATCCTGTCTCAGTACGAAGGACGCCGAGCCGACACGATGTACACAGGTACTGAATACGAACAGGGTGAGCTGTCGTTTCGAGTGACCACGAAAACGGGGTTACTCAACCTTCAGAGCAAGGAGAGATTGTACTTCTCTGCGAATGGGCAACCGGACACTCCACCGGTCAGTCAACAGACCACGGAAATGGTGTTGAACAAGGACGATCAGGTCAACCTCCTCGATCCGCAAGTTTGGGAGGCACATGTTACACACGTTAAGGAACGCCAGTTTCGTCAGTCTCCGTATAAGATGTACACAGTCGTGCACTGGGATTGTGTTCTGAAACGTGGACAAGTCGATACCATTGTGCATCTAGTTGGGGTACGCGACTACGGCCGGCGATCTGGTACTACATCCACAGATAACTATGAACATCAGTATTACCCGTGTAGTTCAGGGTTCAGTGAACGTGAGATTGACATGCAAATGTCACATGACACGCGTTACAAACAGCTCGATTCGGCCACTCAGACACGGATCGCCGAGACACGAACGTTGATCATGAACGCCATGAGTGAACAGTTCAGGGTGTATGAGGACGAAGAAGAACGCGTACAGAGACAGGAACAGATATCCTCTTCTAGCGAAGAAGGGTATGCACCTGCTCTCCAACGTCTGGTATCTGACTTCTCACTCTCCAGTTGGATGCAGACCATGTACTCGTCGTTCGAACAGTTACTGTGCTATCATCCATCTCGCGTGGTGATGCAGTACGAGTAGAGCAGTATACATCTATTTCACCTGGACACCACGTACTCGTTGAATCTTGTCCTTCCTAGCTTGCCACAAGATCTTCTCCTTCTCTTCAAGTGTCAGTTCCACTCGATCTGCCACACAGTCATACACCATCCAATACGCAATGTGAACCATCTTGAGGTACACACTGACACTGATATCGGGTTGATTTGTCTTGCGTCTCCATTGATCCCACAACTGGTGAGCATTACCTGCTGATACGGAAGACTTACCCAAGCATCCCAATGTCTTGCCCATGACTTCATATGGTCGGTAACCAAGGTTGGTCAACACGTCATAGGTGTCGTACTGGTGCTCATCGAGAAACATCTTGAACGCGCCAATTTGCATCTCGAGGGCAGTCTCGTTATCCAGATCAAATTGTTCGGGTGGAACAGTAACGCCATCAGGCACTCCGTTCTTAAGGTAAGGACTAATATCAGACAGGTGATTACGAGCAAGGTAAATGGTGGCTCGTCCATACCTCTGTACCCTGTGAGAGTCATTCATGATAGCATTCATGAAGTCCTCAGCGTTCCTGTCGAATGAGGTGCTCACACCTTGGGTTAGGCGGTCAACGTGGAACCTGGCCATCTCACAAACGAACTGGTGGAGTCGTTCATCTGTAGTGGTGGGTTTGGATGTGATCGACTCCACCAGTGTAGACACCACTGCGATCAGAGACTGGCCACTCATGATTTTGGAATGTGAAGTGAATTGGGAATGGCATACATCATCTATTCCCAATTTGTGTGTGAGAAAACAGCAAACTGAGCACTCACATATAGGGGTACTGTGCAGATAGCTGGTTGGCCTGGGCTTTGAGAATCTCGAGTTCATTGTATACTTCAACGAGTTGTCGAACCTCGTTCTCAGTGAGTCGCATGCAAAAGAAGTGCTTCCAATCTTTCCGACGGAGTAGTTGTTTGGCGCGATCGTTCACAGCACGCATCCTTCTGTTCAGAGCGGCAATCACTGAATAAGGAGGGTAAGGACAGACATTCCAGTGTGGATTGAAGGGTGGAGGAGGAGTGTGGTGGTGATACATCATAGACATACTTGTGTTTGTATTTTTACAGGATGGAAGTTGGGTTCGAACAGTGCATGACCATCCATATACACCCATGTCTCTGTGTGTAATCTCACACATCATGTCTACCAACTGGCAACCTACTCTTCAGCAGTTACACACGATATGGAAACTCTGTCAAGCTGTATCACCCAAGCGCAAGAAGAAACACGTCTCGTTCGACTCTACCATCATAGTTCGGAACCAACCGTCTCCCGTTCCAACTTGCGTACCAATGGAGCTCGACATCATCCAACCAGTGGTGAGATATCCTCCCAATCATCCGTTCTTACTGTCGTCTCAATCCAAGCCGTCTTGAACACTGAAGACGTGGTTGGAATCCAGTGAAGTGCATGGAGTATGCGAGGATGGTTTGTCCAGACCAAGGGTTAGATGCACTCATTATCCGAATAGACTTCCCGTCAGCGTTTGTCAGCGTTTGTCAGCGTTTGTCAGCGTTTGTCAGCGTTTGTCAGCGTTTGTCAGCGTTTGTCAGCGTTTGTCAGCGTTTGTCAGCGTTTGTCAGCGTTTGTCAGCGTTTGTCAGCGTTTGCATGTCAGACACGACCCATCACAGACCAGGTGTAAAATCGAGAACGCTCGAAGAACAGACCGAGCGCAGACGTCTCTCCAACCTGAATGCAAAGCGCAGACAGCGTGAACGCGAACTACACGAGATGCGAGATCAACGCCGATACGAACGAGATTTGGTGTTTGGATTACCCCTCGACACGATTCGAGAAGCGTATCACGTGCCACTGACGCCAGAGAAGCAACTTCATCAAGAGAGTCAAGAGCTAGTTAAGGACATCATTGGTATGCGCAGAGCACGGGCAACGTACGTGTTAGCGCGTGTGGGAGACGAGCGAGATAAGGTTCAATCTCGACAGGTGGATTACGAGGAACAGCTTCGAGTGTTGAACCCGAACGGCACACAGCCAGCATCCAGTTCAGAGCTTAGAGCGTTGAACCAGAACCACACCCATTCTGTACCCAGTTCAGATGAACTCGACACCGTAGTGACAGAGATGTCACGTGTCAGTGTGCAAACACCTGTGAGATGGAAGCGAGTGACGATAGAAGGTGTATCTCTGCTGACAGATGGACGGAAGAAATACTGGGATCTTAAGCATGACGTTGAAGTGGTAGAGAGGGATGGAATCTGGCAAGTAGGTTCTGATGTGCAGGGATGGGTGACAGTACCGGACAAGACGAACGCTCATTATTGGGATCAGTACCTGATCACAGGTGTGGACAACGAGGAAGATGAGTGAGTCAACTAAGGTGTGTTAAAATGTCAAATACAACGTGGAATGGATAGCCAACGATACGCATAACACAGTACTCAATCTACACGACTACCTGCTCTCTATAGATGACGTTTCTCCGTGTGATCTGTTATTTGTTCTGGACTCACGAGTGAGAGCATCACATCCATTCACATCACCATTTATCCGTTTAACAGGACGGTAATCGTCTTCTCACTGTTTGAAGCATCAGGAATGCGAACTGATTATCCGAATGAGATAGAGTCACCGTCAACTCTCTTCTCACTGTCCATTCTTCAACCACCTACAATTGCCAGCCATTCGCAATGCTCAGTGCACGTAAGCGCGCATCTCGTAAGTACGACTTGATCAAGGACTGTGGTTTGACTCCAGAAGAGGCTGATCTCTTCCTCATTGAGAATCCTAAACCATTCACAACTTGCACTCGCGCACCCGCCATCTCTGCCTTCCGTGAACGACGTCGCTTGGAAGCTGAACGTCAACTACATGCCCGTACTGCTCGTCGTTCTCTGGTAAATGAGCTTCGAGTGAACCACAACAGACCGGTGGTGCCTCCTGACACACCCATAGTTGTGCTACACGAGGACGAGTGTGAGGAACAACATGTCGTTATTACGGAGAACCTGGGTGAGAGCGAGGCTGAATTACAGTCTCCAACGTTCCAAGTTACGTTTGAGCATGGAACGATACACGTCAGCGCATCGGCCACACCTGACCACCCTTTGTCATCTCCAGCATGGATAGAAGTCACGGATTCCTCTCTAGGTCGATACATTCAATCACGTGATACAGGTGAACGGTGGCGGTTGGACAAGCAAGAACGACTAGAGATGATGGCTCCTAACGTATTTCTGGTTCGAACAAATGCCGTTTTCTTCACCGTACTCCCAGATGCAAATGAAGACGCAAAGAAGTTATGGCAAGATCGTGTGATATCTTCTCACTCCATCGTGAATAGCGTACCTTTGACTCCGGGTGGAACAGGTGTGATTAGCACACCCCTATCTCATAAACAGCTCAGGCAATTTCATCGTCAAACACGAATAAATCTGACTCTAGTGAAGAAACACCGGGAGAAGCTGGATGCTGAAGCCTTGGAAATGGAGGCAGAGATCTTTCTTGCTGAACGCGAGTTGGCTAAGAATCTTAGCCAACCACATGGTGGTGTGCAGAATGATTGAGATACGTCATAACTACCAAGTTGCACATTTCAAAGCACAAGATAGAATGACCACCAACCCAATTACAGTCGTTGACCTACACGGCAAGGTGCTCACTATAGATGACGTTCACCCATCTGACCTGTTGTTTGTTCTGGACTCGCGAGTGCGAGAGTTGATTGACTCGGAATTGCGCAACCTCGAGCTCTTCTACTGTCCACCAGGGAGAACACCGCATCTAGCAAACATGCTGGATGCGGACAAGCAGGTGTCTGTGACGATACAGGAATTGATGAACGAGTACGATAGCGGTGTGGTCAATTCACATCCATTCCAATTCATGACTGCACTACGGTTTGAGGTCTCTTTACCTGGATTAGACTCGTTCAAGCGTGTAGTCGTCACATCAACGACGACATTCGACGACCTGTACAAGGAATTGCTCCAAAAATGGTGGCTCCCGTACCAGGGGATGGACATTACACATTACATGTCCAGGTACAGAATGACTCTGTACCGTAACGAACGTGATCGTGGATTGAAGCAGAACGAAATCAGCACCTATTTATCCGAATTGGTGCTGGAATGGTATGCAGACGACGCGATGAACTCTTCTGAGCTGTATGCATCTATCATGTACAAACCACCGTTGCCACTACTCACCTTCTCACCACACTCGTTCAAGGTCACGATCGACTCCATTCAGGGTGAACAAAAGATCATCCAGGTCTGTCCGAACGACACGATCCGACACATGAAGCACCTGATCTGGGCATCGACTGGTACACAGCCTCACCAACAACGTCTATTGTTCAGTGGGAAGTTGCTAGACGAGTCGAAGACGGTGAAACATTATGAGATACAGCCGTTACAGACGGTGTTTGTGATTCCACGAAGGACTGATTCTGCACATTGAACTCATGGACGATGTCAAGCAGTTCTTTGGTGTCTTGAACAGTGGATGTGCCTATGGGGATGCGTGCAGGACGCTCGATGTCCACGATGAGGACAGTGCGATCGAGGAACGCGTGATTGTTGGATGCTGTGTGGATCAGACTGTCGTCAAATACAATCCATTCGTCGTTCTTGTGTGTTCGAGTACGCCCACCAACCATCACCGTACAGGAATGGTGATCGGGCACATCCAGTCCATAGTGACAGCGCAACACATGGTTAGAGTGACTTGCCCATCCCTGATGAGGCTCGAGTCGTGTACCTGGAGACATCTTGGACAAGATAGCCAGCTTCAATCCAGGGATGGAACGCAGGAACTGGGTTAGAACAGGGAGCTGAACGCAGATGTGGTGTGCATATGTTCCAAACACAAAGAGGGGCAAGACCGTCCATGAACCACCTGTAGCGTAGAGGTTGCGCTCTGGCCAGTCCTTCCAACTAATAGTGGGGTGTGATGACACCTGATTCAGTTGATCCACTTCGTTCAGAATGACAGGTCTCAACGGGTGGAGATTCTCTAGAACAGGGAACGTCCGTCTGACTGAGTAGAATCCATTCTGAGTCCTCTTGGATGCACAACACCACACTAGACTGGATAGTAGCACCATCAGTATTACAACCACCAACACAATTAGAATCACTCTCTCACTCGGCATTGGAGGTTCTTTCTGAGATCTCGTTATGACCACTCACCCGCTTTGTCAGTTGTACCCACAGCTTTCCGATGTATGGAACTATACGCTCCCCGATTGGTTGCTCCCTTCCTTGTTCAGTGTGAGAACGGAGTTCACCTTGTGTATGAACGAATTGGAGATGAGAGCAACCCAGCCATCGGTGTTCCATAGACAATATCGCTGTCAAGTGTATCGTCCTGATGACTGCGCAACTCTTGCGGACGTGAACTACATTGATTCTCCCCTGACGGATCACATGTTCCTGAACACGAACTACCACTACCAGTTCTATCTGTCCATTTGGGTCACCAAGATCCAGTGGATAGGGAGATCCATTCGTGTAAATGCGAATGGACGATCAGTGTGCATCATCGAGACGAAATGCGAGAAAAGAGAGATCCTGGGTTGGATCGATATGGAGATTTTGAAGCATTGTGGTTCCACCCACTCTTTGCACCGGGCAGAGTCGTTCTCATTAGAATTACCCGTATTCGAATAGAAACATAGAATACACGCCAGTGTTTGTTCCTATTCACTGAGTAGGTGTGGATAGAGAACGACAGTGATCGATCTGGACAATATCAATCTGGACGCATCCTTGATTCGAACCACACCCAACTCACACCTACCCTATACCACAATGGTCAAGATCATTCTCTCAACAATATCCTGAGATCTTCGATATGACCGCCCCATGTCTTCCTGTCCAAAGTCATCTACTCTGCCAGTTGTATCCACACTTGTCGGATGTGTGGAATTACAGCTTGTCAGATTGGTTGCTCCCCTCCTTGTTCAGTGTGAGAACGGAGTTCACCTTGTGTATGAACGAATTGGAGATGAGAGCAACCCAGCCATCGGTATTCAACAAGCGCGCGTCATGTACACTGTATCGTCCCGAAGATCATACAACTTTCGTGGCTATGAACTACATTGACTCACCTGTAACGAATCACATGTTCCTCAACACCAATTTCCACTACCAGTTTGCTCTCTCTATTCGGGTCGACAAATATCACTGGGTTACGAGGTCTGTTCGGGTAGACACGAATGGACGATCCGTATGCATTATTCAGATGACAATGTGCGCTGAACGCATTATACCTTGTATAAGAACATCTATCGTGAAGCACTGTGGGTCTACCCATAGCTCGCATTGGACAGGGTTGTGATTGTGTGTCTCGTAAGACACACCCATATTTGAATAGAATTATACACCAGACTCTATTCATGTCACTGAGTGGGTTTGGGAAGAACGACACCCACGGATTCAGCCAGTTCGTTCACCGATTGTTGTAAGCGCTTCATAGCGTCCTGTCTCTCATCCATCTTATCACGTAGGCTCAACACGGACTGGAGAAGGCGCTCCATCTCATTCCCCTCCGAGACAGGAACGACATGCATAACGAGAGTCTGTTTTGCCCACTGCTTGACATCATCAGGGTACGAGTGTGATAAGACGATGGTGGACTTGGGATGTTCAATATCTGAGATCATCCGACCCAGAGCTTGAACATACACCTTCTTGTCCAGGTACTCCACACAGGCGTCTACTCCTGTACGTTCCAGCTCGTTCTCATACGTCTTGCGTGTGTAAAACTCGAGCAAGTTGTCCATTGTGATCAATCCGCACAAACAACCAACCTTGAGTGCAAACCTCAAACTGTGGTAGTTCTCCTCTGGGAACGTCGTGTTGAATCCACTCAGAAGAGAGGTGAGGGCAAATCCCTTGAGCTTGGATTCCAGTTGTTCAAGTTGGGACATGTTGGATGCAAGAGAGGATTGAACAAATGGAGGAGCAGTGTAAGGAGAGGGTGGTTTGAAGAATGACGAGGAGGGAAACTCTACTCTACCAGAGTCTGGGCACATCAATCAGGAGGAGTCCAGACAGATCAGATCACAATTCGAGTTATCTCCCAGTCTCCTCTCCATATCATCCATCATGTCGATGTCTGCCTTTCTTCAGCGTGTGGCCACTGTGTCCAGACAAGTAGCGTTCAGTCCAGAAGGCATACTCGGTGGTGCGTCAGCTGGAGCGTGTTCGGCGTATGTGACCGAGAAATCACACTGCAAGGATCGAGATACATTAGACATGCGTGTGGCGCAGGGATTTGTCCTTGGAGGCGCAGTGACCGTGGCGTTGCCTTACACATTGAGTATCTTGAAGGGAGGCATTGTGGGGTATGGAGTGGGCACAGTGATCGTGTATTTCACCTCGAAGTAGCAGGAGGACAGGAGGGAGTCGATCAGACACAGTTCATGTGGCCATCCCTGATGTATACCATTGTGCTCCATGTGTTCTAAATATCGACCTTTGGTGATGTTCTGCGGTTCGTTCATACTCGTGATCATGGTATGCTTGAACGTCGCTGAGATCGCCATCAGTCAGCCGTACATGAACTTCAACACCAACTCGTGTCACAATGGCACACTGCTCTATCCAGCGTTCTGGTTGATGTGGGATGGAATCATCGGGTTGGTGCAGACAATGGTGATTGTCTGTACGGCAATGTGGTTTGCATACGAGCATGACCATCCTATCTTGGGTGAATCACCTGTAAGCATGTTCGAGATGCTATGTCCAGTAACGTGTGCAGTGATCCTGTGTGGTATATTTCAGTTTATCTGGATTGTGATGGGTGCAGTGGTCTTGTGGCGCGACAATCCAGACTGTCAGCCTGCCGAGCTTAGTGTGATGCTGTGGGTATCAGTGATGGTACACATAGGACTGTTGGGTTTGAAATAGGAATAGAAATGCATTCGTTCATAGTGGTCATGGTCGTATCAAGCTGTCGAGCCACGAGGTCAGTGAATCCGGTGTCTCGTTCAGATAAGTCAGCATTTCTGTCTGAGTGAGACCTCGTTGACTGCTCACCCGCATCCACGTGTGATAACGTCTTGCCAGATCAAACAGTTCCTCTCCTGTCAGTCGTTGCCAAAAATGCAACGATGCCTGTGGATCCACAGTATCCAAGCTCAGTCTCAGGTGTAACCACATCATTGAATACAACGCACAAAAGCCTCCACCCTCTGGACAGTGCTGTTTGAAATAAGCACTGGACGCATTTCGATCGTGTGTCTGAGGTCCAATGTATGGACACACGAAATGGTCTGGAACGGGTAAGTACCCTGCCAGAGCTTTGCGAAACCGCTTGCTGTGCCATAGTGTATCACCCAGGCGCTTGGTGTAGCTCGAGATGACCCCGTGTGGTTCAAACCGCTCGTACGTTCGTGTGCGTTTGTCCACTAATAGGATATTGCTGTGGCCTACACGCTGACCCTCTTTGCGTATGGCCAAGAAGAACACCACCCACCTGTGTGTGCACTCTTGGATGGCACTGGGGACTTGATCCAATCCGCGAACGCCAATCAAACCATCGTTTCGTAACAACACTGATAGCGTTCCCAGAGTACCTAGAGATAGTGCTAATCTGCTGTGAGTATCGTTAGTCATACTAGCATGACGGGTGAGGATATCTCGATGTTCTGGGAAGAACGAGTCAATTTTTGGAATACACACTAGTGGTAAGTGTCCCTGTGTGTACAGGTACATAAGCCAAGCTCGACTGGTTTTACTAGCACAAATATCACTAGGAGGGAACCTTCGAATCAATGCAATGAAGCGGTCGAACAAGTCATTCCGTACAGCCTCAGCATTGGGGAGAACCAGGCTGTTCGGGGTGAAAAACGGCAGTGCATGTGACGTCCCGGTCGACATCTGGTTTTATTACAGTCACAGACACAGTTCATCGTTCGGACGACAGGGTATGCTATACCACAGTGTGATAAATCATTCATAAATCATTCACATGCTCTCATCCATTACCTCCTCTACCCGCTCAGAGCTCATCCTCCGTGAACGTGGATCTGTGGACATAAACGCATTCTGCACCTCAGCTTCCTCGCTATCGAGCATACGCTCCCTGTACGACAATGAGAATGAGATCACCCACATCATTCCAGAAGACTCAAACCTACCATTACCATACACAATACACGGATGAACGTACTCGTCAGTGAAATACCGGACACGCTGATGTCGAATCATGTCCTGGATAGCCATCGGCTCCAATCGTTCTGGAAAGAGAGAACATGGCCACCTGTTTCCACCCTCATCCAAGACAGCGTCTGGGTAGTTCCGAACACCAGTCTCTCGATTGATTCCGTACACACGTTCTCTCACTAGGACGATAGGATTCGAACGTGTAGGTCTACCAGTGAAGAATTGCGGTGGTTGACGCAAGTGAGCATGTGTACGTCTCAATTCACTCCATTTTCTGTCCACTTCCGATTGCATCTCCTGACTCAACAACTCAAACTGATTGTCGGGAAGAACAAGGCGACCTTCCTCATACACCAAATAAGGTGAGAGCATGACATAGCAGAAGCCAATCTTGGCTCGTTGGACACCAATTGGATGGTATACACGGGGGATCACTGTGGTGTGGTGAACACTCATGTCCTGAATATATTGATTGACTACATCAATCGTCTCTGTTGCTTCGGACGCGTACTTCATCATCTTCTTCAGTGGATACTCACCAAGAGCATCGCGGTTGCGCAAGCGGTCAGCACTGCGTACATCTTCATCCAACTCAGTCAAACGTCTGATCGTACCAATGAATGAATGTTGAGAGGCGTACTGCGCTCCACCGTCACATGCGTGACGCGATGCTTTGGTGGAGCGCGATTCCCATCGATTGCATTGTCTGTATTCACCTGTTTGTAGGAAGATCTTCTGTTCCTCCAGAGGTTCCTTAGGTCCAATGATCCACACTCCGTACGATTTGTTATTTCCACATGCGCGACCAACATCCTGGTTATACAGGTCAAAACTAGACTGACATCCTGTCCACCACAGTTTCAGGTGGTTCTGAGACACACGATCGGAAAATTGGAACTTCCCCTTGACGATGACTACTACATCTCTAGGGTGTGTACGATCGGCCAGGTAGATCTGACCGTTGTTCAGTGGTGCTGGATCCGAGTGTAACCTCCGTTCAATAATATCCAGGAACACCTCGGTGGGTTGAGTCAGCTCTGAATGAACATGAGTCTCTCGTCCTTGAATCACATGTCCAGGAGGAGAGGGGCGATCGAACCCCAGTTCGGAAGTCAGTGGTACAACAGCCACATTCAAACCATGAGAGTGTGTAACGGTCTGAATGGCATTCACAATGTCCCTCATCCGAGCATTAGCACACTCTGGGGGCACTCGAAGTATCCAGTATCCACTCGCATGTCTCTCGCGTTGGTTGATCAGCATGAGTCCACACAACAGATCCAAGTGCCTACGTCTCAGCCGATCGGCAGTCATAGTAGTATCAGATACAGGCCAGAACGGCTGATCGTACGGAATATAAGTCGGACTGATCAAGATATCGTCCACACCAAAATAGGTAGGAGGATGAGGAGGTCGGATCATCACAAAGTCATGCTTGTGTTCTTGGGCATCGATAAGCACCTCGTTCGGTGTTGCGGATGCAAAGATAATGTGGTTGTTACTGTCCATCATATCCTTCATTGATGCCAAACGCGCTGTTCTGAAGAACGCATACGTCTCATATGTCAACCCCTGAACCTGTTCACCTGAGAGACCCTGTTGTGGTTCATCGACAAAGAACGCTGTGTTCTTACATCCTTGAACGAGTCGTTGTGCTTGCTCAAGATCAGGGTTGTGATACACCGAAATCAAGGATGCTGACAGTCCAAACAGGTGAATCATTTCTGATTCGGCGTAAGCTTTCCAAGTGGTTCTACCCACACCCAAGATCAAAACCATCTTGTCCCACCATCCATTCAAATAACCCCACAGAGCCAACATACCAAGATACCCAGCTTTACCACCCTGACATCCCAGGATGATACCATACAGAACGGGGAATTGAGATCGTTGTACACGACGCACAAGATCCCCAGTACTGTCACCCTGACGACGGCGAACTCTACTACCTCCACTACTACCAGACAATCTTCGGTGTGGACGGGAAGTACTTGGAGCACCAAAGGTATCCAACATGTACATCAGTGTGGAACCAAGGTGAGCCAACTTGTCCCACAGATCTGTTCCATCAGCTGGTGATCGAATGAAACATCGACGCATTGAGAGCTGTGTCTGCAATGTTCTCAATGCGACAGAAGTTCGTTCCAAACATTCCCCGTTCAGACGAGGAACGGAGCGCAATCTCTGCTCTAACCACATCATCTGATCACCCCTAACAGAGGCTGGAATATCGACACCACCATAACGCTCATTTTGGATCCGTTGCAGACGATCCAAAACGTGAATAGGAGTACAGGATGGATGGAGTCCCGGGTGTTGGATCCTGAGAACAAGAACCGTACTCCCATCTTGATAATGTGTTGAGTTGGTGTCCAGTTCGCAAACATGAGATGCATGGAATATGTTCCACAGTTCCGAGTCAGACAGAGAATTGGAGGCACACAGATGTTCGACCAGTACAGGCCACATAATAGATGTGAGAGTGGACATGAAGAGTCGAGTAGAACGATGATAGAATGGAGGACAGAGTGATGAATGTTAGGATGAAGGAAGTGTCGGATTGAGGAATGACACTAGTGTATACGCTAGTTTGGGGTGCGCTTGACACCTTGACTGGCTGTTCTGGTATTCGGAGTTTCGGTGTATGGAATGTGCTGTCCATTGCACAAGATGACAATCTCCTTGCTGGAGTGATCCTTGTCAGGACGCTGTGCGTTGTTGTGCATACTGTATGCCCATTTGACCTTGATGATCTTGTATCCTCGATACATCCTTCGGATCTCAGCCGAGTCATTGTAACACAGCATCCAGTAGGTGCGTTTGCCTAGTGCTTTTCGAAGTCCGACATGATCAAAGCTCCTGTGCAGTTCACCACTGAACCCATACAGATGCTGTCTACTATCAGCTTGCTTGTAAGGTGGATCCAGAAACAGCGGAGTTCTCGGTGTGCGTCCTGCACTCCTGTATCGTGCGAGAAAGGCTGTCCAATCCTCACACTGGAATGTGAGATGTTGGAATGTGCTGTCTCCATCCGCGTTCTCATACCATTGTTCAATGTCAGTTACAGAGCGTTCCGCTTGAGCCTTACTCCATCCACCTGCCAGCCTGCTACTGAAACTCGCTCGAGTAAGCAGGTACAGAACAGCACCTCGAACCCCCAAGCTGTAACTCTGTGCAAGCTGGTCATAATCTCTGCACCGCTTCGACCACATGGTGTACTGCTCTCGTGTGAGAGGAAACCACCTTCGAATGAACGTCACCATCTTCTTGCGTTCAGGTGTGGATTTCATGGCGTTCCAAAAGTCCATGAGCAGACAGAACTTGTCATTAACATACACCTTCAATGACATCTCGTGAGCCAAGTAGATCTCGAACGAACCGTCACCCAAGAACGGACTGTAGACACGCGTCGCCTTGGGGAACGTTTTCTCAAACAGAGGAGCCAATGTGTGAATCGCTCGTGTTTTCGCACCTGGGAAGGGCAAGAGCGTCTTGTTCATCCTGTCTGACCAGCTTGCTTCTGATCTAACACTTTTTAGGAGACACAGTGCAAATGGGTCGGCATTTTCATGTTGTAGTAAGTCACTATATCATCACACTCCGATCCACCACTATGAGAACCCTGTGTCATTACTCGTGTCATCATGTCCTTATCTCTGGGGTCAGCTCCGTTCGTTCAGCTCCAGGATGGAGATCACGTTCACTTCCACCCTGTAACCGCCTGTGACTATGTACTGAAGTATGAGGGTGTATTGTTCCATGTCCATCGTGTCAAGCTAATGGAGCAATCCACGTTCTTTGAAACAGCTCTCCAGAAACCATACCAGGACAATGATAGCGAGCCATTGGAGATTCAACCCATCGAGTACTCCACCATGGTGCACGATGACAACGCATCCATGGCAATGTGCGACTTCTTCTTCCAGGACTCCAGGTTATACGAGGAGAGTACGTACAACTTTCAGCAACCCGTTCTGGTCAAACCTGGGGTGAAGACAACGCTGATGCAGTTTCTCGAGGCACTCGCACTGGTGTACTATTCATACAAGTTCATTGGTGCGGACGACGTGCTGGTACGTGGAGTACGGGTGGATCTACAGGGTGCGCTTGTCTCAGAACATACATACCACATTGGTGATGGACTTGTCCATGTAGCAAGCGAACCGGGGAAGCGGAGTGACATGTTGCCCTTCTCCCATTTTGCATGGGTGTTCAAGTGGGAGTGTAAGCATCTGTTGAATGGTGCGTTCGGGTGGTTGTTGAATCTGTTGATATCTGACCTTGGTGTTGTTCGTCGGCTGGATATCGTGGTATCTATCTGGTTGTTGGAACAGTACCGATCTCCCGTAGTACACCTGCACCTTGCACACGCTCCGGATCGGTCGGCCGCTCATGCACTGACAACGTGTATGCATGCTGGTCTACCTGTTGTACACATGTTCCACCCATCGCTGATCTCCAGAGCGACCCTGATGAACATCATTGATACGCTGGCAATGCAGAAGATTCGGTTGGTCGAACAAACGAATCGAGTGACTCAACGTGCTCGTGATTTATCAATACCTAATAATTGTGCTACTATACCACTACGACTCATGCATGATTCATTTGATTCCACTCCTTTTCCAAATGAAGTGTATATAGGATTGAGGTCAGGTGCTTTAACCACTCGAGATATGTTACCAGGGAGATGATACCAGCGTCTTTGTATGTAATCTGAACACCTGTGTCTCTACATAGATAGCAATTGCGTTCTCATTGTTCGTGTGCTAACGAGCTCACAGAGGCGGTACTTCTCCACCTCAGAGTACTGATTGCATATAATGACGCCACGCCGAACAGGCGCGTTCACCTGTGTTCCTCTCGCACACGCCTCACATACTCGAATGGTACGAGTCCAGTAATCCAAGACAGTGTACCTGTGAGAACGATGACCATCCAAGTGGACACCACACGTACTACAGATATCAGGAAAGTCAAAGTACGCCACTCTCACCTTCACGTAGGAATAGGCAATCGACGTGGTTACAGTGCCTTCCCATTCAAGAGATAAGGTAGTTTCCGATCCCACTCGTCTCTGAACTACCAAACCGTCCCATTCGGGACATTCAGGGTGGTACGCCCATATTCTCACCACCATACACTGACCATCGTTCCACATTTTGGAGAATGTTCGCATATTGACTATGCGTATGCCGTACTCTGTGAGATGACTGTAGCAAGATTTGAATTGAAACTCATGGAGAACGACAGAATACCACGCCTTAGACGTGTGCAAAGCAGGGAGGACAAACTGAGGGAACACATTCTCCCACACATCCACCAAACTGGGATAGCAAGAGCACAACAGCCGAACGAACAAGGACATTGATCGGATCGGATTTACTCCAAGACTAGTGTCCATCCCGGATTGTAATTCTACACACCGTCCCAACAGAGACATGAATGTGGAGGTGGCCGGCATTTTCATACTGTGCATACAGTGGCTCACCACAGCTTCCCCATTCCATACTGTGGTGAGCCACTGTATGCACAGCATCCCCATTCCATTCCTGTACACCATCAGCACCTCTCGTTCTGAACGCACCATACAGTTCATTCTTCAAACTCCTCATTACCCTGCCTACCTCCCTCTCTGTCTATCATGTCTGTTCACACCGCCTACCTTAACAAATATAAACCCCGCGAATGGGTGGAAGCGCAACTGGACATGCTCTTCCCTGGTCAACGGCTCATTATCGAGGTGACCAATCGCATGGCTATTCGAGGTATGATGCTCACCAAGATGCGCAAACCACCGTGTGCGGAACTGAATCGGGTGCTTAGTTTGATTGGCTACACCGCACTGGAAATAAAGAAGGCTAAGACATGGTTGCTCAAGGCTGAACTGATCATGACTTGGCTCCGTCATGAATCGATTCACCGACCACAGCAACCAGCGATTCACAACATCATGTCCAATGTGGCAGTCAGTACTTGGTCGAAGCGAGCGAGAGTTTGAGAGAGAAGAGAGAAGAATAGATTGGACTGACCATGTGTATGTGTCTAGAATAGAATTGCCTAGGTTCACTTCTCATCCGTCTCTCCCTGTCTCCTGAACAACCATGACTACGCCACCTGTCTCCTCTGTTCCATCTGTTCCCGATCCTCCACCACCCAATGCCATCGACGTTCTCATCTCTCAACGTATTGGTCATCCTGTATGTTCGCCACACGCAACGACGTACCAGTCATCGTACTCGGATGCGAACATCAAGAAGAAACTCGGGAAGCAGGATCCATCTCATCCATGGGTTATGTTGGACATGCTGAGAGGTGGAGACAACAAGCTTGAACATGTACTCCAGTTCTGGCGTTCTGGGATGGTGACCTCTGAGCAGGTTCACTCTCTTTACCAGACTGTTACTGGCACTGGTCTGGATTGGAACGCATTGTCTGATCAGACCAAGCGCGTCTTTTACACAATCAGAGAACGTTTGCGCATGAACTCTCCTAGTCAACCGTTCCTGAACACCAGGGAGGATTTGGAACAACGACTCCGTCAGTCCTTGTTCCAACTACCTAGTGAGATTAGAACGCTGACCACACAGATCCTTGAACAACAACGAGTGAGTATGCTGAAGGTGAATCTAGGGACGGTGAAGCTGTTGAACGCTCTACACAGGAGTGGCAACAGTGAACTGATTGACTGGTTGAACATTACCCGTGTGTTTGATGAGCTGGATAGGACAGAGAAGATGCTTGGTCAACGTTACCATGACATGGAGACGGTACTCAATACCCTCAGGTGTGTACACATTGTTCCAGTGCAGTTCTGGTCGTATCTGCGAGAAAGGTATGGGATACCTGACGTTCCATCTACGAATCCTGCCGATCTGAATGTGGATGGCAAGGTGATTGCTCACTCGGATGTACGTCCGTTCTTGGAGTTTTGTCTGGGTCAATTGAAGGACAAGCAGAACCCGACTCCACTCACTGATGCACCCGTAGTCAAACACGTCGAAGCATCGATAGAACGTCATCCATCTCAACCAGATGTGGTAGCTGTTCTCAGGGAGATGATGAGCCGATTTTGGCACAGGTACGTTCAATACAAGGCAGAACGTGAAGCTGAGAACGCTATCAAACGCGCATGTGAAGAACGGGTGGAAGCGCTGATGAAGGAGTTCCGTGAACGTATACGAGGTGTGATTCAGAACGAAGGGAGAACTGGAACTCCTGTGGAGGAGAAGAGTGGTGCTGACTTGAACGTGTTGGCTCGGATCTCGTCCTTGAGTGAGGATGAGATCAGGGTGAAACGTGAACGGTTAGGCGACGATATAGTGGATCTGAGTGGAGACGACGAGGGTGGTCGGGTGAAGCGCGTAAGAACGTTGTAAGGAGTGGATTGGAATAGATTGGAATATAATTCTATGTACAAATCATTGTAATAGAGCTCTCATTGCTCTCTTGACACGTTTGGTGACGTGCTCCGTGTCGCCATCCACCCATTCAGGCAACTCATCACCACGTTCATGATGACTGGATTTATACATGGGTTGTCCATATATAAACCTCATTGGAGCGGAGCGGACTCTGATAGTCGAACGAAACTCCTCGAAACAACCATCCACAGGTCTCTTGAAGTACTCGCGTCCGTACACCTCGTCTACATCATCCTCATAGGTCATACCCTCCTCCCAGTGCAGACGTCTCAGATAGGCGCGCTTGATACGCACCTCTGACTTCGTCTCCACACGTGTTTTGGTGTCATAGAGCGCACGGCTCATGTATCGAGACTCGACCAGATCCAGATATTGCTGTAGTGTCCCCACACCTGACTCGTTGATACGTTGCTCCAGCTCATCCGACCATTGTGTCAAGAGGGTAGACTTGAGTTGGTTGGTCGGCAGTGCATTCACCCAGCAACACAATTGCTCCCAGTCCACTTGGAGAACCACATCATTCCAGACCTCGAGATCTTGCTCCGAGACATCCACAGACATGTAACTGCCACGGATCATCATATCAATGATTTCACGAATAGTAGGAAGCGACATTTGAGTAGGAGTGAAACAGGTATGGTAGGATTGAGGTTGAGGAGTTGGGAGTAGAGGACAGAGTAGAGTAGATAGAGGGAGAGGGAGGGATGCTCTGGATGAGGAATGAATGGGGATTATAGACTGAGAACAAGTGGTTCAGGTGGTAGGGGTTGGGACGCTGTGATCACAGTAGCTCACTCTGATACTGCGCACAGCGTGTCATTACACGTTCGACCACTGCGCACAGCGTGTACTCCTACCCCTGAACTCCTACTTACCTACCATACCATGAGTCATTCCTGTCTGAACAACTGTCTCATTCTTCACTCTTACTCCTTGCCCTTCCTACTCCCTCCCTCTCCTACCTCTCTTTATCATGCTCACTCTACTCGTTCTCACCGTGATTCTATGTATCACTCTACTCCCCCCGGTCGTTCCATCCTCTGATGTCTGTTCGTTCTCCTGGTCGTTCGGTACTACTGTACTCGGTTCTCGTGCATCTGGTACGTTCGGTCTGGATACGGAGTCCTGTTCACTCTCCGTTCAGGGCACTCCACCCCAGTTGGCTGGTCAGAATATTCTCCAATGCGGTTGGCCAATGACCGCGGTGACAGCCAATGTGACGTTCTATGGAACATCAAACCCAGGCACGTACGTCCTCACACAGGCCGAATTTGGGGATGCGTTTGTGTATGACATTGCGTGCAACTTGAACACTGGCTACCCATTTGGATTGGACAATGCTGGGGTGCATGTCAAGTTCTCGCATCCCACGCATCAGCCCGGGGTGTTTCAGGAGACCAACTTCCGTATCCATACCAATCAACAGTATGTTCACAGTGCGGGTGGGAATCAATCTGCTCCCTACTATGAGACATTCAATGCATACTATGATGACCTTACCAATACCCACGGAAACCTGACCCTGTGTTGCTCGAACTTCCAAACAGCGGATGGGTGCTATAGTCCTCAGACACCAAACGTCATCGTCTCCTTGAGTAAAGTCCATCCCGTACCTAGCTGTCAGTCTCCAGCTCCGTCCATTCATGGGGATCCCATGTTTATTGGACTACGTGGACAGGAGTACCAGGTGCATGGAATTGATGGACACGTGTACAACATCATCTCGGAGCCATCCCTTCAGATGAATAGCCGGTTCGTCTTTCGAACCGAGGGCAAGTGTCCTGTGGTGCAAGGTCAGTTGCTAGACAATTGCTTCACTCACCCAGGAACGTATTTTGGAACGATTACCATCATGACAAGGGAAGGACGTCGTGTCATGATTCGAGCCGGTTCAGCGGACAACGGGTTTGATGAGGTCAGTGTGGATGGAGAGGAAGTGGATGAACTGGACATTGTGTATGGAATGCGTGGAGATAGGGTAGTGGAGCTGGTCAGGCGCGTTTCGTCTCACGAACTGGTCTTCCAGTATGGTCTGTATGAGATTGTGGTGGAGAACAGCGACTGGTTCCTGAATGTCAAGTCAGTGTGGATTGCAGACATGAGGATGCTGGAGAGAGTCATTCGGCCACACGGGTTGTTAGGACAGACGTGGAAGCGTGGGGACTGGAAACTGGTCGGCAAGGTGGAAGACTACGCTGTGGAAGGTGATGAGTTTGGGTGTGAGTGTCTGTACAACCAGTTTGTGTGTTGAGAGGTAATTTGTGGGTTCCTAAATCCGAATACACTTGTGTGATGCTGTGATGATGTGATGATGTGATACCACTGAGACAGTGTGTGATGCGTTCGTCTAATCTGCACGATTTTAAAAACACACACCATGCTCCAAACCAGACGTCGTCCACGTTCCGAGTCGCACAGTCGATCAGACGATCCTCCCGTAAGGAATGTTCGAGCACGTCACACACATCACATGGATACAACTCATCCAGCATTTATATGGAGTGTCGATCTGCCAAGCGCTCAACAACGTCTGAATGAACGATTGCAGGATGTATTCAATCAACCAGAGGCCACACCTTGGCTCAATAGGTGGATAACCGCTCATCGTGCTGTCATAACAGGCATTCAGGTGTTTGGGAGCACGTTAGCCCGAGCTCACAATCGAGATTCGTGGAAGCGCGGTGAGTTGGACAACGATTTGCACCTATGGTTAGGTAAATCCGAGTTTGACCATCTCAGTTCATCCACATCTGTGTTCAGCAAGTTCTTGAACGCTTACTTCAAAGAACTAGTTCATGGCAGTCATCAGACCATCGAATCAGACGTTGCTCGTCTGTTTGGTGTCGCTGATAGACAACCTGTATGGGAGAGTCGATCGTCAACCCATAGAACAAGGCTGTTTGTGCATCCGATACCAGATACCCATGACATCATCGAGTCTGTGCTGACGCAACTACCCATTCAGCAATTGCGATACTATTCCAACGGTTCAGAAGTGAGCTTACCACAGACGAGCAGAGATGTAGAACATTCTGTCCAGATGATCGCGATCTCGAAGGCATTGACATGGACATCCACCTTATGGAGCACCACCACCTTACACGCAATATCAGCATTCATAGAACATGGTTGTCGATGGCCATCATTCTACACGGACAACACCATCGAAATCATAGACAGAGTCGTCCAAATGTCCACCAGTGTAGATGCAGAACGATTTGTGTCGCGTCTTAACTCTGTTGTGGACGAGTGCAACACATGGATGAACTTCATGGGATCGAAGATGTTGAAGGGATACAGGGAGCGCCGTTTTGAACGAGCGGTGGATAATGAGGTTGTCCGAATGTTCCAATCTGATCAGAGTGGAGGTCAGTATAAATTGACTGTCCGTCTGTGGGCAGATGGGTCAGTCCTCGCCAATCAACTCATCTCAGAACGCAACCACTCAATATTTGGAACACTCTCCTCGCTCGTGATGCCCCACCGTGTAGGTAGTAGTGAAGAAGAGGGTTGGCTATCTGGAGATATCTTGACGGTTGCACCACCACGCGACACGCTGTCTCAACAAGAGATCGATCAACAAGATTACGAGATTGCGTTCAGGGGGATCCCTCAACTACTATGCAACAACATATTCGATTTGGAATCGTACGAATCACAGGAGTGGTTGCGATCCAATAACACCGATAACATTGTGATCCTGACTCCACCCACACAGGGTAACCGATGGGGCGGGAAAGCGCAATGTTATACACGTAGCAGGATTCAAGAAGACCTTACGAATCCAACGACCGTGTTCTACCGCTGTGTGCTAAACGACAACGGTGTGCCAACATCCGAAGGACGTAACGTTCAGTACAACCACGCAGTACGTATTTCGATGGACAGTTATCAGGTGTACGTACCGGTTCGAGATGTCCAATATCTGTTACGGGCAACCGAGTTCAAGGTGTTCCAACTGAGACCGACGAACGCTCTGTGGCAAAAAACAGAGTCACGACATGCGAGTCTAGGATTACCAGGTGCATACATGAGCGGTAACCACTGTCAGGCTGGAACATCGATCGCCATTCACCGTCTGCGAGGTGTGATGGTCAGACCGCGCACTAGTTATACTCGTGCTGTGGATGATATCCAGTAAACATGTTCAGATCAATCTATATTCATTCACTACTCAAGTCAATCTGGTTCAACAGTCTCCTCTTGCGTCCATTCAACTGGGCGGTGCGCTCATTCAATCGCTTCTCCTCGTCCTCCATCTCCTGAATGATCAACTGCTTCTCCGATTCCAGACGTGAGGCACTCTGTCGGCTCTCACACAGCCGTTTGCTCTGCTCAATCACCAACCTCTGTATGCGCTCACTCAGTTCCTGGTCAGACAACGCACTGGCATCCAGAATGTCCGGCACACCTGTATGTCTCCCATTCAACCCACCTGGTTCGGATATATCTACCTTCTCTTCCTCCTTGTGCTCATCCATACTACGAGGTGAATACGGTGGTGGCGGAGCATCACCTGACTGGTCAGAATCATGCCCGTTCTCCTCATCCTCATTGTCCGTGTCGGGATCGAGCACATCAATGTCGACATCAATGAACTTCTCCTCCTCGGGCTCCATGTTCAGGTCATCTGCACCCAGCTCACCAGCGAGCTCAGCTTGACGAACCGCCTCGTGATGTGCCTTTGACCAGTGTAACATGAACCGCGTACAGTAAGCAGTGGATATGTTCTCAACGGATTGCACTTGCACCATCACCGTAGACTGCAGACAGACACAGTGTCGATCTGTGCACGTTTGCCACTTCGAGAACAACTCCTGATTAGCACGATCTTGTTCTCGCGCCATATCCGCCTTGACACGAAGATGAATGTTCTTACGGTTGAACAACGCGCGTTCTAGTATCAGAGTCCTAGTTTGGTTCGCTTCCTCCCAAATACATGGGAACCGGTCGTACACTGCCAACCGGTTCATCGTGTGTGGAAACACGTCCGTACTGTTCACCACCACAACCGCAATGGTCTGATCGTCCATAAGACCTCTGAGGAACGACTGTAAATCACCGAGTTTCCTGGATTCAGACATCGTGAGCACAGACTCAGGAACCGCCTTCGTTCTCAGCTTGGCAATAATGTCATTGTAGTGACGTTCAAGATCAGTCCTCTGCAAAGGCCACATCATCCGGAACAGGGTCTCACACACCTTGCGAAGTCGTTCACGTGGATGCATGGCCAGAAGCTTCCGTTGTTCCGGATCAGTGGATGCCGAGGACAGGCATGCATAATACTGTCGTCCGGTGCGCTTACCGTAGTCAAAGAGAGCTCGTGTGAACGCACCAATACTACCACGGAGTGTCCTGGAAAAGTCTTCAAACACAGGGTCTGGAGACTGGCGATTCAGCGATCTGAACATGAACTTGATGAACTCCGGGTTGAACTGACCACCAGAACGAGACACCGCATGCAACAGCAACTCCGAACTGGTCTCACGTAGACTGGAACGGTCTCGATTCATCTTGATAGACTTGTCCAGAGCCAATCCAAATGGTAGATCAGCACGAGAACAGACCAGCACATCTTGAACATACACCTTGTGTAGTGTGCGACTCTCACCACGTAACAGGACTGGCTCACGCATGTTCCGGTAGACAGGGATGCTGGCGTTTCCACGTGGGAGCAAGAACAGGAATGAATCCCAGGCAACCTGGTTATGTTCCTTAATGTTGGTGACAATCACACGAGTCCATTCATCGGAATCCACCCAAGACGGAAGGGGAGACGGGGATACGCCATCCACCATGACCATAACACGGTCGGCTGGATTACTGGTATTGACCTGAGAGACGAACGACTTGGTGAACGAGGGCGTCTGGAACGTGATCGTGCATCCAGAACGGATGAATGGTCCCAGAGCACTCTTCAGACCCTCACCAAACTGACCCACGGCTGACGTTCCTCGCTTCTTGGATGTTCCAATGTCCGTCAAATTGTCTACAGTGATAGATACGCCCTGATTGATGAGTTCCAACACTGCAGATGACTTCCTCCAGGCAATGGAGCCGTAAGGGACATTGTTCACACGAGCCACACAGTAGCGAACGTCAGGAATGGACACCTCATGTACATACGTGGGAGCAGAACCAGAGGCTTCGATGATGGCATCATTCAAATTGGCAATGAGCTCACGACTAGCCTCCTCGGTTGTCCAATCCGGGCAGTTGGAGATTGAGAGACGGAATCCACTCATGTTGTTATAATGGAACGAGGAGGGTGTGAACGAGGAGGGTGTGAACGAGGAGGGTGTGAACGAGGAGGGTGTGAACGAGGAGGGTGTGAACGAGGAGGGTGTGAACGAGGAGGGTGTGAACGAGGAGGGTGTGTGGGAAGTTTGAAGAATGATCTACCGCGCACACAACAGGTGTAGTTGAGACAGGCGTTGCAAGAGATTTGGACACAGTGGTGTCGAACGTGTAAATCGATGCTGTGTTGGACAGGAATACATGTGGATCAGAGAGCCAGTAGATCTCATTGATAGAGACATTGGGAAACAGAGTCTGGTCGACCTGATACACATACAACTACAACTCATCCATCAACGTGTGTGGAGTGTCCAGCATCGACTGAATGACATGGGAGACTACATCGGTAAGGGACTGACCGGACATTGGGAAGTGGTAGCATGTGAATCCATATATTCACAAGAGCGGAATCTGGATGCTCTGCATCCAGATTCCGGAGAAACGTGGTGTTGTCATTCACATGGACAAGTACACTGAGTCTATGTAGTGTATGTGGTTATGTGGCCATCTGGACTATCGTATCTCGGCACTGACGCAACATGAAACACTTGTCTCGAGTGATCTCCCTCTTCAGTGCCTGGATTTTATCATCCTTCCAAAAACCACCATCTACTAGAACGATCAATCTCTGCTTACAAGGCATACCGCGTGCGTGTCTCAATGTTTTGAGTACATCACCAACCACGTTATTCTGACCACCACCAGCTACTCGAGTGAACTTGGCCGTGGTATATTCGGTGATTTTGTGCTCCTCAGAGCATATCTCACACTTCCTAACACCACACTCGTTGACAAAGTCCAATGACGATGGATAGTGATCAGTATCTTGATCCTGTCGTTCAGTGTGTATACCTGACATCTCAGTTTTGTTTGAAGATCGAGCTCTGTTGGCCTCACCTTTGGTCTTGGTCTTGGACATGAGGGCTTTGAAGCAGGATGTCCCTTGTACGACCTTACCACCGTAGATGTATATAGCGTCACAACCACTACTGGGGAGTTTTTCGAGATTCGGTCGACCTGTTCTTTGTTCCCACACCATCTGAGTCCACTCGTCTATGCCCTGCTTCCCTACGTTCTTGGTGTAGAGCATAATAATCGATTTGTCTCTCTGGATGATCCTGTTGAGATCCTTCTCTATGTCTGCGTCAGTGAATGGAGTGTAACATAGGTCTGCTTTCTGACGCATCCGCTCGATCAAGTCCGGATCCTTGTTCTCAGCTTCGAGAACAAGGATATCCTCGTTGCAAGTGTGCTGGGTTTGACGACACGCATGGTTGAAGTCGTCGAACGTAGGACACTTGATCTGGATAAGTTCTTTGCCTCTCTTCTTCTCGCGTGCGATAATCTGATTCTTGTACTCAGGTACTGAGTTGTTCTTGTCTTTCGACCGTTCCTTGGCTGGATGCACCACCTGTTGACTACTGTGATGACGACAGTACAGGTCATCGGGGAGAGATACGCGGTTCTTACATGGTTGTTTCTTCGAGGTGGTGCCTTGGCACACATGGTTCTTCTGTTTGCGTGAGGAAGATAGACGAGGCATTTCATACTAGACAGAGTGAGTGAGTGAGTGGTGTGTCAGTAGTGACATGACGAGAAGATGGAGATCATAAGCTCCGGTGCTTCACCATGGTGAAGCACCGGAGCTTATGATCTCGAACAACGACCGTAATACCACACAGTGAGTCCATTCAGTGAAACGCGCTTGAGAGAGTATGGGGAGCGT
>Ga0310811_10000977_pt1 | contig 36629 bp, 40 predicted proteins | sample YCmetagenome_FD_207642 | JGI IMG/M metagenome (GOLD analysis project Ga0310811, IMG submission 207642) | Soil microbial communities from experimental microcosm in Duke University, North Carolina, United States - YC | ecosystem: Engineered > Artificial ecosystem > Soil microcosm > Unclassified ... | reverse complement strand
CTTCCCCCACCCAATCCCGACGTGCGCCTGTTCTACCTCGACTTCCTGAATGGTCGGGTCCAGGACCTGCCCTACTGGTCGCACATCCAGGGCTGGTGGGACGTTCGCGCTCTCCCCAACCTGCTCACCCTGCACTACGCCGACCTGATCGGTGACATGCCAGGCCAGATCCGACGCATCGCTCGTTTCCTGGGCATCACCCTGGATGAAGCGCGGCTGCCGCAGATAGTCGAGCACTGCAGCATGGCCCACATGCGCAAGGTCGGCGCCGGCAGCGAGCACCTTACCCGCGCTTTCCGCGATGGCATCAGGACCTTCATCAACAAGGGCGTCAACGGTCGATGGCGGGACGTGCTGACACAGTCAGAGATCGACGCCTGCGACCAGATCGCCGCGCGTGAGCTGACGCCGGACTGCGCCGCGTGGCTGCGGCATGGCGGAAATGTCTGGTCGTCACCTGCATGAGTAGCCCGCAAGTTGAAGATCGGAGGCTCGCCCATGTCCTGTAAGCATCCGGCCGCGCGCCACCATCACGATGCGGCGCACCACTACCAAAAGGCCGCGTATCACCACCGCGAGGCGGAACGGCATTTCGACGCACAAGATCCTGCCGCTGCCGCTCACCACGCGCACCTCGCCACTGGACATAGTCATCAAGCCGATGACTTCGCAGGGGAAGCATGTAAGGCACACGCGCGTCATCACGAGAATTAGCCCTAGGCTGCAGCGTTGACCCGGAGAAAACTCACATGAAGATTTTCAGACGAGCCGTCCTTGCTGGCTCAATCGCGGTCACATCCGCCGGGAGCGTCCCGGCAGCGGACGCTCGAGACGAGCAGCGCGCTCGTTCGGTCATCGAGCCCTGGTACTCGCTATTCACGATCCCTGGGCGGGGCAGCGTTCGCGCCGTCTTCGATCGCGTGGTCGCGCATGACTTCATCAGCTATCGCGGCGAGCTCCCCTCTGAAATCAGCGACCGGGAAGCGACCATCCCATTCATAGAGGCTCTGGCTGGGCTGGTTCCGGACATGCGCTTCGAGATTAGGGAGTTGCTGACCGCGGGCGAGAAGGCCGTCATCCGGGGTCGCGCGATCGGCACGCCCGCCGGCGAGTTGTTTGGTCAGCCACAAACCGGTCGCAGCTTTCAAATCATGACGATCGATATCCTCACTCTGAGGGCTGGGCAGATCACGAGAGCTTACCACCTGGAAAACTGGCTCGGCGCGCTACAGCAGCTGCGCGGTGGCTAGTGACCTCTATCAATGAAGAGAGTCGCCGTGTTCGGAAACGCAGGGGGCGGGAAATCGACACTCGCCAGACGTTTGGCCGCGATAACGCGCCTGCCCTTGTATCCGCTGGATACGAGTCAATACAGGGCTGGTGGGGGCAAAATTCCGCACGAAGAGTACCTGACGACGCACGCGGACCTGCTACACCGAGACGAGTGGATCATTGATGGCTTTGGCTGCGTTGCTTCTGCCTGGGAGCGGTTCTCCAAGGCTGACACACTGGTTTACATTGATTTGCCTCTCATGACGCACCATTGGTTGGTCACCAAACGGCTGATCAAAGGTCTGGTCGTAACCCCGGAGGGCTGGCCGGAAAACAGTCCAATGTGGCGCAGCACCATCGATAGCTATAAAGTGCTGTGGCTTTGCCACCGCCGACTGACGCCCAAGTACCGGCAACTTGTCGCCGATGCGGCGGCTTTGAAGCGGATACATCACGTGAAATCACTAGGTGAGATGAACGCGCTTCTCAACGCCGTCAAGCACGAGCATGCAAATACTCGACCTGCGCGCTTCTGATCATACGGCCCAATCGGCCAACTGCGGCTGGCGACTCTCGGCGGCGACATAGGATGGTGACGATATGAAGCTTGCTGAACACCCCAACCGATATATCGCCCTCGCGTTTGGAGGATGCATCGCCGTCATTGTCACGGCGATCCTGGCTCAGCCCGTGCCCGCCAGCGGCGCTGATCTGGCTCCATTGGTCATAGGGCCCAGGACCCTGCCTGTCCCGACGGGCGAAGTCAGCCCAGAGATGCAGGCGGTCATCGCGGTTAAGCCCCGCACTAGTCTTCTTCCTTTGGTGAAGACCGGCGAAGAGACTCGCGTCCTCGCCGATAAATACGCGGCGGTTGCAATTAAGAGCATTCCCGACCTTCTGACGCGCCTGAACCTGACTATGACTGCTGCGACCATCGACGGCGTGCGAGTGCATATCATCACGCCCGAGACCATTCCGGCCGAGAACCGGCGGCGGGTTCTGCTCCATTTCCATGGAGGTTGTTATGTACTGGCGCCGGGAGCAGCTGGCACCATTGAAGGCATTCTGATGGCGGCCCTGGGGCACTATAAGGTGATCTCAGTCGATTACCGTATGCCGCCGGAGGCTTATTTCCCAGCCGCGCTGGACGACTCCGTCACTGTCTACCGCAACGTGATCAAGACCACACCGCCCAAGCGCGTAGCCGTGTTCGGTCTTTCTGCTGGCGGTGCGCTGACACTGGAGATGATGCTGAAAGCCAGGGAATTGAATCTGCCCTTGCCTGCCGCCATCGGCGTCGGCACGCCCATGGCGGACGCGACCAAGGTAGGCGACAGTTTCTACACCAACGAAGGCGTGGACAATTTACAAGTGTCGCGTAATGGCTTCTGCGACGCCGCCACTGTCGTCTACGCCCATGGGCACGACCTGAAAGACCCGCTCATCTCGCCTATCTATGGCGACATGCATGGATTTCCCCCTGCCATCCTAACCACTGGCACCCGGGACCTGCTGCTCAGCAACACTGTACGCACGCATCGCAAGCTGCGCCGTTCAGGCGTCGAGGCGGACCTCAATGTCTATGAAGGTCAAAGTCACGCACATTGGGCGCGTGACGTCTCTATTCCCGAGACACGCGAAGCCTTTGGAGAAATTGCGACGTTCTTTGACAAGCACATGGCAAAATAGGCGCACATGACGTTGCGAGCTGTAGCTGCCGATTCATTTTTCCTTTTGGGCTTACCCAATCTATTCGTTCCTGAAGGCCATGAAGAAGGAGCCATGGACCATGGCATGAACAGTGCCTTGTCCAATGTCCGCTTTTGGCGCAAAGCGGACCGTGAGCCCCCACAAGGGGAAAGGGAAACGATCACATGACTGTCATCCCCGGCGGCCCGCGCAAACGCGCGGCCCGGCCGGGGACTGCAGCCGGAGAAATACAATCGAATGTTTGCCGTCCGTTCCCGGCGGCAGGCCTTCAGCTTGCGGCGGCCTTCTCCACGCCACGCACCGACACCATCGCCTCGTCTATGGCTTCCTGGACGCAATTCTTGTCCTCATCAAACGACTGACCAGGATAGCGCCGGTCCAGTTCCTTGCAGACATTGGCAGCAGTCTCCTTCACCCGCGACTCCAGCGCCGCTTTCCCCTCCGCAGTGCTCAGATCCAGATCCGAAAAACTCACCTTGCGGCTCATGCTGACGGTGGTGACGCGGTTCTTGGTCATACCTGTGCTGGTCTTCTTCACCACATAGGGCGCAAAGACGGTGACATTCTCGCTGGCCTCCTGGGCGAAAGCCGGAAGCGTGAGGGCGATCAGGACCAGCGCCGGAGCAGCGAATTTCCGAGTGTTCAGGGGCCCAAACTTCATGAGGAGCGTCTCCAATAAGGTTATGGCCGGAAAGATCCCGGCTTCTGGCCCTACTGGAACCCGAACGGCGCGGAACCGCTATTGGACCGAAGACCTAGTCACGGCCCCCAAATCCTGGCCCAAGTCATGGCCGGCGCGCCACGCGGGGCGTACCGGCCATGACGGCGCCTGCCGTTAGCCGCGGGGCACAGCGCTCGCCTGGACCTGCGCCACATTGCGCGGCGCCGTGCTCTCCACCCGCGCCATCGCCTGCCGGGTCGCAGTGCCGACGCAATCATTGTTCACCGTCTCGCCGCTATAGGCCGGCTTGGGATAACGCCGGTCCAGCTCGCGGCACACGCCTGCGGCCGCCTGCCTTACGCGGCCCTGCAATTTGGTCATCCCCTGCCCGGTCCTGAGGTCGAGGTCGCCATAAGGAACGGCCTGGCTCACCGTGATGGTGGTAGTGCGTGTGGGGCCGATATTGGTCTTCTGCACCACATTGGGCGATGGCACCGTAATATGCTCGCTTGCATCCGGCTGGGCCAGCGCGGGTGCGATGGTCGCTGCCAGGATGGCCAGCGCGGACTTCAGTTTCGCAAGTTTCTTCATGAGGGTCTCCACTCTCTCTGCCAAGGCCGGGACTGGAGCGTGCCCGAGCGGGAACAGCGAGTTGGACGCTGGTCCAAGAAACCCGCGGGAACGGTTGCACGGGATTGCGTTTTTTGCGCCCTTCCAAACCCTCGCGCCGGCAGGCTTGTCAACAAAGTGACAAATGGTCCGGGCCTCACAAACCCCTTTTTCCCGGCGGGGCGATCTGGGCTAAGCTTGCTCCGGGCAAGGGGCTATTTCATGAAACGCGCATGGATCGCGGCTGTTCTGCTGCCGCTACTGCTGAAGTCCGCCGGGGCGCAACCTGCTTCGGCGCCGGCGCCGTCCGCGCCTTCGGCCTCGCCCCCGCTCGAGGTCGTCAAGGAAAGCGTGGACATGGAAGCGGCTCCCGATGGCCGTTCCTGGCAAGTGGAAGAGGTGCATTACCGTCCTCTGACCAGCCAGGGCGTGGAGGCGCTGCAGACCTTCACGCTCTCCTACACCCAGGGCTATCAGACGCTGTCGGTGCGCGCTTACACCTTGAAGAAGGACGGCCGGCGCATCGACATTCCGCAAGGCGACATGCTGCAGGGTCATGGCGATACCAGCCAGCCTGGCTTCGAGGACACCCGCACCCTGACCGTCGTCTATCCCAGCCTGGAGATCGGCGACCAAGCGGTGATGATCACCCAGACCCAGCAGCTTGTGCCCTGGTTTCCCAATGTCTTCGCCTTCACCCAGTCTTTTCCGCGCGGCGTGGTGGTACGGGAGGCCAGTATCGCCTTCACCAGCCAGGGCAACGATGCCGCCTTCCATGTCACCACCAACGGCGTGGAGGCCGATCCGCCGCTGACGGCCGGCGGCAAGACGCGCCATGTCTGGCGCTATCATAACGACACCGCCCAGATCCCCGAACCGGAAGCGGCGACGGACATCCGCGATACGCCCCATATCGCGATCACCACCCTGCCCGACTATGCCGATGTCAGCCGCCTCTATACCGGCATCTTCCAGGGTCACACCGAGGTGACGCCGGAAATCTCCAAGCTCGCCGCCCAGGTGACGGGAAGCGAGCGCGACCGGCGCGCCCAGGCGCGGCTGCTTTATGAATGGGTATCGGCCAACATCCGCTATGTGAACATCGTGCTGGGCGCCGGCGGCTTTGTGCCCCACAAGGCCGCCGATGTCCTCAAGAACGGCTATGGCGACTGCAAGGACCATGTGATGCTGCTGGAGGCGCTGCTCGCCGCCAAGGGCATCAAAAGCTCGCCGGTTCTGATCCGCGCCGCGGCCAACACATACAAGCTGCCGCCCGCGGCCTCGCCTTTCCTGTTCGATCACCTGATCACTTATATTCCCGAATTCAAGCTGTTCGCGGATTCCACCGCCCGCCATGCGCCGTTCGGCGTGCTGCCGGAATCCGATGCCGGCAAGGAAGTGGTGATGGTCGGGGCGGCCAAGACCGCGGTCACTCCTGCCATCAGCGTGACCAATTCCACAATCGGCGCCACCAGCACCGTAACGGTCAATGCAGACGGCAGCGCCGATACCGAGAGCAAGTACACCGCGACCGGCGCGCCGGCGGTGATGCTGCGCGCCTTGATGGCTGGGATGCAGGCGGACCAGGACGGCAATTATTTCCAGACTGTGCTGGGCCCAGGTTCGGACGGCAAATTCCAGCGCGGGGAGCCTGAAAAGCTGGCCGAGACCTACGAATTTTCCGCCCACTATCACACCCAGCACATCGCGAACATTCCGGGTCCCGGCGCCCTGCCGCCGGCGCTGGCGTACAAGCCCTTCTCTTTGACCATGATGTTGGGTTTGACCCTGCCGCCGAGCCGCCAGGCAGATTATGTCTGCGCCTCCGGTACCTACCGCGAGGACGTCACCGTCACCCTGCCCGCCTCTGCGAGCGTCACCACCCTGCCGCCGAGCAAATCCTATGTGGCCGAGGGCGCGGTGATGGACGTGGCCTATGAAAATCCGTCGCCCAATGTCATCAGGCAGCGCATCGTGTTGAAGCTTGACCGGTCCGCGCCGGTTTGTAGCGCCGCCGGCTATGCCAAGATCCGCCCGCAGCTCGCCCAGATGGTGAGCGCGCTGTCGGCCCAGATTCTTTATAAATAGGCCATTGCCATGCACCTTTCCCGCAAGACCGGCTTGATCGCGGCAGCGCTGCTGCTCTTGGGCGCGTCCAGCGCGCTGGCGGCCGACGACAAGCCTTGCACCGCGCCCGACCAGCCGCTGCGGCCGATCATGACCACCCACACCATTCCGCCCTATCCGGAAATGTCGGTGATGACCAACGAAGACGGCACCACCCTGGTGGAGGTCCTCATCGGCGCCGACGGCGTGCCGCTCCAGACCAAGCTGGTGACATCCAGCGGCTCGCTCAGGCTGGACGAAGCGGCCCTCGCGCATGTGAAAAATGTCTGGCGCTGGAATTCGCCGACGCACAATTGCCAGCCCGTGCAGGTGTCGACGCGCATCTCGATCAAATGGGACCTGCGCAACGCTCCCAATACTGCTCCCGAGCCCGCGACCATCGTCATGGACAAGGCTGACTATCCGGCCGGCGCCTTGGCACGCCACGAACAAGGCAGCCTCGGTCTGATCGTGATGGTGCTGCACGATGGCCAGGTGGCGTTCACCCGCATGACCCAAAGCTCCGGCTTTCCCGAGCTGGACGCCAAGTCGCAGGACATCATCAAGGGCATGCATTGGACCCCCGCAACCCTCCAAGGCAAGCCCATCGACACAGCGCTGTTCATCATCTCGACATGGAAGATCGACGCGCAGCCGAAATAGCGCCGCGGTCGCGGTTGTATCGGCCACCGGCGCCGGAAAAGCCGCCGGGGCAGCCTCAGGGCTTGGCCGCCGCGAAGGTCACGACATTTTCGCCCGGCTCCATTTGCCCGAGCTCCAGCAGCCGGTCATGCAGCAGATAATAATGTTCGGCTATGGCGAATATGACCCGCTTCTTTCTCTTATCGCTTTCGCCCACCGCCAGGACATGCATGCGCTCGGCCTGTTCAAGGACGAGCGCGGCATTCGTCAACAGGTTATCCATCGCCATTGCCTCCTTCGGCCGGATTCGGCGCGCGGCTGAGACCCGGCGCCGATACCGCCGCCTGCATGCGGCTTTGCGCGGTATCTATGTATGCGTTGGCGATCTCCGCCCATTGCGCCTTCAGCCAGGGATCGGCGGTGGCGTCTGCCATGGCCGCGGCCCGTTCGGCCATCCGCATAAGGCTTTCGATTTCCCGGTTGTTCGTCATCCCGCCGTCTCCCCGGCGCGCAACCTAGGGTCCGGCTCGGAACCTTTCCGTCACAATTGATACCCAACGTGAAAATATCTTTGCCGCGCCTGTGAATAAAATTTGCGCTCGCAAAGAATGATAGAAGAAAACCCGCCGCGATCGCTCGCGGCGGGCTTCTTCATCCGTGACGATAAAAGCTAAGGATCAATCGTCCGGATAGTCGTGGACGTCACCGTCGCGGCCCACATAGGAGTCCGGCGGACGGTTATAGTCGTACCGGTCACGGTAATAGCCGTTCTCGGCCATCTGCCGGTCGCGCTCGTAGTAATAAGCATCGCGCCGGCAATCCTCGCGATTGTTCGACTGGCCGATGGCGTTACCGATCAGGCCGCCGGCTACGCCGCCGATCGCCGCGCCGGCGATGCTGTGCGAGGCAAGACCGCCGACCGTTGCGCCCGACGCCGCGCCCAGCACCGTTTCGGTGCCGGTGTCGCCGTTACAGGCCGCATAGGCCGACGCTGTACCCGCGGCCAGCGCTATCGCAGCCGCGGCGGCAATTCTCGTAAAGCTCTTCATGTGTGTCTCCATCACTTGAAGCAGTCCCTTGAACCGCCATGCAGGGATGAAAACGGGCCCTTCCGCCCCCTGTTCCGGTTCCAATAAGGCACTTTGGCGATCTTTTCGGTCCCGGCAACAGCCTGACGCCTTTGACATTTTAACGTTGGCGGCCAGCGTGTTAACCACCGCCTACATTCCTATTGCGACAATTCGATACATCTTGCTATAAATTGCCACAATTAGAAGGAGTCGGGGGCACCGGCTCACATAAAGGGACGCACCGGATGTTCGATTTTGTGCAGCTTGGACTGATCATGGCCGTGGCCGCAGCGATCCTGGGCAGCGCACTGGCTTATGCCTGGCGCGACGCCACGCGCGGCGACACTCGCGGTGGCGAGCGCCACGAAGGCTGATCCAGGCCAAGACTGATTCAGAGAGACCGGCGATCAGTTCTGATCGCCGCCCTGCCAAGGTTCTTCTATTTCCATCAACGCAAGCACCTCGCGCGCAGCTTTCTCAGCGGCTTGAAGCAGAGCCAGCACACTGATGGCGCTTTGCGTGGCGTGCCCGGCCTTGCGGAGCTCTTCGATATGGTTCGCCTGCCGCGCTACGGCAGCTTCGGCCTCCGCAAGGCGGCGTCTTGCGATCTCCAGCCGGTTTTCGGGCTTCATGCGCATCCCCAACGGCGCGCCGATCTTGTTCTATTCCGTCCGATTTGCAATGCCGCGCGCGAGGGAACTCACACTCACACGCACACCTCAGAACATTTCAGAAAAGTTCCCGGCCGCTCAGCCAGTAACAGGTCAGGCCGCCGCCCGCGCCAGCTGGTGCTGACGCCGCGGCAGGCGCACCGTGATGGTGGTGCCGACATTCTCGCGGCTTTCCACTTCGAACACACCGCCATGGCGGCCGACCAGCGCCTTGACCAGCGCCAGCCCAAGCCCGGTGCCTTCACGCGCCAGCATGGGATCGGCCGAACTCTGGGTGAATGGCTGGCCGATGCGGGCCATGACCTCGTCGGGAATGCCGATGCCTTCGTCGCGCACGGCGATTTCCACATCGTGCCCCTCGCCGCCAAGGGCGAGGGTCACCGTGCCGCCGGGCCGCGAGAACTTCACCGCATTGGACAGAAGATTGATCAGGATCTGCTTGGTGCCGCGGTCATCGGCTTCCACGTCCAGATGGATTTCCGGCATCTGCACCTCCAGCCTGATGCCGCGCTCGGCGGCGCGCTTCTCGATCATGGGCAGGCAGGAGCGGGCGGCATCCTTCAGGTCCAGCACGCGGAAATCGCAGGAAAAGCGCCCCGCCTCGATCTTGGCCAGGTCCAGGATGTCGGACACCAGGCTCAAGAGATGGTTGCCCGCCTCATGGATCAGCCGGGCATATTCCTCGTAGCGTGCGCCCAGCTCCCCGAAGGTCTTGGCGATCATCACATCGGAAAAGCCGATCACCGCATTCAGCGGCGTGCGCAGCTCGTGGCTCATATTGGCCAGGAATTCCGACTTGATGCGGCTGGCGGTTTCGGCCGCCTCCTTGGCCAACTGGTTGCGCAACACCTCGCGCTCCAGTCTTTCGCGTTCTGCAGCGTCATGGCGAAAGCCGTTCAGCGCCTTGGCGAACTGGCCGATCTCGTCGTCGCGCCGCGCCAGCTCGGCGATCCTGGCCAGGTCGCGTTCGCCCCGGATGGCCTGGGTCATGATGTGCAGCGGCTGGATCACCCGCAGCAGCACGATGGCCACGGCCAGCGCCGCCAGCCCGATGGAAAAGCCCATCAGTCCCAGCGCCACGGCCAGGTCATGGCGGGCGCGGACCAGATTGCGGTCGGCCTGCAGGCTCGCCGCCCCCAGCGCGTCGCGGGAAACTTGCATCACGCTGGCCAGCGCCACATTGGTGTAGGTCATCCAACGCTCGCGCGTCATGGTCAGGGGCGCATGCCCCTCAAGCTGATCGAGCACCTGGTCGCGCAGGGCGCGATAATCGCGGAAGTAGACCTGGTTGGCCTCGGCGATGGCGCGGTTGATGCCCTGCGGCAGGCCGATGCTGGCGGCCGAGCTTTCGATGGACTGCCAGGGCGCATCCACCATGCCATCCAGCTTGACGATGATCTCGCGCTCGGCTTGCGTGAGGCGGGTGCCGCGCGTCAGGAAATCGGCGATGTCGCCGCGCTGATCGCCCGCATTCACGCGCGCGTGCCAGGCCACGTCGCTGATGCGGATCAGCTCGCTCATGCGCGGGCCCGTGGCGGCGATGGTGCGTGACAGCACCGCGGCTTGGGCATCGATCAGGTTCAGGATGGCGGCGGTGGAGGCTTTGCGCTCGTCCGGCAGGCCGGGGCGCCGCTCGGCTTGCGGCTGTTTCAGCGCCCGGATCAGATCGGAATAGAAATGCGTGTCGAACCGGCCGATCGCATTGGAAAGGTTGCGGCCCAGCGAGGGCGGCACATCGCTGCCGGCGGCGTTGCGGATAGCCCGTTCCACACGGGACAAAGCCGACAGCGAGCGGGTATGCATGCGCGCCAGCTCGTCAAGATCGGCGGCGCTTGCCGTGGACGGCCGCGCCAGCAAGGTGTCGATCACGCCGGTCTCGACCCGGACCGCCTCGCGCGCCACCACGATTTCCTGGGAGATTTGGGCGGCGGAATGGACGCGGTAGGCAGCGTCCTCGCGATTGAAGGCATCCAGGGCGCTGACGGCAAAGGCGGCCACCAGCACCAGCACCAAGGTGCCGGTGACCAGCCGCAGCAATGTCGCGACCGAGTTGGTGTGTTTCATCTCCCCGAAGACCCTGGTTCGTCTTCCGTCCCATCAAAGGTTAGTGTGGCAGGCATGGCGAAAGAATTAAGGAACCGCGGATTGTTGGTTCCGGGACAGGGTTAAGAGCGCTTTACCGCGCCCTGTATGCAGCCAGGGTGAGAAGGATGCCGCGACGCATCGCAAGTAGCCTTGTTGACATCATACAAGCATACTTGTATATTGCCGTGCATGAACATGTGGCAGGTCATCGCCCAGGGCGCAGAGGGCGCCCGGCGGCCCACTGTTCAGCCTTGCCCCTTCTGCGGCGCCGATCCGCCCCTGGCCGTCCGCCGCGCCGGCCGCTTCCTGGCAGGCTGCGAGGCCGAGGACTGCCCCGCCAATCCGCAGGTCTCCGCCTCCACGCTCGAGGAGGCCTGGGCGGGCTGGAACAGACGGACGTGAATTAGCCGCCCTGTGGATAATCGGGCGGTTGGAAAGCCCGCTTCCCCCGTGTAAACCCCTGTTCTCTATTCTTCGCACTGCGCCGGCTTAGCTCAGTTGGTAGAGCACCTGATTTGTAATCAGGGGGTCACAGGTTCGAGTCCTGTAGCCGGCACCATTCCTCTTCGCCCGCCGGAGGGCGGGCGAAGAGGAATGACAAGGCGCGGCTTGGCGGCCTAGCGTCAGCGTAGTGGCCGCGCGTAGTGCCGCGCCGCGTCAGCAGGCAGCCCACACCGATCCGCGCGGCAATGAATGCCAAGGGCCGATGGGCGGCCCGAGCGTCAGCGTTATAGGGCCGCCATCATCGGCCCGCGGCAGCCGGAGAATAAAGTCAAGCGCCCACGCGCGACAGCGACTTGAGGGCGGGCGCGTCAGGCCGCGCCGCGTCAACTGGCAGCCCTCGGCAAAAATCTCAGCACATCGCTCCAGTCCTTGGTCGTGAGCGCTACGATGCGAACTACCTTCCGCCAGCATGTTATAAGGAGAGCACGGCGGACCTTAGATAGGCAAAATACCCATGCGCAGGCGGCTTGTGGCCGGTCTCATCTGCACTTCCATGTTCTTGTACAGCGGGAGCCTGCGCCCCGCGGAGCGCCCGGCCCTGCCGGCGCTTCCGGATTTTGCCTCCTACATTATTGCGCGTGTCGATCGAGGAGGCCTGACAAGAATCACTTTGGACCAGGCTGCCGACATTCTCAAAGACTATGACGTCGTTTTTGTCGGAGAGTTTCATGATCACATCGCCAATCATCTCGCGGAGCTGGCGATATTAAGGGCCTTGAATCAGCGTGTTCCCACGCTTGCCTTATCCATGGAACAGTTTGAGCGCGACCGGCAATCGAAAGTGGACGATTATGTTGCGGGAAAGATCGGCGAAGGAACGCTGACCAACGGCCTGGGCTGGAAAAATTATGAAGAGGCCTACAGACCGCTCGTCGAATATGTCAAGGATCGCCGTCTGCCCATTATTGCTGCCAACGCGCCGATTGATATCGTGCGCTGCGTCGCTCGGAAGGGCATCGCGTACCTTGGTGAGTTATCGGCCCCAAGGCGCAAGTTGGTCGCCGAGGAGATCCATACCGCTGACGGTCCCTACAAGCGGAAGTTTGTTCGCTTTTCTGGCGACGATGCGGCCCATGGCGGATCCGGCAAGCCTGGTGAGAATGCCAAGCAGCGCATTGAAAACAACTTTGCGGCGCAGATGACGCGCGATGACACGATGGCGGAATCGATCGCAATGTTCCTCCAGGCAAACTCGGGTTACCATGTACTCCATGTCGCGGGCGCGTTCCATGTGGCGGACAAACTAGGCACTGTCGAGAGCCTGAGAATGCGATCACCACAGCTGAAGATCGCATTGGTGATGCCAGTCCAGACCAGGCCCGAAGCGCCGATGCTGACGCCGGATGAGACAGACCAAGCCGACATGGCGATTCTCATACGGCGGGAGCCGGAGCCTTATATAACCGACGCGGAGCGGAAGGCTGCAGAAGCCGCAGAAGAAAAGCGTTTCCAGGCGGCCGAGAGCGCGACATGCGGGTAAGCGATCGACGGGCTGCCAGCCGGCAACTCCAAGCCGTCAACGCCGGTTCTATCATGACGTCGGCTTTTGGCCCAAAGCGGACATGCTGAATGACGTCGCAGCGAAGCCGCCAATAAGCTCCCGCTCGCGTTGGAAGCCTATGTCTGGCGAGACGTTGCGTGTGTGGGCGGGCACCAAGCCCACCGCACTCCCGCTTTTCTAACACTGCTGATCGATGGCTTAGGGGGTGCCGGTCGTGGTGCTGGACGAACCACAGGGAGTATTGGGATTCCCGCTCGCACAACCGCCAGCCTTACCGCCCGACGCTATGAGTGCAATGGCAAGGCCCGTGAGACCAGCGCCAAGGCCAATAAGCACCGCAGTGGATGTCACGGCCTGGGCCGTCTGTACACCGGCAGATTTTCCTGGAACCAAAGAACCAGAGGATTCGCCCGCATAGGCATCGGAAACTAGCAGAGCAGTGGCTAACAAAACCGAGCAGATTACTCGCATATGGAATGCTCCCGTGTTTCCCCTTCGAGACCGGCAATAAAAAGCGGTTCCTGTTCGAGAGCAGTAGAGCGGAAAGGTGATCAAAATTGGGCGGCGTGCAAATTTTAGTATCGATACTCCCTTTACGCCTTCCGAGCGGCCGCACCGCGCCGCCTAATTCTCAAATGTCCCTTTTTGGCACGAAGCGCACGAGTGACTATTGCCGCGGACCTGTCCGAGATAATTGCGTCTAGAGCGCTAGTTATCTGCTCGCGCGTGCTGATTTCGGCGCCGACCAACTTCAAACCCGGCTTCGCAGCAAGCCATAGATTACTGATCGCATTTCCACGTCTTCGCGATCGCGATCCCGACCGTCGCCACCGCCGGATAGTCCCGCTCGGGCGCGTTATCGCGAAGCCATTTCACTGTGACATCGATGAGCTCTCTTGCGGTCACGTGCACAGGGATGCACAGCGGTCTCTTCTCGGCATCCATCTGGAAGGCAAAGGCGTCCGCGACGCCTTTGACGTAACCGGTACACTCAAAGCCGTTATAGGGATCCTTGGAGGTACAGAGTTGCAGAAGCTGGTTGCCGTCCATGAACTGGCCAGCCTTGGCGGGGCCCGGACAGGCCAGCCCCAGCATCGCCAGTGGCAGCAGCCAGCGCATGACAGTCACTCCAATCGTCCCCGCGATCTGAGAAGTGTAATCACTGGCCCGCGGCCGGCGGCATTGCCTGTTAGGCCAAGTCCCCGGGCGCCGGTTCCATCGCCTTGAGGGCATCGCGTCAAGCCGCCGGCGCCTTACTTGGCCTTGGCCAGCGTCTCCACCATCGCGTCGGCAATGTCATTGCGCTGGAACACCAGCCTTCGGCCGGCGCCCGCCTTGGAGAGACCCTGGAGATAGGCAAGGTCGAACTGGCTCAAGCCGTCCGCCGCATGGCCGCAATCGGCGGCCAACAGGTTCACGATGCTGGGCAGCTCCTGGCAGGCATCCGGCGAGCCCAGCTGGGTCAGCGCCAGCATGGAAACATAGTCGGACAGGGGCACGATCTCTTGTCCCGCCAGCCTGGTGGTATCGATGACGATCAGGACGTGGCTGAAGCCACTGTGAATGCTGTCATTGGTGTGATTGCCATTCGATCGCGTGAATTTTTCCACGAACATAGGAGGATCCATGTTCGTAAACAGTTTGATGCCCTCGCCCCGAGCCATGCCGTTGTCCGCCGAGCGGGCACCTGCAAAGTCCACGGTTTCGGTGGCGTACCAGGCCTGGATGGGCCTTGTGACTTTTGCCAGGGCATCCAACTGCGCATTGGAGGTGGCATAGCCCAGATAGTCGCGCTCGGTCTTGCGCACGCTGTCCAGCAGCGCCTGCGGCGTGGCGGTGAAGACGATCTCGATATTGGGCGTGCAGGAGGCCTCGGTGTTGACCGGCGCGCCGGCCGCCAGCGCGACATATTTGATGTGTTGGGTGATGAAACTGGCGGTGTGGGCATTCTGGCCCGCCACCACGGGGCATATGCGCCGCTCCCAGCGCGCGATCTTGCCGGTAACCTGTGTCGCCGTGGCGAAGGACCTGGTGAAATTGCCCACCGCCTCCCGCAACCTGGTTCCTGTGACAGTAACGCTCTCGGACGGCGTTTCGGCAGATGCCTGCAGGCCGCCCGCCATCAGCAGCACGGAAATGGCGAAGGCCCCGATTTTCATTTGATGGGGCGCCTTACTTCGCCTTCTCCAGCCTGTCGGTCATCAGGTCGCCGATCTCGGTCCACTGCGCCGCCATCATTCTGCCGGTGGTCATGTGGTAGAGGCCCTGCAGATAGGCCATATCGTACATGGTCAGGCTGTCCGCCGGATGGCCGCAGTCCGTCACCAGCCTGTTCACGATGCTGGGCAGTGCCTGGCAGGCACCCAGCGAGTTGATCTGGGTCAGCGCCAGCATGGAAATGTAATCGGACAGCGGCACGATCTCCTGTCCCGCCAGCTTGGTGGAATCGACCACGATCAGGATATGCCGGAAGCCGGTGTGAATCTCGTCATTGGTGTGATTGCCGGACGAGGCATAGAAGGGCGGCAGGTCTTCCAGTTTCTGACCCGGAGCGTTGTTCAAGACATCGCCAACCCCGTTCGCCGGCGCGGCGAGATTCGTTATCCTGTTGCCATTGGCGAAAAGCTTGCCGGTGTCCGGATGCGTTCTGCCCTTCCTGTCGGTGGTTTCGGTGGCATACCAGGCCTGGATGGGCCTGGTCATTGTCGCCAGCGCCTTTTGCTGGTCGCTTGACGTGTAATAGCCCAAAAACAGGGGACTATCCTTGGCGACCGTGTCGAGCAGCGCCTGCGGCGTGCTGGTGAAGACGATCTCGATATTGGGCTCGCAGCCCGCCTCGGTGTTGACGGGCGCGCCGGCCGCCAGCGCGACATATTTGATGTGCTGGGTGATGAAGGCGGCGAAGTGGGCATTCTGGCCCACCACCAGCGGACAGACGCCATGCTCCCAGCGCGCCACCTTGCCTGTCACTTGCGTCGGCGTGGCGAAGGTCTTGCTGAAATCATGGAAGGCGGTGCGCGATCCTTCGACGGTGACGCTTTCGGGGGGCTCGGCTGTCTGGGCCGAGGCACGCATACCGCCTGCCGTCAGCAGGACCGAAGCGGCAAACAGTTGGACTGTTCTGGACTTCATGGCCGGTACCTCCGCTTCACATTATAAATCAGTTGCCTAGTCCCCGATGTCCTTATTTCGCCAACCCAGTGGGACGCCGACGCCATGCCTTTGGGGGTTTTCCGGACGAATGCCACCCTTCGTCGGTGACTCCCTGCTGTATATGGTTTGCGGGGCGCGGTTGGGCGCCTGAAGTTCAACCAGTCTCCTGTACTGCAAGACCCGGATGGGAGGACCGTCAAATCTCCAGAATTTTCGAATCTTGCCTTCCGGAGTGAGCTGCGAAATCACATAGGTCTTGTCCGCGTGCATGAATTTCGCGAGATAGACATCATCCCCTTCAAGGTTGCGTCCAAGATATTGGACTGTTTCCAGAAAGCCATCAGGGCAATAATCCAACCTCCTGTAGATATAGTCCCCCGAGCAATAGGAAGTTCTGCGGCGCACATCCCATGCGGTCAGACTTCCGCTATTCTGGTAGGGGTTGCGATCTGCTCCGACCATGAGCTTTTCGCAGCCATCACGCCCCATGCCGAGCAGACATGCCAACGCCACTTCGGTGGCGAGGGATGGGCCGTCCGGCATCGCCGTGTTTGCGGTATTCGATATTGCCACGGCCGGCGCCGCCAGCGTCTCAGCGCGCAGGCCCGAAAGGCCCAAGGCGGTAACGCCAAAGAGAACTGCCAGCGCTTTCATGGCATGGCGCATTGCTGAACCCTCGCGAGCGAGAGACCTAAAAAATACGCCTTGTTCCCTGCCAGATCTCAACCGGCCGCTCCTGTCACGGGTGGTAACCACCCATTGTCGGGGTCCCGCCACCGCCAAAACCGCCGCCTCCCCCGCCGCCGCCAGATCCAGATATCCCCCCGCCGTAGCCGTGGAAGGTGGGGGTCGAGGCGGCGGTGTTGCCGGGAAGCGTGCCACCAGGGTTCGGCTCGGAGGATTGCCATGCCCGGCCGGAGTCATAAACCCCCGGATAGCTGGCGTAACCATGGGCGTAAACGACATCCCCACCCGCATAGGGAATCCCGCCAAAAGCCGTATAGTGCGGTGTCGGCGGCCGCCCAAAGACCACGCCATATGCGTCAACCATCTGGTGGTTCTTGAGGACGTCCGCCCAGAAGCGGTTGGTCCTGCACACCTCGACCAGCGGGCCGCGCCAGACGAATTTTGGGGTGCGGCAGGTCACGGCATCCGGGTCGCCCTCGCCCGTGGGGTTATCGACGGTCGGCTTGTCGATGGTCTGGTGGTTCTTGATCAGGTCCGCCCAGAAACGGTTGGTCTGGCAAATCGGGGCGCGCATGGCGATTTTCGGCGTGCGGCAGGTCACACCGTCCGGATCGCCCTCGCCGGTGGGGTTGGCCACAGTCGGCTTGTCGATCAGGGTCTTGCCGTCCGCGGCGAGGTCCTTGCCGTTTGTCGACATTGTCAGCCATTCCCAATTATGGCCGCAGGCTGCCGGGCCGAGCCGATCGCTGCCGGCAAAGCGCTGGGGCGCACGGCAGACCATCGTCTCCGGATCGCCCACGCCGCTTGGCGTGTTCGCCGCCATGACGACCTCCTGCATCCCGGCGAGCGGCTGCTCTTTGACTTTGCCGGGACCCCCGGTTTCGCCGCGCATGGCCAGAGCGGCCAGCCGTTTTTCGATCTGTAGCGCTGCGGCGTCTCCGTGGTCGGCTGCGTCATGTGTCCCGGTGTTCGGCGGTGTCGGCGATGTTTCGCCTGTGACGTTCTGCGCCACCGTGATGGGAGGCAGCTCCGCAACGCTGGGCATTTGTGCGGCGATGCCGCCGGTGCTGGGCATTTGCACGCGCGCCGGTGCGGGCAAGACTGTTCTCTCGGCGTGGACGGCCTCTGGCGCGGCAACATCCATGCCGTTGCCGGTTGGATTTGCAGGCGCGGCAGGTTCTGAACTTTGCGCTGGGGCTGCGACTGTTGCCACGGTTGGCGCCTCGGGGCGCGCTGGAAGCGCGGTCATGCGCGGTAGCAATCCAGGCTTTGCCGCTACAGGAGGCTGCGCGGCCCAGGCGCCCAGGCCCGCAAAACTCGCCGCCAGTAGAACAAGGCTCACGCCTGCCAGACGGCGCGCAGGCCCGGGGGATTTGCGCTTGAGCAACGCGATGCGTTCGACCAGTGGATGCTGCGATCCCGGCCAATTGCAGCCCAGCGGCAAGGAAAGGACCATCATCTGGGATTTCAGCAACGCCTCAGCATAATCGCGGCGCGAGATGGCGCTGGCCACTGCGGTCGCATCGCAGGCCAGTTCCTGATCGATACGCAGCCAGCGCGCGCCCAGATGGATCAGCGGATTGAACCAGCAGAGGCAGCGCAGCAGCGCCGTCAGCGCATTGATGCGCGCATCCTGCCGCGCCAGGTGAATACGCTCATGGGCCAGGATCGCCGCCTGTTCCGCGCGCGTGAAATGATCCTGGAAACTGTTCGGCGTCACGATGCGGGGGCGCAAGAAACCCAGCACGGCCGGCCCGGCCTTTCCCTGCCGCATGGCGGCGGAAAAACGAAGCTGCAATCGGATCAGGTATAACGTCATCACTAACGCGCCCAGGGCCCAGGCCGCAAAAAACAGCAGTGCGGTATCGGGCCATTGATAGACCGCTGCCGGCGCGGCCATCGCGGACGACATCGCCGCGCCCCGCCCTGCCAGCTGCCCTGTCACGCTGAGGGCTGAAGGGGCGATGTGATTGATGACGGATGTGACGGACACAACCGGTACATGCACCGTCGTGACAGGCACGGGGTGAACCGTGCGCGGTGGCAGCAGGCTTGCGAGCCCTGCGATCGGCACCAGAAACCAGATTGCGTAGGCGATGGGCGCGCCGAACGACAGGCGCAACGGGCGGCGAAGCAGCGCGACCAGCACAACCCCTGCTCCCATCGCCAGGTTCACTTTGAGCATCAGGAGCAGGAAGGCCGACATTGTCATTCCTCCAACTCCTCGATCAGTTTTCTCAGCTTCTTGATATCCGCCGCCGTCAGCTTCTGCTGAGTCACGAAATGCGTGACCAGCGGCGCCACCTGGCCGCCGAAAAGCCGGTCCAGCAGCACCTGGCTTTCGGACCGCACATAGTCTGCCCGGCTGATCAACGGCCTGTAGAAATAGCCGCCTTCCTGCCGCGCGCCGGCGAGCGCCCCTTTGCGCAGCAAGCGTGTGATCAGGGTGCGCACCGTGCCGGGGCCCCAGTCATTGGGTTTTGCGGTCGCGGCAATGATTTCCTCCGGCGTCAGGGGGGCCTTGCGCCACAAGGCCTCCATCACCTGGCTTTCCGCAGCCGAAATCTGGATCTTCTTCCTTACCATTCTGGCAGCCTGCTACAGTTGTATTCTGGAGTCAAGATACAAGTGTATTCTCTGGACCCTTTATGCGGCAGTGGACGCTGACCGGCCCACGCTGCATTTCCGCTTATAGCCTATCGGGGGGGCACGCCTGCCAAGGTCCGCTTTGGGCCAAAAGCGGTCATTGCGACGACATTGAGCAAACTCAGACGCAGCGGAAGGCGGCGAGTTTGCCGTCTTCGTCCTGATGCAGCCAGCACAGTGCTTGGCCATCGGCGAATTCCACCGCATAGACCGCGAGGTAATTCTGGTCGGGGACGGTTTTCGGACCGTCCGTGCCGACCATCATCTGGCGTCCCAGGAAGCTGATGCTTTCCAGCTTGCCCAGCCCCAGGTCTTGCGCTGCGGCTATGTCGGCTTCCAGCGCGTCATCGTGCGCCACCGTTTCGCCGCCCAGCACCGCGCGCACCAGCTTGCGCTTGCCGGCATCGTCCGCGGCGCCCGGTATGGGCGCAACCTTGCGGCCATGTTCCAGGACTCTGGTGGCCGTGGTTATGCTCATCATCTTGACGGCATAATGGCCTTCCAACGTGGTGGGCGAGGTGACTTCGCCGTCAAACATCTGCTCCATCGGGGGCGCGCCCCAGGCGAGATGGAAATGCCGGCCGTCCTGTTCCAGCGTGCCGCGCGCGGTCCTAGTGCGGGTGAAGCAGTGGCTGGCATAGCCGTTGGTGCCGTGGTCTATGCGGCACCAGACTTGGCGCAGCGATCCCCAGGCGACGATATGGCCGTCCTTGCCCTTTTGGAACCAGCCAGGGCTTTCGATCTGCCAGAAACCGGTGAAGCTGCCGCCATAGACGGTGAGCTGTTCGACCTCTTGCGCGCGCGCTGAAGCAGTGACTAGCAGAAATGCCAGCAAAAAGCGCTTCACGCGATGCCCCGCCAAATCAGCCCAACGCCCATCGCAAGGATGTCGCATCTTTGCGCGCGGGAAAAGCGCCAGATGCAGCGCGCTGAGTGACTGCTCGTCAGTTGGGGATGGTATTGCGCCTGCCCATGTCCGCTTTGGGCCAATAGCGGCCAGTGGTAAGGGCTCAAATTTTTGGCTGGTCGATTTCGGTTAGCTATCCCTTGGGGGGCACGGGTTCGGCGTCTTCATGGTTCTTCAAAGCTAGAAGTCCCTACGCGGCCATTTACCACTAACTTTTCAGCCTCAGTGCGCGGTGTTGAGGGGGACGCAGGCTAATTGGCAGACAGCTCATCAAGAGTCCAACCCGCGGCAACTTCGGCGTCAGCTGTCGATCCCACGCTGCGGCGGCTTGGCCTTTAGAAGGGAGCGCCGGAGTTACCCATCGTGCGCCCCAGGCCCTGCGTCGGATTGTGAAACGGATCGCCCCCATTGCCCATGGAACTGACCGACATTGCCCTGACGACGCCTTGCGCGTCGACCATCTGGTGCTTCTTGATGACGTCGGCCCAGAACTGGTTGGTCTGGCAGACCTCGGGGCCGAAGCGCCGAATTAAGGTATCTGAGGCCTGAAGGTATACCGGTGTGCGGCAGGTCACGGCCTCCGGATCGCCGTCGCCCTTGGGATTGTCCATGGTCGGCAGGTTGATGAGGGTCTTGCCGTCCGGGGCAAGGCTCTTGCCGTTCATCGCCATCTGCCGCCATTCATGATTGCTGATACAGACGGTCGGACCCAACTGGTCGCTGTCCGCGAGGCGCTGGGGAGCGCGGCAGACGATGGCCTCGGGATCGCCGCCGCCGTTTGGCGTGATCGGCAGCACTACGGGAACAGGCGCTGGCGGCGGCGGCGCAGGCTGGGCCAGCGCCAGGCACGGTGCGAGGATTGACGCCAGCAATGCAAAGCGAAAAATGGCCATGCCACTCCCCCGACGGCGTGGTCGGATGCTACTCCCGGTGACTTGGGTGGCGCAATCGGGCGGCGGGCCGGTCACGCCGCGCGCCCGACAGAGCCTCCTGCGCAGCAAGCGCGTGATCAGGGTGCGCACCGTGCCGGGGCCCCAGTCATTGGGTTTTGCGGTCGCGGCAATGATTTCCTCCGGCGTCAGGGGAGACTTGCGCCACAAGGCCTCCATCACCTGGCTTTCCGCGGCTGAAATCTGGATCTTCTTCGCCTTCATGCCGCGCGGCATGATACAGATGTATTTCAGAGTCAAGGTACAGGCGTATTGCCGGCGTGGGTCCAGAGCGCGCGCGGTACGTGTCGGGCGGAAGGCGTTCTGATAGGCGCTGGCTACTTCCATTTGATAATTTGTCACGGAAGGAGGTGAACGCGCCCGGCGGCGCCGCACAAAGTTCCATCTCTCATCCCTTGAGAGCGGCGCCGCGAAGACGCGTGCCTGATGCTCATAAGCATTCGCACCTGGCCTTCTGAATTTGACAATAGTTTTCAAATCGAGAAGCGTTGCATCCAACAAAGCCAGCTCATGAAGAGCGGCGAATAAATAAAATACAGATAGGGGACTTTAATGAATGCATTGTCGCAGAAGCTGCTGCGTGGCGGCTCCAGCCTGGCTTTGACGCTTGGTATCGCCATGGTCAACGACGCCATGGCGCAGGGCGCAGGTCCTGACATCGAGGCTGTGACCGTTACGGGCACCAGCATTCGCGGTGTCGCCCCGGTGGGCTCGAACGTCATAACCGTCGATCAGGAAGCCATGCGGATGACCGGGGCGGTCAATGCCGAGCAGCTCCTGAATAACGTCACGGCCATCAGCACGGCCGGCGGGCCGCCCCAGGGCGTCAATGTCAATTCCGGTTTCCAGCCGCAGATCCACCAGTTGGCGGGCTCGGTCAGCAACTCGACCTTGGCGGTCGTCAATGGCATGCGCTTCGCCGGTCAGGGCGGAAACGCACTCGCCGACCCCAACACCATTCCAACCGTTGCCCTGGAACGGGTCGAAGTGCTGGCGGACGGCGCCTCCTCGATCTACGGCTCCGACGCGGTCGCAGGCGTGGTCAACTACATTACGCGCAGGAACTTTCAGGGTGTGGAGCTGAGCGCCCAGCTCGGTTTTGCCGATGCCTACAGCAACGGGACGGGCAGCATTCTGTTTGGCCATGCCTGGGACTCGGGCTCGGTCATGGTGGCCGCCAGTTACACGTCCCAGAGCGCGCTGCTCGGCGCCGACCGTGCGCTATTGGCCATGGGTAACTATGCCCCGCTCGGCGGCAACAACTTCATCGAAGTGTTCGGCTGCCCCACGGCCGCAATCACCGTGCCGGGTAATACGGGCGTATTCCTTTCGCCCAGCTCGACCACCACGGTCCCGAACACGCAGGCGAGTAAAAACTGCAACATACAGCCTTATGGCGACGCGCTGCCCCTGTCGGTCCGCCGCAATGTGCTGATGGAAGTCAATCAGGACTTCGGCGACAAGCTGTCCGCGTCGCTGATGATCAACTACAACGAGCTCGACCAGAGATACAAAATGCGTCCGGGCAGCGTCACCGCCAACACCACGGTGTTCGGTCCCACCTCCGGCAAGGGCGGCCAGATCAATCCCTTCTATATGGCGCCTGCGGGCAGCCCGGGTTCGACCGTCTCGGAAACCATAAACTGGGTGGACCTGATGGGCGGCGGCCCCAATGGCACCAATTACGGCATCGACGCGGATAATGAGGAGGTCTTCTACGGCCAGGCCTCGCTCATCTACAAGCTGACGCCGGACTGGCAAATCAAGATCAACGATGCCTTCGGGGTCAATCGCGACGACACCGCCAGCCTCGACAGTTTCTGTAATTCCTGCGCCATCCTGGCGCTCAACGGCACCGCGCAGGCGGGCGGCAGCACGACAACCTCCGACGTCGCCGGCGCCAATGTCATTGCGCTCAACTCCGCGCTCACGCCTGCCAATGCGCTTGACGTGTGGAACCCGGCGGGAGCCAGCAACAGGACGTCGGCGCTGATCCAGAAGCAGCTCTACAGCAACAATTCGCGCAACGACACCCAGAACACCTTCAACCAGTTGCGCATTGAAACAAGCGGTCCCTTGTTTGAATTGCCCGCCGGCGCCGTGAAGGTCGCGGTGGGTGGCGAGTGGGTCAACTATCATCAGCTCGCTTATAGCAACGGCACCCTGGGCATCGGGGTGCAATCGAATGGCGCGACGATTCAACAGTTCTATTCCCGGCGCTCGGTGCTGTCGGCCTATGGCGAATTCAACGTTCCGCTCATTTCCTCGGATATGGGAATTGCCCTGGTCCAGAGCATGACCTTCGACGTGTCGGCCCGCTACGACAAATACAGCGATGTCGGGCCGACCTTTAACCCCAAATACGCCTTGGATTGGAGGGTCAACGACGATCTGAAACTGCGCGCCAACTACTCGACCTCCTTCGTGGCGGCGCCGGTGGGCGTGGCCGGCGATCCCACCAAGGGCGGGGAGTATTCCAGCGGCGCCAGCCTGGCGCCGGCCTTCCAGGTGCCGATCGCGACCTTCCCGACCGTGACCCAGCTTCCGGGCTGCAACACCGCTGCGGTGGCGGCGGCCGGATTCTGCACCATCGGCGCAGGCACGTTGGCGCCGGGCCTCAGCCGCCAGTATGGCTCGGCGCTTGGCGGCGCCAGGCCCCAGACCGGCAATGGCGTGAATATCGGGGCCGACTTCACACCGACATTCCTGGAGGGGCTGATCGCGCACATCACCTACTTCGACCAGAAGTACAAAGGTGGCGTGACCGCGCCTAATATCACCCAGATCACGACCATCGGGGTTTTCAATCACCTGCTGACGTTATGTCCGGCTGGCTGTACCCAGGCGCAGATCGACGCCTTCACGCGCGTGCCGTTTGGCGGCACCGTCGCCGGCTCACTGCCGCCGGTCATCTACTCCCTGCAGAACCACGACGAAAACAACGTGCTGAACCTGGCGATCAAGGGCATCGATTTCGATGCGCGGTACGACATTCCCACCGATTACGGCAACTTCCATGTCGGTGACGAGCTGACGCAATATTTCTCGTTCGATCAGTCGGCCGTGGGTGCGCCGTCGTTCAACGTGCTGGGAACGTCAGGCTTCAACAGCACCTTCCCCAGCATCGCCTACCACAACCGGAGCAATTTCGGTTGGGCGAACGACGCCTTGTCCGCGGATCTGTTCGTCAACTGGATCGCGCCCTACCGCAATGTCACCAACACGGCGATACATCCCACGACCGTCGACGCCAATGGCAACCTCGCCGGCGGTGGCGATCATGTTGACGCCTTTGTGAGCCTGGATGCCCATATCGCCTACAATTTCGATGGCGGGATTTTTGGCGGCGATCAGGTCTATCTGGACGTGCAGAACCTGACCGATGCGCCCCCCTCATTCTACAACGGCACCTCCAAGCCCAGCGAAGTGCATAGCCAGGCGGGCGAGAATTCCTTCGTCTCCAACCCGATCGGGCGTCTTTTCTCGATTGGCTTCCGGGCGAAGTTCTAAAGCAACGCGGGGAAACCATCATGGACAAGAGACAATTTCTTGGAGCCGGCATCGGCGCGAGCCTGGCGGCAACAGCTGCGCTGGCGCAGCCGGCCGCCAGCACAGCGGGCGGCGCTGCGGCGGAGCGGCCGGCCCGGCGTGTCATACCCGTGCGCAAGGCCAAGACCGTGCCCCTGTTCCTGACGCCGCCGGGCTGGCCCAATGCGATTGCGGTGGATGCGGAGCGAGGCGGCTTCTGGACCCAGGAGCAACGCCATGACGGTCAGCGCGAGAAGGCATGGCTTGTCGAGTTCAATACCGGCAAGCTGCTGAAAACGGTGGTGACGAATTCCCAGAACACCAGCGGCATGAGCTATGGCGACGGCTGCATCTGGAGCGGCGCCAACGGCGTGTCGGTGGTGAACCATCCCAATCCGCCGGTCAACGGCATCTTCCAGACCGACATGAACTCCCGCGAAGTGACCCATCGCCAGATTCCCTTCGGCCCGCCGGATAATGGCGGCGCCTGCCACGGGGTCGCCTGGGCCAATGGCAAGCTGTGGATCAGCTCAAACCGGCTGGAAGCCCTGGTGCGCGTCGATCCCAAGACATGGCAGGTGGATTACCAGTTCCCGCACACATTTCTTCCGGAACTGAAAGACCGCATTCATGGCATCGAATATGACCCCGCCACGGATACGCTGTGGCAGGTCACCGGGACCCAGCGGCCGGACATGCCGGGTTATGACGGCTATACCGCCAAACTGGTCCAATACAACATCAAGTCCGGCGAGGTGATGCAGATCGTGGAAATCGAAAAGGGCTGCGACCCGCACGATATTGCGATTCACAACGGCATTTTCTATGGCGTGGATGCCGGCGAGCATCCGGGTTGGCCGATCGACAATCCGGCCTATCAACGGCCTGGCTGGACCGAACCGTTGAACAGCCCCTATGGCGGTTACATTTTCCGGATCGACTTCGTCTGAAGGCGGCTTTCCCTTCTGCCTCGAATTTTGCCATGACGCGCCCTAGTGTCCCGATTCCGAAATTCGCGTGATCTCTATATCGGGTCCGGGCGAATTTCGGAATCGAAGGACACTAGTATGTTATTGATTCCTAGTGTCATTTGGTTTCGAAGTTCGCATCGAGACCGATATCGATAATATGGCGAACTTCGAAACCACGACACTAGGTGGTAGCAAACGCGTCATGCAGGATCCGCCCTATGCCGCGATGCTACGCCAAGCGGTGCAATCCCATCGCGCAGGCCGCCTGCAGGAGGCCGAGCGGCTCTATCGCCAGGTTCTGGCAGAAAATCCGCAACAGCCCGACGCCCACCACAATCTGGGCGCGGTGCTGGCGCGGCACGGCCGCCTGACCGAGGCGCTGCCGCATCTCAAGGCGGGTGTCGAAGGGCGCCCAGAAGAAAGCAAGTACTGGTCTGCCTGCATCCAAGTCATGCAGGCGCTCGGCGCGCGCGAGGATTTGGCGGAGCTCTACCGCAAGCTTACCACACTGCAACCTGGCTTGGCCGCGGCGCACTATAATCTTGCCAATGCCCTGAAAGACCTTGGGCGATGGGACGAAGCAGCGGACAGCTATCGCACCGCGTTGAAACTGAACCCGGGCCTTGCCGCTGCCCACAACAATCTGGGCAATGTGTCCAAGTTGCAGGGCAAACTCGACGATGCGGATGCGGGCTATCGCGCCGCTATCGCCGCCGATCCGGATTTTGCCGAGGCGCATTGCAACCTGGGTAATGTGCTGGAGCAGCGTGGGCATCTGGACGCCGCCGAGGCGTGTTATCGCAGGGTTCTGGCGCTGACTCCGGATCATATCGAGGTAAACCGGCATCTGGGCGCGGTGCTGATGGAACAGGGCCGCACCGCCGATGGGCTCGATGCGTTCATGCGGTATGCACAGCGCAAATATGGAGGTGGCACCCCGCCGGCACCGACATCGGCGTCATCGCACAAGAGCAAGCACGATGCCGAGCAGCGCGCCTGGCTCGGAAATGAAAATATCTCCACGGACACGTTTCGCCTGGAAGGCGGTGCGCGCGTTGGCGGGGGCGCCATCAACCGTGACAATGATGCCGCCGCCATTTGCACGGCATGGCGCGTGAACAAGCCGCAAATCGTGGTGATCGACAATCTGCTGACCCAGGAGGCGCTCACGGCGCTGCGCCGGATGTGCCACGGCTCGACATTCTGGAGGAACAGCTTTCCGAACGGATATCTCGGCGCTGTGCCGCAGGATGGGTTCGCCGCGCCGCTGCTGGCGCAAATTTCCGAAGAACTTGCGGCGGTCTATTCCGAAATATTCGAAGGCCACCCGCTGCTGCAGCTGTGGGCGTTCAAATATGACAGCAGCCTGAAGGGCATCAATCTGCATGCCGACTTTGCCGCCGTGAATGTCAATTTCTGGATTACGCCGGAAAGCGCCAATCGCGACCCGGACCATGGCGGCCTTATCATCTGGGACAAAGCGGCGCCGCTGGACTGGGATTTCGCGAAATACAACAATGACGAGGCTGCGATGCGTAATTTTTTACGCACCGCGGGAGCGCAAGCCATCACGGTCCCGTACCGCGCCAATCGGGCGGTTATTTTCGATTCCGATCTATTCCATGAAACCGACCAGATCCAGTTCCGGGAGGGTTATGAGAACCGGCGCGTGAATGTGACCTTCCTCTATGGCTGGCGCGCTTCCGGCCGCGGCAATCGCGCGTGATAAATGGCTGATCGATTTCACAGGCTTGGCTCCAAAACCGCTGCTGCGCGACCTTGTTCCAAAACATGGCTCGCAATGTTGTGCTCGCCGTGCGACTTTCGGGGCGATTCAGCAAGTTCATGCGTCGAAACGGGCAACCCATGACGTGCTTCGGCAAGGCCGGGCTCTGTTCCATCTGGCTGGCGCTGATACCGGCGGGAGCTGGCGACGCCCAGACCGCCAGGGACTATCCGCCCGGCTGGCCCCGGCCCGGCGCCACCCTGCTGGTCGAGAATGACCGGGGCGCGGCCTATAACGTTGTCTATCCGAAAGACCAGCCGACGCCGCTGCACCGGCATCGCTATTTTTTTGCAGGCCTGGATCTCAACACCGCGACCATACGGGTGACGCAGCCGGATGGAAAATCCGGCCTGCATCCCGTCATCAAGAACCGCATGTGGTTCCTGCCCAAGGACCTGACCCATCAGGAAATGTCCACCACCGATCCCGGCCGCCATACGGTCGTGATCGATATCAAGGACAAGCACGTCCCCGAGGCCGCGAACACGACCACATTGCCCGCCGGCAAATATGCGGATTACCAGAATAAGGTCGTGGACAATGAGCATGTGATCATCTGGGATTGCGCCTGGTCGCCCGGCGCGGAGGGCGTGTCGGGCTTCGAGACCCGCGACCTGTTCATCGCCTTTGCGGAAGGCGGCGACTTTTCCATCGGCCCGCCCGGCCAGCCCGTCCGGGTGCAGCATTATGAGGCCGGTCAGGCGATCTTCCTGCCCGGCGGCCAGGCGCGCATCTTCGCCTCCGCCGGCGGCACCATCCACGCGATGGTCGTCGAGGTTAAATAACGCCGGGAATGGCGCCGAACTTTAGACGGGCGTTTCGCTCAGCCCCCGACCCTGTATCCGGCTAGCGGGTCCGCATAACCCGTACCGCCGTCGATGTTTGGCATCGACGATGGCGCCGCGCCGACCAGGCCACGCGCGTCTACCTTTTGGTTGTGCTTGACCAGGTCCGCCCAGAACTGATTGGTCTGACAGACTTCAGGGCCCAGGTTGAAGCCCGGCTCGGGAAGTGATTTCGGCTTCCGGCACGTCACCGCATCCGGATTACCGTGGCCCTTTGGACTCCATTCCACCGGTCTTTCGATCACCGTCTTGCCGTCCGGCGCAAGATCTTTGCCATGCGTCGTCAACTGCCACCATTCATGATTGGCGCCGCAGATTTTCGGACCGAACTGGCTGCTGTCTGCAATCGGTTGCGGGGCGCGACAGACTATCGTATCCGGATCACCCACGCCGCTTGGCGTGTCTGGCATCACGACGGGGTCACGCGCAGCGTCCGAAGCCGCAAATGCTACCGGCGAAAAGAGACAGGCGAACAATGCTCCGGCAATTGCATGGCGCATTGCTGAACCCTCAGAAGCGAGACGCGAACGATACCCCTTTTTCCTGTTCTGCGCCAAGCCGAGGCTTGCCGGATGATCCAGTCCGGATAATGCTTCGGGAGAAGGGGTTAAGATGAGACTCTGCGCAGCCTTGGCCGGTTTGGTGCTGGCGGCGGTATCGGCCGGCGCGGCGCCCTTACCGGCGTCCACATCAGCGTCTGTGCCGGACAGCTTCTATATGCATCCCGGCAAACTGGTCGCGGTCGATGGTCCGCGCCGGTTGAATCTGTCCTGCATGGGTCGCGGCAGCCCCACGGTGCTGTTTGATTCCGGCATGGGCGACAGCGCCCTGGTCTGGCGGCTGGTGCAGGGCGAGGTCGCCAAACTGACCCGCGCCTGCGCCTATGACCGCGCCGGGATCGGGTTCAGCGATCCGCGCAGCGGCGCATCCGATGCGCGTGCCGCTGCCGCCGACCTTCATGCCTTGCTGGTCGCGGCAAAGCTCGGGCGCGTCCTCTATGTCGGCCATTCCATCGCAGGCCTCTATGGCGTGCTGCTGGAGGCGACGCATCCGGGCGATCTGGCGGGCGCGGTGCTGGTCGAACCCTCTTTCGCCAACCAGTGGGATTCCTTGTCGGGGGCCGGCGTGGCGGCCGGCGCACCGCAGGCGGCGGCCGATGCTTTGCTGGCCGCTCTCCACGCCCAGGTGGGGCGCCTGAAGGAATGCGCCACGCTGCCCGCGCCATTGCCCAAGGATTGCGCCGGCAGCGACAGCCGGCTGCCGCCTGGCTTGGCCGCCTTCAAGAAGACGCAGAATTCGCGGCCATCCTATCTGCTGACCAAGGCGTCGGAGTATGAAGGCTTCCTGTCCACCAAAACCGACAAGAATCTGGATCAAAAGGAACTGGAGGCCGTCACCGCCAGCTTTGGCAACAAGCCGCTGATCGTGCTGACGCGGGGTAACGAGGTCGGAAATCCCGGCTTCACGGCGGAACAGAGCGCCGTCATGAACAAGGCCTGGAACGCCGGACATGACAGGCTGGCCGCCCTCTCCACCCACGGCAGCAACAGAGTGGTGCCGAACAGCGGCCATTACATCCACTACGACCAGCCGCAGGCGGTGATCGATGCGGTGACGCGAGCCCTAGCGGAAATCCGCGGCCGCGCTTCTCCGTCGCGCTCCCGGTCAGAGCCGCGCTGAAGATCCTGTTCGCGGAAAGCTACTTCACCCAGTCCCGTTTGATGCGCAAAACCAGCGTGATGGTGATGGCGACGATGGACGCACCGACAAAGGCGATGCCCAGCGACGTGAAGATCGTCACCAGATAGGTGCCCACATAGGGCAGGACATCAAGCGTTTTGGCGCCCAGCAGCAGAACAATGGTGATGAGAAAGTTCTTGGCGTTTCTCTCCGCATTGTTCCTGATCGCCGCAAAGCCACCGAAAATCAGAAGCAGCGGTGCGGTCAGTGGAACAGAAACGAAAGCTGATACGACAGCCAGAATGACGGCCAGTGCTCTTGCGGCGGCAGACAACTCATTCATTTTTCCCTCCCTATGATTTTTTGAAATGCATGCCGTAATGAGGGTGACGTCGGCTTGGCCTGAATCTCCTCCTATTGGGGCGAAGTTGCAATGCCGGGAGCGAAGGATTACCCGCTCAAGGCGGCCCGTGGGCGCCTGCTGCCGGGGGCTGCAAGCCCAGCCTGAGGGTGTATATTTCGGCGAGGGCGAACAGCGGGTCGGGCCGAATGCCGGACTCGCCGGGGGAGGCAACGTGAAAACAAGCATTCCGTTGGCGGTGATGATTGTCCTGATGATTGTTCTGGCGATGACCCAGGCCGCGATGGCCGTGGATCTGTCGGGGACCTGGCAAGGCACGATCAAGAACCAGCATGTGCTGAAGCTGACCCAAAAGCCTGGCGGAGGTTATCAGGGTGAATGGTTCAACCTGGGCCAAGAGCAGGAAGGCACCCTGAATGGAAATCCGGTCTCGTCGGTCGATTTCGACGGCTCGCATCTGAAATTCACCCCCGGTCTCAAGTCGAACAGCTATGAGGGTGAACTGTCAGCCGACGGCAATAGATTCACAGGGACCTGGGGGCCCAGCAAATTCCAGCGGCAGAAGCTCGATCTTGTGCGCGCCACCAAGAAAACGGCCTGGATGATCGATCCATCACCGCACAAATCCCGCTTCGTTGCCGTCGACAAGGGCGCAAAGCTGGAAGTGCTGGATTGGGGCGGCAAGGGTCCGCCATTGGTATTTCTCACCGGACTGGGCAATAGCGCCCACGTCTTCGATACCTTCGCCCCCAGGTTCACCGGCAAGCATCATGTGTATGGGATCACACGGCGTGGCTTTGGCGCCTCCAGTGTGCCCCGCCCCATCAACGAGACCAACTACGACGCCGACCGCCTGGGCGATGACGTGCTGGCAGTCTTAGCCGCGCTGAAGATCGATCGCCCCGTTCTGGCCGGCCATTCCATCGCCGGCGAAGAACTGAGCTCGATCGGCACGCGCCACCCCGAAAAGGTCGCGGGGCTGATCTATCTCGATGCCGCCTATGCGTATGCCTTTTACGATCCCGCACATGTGGAAGTGAATATGAACATCGCTGCCGTGCGCCGCGAATTGGATCAATTCGAGGTGATCCCGCTTCGAGATACCAGAGGCATGGTATCCGATCTGTTGGATACAAGACTACCACGCCTGCAAAAGCAGCTCGAGGAATTCCAGCAAAGAATCTCGACGGTACCTGATACGGAAGGCCCGCAATCGGCTCCTACGGACCAGGTGCTCATCGGCAAAGCGATAACCTGGGGTGAGCACGAATACACGAAGATAGCGGCTCCCGCCCTGGTCCTGATCGCCTTTCCGCATGACATGGATCGCGACAACAAGTCTCCCACAGCCAAGCTTGACCTCGACAAGGCGGCTGCCCAGGCCGCCGCTGTGGAGGCCGGCATGACGAACGCCAAGATCATCAAGCTGGCTTACGCCAACCACTACCTGTTCCGCTCCAACCAAGCCGAAGTCGAACGCGAAATGAACGGCTTCATGGACGGGCTGCGCTAAGCCTGCAAAGGGGTACGGGCGCATCAGGGATCGCGGCAGCGGCCTCTTGGCTAACCTTCGAAACCTTTACCGCAGGTTGCACGCGTCAAAAGCTCTCCACGCCCTAGGGGCGTTTTTGCCGGAGGGCCGGGAGGTGGTAACGATTTTTTTAGCCGCAGGAGAACGGCGACGGCCTCCTTCTTTAGGAACTGGGAACCCTTTCCTGCGTTAAGCTCGCGGCTTGAAGGATATCAATCCAGCCTCGGCAAGAGGCCTGTCAGCTTCAGGAAGCTTGGGGGTAAGACGTCTTATGAAAGATGTCCACGTTCCGAACCGGCGGCTCATTATCGTATGCGGCTTGCCGGGATCGGGCAAAACCACCCATGCCAGACACATCGCTGAGCATTATGGAGCCATCCGCTTCTGTGCCGACGAGTGGATGGATGCTCTTTCCATCGATCACTACGACGAAAATAGGCGCCACCAGATCGAGGCCCTGCAGTGGAGAAATGCGGAAGACCTTCTTCGTCTTGGTCTGGTTGTCATCATCGAATGGGGCACATGGTCCCGGCGCGAACGCGACAGTTTGAGGCTCAGAGCACGGGAGATGGGCGCGGCCGTCGAGCTGCATTATCTCACGGCGCCTCTTGATGTTCTTTTTGGCAGGATACAGCGCCGCCGCCGGGAACATCCGCCCATCGACGTGAAACAGCTCGCGGAATGGAGCAATAAATTCCAGCCGCCGGACTCCAATGAGATGGCGCTGTACGATAACGCCGTCCTGGCCGAGACGCCGTCGACGGATAGCTGGCCAATACTGGCTCAGCGGTCCTGAGCAGCGCGCAAACTCAGGATTTTTTCACCTGAGCCGCCTTCCACGCCGCAAGCGCCTCCCCTTCATGATCGAGATAGACGGGCCAGGAGGCATGCACTTCCTCAAAGCCGGGACCGTTTTCCCTCTTTTTGAAGCCGGTCACGATCCCGGTCTGGTGATCGGGCGGGAGTTGCTTGTACCAGATCAAGGTATCGGCCAGGGTCCTGCCTATCGGACGCGTCGTGAACCCGTTCGCCATGGCCTTTCTGTTGCTGATGCGCGTGAGATAGCCCTTGTTTATTTCCCAGAAAAGCAGCGTGCCCCAGAATTCCTTGTCGGCGCGAGCGCCCAGCCACGCCCGCGGCACCCAGTTCACATCCCTCGCCTGCCCCGCGTTATGCAGCGCGGCGTCGATCAATTGCACTTGATTAGCGGGCCTTTCCGGTCCGATGGCGTTGTACGTGCCTGTAGCCTGTCTTTCGATGAGGCGGACCATCCATTCCGCGAGGTCGCGAACATCGATGAATTGGACCGGCGTCGCGGGATCCCCCGCGGCAAGGATCGGGCCGCTTTTTTCCGCGCGCAAGGCCCAGAAGGTGAGAACGCCATGCGTATCATCGGGGCCGCCGATATAGCCAGGCCGCAATATCAGCGTGCGGCCGGGGAATTGTTTCTGTGCCTCCTGTTCGCACAGCACCTTCGCCGCCCCGTAATATTCCCCTTCCTGCGTGATCGAATAAGGATCAACGTCGCCGTGATAGGCCAAAACCGCGCTGTCTTCGGTCGTCTCGGCATTGTTCGCCGGATTCTCGTAAACAGAGACCGTCGAAATGAATGTGTAGTGCTTGATGCGCCCTTTCAGGGCCTCGCCCAGGCCCCGGACCCAGCCCGGCCCGAAGGTCGCCACGTCTATAACCGCGTCCCAATCCCTGTTCTTTATGGAATCCAGATCGCTGTTGCGGTCACCGATAAGGGATTCGACTTCTGGCGGAAGGTTGGCTGGCGTCCGGCCGCGGCTGAATACGGCCACGCGATGACCTCGGTCGAGGGCCGCGCGCACATAATAGCGGCCTGTCGTGCCCGTCCCACCCAGGATCAGAAGACGAAGAGGTTTGGGGGGCGCACCGTCTTTCGCCTGGAGGGCTTGCGGCACAGAGGATGCGGCGGCAAGCGCGACGGTTTTGGACAGGAATTCGCGGCGGTTTCGCATGCGCCAGTACTCCGTTCATCCATGGACCGCGCGAAGCCGGCCGCGCGATCTGCAAAGATTGCAATTACAAACCGCACCACACAACGGAAAATGATCAAGATTTATTGCCTGACCGGCTTTTCGCGAACACATAGCGCGGTCCACGACATAGCATTACACTGAAGCAATCTCGGGTGATGGGGAAAGCTTCGACAAAATGGATTTCGACGCCTTCCTCGCCTCCATCGAGTCCCCTGCCCTGCGCGCGATTGCGCAAGCCTGGGATGCGGCCCGCGGCCCGGCGCTTCTGCCGGCATGGGAAACGCTGCGGCTGGAAGAACTGCCGCAACCGGCCCGGCTGCTCTGGGTCTATGGGTGCATCAGGCGCTGACGCGGGTGGTGGCCGGCCCCACCGCCTACCGAAGCTGGGGCAGGCTCTACAGACAGGCGGGCCGCATCATCGAAGGCGAACGGATCGCGCTGCCGCTGGGCAGCGATGGCCGCACCGGCGACGGCATCGTCGGGGCTTCCTGGTTCCTGGATCCCTATCTGGAAGGGCCCATCGAACTCCTGGCGGAAAATGAAAGCTGGTGCCCGCTTCTGGGCTGACAAGGTGAGAGCCCACCACCGGGAGGCAGTGGGCTCTCGCGCGCGAAAGGGCGGTCAGCGCTGATTGTTCTAGGCGGACTTGTTCTGATCAGACTTGTGCTGATCGGACTGGCCCGAACGGCCGCCCGAGCCCTCATTGTCCTGATCGCTGCCTTGGCCGGACTGGCCGCCGCTTCCCTGCTGGCCGCCAGACTGCTGACCACCTTGACGCTGCTGCTGGCCGGACTGCTGGCCCATCTTCTGCTGATCCTGCTGACCGGAGCCCTGCTGTCCGCCCTGCTGGCCACTCTGCTTATTGTCGTTCGCCATTTTCATCCTCCTGGGGTTGTCCAAGGCCAACCGTTCGCGGGAGCTGATCGTTCCTTTTGGTAAACAAAATCGCCGGTGCGTGACGAAATGGACAACCGCTATCGTACGCTTGCCGAGTGGCTAATGCTGGGCCTGATCCTGGCCATCATTTGTGCGGTGCTTGCATTCGGGGCCGCGCTTGATACCGCCGGCGCCGCGCAAGCTACCGTGTGAATGTGCTAGCGGCGGCTTCGCGCCGGACTGCGCGTCGGCTCCGTGATTCCCAGCTCCTGCGTCACCCCTTCAAGCAGCGTGTCGTCCAATATTCCCGGCGAGGATGCGCCCTGCGCCAGGCGCGGGAATGTGCAGGCATGGTCTATCAGCTGGCGCGCGCGCCGCAGCGCCTCGCGTTCCTTGTCCGGCTCGTCCCAGGGCACCGGCACGCGAAGGGCGAGCGTCGGTTCCACGCCGCCGCTGACATAGGTGATCGCCACCGTCGCCCAGGCCACCTCACCCAGCGTGGTGTCCACCGGGATGGAATCGATCTCCACCGTCAGGTCGGAAATCTTGGCGGCCGGCAGCTTTTCGGCCATCAGTGACGGGCTTCCTTGCGCACGCCCTTGAACTTCCCGCCGTCCTTTTTCTGGGCCATGAACTGGCCGCTCGTCTTGCTGCGCTTGGTGAAATGTTCCTCGCCCATCGTCTTGGTTTTGAGTTGCGAGCGCTTGCGGACCGCGCCATTGCGGTGGCCGTCACCGGCCGGGGCATTGGTAGCCATGGGCTTTCTCCGGGACTTCTTCAAAAAACCAACGCCTGCCGCACAGGCAGGTTCCCCCGCCCTGTGGGATGTGGCCAATTCGCGCGTTTGCCGGCCGCCTGAACTCGGCTAAAGCTGATATCCGGGATTGAAGGCTGGGAGCCTCCGTAATGATTCGTGTGCGGCGAGCCATCGCCGGTTCGGGCCTGCGCGCCATGCCGGCACCGGCATGAGCAAGGGCGTCATCACGCTTTTCTACGGGGTGGTACTGCTCGCCGCCAGCCTGATGCTGGGGGCGATGGCGGTCGTGGAATATCGCGGTTTCCTGCTGCCGTCCCAGTTACTGGTCTCGCTGGCAGGTTTTGTGGCCTGCGATCAGCTTCTGCAATTCTGCATCCGGCGGGGCTTCATCGGCTGACGCCGGTGACATGCAAGCCCCCGGGGCAAGGTCCCGGCGCCGATTCGCCAGGACCGGCGCCGGCGCGACACTGTGAACCGCTCCGTCACAATTTTTGCAGAAACAATTCAAGGCCTTCTGCATTGTTTGTACGGTAACAGGCAGGGAGCGTCCATTGTCACAACATCCGGTTCTGCCCGGGACTCCCGCATTTTACCGGCAAAGAGCTGCCGAGCTGCTGCTGCAGGCGGAAACGGCCGCCGATGAGAAAGGCCGGGAGCAATTTCTGAAACTGGCGGAGCAATGGCATCGCCTGGCGACGATCGTCGAAGAGCCGAGCTGGTAACTTGTCCACAGCGGGACGGGTGCCAACTTTAACCCTGTCACCATCCGGCGCTGGCGTGGCCGGGAATTTTTCCGCAACCTCGGGGGCGGAAACAGCGCTCTTTCCGGCGATCCCTATGATGCCGCAAGTCTATACCCTGGTCGCAAAGCGCGATCCCGCGCGCCCCGATACCCTGACGGTCCGATACGAAAGCCGCGAGCATGCGCTGGCCGCGGCCGCCGTGCTCAAGGAATATTGCGCCACCGTCCGGATCATCGACGGCGAGGGTGCGGAACTGGAAAGCCCGCGCGCCTGACACTTTATATCGGGCGGCGATATATCGGACGGCGATAACCTGCCGTCTTCAGGCGTGCGCGCCGAGCGCGCCCAGCAGCCACAGCACCAGGAAAACC
>Ga0310811_10000976_pt1 | contig 36669 bp, 34 predicted proteins | sample YCmetagenome_FD_207642 | JGI IMG/M metagenome (GOLD analysis project Ga0310811, IMG submission 207642) | Soil microbial communities from experimental microcosm in Duke University, North Carolina, United States - YC | ecosystem: Engineered > Artificial ecosystem > Soil microcosm > Unclassified ... | reverse complement strand
GCAAGAGCACATGGCCTTTCAGGCGCCGCGCCAGTTGTTCCCACCACTGCTCGAGCAGCTGACCGACGCGGGCGGGGCTGCCGCGCCCGAGTTCGAGCCGTACCCGCTCGACCGTCGGCCGTTCGCCCCGGGCCAACACCGCATCGGCGGCCTTGAACACCTCGGTTTCCGGCACTCCCGCAGCCATGCCCTGCCCCTCGCGTCAATTAGGTACGATAAGGGCAGTTTATCCGACCTTAGTCGGCAAAAAGCCTTCTTTAGTTACGGTGGACGTAATGAATCCTACGATGATGCCGACTGACCGCGCGAGCCTCCCTCTGGACCTGACAGCGCTCGATGCCGCAAGCCAGGCGGCCGCTGCGGCGTTTGTGGCCGCCGGCACCGCGGCGAACACCGTGCGCAGCTACCGCACGGCCCTCACCTACTGGGCGGCGTGGTTGCGCGGGCGCTACGACTACGCCTTCGGTGACGCGCCGCTGCCGGCGACGGTGGTGGTGCAGTTCGTGCTCGATCATCTGGCGCGGCCCACCGCGGACGGGGCGTGGGACCACACATTGCCGCCCGCGCTGGATGCCACCCTGGTCACGGCGGGCATCAAGGGTCACCCGGGTGCCCTCGCGTTCAACACGGTCAGACATCGCCTGGCCGTGCTAGCCAGCTGGCACCGCGTGCGCGGCTGGGAGCCACCGACCGATGCCGGCCCGGTGAAGACCCTGCTGCGCCAGGCGCGCAAAGCCCAGGTGCGCCAGGGCGTGGCGGTGCGCCAGAAGACCGCCGCGGTCGCCGAGTCGCTGCAGGCCCTCTTGGCTACCTGCACCGATGAACTGCGCGGCGTGCGCGATCGCGCGCTGTTGCTGCTGGCCTGGAGCAGCGGCGGCCGACGTCGTTCGGAGGTGGTGGGCCTCAAGGTCACTGACGTGCGCCCGCTCGATGCCGACACCTGGCTGGTGGCGCTGGGTGCGACTAAGACCGACACACAGGGGGTGCGGCGTGAGAAGCCGCTGCGCGGCGAGGCCGCCCACGCGCTGGCCGCGTGGTTGGCGGCCGCGCCGGCGACGACGGGCCCGCTGTTTCGGCGGCTGCATCGCGGCGGCACGATCGGTACCACCGCCCTCACCGGCGATCACGTGGCGCGGATGGTGCAACGGCGGGCCAAGCTCGCGGGTCTCGAGGGCGACTGGGCCGCACACAGCCTGCGCTCGGGCTTTGTTACCGAAGCGGGCCGGCAAGGCGTGCCGCTCGGCGAGGTGATGACGATGACCGAACACCGCGGCGTAGGCACCGTGATGGGCTATTTTCAGGCGGGCAGTCTGCTCACCAGCCGGACGAGCACCCTCCTTGCCGCCGCACGCGAGGACAACGAACCCTTCCCGCGATAACTGTCCCTAATCACTCTGCCCTGCGACACCGCAGAACAGTCAATGCTGTGCATTGCTAGCCCGGTTCAAATGCTCGACGTGTTTATCCGTCAACATCGAAGTGTTCGCCGCGCCGGATCGCGGCGAACACCTTCCCCATTTGTCGCTAGATACGCCCCATGAACAGCAGTACGACGACTACGAGCAGGATGATGCCAAGGCCGCCGCTTGGGCCAAAGCCCCATCGCCGGCTGTACGGCCAGCTTGGAATCGTACCGATCAGCAACAAGACAAGTACGATGAGAAGAATGGTACCAATGGTCATGTCGGATCTCCTTGGGTCGGTGAAGCAGGCTTCGCATCTCCTTGCCTATTGTTGCCAACGCGGCTTCAGGATCGCGGATGCTTCCACCCGCCATACGTGCTTTGCCAAACCCAACATACCTTTCCCGCTTGACCTGCACTGTTCGGCACCGAACGCTAGAGCGTGACGTCGGGCGCGTGCGGACGCCCGCCTATGTGCGCTTTGGAACAGACATGTGTCCTGGCCTGCCGCACCATCGCAATGACTCCGGGCCCATTTTGTCGCTGAGTGTCTCAAGGCAGGCTGGACAGAAGGAGCAAACGATTTCTACGCCTGATGCGATGCCGACGCCTGGTGTTGCATGCAGATCGAGAAGTAGCAGGAAAGATGACGCCCTTTCATGCCGGTTAATTCCATGTTCGACCGCTTTCTGGATTTGGCATCGCATGGCCTGCTTCAGGCGCGGCTCGGGATGGTGCTTTTGTATCTCCTTGCCATGACCCAGCTTACGATACTCACCGTGACGCTATATCTGCATCGGAGCCAGAACCATCGATCGGTCTATTTCCAACCCGCGCTCGCCCATGCGTTCCGGTTCTGGAGCTGGCTGACGACCGCGATGATTACCCGGGAGTGGGTGGCCGTGCATCGCAAGCACCATGCGTACGCTGATCCTGGCCAGGATCCGCGTAGCCCCTACATGGTTGGCATTCACCAATTGCTTTGGCGCGGTACGGAGCTGTACACCGCGGCACGTCATGAAAGCCAATTGTTGGCAACGTACGGTCGCGGCACACGCGATGACTGGATCGAGCGCCATGTCTATACACCGCACTGCAACTGGGGCCCCACTCTACTGGCGGTTATCAGCCTCGGCCTGTTCGGTGTGGGTGGAATGGCGATCTGGGCCATACAGATGTTGTGGATTCCCTTCTGGGCCGCAGGCGTTGTCAATGACATGGGCCATTCGTGGAGATATCGAACCTTCGAAACACCAGACAAGTCCGCCACTGTGGTGCCTTTGGCGACCTGGGTGGGTGGTGGGGAATTGCACAATAGCCATCACGACTTTCCAAGCTCGGCAAACTTTTCCGTGCCTCGCTTCAAATTTGATCTCGGTTGGCTGGTGATCCAGGCTCTCTCCGCGATTGGGCTTGCACGCGTCAGGAGTATCGTTGCCACCGATGAGTCATTCCTGTCCGCCACGACAGCGCGCGTCGTGGCGCTGGCTCCGCGGGTAAAAGTGATGACGGAGTTCTTCCAGAAGGTCACCTTGCCGGTCGTGCGCGAGGAGCTGCAGCCAAAGGTTGGTGTCGCGCCAGCGTTGCGCATTGGCGGACGGCGGGCGCTGGCTATCCGCGGACGAGCGTGGCTATCTCTATGCCTGGATCGGGGACCGGCCATGCCTGCATACCATTTGCCAGCTACGGACCCAGCTTGCGGCGTTGATGGAGATGCGCAGCGTCGAGCATGCGGGCGAAGCGCTCTCCCAATGGATACGCTTAGCCCAGGCGAGCGGCATCGATGCACTCCAGCGATTTGCCCAGTCCCTCAGCGAAGAGATGGTCGCGCCTCGCACCCTCTTCGTCGCCAGGGCGCATGAGCACCCGAACCTGTAGCATGGAGTTGCGCGCCCCTTCGGGTCATCACTCGATGGATGGTCATCGTGTTCATCCGTTGGCATGCCCATATGTCTGACCCGATCTGGTCACTCCTCGTTGGCGCTTTGCTTATTGCGATGGTGCTTGCCGGATCAGCGCTTGCGCGCATTTTCCTCACTAGCGCCATGATTTACCTTGGCATCGGTTACGTCATTGGGCCTGCGTGGCTGGGCCTGATGGCGCCAGACCCAGGCAACCATGCCAATCTGCTTGAGCAGGTCGCCGAGGTCGCGCTGCTTATCTCGCTATTCACGGTGGGATTGCGGATGGGAGTGCCGATATTCGACCGGCGCTGGATGCTGTCGTTGCGGCTGGCCTTTATCTCCATGTCCATCACGGTCGGGCTGATTGCCATGGTCGGCGCGTGGGGACTGGGGCTTTCCTGGGGTGCGGCAGTGCTGCTGGGCGGCATACTGGCCCCCACCGACCCCGTGCTTGCATCGGGCGTCAAAACCGAGCGCGGCGCCGACCCCGATAGCCTCCGTTTCAGCCTGGCTGGCGAAGGCGCCCTGAACGACGGCACCGCTCTTCCCTTCGTGCTGCTCGGTCTTGGCCTGCTGGACAAGCATGCGCTTGGCACCCACATGCTGCATTGGTGGTCGGTCGATCTGCTGTGGTCCACCGTGGGCGGACTGGCGATGGGCGCTGCCCTGAGCAGCGTGATCGGCAGGCTGATCGTTCACTTACGCACGCGCCATCAGCAAGCCCTAGGTCTCGACGAATTCGTATCCCTGGGCATCGTAGCGGTCACTTATGGCGTGGCCCAACTATGTCATGCGTCGGGTTTCCTGGCCGTGTTTGCTGCAGGACTGGCGCTGCAGCGGATAAAGGAGCGCCCGCGTGAAGGAACAACAGCTCTTAACATGCCCCCCAACTTCAGCCGGCACGCCTACGGTGTGCTGGCCACACACTCTCACCATGCCAGTGCCGCCATGACGCACGCTGTGCATGGCTTCAATGGGCAACTGGAGAGGCTTGCCGAACTGACCATGGTGCTGCTGGTCGGGGCCATGCTTCCCTATGCGACGCCCTGGGACGTCCTGGGGTGGTTCATCCCCTTGCTGTTTGTGGTGATTCGCCCGGTGGCGGTATTCGCGGGCACCCTAGGCGAGCCGATAGGCCTGCCGCAACGAGCCATGATCGGTTGGTTTGGCATTCGCGGCATAGGCTCAGTGTTCTACCTGCTATTTGCCATGCGTCTCGGCGTTTCGGGAGCACTGGCTCAGCAACTGCTCACACTTACGCTCGCATCCGTAGCCACGTCTATCCTGATTCACGGTGTCACGGTGCGGCCGCTGCTTCGCTGGTATATACGGCGTATCGCCACGCAGGCGCCAATAACGCCATCCACCTGAAACCTGTCGATGCCAGCCAAGCAAAGAAGCCCCGGCTTCTCTGTCGGGAACTTCTTTGTGTTTGCACGTATTTACGATGAAGAGACGAGTGAAATCTCGACTTCCCCAAACGATACACTCAGCGCTTCTTATCGTCGTCGCGCGCCTTGCCTACGTCCTTCTGAAACTTTCCTGCATCCTTCTCGAAGCGACCGGCCGCCTCTTTGGCGTGATTTCCGGTCACTTTCCCAGCGGCTTCTTTCAGCGCGCCCTTGACTTCATGCTTGGTGCCTTCGATTCGGTTCTTGTCCATGATGAACTCCTGTCGCCGGATTGCGACATCAGTGACACCACGATGCTACGCACTGGTCAGCACCAACTCTGTACGTCGGCACACATACCAGGACGAAGGCCGAACAGCTGTGCCCGGCCACGCTTGAGAGCCCCTCGTACGAGATCCACCACGAATTGGAATATGCCGGTGCTAAAATCCATGAAGGGCTGCGATGAGGAGAGGTATGGCCACCGTTCCCGACCCGCGACAGAATCGGCTGCTTGCGGCCTTGCCCGAAGCCGAATGGTCCCGATGGGCGGCGCACCTTGAGCCTGTCGACATGCCACTCGGCAAAGTGCTTTACGAGTCCGGCAGCCGACAGAGCCATGTCTACTTTCCAACGACCTCGATCGTCTCTTTGCTCTATGTGATGGAAGACGGCGCCTCGGCCGAGATCGCCGTGGTAGGCAACGAGGGCATCGTCGGCATTTCGCTGTTCATGGGGGGCGAATCAACGCCGAGCCGGGCACTGGTGCAAAGCGCCGGTCAGGGGTTCCGTCTGAAAGCTGACCTAATGCTGCAGGAGTTCAACCGTGCTGGCCCCGTGCTTCACCTGTTGCTGCGTTATACGCAAGCCCTGATCACTCAGATGTCGCAAACGGCGGTATGCAACCGCCATCACTCGCTGGATCAACAACTATGCCGTTGGCTGTTGTTGAGCCTGGATCGCTTGCACTCCAAGGAATTGGTGATGACGCAGGAGCTTATCGCCAATATGTTGGGGGTGCGCCGCGAGGGCGTTACCGAGGCGGCCGGTAACCTGCAGCAGGCAGGATTGATTCGTTACCAGCGAGGTCATATTACCGTGGTGGATCGCGACGGACTCGAGAAACGCACCTGCGAATGCTATGCGGTGGTCAAGAACGAATACGACCGCCTGCTGCCATCGGCGACGATCTGAAGCCCGCTTCAGTGGCATAGCCGATGACGCCGCGCCAACTGTCAAAGCGTGCTGCCCAGGCAAGGCACCTGCAGGATAAATGCCTCAATGCGCCGCCCCGAGATCGTGCCAAGCTCACGGTCCGCATGGATATCGGCCAGCCCCATTTGTCGCTATAAAGCCACCGCTTCTGCCAGGGATACCCAGGGCCATCGGGCACCCGTTGCATGATGGGACGCCGACTGGCCCAGAGATGGCACGCCGTCGAGGCAACAGATATCGCTGGCAAAGCGCTGGTGGATTGTTTGACGAAGTCCTTCCTCAAGGCCGAATAACCCAACAGCGCCCCCGTTGCGGTGAAAGGGGTAATGCCTCGGGACAACGGCCGACGCATCGTCGAGGACGCCAGGCACCTTTCGCCAAATTTGGGCGGACGCATGCTGGCTGGCCGTGTTCTGGGTCGCCCCGTCTTCATCCGTGAGCTGCTGCCGCAGGACCTTACGGTTGTTATTGAGCATCTGGCACCGAAAGAGGCAATGGCCGTCGCGGGCTGTCTCGGCAATGTGCTCGGGCAGGCTCATGCTCGTCATCGCTAGCTGGCTGCGTCACCATGAAGCCGAGGTTTGTGGGACAGCCAACATCAGTTGCGAGACCAGCCCCGGTCAGAACTCCTGTCGTGAGTAGACCGCCAGTGAATGATGGGTCAGCTAATGAGGATTTCCGCCGCCAGTCGCTGTTTCGCCCCCATCCCTGGAAGGGGGTATTTACACGCCGCTGACTCATGTACAGATCCACGAGATACCTGATGGTCGACGCCGCTGCCTATTCGGGCGCCGGGTTCGGGGGGGCATGCCCCATCGAAGCTCTTTCGAGGCTGGAAAAGGCCAGTTGATCGTCGCCCAGTCGGACGTGTCCGCTGGGATGATAGACAGTAGATTGTGCCAATGCCGGCACCCGCCGCGGTCGAATGCTGTTACGAAAAGCACTGGAGAGGAGCCGAAATGGACACGCGTATCCCCCTTGACTTACGCAACGGGAAAAATAGACCGGACGCAACACTTCAAACTCAACTGTTGCGTCAAGGTGTAATCAGGCGCAACGCTGCGCATGCTGCGCTCACGCAACACCGTTGAACGCGAAAATATCCATAAAGCGCTCTAATTTTCGATTTGAGCGGAACGCAACAGGAGCCATAACTACCAAGAATGCGCAATCTTATGGCGATCTTCGCCATTGGCACGGCTCTGGCTTACCTGCACCTTTCGACGCATGGAACGCGCCAGTAGCCCAAGCCACTGTTTCTGTTACGCCCCGCTAAGTAATGGCGTTACTTCAGGCGAAAAACGCGTCATTTCGGCGAAGTAACGCTTTCACTTGTGCAGGTTGTTCTCCGCATTGAATCTTCTACTTCCATGGCAGAAACCCTAGGCAGATCGCTCTGACAGAACTCTGCAGCACGGAGTGTTTGTAGAGAGACCTCCTCGCGGTGTCCCAACCACTGCAATCCAGGCTGCACGAGCGTATAGCTCCATTTCGGCGTCACTGACCAAGCGCTCGAGTAGCAGCTTCATATCATGCTGGTCCGAACTGGATCGCAATGGCCCACGTCGACGCTCGATCGCCAGAACGGCGATCGCAAGAGCTTTCTTCACCAAGTGCAATTCGCGTAGTTCGATGGTCGTCATGTTGCCCCTCCCGCGCGCGCGGCTTGCAGGCCGGTTGCCGCCCGATACTCCGGCTTGCAGTGCTCGTTCAATTGGGCAGCGGACTGCCGCCCAATTAGGCGGCCTCGTTCGCACCCGAAATTGTGCAACGGGTTGTTGCGCAATTGGTCAGCGACCTGCTGACCAATTGGATCGAGTGTTCGCCTCCGTGGACGGCTCTTACAGATCAATGGCTTACATCGATTTTATGCTAAATGGCCACTTTTCGCATAATTATGCAGGTCGGCATAATTCCGCATAACCGGCACCCGAGATGCGGATCCCGGGCAACCGGCAGCCGCTTTCATGTGAGCGCTGGCCTCGAGGGAGCTCTTTGTGCAGCAGGCTGCTGCACAAACTGGTGAACCACCTGTTGACCAATTGTCCAGCAGCCTGCTGGACAGTTTGATCTCGCTATCAAGCTATGGAGACCATGGCTGCAACTCACTGAAAATCCGCCATTTCCAGCATTCTGAGGACCACGAGCCGCCCCTGCAACGGCTAAGAAGCCACCTCCCAGGTCAGTGCACCAGCGTGGCGCCGAGCAATACGGCCACCACCCCGGCTAGAACCACCAGTGCGCCGACCATCCACTTTGCCGCGGCTGTTTTCGCGGCCAACTGATCGCGGAGCAGTCGCATGTTCTCTTCCGCGGTTGTCAGATCGCGTGCACTACCGGCTGCAACGTTGCGTAAGTCAGTATTGGTCCGCCCCAAGCGATCCACGTCGTCTTGAAGGCTTCGTTGTACAGCATGGTGATCGAGAGCCGCACGCAGTCGATGACCAAAATCGGAGGGAGTGCTGAAGCTGTCATCAGCATACTTATCTAAGAGCAGTTGATCATTCGCATGCCCCAGTGCCGTATAGAACGGCAGCTTTCGATTGATGAGCGCTACGGCCAACTTATCTGAATTGCCGACTTCATCCAGCCTTGCTCCGCCGCCCCGCGCGAGGACGATAGCCTTCACATGGCGCTCCTGACAGAGCCGATCCACGGCCGCGATCACGTCATCCTCATCGCCAAAGCCTGCAATCTCTTTCGCACAACGGTCCAGGCCCGATCGCACCGCGCGCTCGAGATCCGACCAACCGTTCGCCGTTGCAATAAAGCCCAGTTCTTCAGCCGCGTGGTGCTCTAGGAAGTCGACCAGAGGGACCGGGGTCCGCGCACGATCTGGAATGCGGAGGCGTGCCAGTCGCTGCTTTGGTTGCCAGGCACTTTCCACGTCTCCATGGAATTGCAGCTCAAAATTGAACGGACTCAGATACAGCGCACCCGCCAGGATGACGTCTTCTCCCACTCGAGGCATCGAACTGGCCGGCACGCGATAGCGCAGTCGCGCCTTCCCTTCTGCAAGGGTGCCGAAGCAGTAGTGAGGATTCTTCTTCCACACCTCTGCCGCCACAGACGTGCCCTTGATCCTCAATGGGGCGCTCAGTGCACCGGCGTGCAACTGGGATGTTAGTGACCCCACATCGAGCACAGGGGGCGCGGGCGCCTTGATCGCGCCAGCATTGACGGCGAAAGGCTGGCCGGTCACGGGGATGGGCTCAGATCGTCAAACGACTCCGGTTCGTTCTCCGCCAACTCCTCGTAACCCGGTGGCGCCTGCGGTGGCGCCAAGTCGAGCGCCAAGGGCGCAATAGACGCCTCAATAGCAAAACTCGGCACGGCGTTAAGCGCTGCGAACGACGCGTCAAACGCCTCCGCATGGCGCGGATCGAAATTAAGCCCCCGCCCAAGCAATGCAAGGGTCAGTACGTCCGTGAAAGATTGTGCTGCCCGATGCAGCTCAGCCGCCGGACTCCCGAAAAGCATCGCGGCGACCGGTGTGGGCAGGCACATCGCCTCACTAAACGGGTCTCCACCAGAGCTTGGCAAATGGAGGGCATAAAGAAGCACCTCGTGGCCAGGCAAGTGCTGCATCCGGCCGAGCTGCGCTCGATCGAACGCGTCGTACTGCCCTGTCTGCAGGCCTCGCTTCTTGGCTTCAAAGCACTTGGTGCCGGTAAGCACGCCGCCACTGCCCGTATGCAGACTGACTTTCATGGCGATGTCGCCATTGGCCGTTTCGAACCGTCCCGATGCCTTGAAGGCCTTCCATGTGCAGCGAAAGGGTCGGCCCGCCCAATGCAGCGACCGCGACGTGCCGACCGCCTGCAGCACCGCTTCGGTAATGGCGTTTTCGTGCCAGGTGCCTGATAGGCGTCTGGCGAAACAGCCAAGGATGGCCGCGCTTACCGCTTCGCGCGTCACTCGTGTCCATTCGTGGTGGGTCAGTTCGTCCATGGGTCCTCGATCGCGCCATCAATGCCCGGCGAGCAGGTCGCACAGGGTTTTCTGGCGCTGTATCGACCGCTAACGAAACGACTTAAGTACCCCCATTCCGAGGGCGCGACGTCTTTCGGCCGCGCGCTGGGGAACGATTACTGAGGGAAGACGATTTCCTGGTGCGGCCAGCCGCTTCGGCGGACTGAGCTCGGGTCGAGCGCGGCTTGGCCGCAGGTGCCTTCGCACCTCGCGCGGACTGCGCCTTCTTGACCGCGAGCGCGACTTCCAAGGCAGCGGCGCGTCCCTCGTGAAGAGCGGCGCGCTGTTCCAGCTCCCTCAGCATTTGCTGGAGGTGCTCGCGTTGTTGAATCTCGGTAGCCAGTGTCCGGTCATGCTCTTGCTGCAAGGCGCTGACTTGTTGCTGCAGAGCACGGCTTTCTTGGCGGGCATGATCGACCTCACGGTGAGCGCGATCCTCCACTGCCTGCACATGGGCATCCCGGCGAATGCGCTCCTCGGCGACGCCTGCCTCGCGCCGACTGTACTCGGCCTGCAGGCGGGCAAGTTCTGCCATTAGTTCATCACACCGCCCTTGGAGTCGGTCTCGCTGCTGCACAATATCCGCGCGCAACGCATGGCTGTCCTGCAGCTGGCCATCGAGGGTGGCGCAGGCGTGTTCGGCCAGCTGCTGTTTGGTCTGGGCCTGGGTCACCACGGCCGCGGCATCGTCCAGGGCCGCCGTCCAGCGGGTGCGTTCGTCGGCCAAGTGCCGGCGATCGTCCTCGAGGGCGGCGCGCTCGTCGCTGAGTCGGGTCAGGGCGGTCGCGTGCGCCGACTCGGTGGCCAGGCGCCACACCTCACGCATCGCCTGCCCGACCGCCGAGGGCAACTCCGGTAGCGCCTGGGCCTGCTGCAGGCGCTGGCCCAGCGCCGTGCGCCACACCTCCAGCATGCGCGTCACCGTGTTCGGCGAGCCGGTGCCGAGCGCCGTGCGCACTTTCTCCACGGTCGGATTTTCGCCGGTGGCCAGAATGGCATCCGCTGCGGCATTGACCTGGTCTTGGGTGATGCCTCGTGCCATGAAGTCGGTCTCCTCGATCGGCGCCCTGCCCGCTTGGTTTCGTACTCGCGATAAGTGATGATTATCGCCAGTAGACGCCCCATTTCGTAATATACACTACATATTATGAAGCATAAATCCACATTGCCGACCCTCGCCGCACCCGCTGCCGGACTGGTGTTGCCGGAACAACTGGCCCAGCAGGCCGCCGATGCGGTGCGCGAACTGCTGGCCGAAGCGGCCGCGGCGAACACCACCCGCAGCTACGCGGCCGCCCTGCGCTACTGGGCCGGCTGGCACCAGGCCCGCTTTGGCGTCTTGCTGACGTTGCCGGTGAGCGAGGCCGTGGTGATCCAGTTCCTGGTCGACCACATCCAGCGCAAAAACAAGTCCGGCCTGGTCAGCGAGTTGCCGCCCGCGGTCGACCAGTCGCTGGTCGCCGCGCGCCTCAAGGCGCAGCTCGGGCCGCTCAAGCTCGCCACCATCACGCAGCGCGTGGCGGTGCTGTCGACCGCGCACAAGCTCAAGCGGCTGACCAACCCGTGCGAGCTGGCCAGCGTGCGCACGTTGCTGAGTCGCGCGCGCCGCGCGGCGGTGAAACGCGGCGAGCGCCCGACCAAGAAGACCGCGATCACCCGCCCGGAGCTCGAGGCCATGCTGGCCACCTGCGACGACTCGCTGGAAGGCCTGCGCGATCGCGCCCTGCTCTGCTTCGGCTTCGCCAGCGGCGGGCGCCGGCGCAGCGAAATCGCGGCGGCCGATCTGCGCGACCTGCGCAAGACCGGCGAGGACGCTTACATCTACCGACTCGAGTATTCGAAGACCCAGCAGGCCGGCGTGACGGTGGATTCGACGCCGGACAAGCCGATCCTGGGGCGCAGCGCCCAAGCGTTGTCGGCGTGGCTCGGGGTGGCTGGGATTCGGGAGGGGGCGATTTTTCGGCGGATCTGGAAGGATCGCGTCGGCCCTGCCCTGTTGCCGGGATCGATAGCCACCATCGTCAAACGCCGAGCGGCCTTAGCGGGGCTGGAGGGCAACTTCGGGGCGCATAGCCTGCGCTCGGGGTTTGTCACCGAGGCCGGTAGACAAGGGGTGCCGCTGCCGGCGGTGATGGCCATGACCGAACATCGCTCCGTGGCCAGCGTGATCGGGTATTTTCAGGCCGGCGCTGCCGAGGACAATCCGGCGGCACGACTGCTGAAATAAACCATTGAAGAAAGCTATCAGCCAACGATCTGTCTAGCACGTTGCGGCGAGCGCGCGGACTAAATGGGGTCAAGGCACGGAAAGCTAGCCACGCGACGGCGTCGGCTAAGAGAACAAGGAGCATGCGCCTGAAATGAAAATTCAATCGGTTCACATCCAGAATTTTCGCGCGTTGAAAGACGTGACCATCCCCTTCGATTCCGTCACAACCTTCATTGGGCCGAATGGCGCGGGGAAGTCAACGGTACTTCGTGCGCTTGACTGGTTCTTCAATGGTAAGCCCGGGTCACTGACGGAGAAGGATTGTTCCTTCGGGGTTGCGGCCGAAAATATCGAAGTTCAAGTCACCTTCACTGAGCTTACCGATACGGATCGCGAAGCGCTTGGCAAGTACGCACCAGACGGCGTCGCTACATTCACGGCATGGAAGCGCCGCTCACCTGATGGCACCGAGGTGCTTTCAGCAAATGCAAAGGGATTTCCGGAATTCAACGTCATCAAGGCAGCGAGCGGCGCCGCAGCAAAAAAAGATCTCTATGCAACTCTCCGCGGTAGTCGCTCGGACCTAAATCTCCCTGCCGCCAATACCGGTGTGGCTGTTGACCAGGCAATGACTGCCTGGGAGTCGTCGCACACTAACCAGCTCGTTGATGCTCCAGAGGCCTTGCAGACCAATTTCTTCGGCTTTAACAGCAGCAGCAAAATGAGTGGTCTCTTCGACTTCGTTTTGGTCACGGCTGATCTTCGTGCAAGCGAGGAGGCTACCGATGGAAAGTCGAGCATCATCGGCCGAATCCTTGAGCGTTCAGTCGACCGCACTGCTGCGGATGCAGAGATCGCGAAGATTGTCGAGGAGTCTCGCGAGCGGCAGCAAAAGGTGTATGAAGAGAGGTTTAAAGCCCAGCTCGACGCCGTAACAGCGCAGCTCAATGCAGTCGTCACGTCCTACTCTCCAGGGCGTGCCATTACGGTCTCCCCTGCCGAAGTAGAGCTGAAAGCACCCCGTACGACTTTTGATGTGGCGGTACTGGATGGCGTAACCGAGACTGCGGTTGAGCGCCAGGGTCACGGGTTCCAGCGCACGCTCCTGATCTCAGCCCTCCAACTTTTGGCACAGTCCGGTGCAGCTTCAGCAGAAGGAGTGATCTGCCTGGCGATCGAGGAGCCGGAGCTCTACCAGCATCCTATTCAAGCACAGACGTTCGCCAAGGTACTCCGCTCCCTATCCGAGGATGCGGGTAAGCGAGTCCAGGTGACATATGCGACTCATAGCCCCTACTTCCTCGAGGCACGACACTTTGATCAAGTTAGGCGGCTCACGCGATCGCCCGATCAGACTCCTGTGGTCACCGTTCACTCTGCTACCACTTCCGATGTAAAGGCGAGACTGGGCGGGATATTGGCCCCTGATGCTGTCGATCGCAGGCTTGACGGCATGGTGGCTAATGACCTCGCCGTAGCGCTCTTCGCGAATCGTGCATTCCTCGTGGAAGGAACGACTGAGTCCTCGGTGTTCTACGGCCTTGGTGATAAGCATTCCCCAGGGGCACTCGAAGCCGCTGGCGTCTCCATCGTTCCCGTGGGCGGAAAGACTATGATTCCGCTTGCCCACGCGATTCTGACTTCGATCGGCATACCGGTCTTTTCGCTCTTTGACTCAGATGGCGGGTTCGAAGCACGCGCGATTGCCAATGGGAAAGCGAAAGACAAGATTGAAGAGGAACGAAAGAGTCATGCAGCCGCGAATCGGCTGATGCTGAAGTACTTCGGTCGAATTGAAGAGGATTTTCCGTCCGCTACCGTTGCCGATGACGTGGCGATCTTTGAAGACCACTTGGAAGCATTTCTTTCATCGAACTGGCCTGAATGGTTTGAGGCATGCAAGGAGGTCGAGGCTGCGGCAGGTATCAGCCTCGCGAAGAATCAACTTGCCTATCGGTTGGCCACGCTCAAAGCCGTCGGCGCCGTCCCGGAAATGCTCAACCAGATTTTGACTAAAGCGGAGGGTAAGTAGTCATGCACGAAATCATCTGCCCGCACTGTGGAAAAGCATTCAAAATTGACGAGGCCGGATACGCGGACATCCTGAAACAAGTTCGCGACGGCGAGTTCGAGAAGCAGTTGCACGAGCGACTCGAGCTGGCCGAGCAGGACAAGCGGAACGCCGTTGAACTCGCCCAGGCAAAGGTTGCTAGCGAGTTGCAGAGGGCCGCCGCAGCCAAGGATGCTGAAATCCAACACTTGAAGGCCCAGCTCGATGCCGGCGAAGTCACCAAGAAGCTTGCAGTCTCCGAGGCCCTTGGCGCGGTGGAAAAACAGCGCGATGAGCTCGCCAATGAACTAGAGCGGGCGAAGCACGACGGGCAAGCCGCGTCCGCGTTGGCGGAGGCGAAGCTGGCGAGCGAGCTGCATAAAACTACGTCAACCAAGGACGCGGAAATCCAGAGTCTGAAGGCGAAGCTCGATGCCATCGAGCTTGCTCAGAAGCTAGCGATTACTGAGGCCGTCAGTGTCGTCGAAAAGGAGCGCGACGAACTGAAGGGTGGTCTGGAACGAGCGGAGCTGCAGCAACAACTTGCCGAAAAATCCCTTAAAGACAGGTACGAAACGCAGATTAAAGATCGGGATGACATGATCGAGCGCCTCAGGGACATGAAGGCTCGTCTGTCAACCAAGATGGTGGGAGAAACTCTGGAGCAGCATTGCGAAACCGAGTTCAACCGCATTCGTGCGACAGCGTTTCCTAAGGCGTATTTCGAGAAGGACAACGACGCGCGAACCGGGAGCAAGGGAGACTATATCTTTCGCGACTCAGACGAGGCCGGCACTGAGATCGTCTCGATCATGTTCGAAATGAAGAACGAAAATGATCACACCGCGACGAAAAACAGGAACGAGGACTTTCTTAAGGAGCTTGACAAGGACCGCAACGAGAAGGGATGTGAGTATGCGGTATTGGTCTCCCTGCTCGAGCCTGAAAGTGAGCTTTACAACACCGGAATCGTCGACGTATTTCACCGATACCCGAAGATGTATGTAGTCCGGCCGCAATTCTTCCTTCCGATCATCACGCTACTTCGCAATGCGGCGATGAACTCGCTCAAGTACAAGTCAGAGTTGGCGCTAGTTAAAGCACAGAATATTGATATTACGAACTTCGAGGCCGGGCTCGAAGGCTTCAAGTCCGCTTTTGCGAAGAACTACGATCTCGCCTCCCGGCGCTTCCAGACCGCCATCGAAGAGATCGACAAATCGATTGACCACCTTCAGAAGACGAAGGATGCATTGCTAGGCACGGATCGGAACCTTCGCCTCGCGAATGACAAGGCGCAGGATGTGACGATCAAGAAGCTGACTCGGGGAAATCCGACAATGGCTGCCAAGTTTGCCGACCTGCAGACTAGAAGCTCTTCCGACAGCGAGCCTGATCGAGTTAACGAGGATGCCTGAAGAAGCTAATTGGCTGGCTGAGTTTGGCCAGGGCAATTGAAGGCAGCAGAGGAAGGGGCGGCTAGTCGTCGCCCCTCGGGTGCAATGCAAGAAGGCGACACCCTACAGCTGCGCAAATATTTGAGTCATGCCACGATCACCCCGGCGGTAGCCCGGAGGTTCGCCATGGAAGACGTCTTCGGTGACTACGAGGTTACGGATCTTGGAAAGGTCGCAAAGATCCCACTCGTGGCCCGGCGTAACATGACCGCCACGAACTTGATAGCACCGCATAACGTTGTTACCAGCCGTTGAGATGCCAACGGCACATGGTTGCGCTTCGCGCGCGATGCCATCGTAAGTGAATGCAATTAAGCGGCGCCCTTCGATGGCCGCAATGATTTTGTCGCGCAAGACTGCCTCCTTTGCTGTCAGAACGAGGGATGGGACGGGTGCGCGATCCAGCTTGTCTGCTTGCGCGCCCTGGTCGACGGAGGCGTCACGCCCCGGGATCCAGAAGAACTCTATCCAAGCCGGGATCGGCTCACAACACACAGCGATGCCTGGTATCGCTGTGAGGGTCGGCTAAAAATAGATTCAGGGACAAGCGGAGTCCTATCCGCGATAACACGGGCTAATCGCCCTACTCCAAGCCTGCCCCGACTCGAGAGCAGACAGGCGCCACAAGGCAGCTAAGCTTTGTTGGACGAGGACATGCGCGAAAGCGCTGCAGAGCGACAAGCATCAAGGATCTCGTCCGCCAAGGCGGAGTCATCGGGACAGGCTCGTGAAAGAACGATCGCGCCTACGACTTGGGCGAACGCATCGAGCCTCTTGGCACGCGCAATGCGCCGTGCCGTCGCCCCCTTTGGCTTCTCCTTACCCTCAAGGGTTTCCAATAGACGTTCAATGCCCGCGGCAAAGGCTTCTTTGACGTGTTCCGGCTGACGCGAGGCGTCTCCGGAGAGCGCCGCCATCGTGCATCCAGAGCCAGGGGCATCGCGGTGCTCACGCGACAAGTACTGCTCAATGAATGCAGCGGCATCCGCGCCTTCAGTTTTCGCGACCGTCTCCGAGAACCCGCACATTGCAGCTTCAGCCATCAGATCGGCCTTGGACTGGAAATGCTTGTAAAAGCCGCCGTGAGTAAGGCCGGCGGCTCCCATCAAATCCGCCACACCCACGCCATCGTAGCCACGCTTACGGAACAACGTCGATGCGGTCTCGACGATGTGTGCTCGGTTTGCCTGCGACTGCGCTTTGGTGATCTTCATGTCCGGAACTCGCTCAGTTCGACCTATGCCCCAATTTTACATTGATTACGATCATCATCAAATCTATTGACATTTATGATTATGGTCATCATCATAAAACGAACCTCTGCGAAGGCCTCGCTTTGAGCGTCCCTCATTCACTCGACTGACCGCCAACATGACTACAGAATCACTTTTCAGGCCTTACGCTTTGGGCCCACTGACGCTCGCCAACCGCATTGTCATGGCGCCGCTGACCCGCAATCGCGCGGGCGCCGGCCTAGTCCCGAACGAGCTGGCTCCCACCTACTACGCCCAGCGTGCATCGGCCGGCTTGCTCATTACCGAAGCCACCCAGGTTTCGGCGCAGGCGCAGGGCTACCAGGACACTCCGGGCCTGTACACGCCAGAGCAGGTCGAAGGCTGGCGCAAGGTGACGAATGCCGTGCATGCCAAGGGTGGGCACATCTTTGCGCAGCTCTGGCACGTCGGACGCGTGTCCCATGTGGATCTTCAGCCAGGTGGTGCAGCGCCGGTCGCTCCCTCTGCGATCCGCGCCGGTACCAAGACGTTCGTCAACAACAGCTTCGTGGATGTCTCTGAACCACGTGCACTCGCGCTAGATGAGCTGCCGAGCATCGTGAACGACTTCCGTCTCGCCGCAGCCAACGCTATGGCCGCTGGCTTTGATGGTGTGGAGATCCACGGCGCCAACGGTTACCTGCTGGAACAGTTCATCAAAGACGGCGTCAATCAGCGCGCCGACGCTTATGGCGGTTCCATCGAGAACCGGGCGCGCCTGCTCTTGGAAGTGGCCGCCGCGGTGGCCAAGGAAATTGGCGCTGAGCGCACGGGTGTGCGTATCTCCCCCGTGTCGCCTGCCAACGGAATCTCCTGCAGCGATCCCCAGCCGCAGTACAACTACATCGTCGATCAGCTGAGTGCACTGGGCATTGTCTATCTGCACGTCGTCGAAGGTGCGACCGGTGGCCCGCGCGATGTCGCGGAATTCGACTACGACGCACTGCGCACCCGCTTCAAGCAGACCTACCTGGCCAACAATGGCTACAACCTGGACCTCGCCAGCGCCCGACTTGCTGAGGGCAAGGCGGACCTGTTCGCCTTTGGTCGTCTATTCATCAGCAACCCTGATCTGGTGGAGCGGCTCAAGGTCGGCGCCCCCTTGGCTGCGCCCAACATGGCGACGCTCTACGGCGGTGGTGCGGAGGGCTACACGGACTACCCCGTGCTGGCTGCGGCCGGCAGTAGCTAAACGCTAAGGACTAGATCGCAAAACGCGCGATCAACATCCGAACTATCCCTATCTTTAGAGAGTACCTACATGGCTACCCGTTCCGCAGTCCTCATCACCGGCGCGTCGACCGGCATTGGCGCCGTCTACGCCGAGCGCTTTGCCCAGAGAGGGCATGACCTCATCCTGGTTGCACGCGACAAGGCCCGGCTGGACACGCTTGCCAAGCGCCTGCGTGAAGAACATCACATCGGTGTCGATGTACTCCCGGCGGACCTGACGCAGCACGCCGATATCGCTGCTGTCGAAGCTCGCCTGCGGGATGACGCTCGTATCGGCATCCTGATCAACAATGCCGGCATGGCCCAGTCGGGCGGCTTTACGAGCCAAACGTCGGACAGCATCGAGCGCGTTGTTGGTCTTAATACAACAGCGCTGACGCGGCTGGCTGCCGCGATCGCGCCGCGTCTCGTAGAGGCTGGGAAAGGCGCCATCGTCAACATTGGTTCGGTCGTCGGCCTCGCGCCAGAGTTCGGCATGTCCGTCTATGGCGCAACCAAGGCCTTCGTGTTGTTCCTGTCACAAGGTCTCAACGTGGAACTCTCGCCTAAGGGCGTCTACGTACAAGCGGTATTGCCTGCGGCCACACGTACCGAGATCTGGGAGCGCGCCGGCATCGATGTCAACACACTCCCTGAGGTGATGGAGGTGGAAGAGTTGGTCGATGCAGCGATGGTTGGCTTCGATCGCCGCGAGCCGGTCACCATTCCACCACTCCACGTCGCGGAGCGGTGGGACGCGCTCGAGGCCTCACGCCAAGGATTGCTATCTGATATCCGGCAAGCGCACGCGGCCGAACGCTATCGCGCGGCCTCCTAAACAAAGAGTGATTGCGCCAACTCCACAGAAGGTTGCAGATGACACTCCGAGCTCAATCATCCAGCGAGATAGTCATGAATCGCTCGGACTCCCGAGGTGAGTCGAGTGACTCGTACGCCAACACACCGAATCGCTCGATCGACGTGAGAGGTACAGCGTTTGCTTATCGTGACCTTGGTCCGCGCACGGGTGTGCCTCTGATCCTGCTGAATCATTGGGGTGCGGTCCTCGACAACTTTGATCCCCGCATTGTGGACGGCCTGGCCAGCCGGCATCGCGTCATCGCGATTGACTATCGCGGTATGGGTGCTTCGGGTGGTACCGCACCCGTGACCATTGATGAGATGGCGCGAGACACGATCGACCTTGTCCGTGCGTTTGGTTTCGACACGGTCGACCTGCTCGGCTTCTCGCTGGGTGGATTCGTGGCGCAAGACATTACCTTGATGGTCCCTAGCCTGGTGCGCAAGCTCATCCTGACGGGCACGGGGCCTGCGGGTGGCAAGGGTATCGACCAAGTGGGCGTCGTTTCCTGGCCGTCGATGTTCAAGAGCCTCCTGACGCTACGGGACCCCAAGTACTACCTCTTCTTCACCTCGACGGCTAACGGCCGGCAGGCCGCCCGGGCCTTCCTGAAGCGGTTGAAAGAACGGCGGAGCGGTCGCGACAAAGGCCCCAAGCCAGCTGCGTTCCTACGCCAACTCAAGGCAATCAAGGCCTGGGGCCAGCAGGCGCCCCAGGATCTGGCTCGCATTCGCATGCCGGTCCTGATCGCCAACGGCGACAATGACATCATGGTGCCAACCGCCTTAAGCCGCGACATGGCAGCCCGAATTGCAGGCGCGCAATTAGTTATCTACGGGGATGCCGGACACGGCGGCATCTTCCAAAATCACAGTGACTTCGTAGACAAAGCCCTAGCCTTCCTTGAGATATGACGTCACGACGGCCGGAGGCTCAGCGTGCGTGGCTACATGGGCGTGCCGCCGTTGGGCGAAGACGGACCTCGGTCGGAGAGGAATGAACATGACAACGTCCATCGCAGAACCATCCCATCCTGTTTCAATCAGCCCAACTACGACAAAAGCACCCGAGCCCATGAAAGCCTTCATCATCGATCGTTACGGCAAAAAGGAAGTTGGCCGAATTGCCCAGGTGCCACAGCCCGAGCTGCGGGACGATGACGTCCTGATTCAGATTCATGCGGCGAGCGTCAATGCGCTGGATTCGAAGATTCGAAGCGGTGAGTTCAAGCTGATCCTGCCGTACCGCTTGCCTCTCATACTGGGAAAAGACGTCGCCGGCACGGTCGTACAGATCGGTCGCCGCGTTACTCGCTTCAAGCCCGGTGATGAGGTGTATGCCTGTTCTGATCAGGATCGCATTGGAACTTTCGCCGAGTTTATCGCCGTGAAGGAAGGCTCACTGGCACACAAGCCAGCGAACCTATCTATGGAGGAAGCCGCCTCTATCCCCTTGGTCGGCCTGACTGCATGGCAGGTCCTAGTCGAGACGGCGAAGGTGAGGAAAGGCCAGAAGGTGCTGATTCATGCCGGGTCCGGTGGCGTCGGCACTATCGCCATTCAGCTGGCGAAGCATTTGGGCGCCCATGTCACCACGACCACGAGCACGAGCAACTTGGAATGGGTCAAGGCGCTGGGTGCTGATGTCGTCATCGACTATAAGAAGCAGGACTTCGCGACCGAGTTGCGCGACTACGACGTCGTGCTCAATAGTCTTGGTAGCGATGCGCTGGAAAAATCGCTGAAGATCCTTAGGCCGGGTGGACATTTGATCTCCATCTCCGGTCCGCCGACACTCGAGTTCGCGGCAGATCAAGGTCTCGCCTGGCCGTTGAGGCAAGTGCCTCGTTTTCTCAGTCGAGGTATCCGGAAGAAAGCCAAGGCAAGCAACGTCACGTATTCATTTGTCTTCATGCGGGCCGACGGTGCGCAGCTCAGCGCAATTGCGTCACTCGTTGAGTCAGGAGCCATCAAGCCAGTCATCGATCGGACCTTTCCACTAGAAGCGACGGCTGAGGCGATGACCTACGTCGATAGCGGGCGCACCAAGGGAAAGGTTGTAATCAAGATTAAGTGACAGAGATGTCCGCCCTGAACTTGAAGGCGGACATCCGCCCCACCCCCGATAACTGGCCCTAATCACCCCGCGCTACGGCACCCGAAAGGACCAATGCCCGGCATTGCTGATGTCTGCTATGGGTTGCGGTTTCAGCCGGTCGATGCAACGAATTGATGAAATCGTTCGGCCGGTGTTTCGAAGTTTAGAGTCTTTCTTGGTCTGCCGTTCAAACGTCTTGCCACGGCGTTGAGTTGCGCTTGGGTGATGCCAGACAGATCCATGCCTTTGGGAAAATATTGGCGCAGAAGGCCGTTGGTGTTCTCGTTCGACCCACGCTGCCATGGGTTGTAGGGATCGCAGAAGTAGACCTTGATGTCGGTCGCCAGCGTGAAGCGCTGATGTTGAGCCATCTCCGATCCTCGATCCCAGGTCAGCGTTCGATACAACTCCTGCGGAAGCTTGCGTGCGTGCTTGATCAGCTGGTCGGTCACCGTTTGGCTATCCTGACTATTCACCGGCACCAGCATGACGAAACGTGAGTGCCTCTCGACCAGCGTGGCGATCTGGCTGTTCCTGCCGCCAAACAACAGATCGCCTTCCCAGTGGCCCGGTACGGCCCGGTCCTCGACCTCGGCAGGACGCTCGCGGATAGAGATCGCGTCGGTAATCTGAGCGTGGTCTGCCGTCTTCTGCGTATGGTGTCGCGAGCGGCGCATGGCTCGAGTGTGCCGCAAGTGCTCCAAAAGCTCTTTTTTCAGGGCTCCGCGCGCCTGGATGAAGAGGCTTCGGTAGATCGTTTCGTGCGACACCTGACGTGCCTCATTCCCTGGATACGTGCGTTTGAGCCAGCCGGCAATCTGTTCCGGCGCCCACTGTTGCTGCAGCTTAGCGGCTACCAGGCGTGCCAGGACGCGATGACGGACTAACTTACATTCCTTGGGGCGTCGGGCACGATCCCAGGCCTGTTGGTCAGCGTGACTGGCCTGATAGCGATCCTTTCCGCCGTTGCGCCGGATCTCCCGACTGATGGTCGACGGTGCGCGTTTCATTCGCATGGCCACGGCACGGATCGATTGGCCAACCATGAGCGCCCTTGAAATCTCCTCGCGCTCGGCAAGCGTCAGCACTTGCATCGAGCGGTGACGCACCGCGGGTCGGATGCCTCCGGTTTCCGACAAAATCCGGCGTACCGAAGAATGGTGTCGATCGAACGACCGGGCGATCTGATGAAGTGACTCGCCACGCTGCCATCGATCCCACATCAGCCCTATCTGGGCTTCGGTGTAATAAATCTTTGGTCGCTGGGACATCTTGCAACACTCCTGCTGCTCGCGCAGTCTTTAGTGTGTTGCATCGACCGGCTGAAACCGCAGTCGGAAGCAATGGGATGGACTCCTCCCCGCCCTCGGCATCTAAGAGTGCCAGACTGGAGTTGCGAGACAACCAGTCCACAGCGAGGAGGAGTCCGCCATGAAGCTTACGCGCATTGGGGTCGACATCGCCAAACAGGTTTTCCAGTTGCATGGTACCGACCGTTCCGAACAGACGTTATGGCGACGGCGAGTGCCACGCGAGCGCTGGCTACAAGCGTTACGCGAGGTGGCCGTACCTGGCTGCGAGATCGGCATGGAGGCCTGCGGTGGCGCCCATCATTGGGCACGCCAACTGCAGGCGATGGGTTATCACGTAAAGCTGATCGCGCCGCAGTTCGTGAAGCCGTACGTGAAGAGCAACAAGAACGATGCCAATGATGCGGAGGCGATCTGCGAAGCCATGAGTCGCCCAGGCATGCGTTTCGTCACCCTGAAGTCGACGCGGCAGCAGGATATCCAGGCGCTGCATCGCGTGCGTGCCAGCTTGATGGAACAACGGACGGCCAAAGGTAATCAGATCCGTGGCTTGGTCGCTGAGTACGGCTTGGTGGCGCCCAGAGAGCTGTCGTCGCTTCGCCGCGCGATGCCCTGTTGGTTGGAAGACGCCGACAACGGGTTGAGTGCGTGCTTTCGACAACTCCTCGATGGTCTATGGCGCGACCTTCGTGGCGTGGATGACCGCATCCTCGAACTGGATCATTCGCTCGCCGACTTGGCACAAGCCGATCCGGATGCGCGTCGTCTCCAGAAGCTGCGTGGCGTCGGCCCCCTGGTTGCCACGGCGCTGATCGCTGCGGTGGGCGATGCCAAGCAATTTGCCAGCGGACGCCAGATGGCCGCATCACTCGGGCTCACGCCCCGACAGCACAGCTCGGGCGGCAAGGATCGTTTGCTGGGCATCAGCAAGCGTGGCGATGCGTATGTGCGCAGCCTTCTCGTGCATGGCGCTCGCTCAGCGTTGAGAACAGCGCCTGCAAAAGACGATCGACTTAGTCAGTGGGTCGTTCGACTTGCTAAACGAGCTCATCCCAATGTCGCCTCGGTGGCGTTGGCTAACAAGACCGCCCGCTTGGCGTGGGCACTGCTTCACCACCAATGCGAGTACCAACCGGCCCTCGCGGCCGCCTGAAAGAGACGTCCAAATGTCTTTCAATCACGATTGCTAAGCCCACCGCACGATGGCGAACCGGTCGAACCGACGCCGGCAGAACCCTGAAATGTCTGCGTGCTCAGAGCACGAGGAAGCGATTGGGAGCCGGAGCGCGACTAGCCCATCATGGCCCAGCACCGCACAGCGGTGCCGTAGTTAGAGGCCGGATATACGTGTGCAGTCGACACGGACGCCAGAACACGGGGGGCTTGCAATGGGGAGGAGTCCATATACGGACATTGCATTTGCACAGCCAGAGCACTCAGCCAGAGGCCATCACGAGGTGCCACTTACCAGTTGTAGCGAAGCCCCGCGTTGCCCCAAGCCCCTTCTCGGGTGCCATCGCTAGAGGAATTTACAGAATGCTGATATCCGACTTGGCCGTAAAGGCTGATCCCGTGGGCGAGCATCGCTGTGGTGCCGACTGCCGCCTCAATGCGAGTTGCCTGCTGCGCTAGAGGTACTCGGCCCGTACCCGCGTAGACTGTAGTGGCTTCACCGCCTGCATCACGCCATACATTAAGGCGTATATACGGCTGCCAGAGCTGATCGCTCTGTGTCCTCACGGTCCATTGGCCTCTAATGCCGAGTCGACCACTGACGCCGTTGGTTGAGCCTAAGGCCACGTCACTCTGCCCATCGTGACCATCATGGAGGTTTACTCGCTGCCACACCACTTGGGCCTGGGGCTCCACCACAAACCCAGCTCCTCCCGATATCTTCATCGGATAACCCGCTTCTAGCGAGGTCGCCCAGCCCCAGCCTCCTACGGACAGATGAGCAAATGCGGTCTTTGCTGGGCCGTCGTAATGTGTGCCCTGGACCACGCCATCGACATACCATCCCGTTGCTCCATAGTGGGTCCAATAACCGCCCCCGCTATAGCCATTGAGACGCGCCGTGCCGGTATGGCCGTGCACGTAATCCGTCGCTGACGCATTGGTGGTTAGACCATTGGCGTCCACGTCGCTATGGCTGTAGGCGAAATACACGCCCAAGGCGTCGAAACCCGGCCAGATCTCGCCTCGCCAAAGATCAAGGCCCGTCTGCAATCCCGCGACCGAGCCATCGGCCTGGGGAGCAGTAAAGCTCCTATAGCGATTGTCGATCTGTTGTGCGACCACGCGGGCCCAACCTGACCGTCGCCAACCTTCGGAATCATCGGTGGCATAGGGATAGGTCAGCGTGTCCCCGATACGTTCGTGCAACGTACCGAGCATGGCCAGTCCCTGCATACGAGCCAAGGGTTGCACGACGCTGTAAGTCGCCGGCTCAGGGCCAAGGATGGGATAGCGTCCGGGGGGCAGCGGTATTGATGGCGGATCGGGCGGCAGCACATTGCCCGGCGGCGGACTGGAGGAAGGAGGCTGGGTAGAAGGCGGCTGCGAGACGACAAAGGTGGAGCGCAAAAACCACGACTCGGGCGCATCGCCATCAAGCCCCCCGCGGAACAGGCGATAGCTATAGAAGCCGCCACGAAGTTCTCCAGAGGCCAGGACGAACGCGCCGGGCGCGGTTGTTCCACCGTCACTGGCCTGAATTACCGGAATGCCATTCGAGATCGTCGCCGCGCCTGGCCCGTTGATATTCGTTATCGCGAGGAAAGACGTGCCGGACGCAGAGCCGCCATTGATGACCAAATGATCCGTGGGCGACGCGTCGTCACCCAAGGTGGTATTGAGCGCCAATGTGCCGCCCTGACCGACATAGTTGGTCGTCGTCAACATTGCTCCCGGGTCTCTGGCTATCCGCACGAGGCCTGCGTTGTTAATACCGGCCACAGTTTCGTCGAAGCTCTGAAGATCGAGTACGCCGTGGGGACCGACGTCGTAAACCGAGTTAGGGCTGAAGACATTCGTCGCGCCGGCTGCCCATCGGCCCGCCTGGACGGTCGTCGCACCGCTATACGTACTTGAGCCCGTGAGGAGTGTGGTGCCCGTACCGATCTGGTTGACCCCTCCGGTGCCGGAAATGATGCCGCCGAAGGTCAGGGTATCCGAGCGATCGAAGGTCAACATGCCCGCGTCGAAGACATCACCGACGATCGAGCCCTTCGTTGAGCCGTCGCCCAGCTGCAAGGTCCCCGAAGTGATCGTTGTGCCGCCGGTGTATGTGTTCGCCGCCGTGAGAACGAGCGTGCCCGCATTCGCCTTGCTGAGCGCGCCGACACCATCAATGGCGCCACTCAGGGTGAGCGTTATATTTGGCGCAACGCCGATCGTGCCACCGCCGGCATTTAGTGCCGTTAGCCGGTTGCTGCTGAAGCTGGCCGTCGTGGCTAGCGTGCCGCCATCAAAACTCAGTGGCGCAGTGGACGCTCCCAAGTTGGCATCGGCGGACACCTGTACCGTGCCACCGTTGACGGCGGTTCCGCCGGTGTAGGTGTTGGCCGCCGTCAACACCAGGGTGCCGAGATCAGTCTTCACCAGCTGAGTGTTTCCCTGCAACACCGAGGCGATGGTGGCGACGTCGCTCGCACCCGCTGCCGTCCCGTCGCCGACGCGGATGGTGGTTTGACCCGAACCGGGCGTCGTCTCGACCAGATCCAAGGCGTCGCCTTGGATCACATAGCCATTTGATGCGAACTGCGCCCCGGAAGCGGCGACTTGGCCCGCGGCGGTGTTGTCCACCGACACCGTCCCGGGTGCCGCCTGGAAAAGGGCAAAAGCTCCCGCCGACCAAGGGGCATTGAGATCACCCGTCGACGTCGTCCAGTTATCGTTACCGGTCGCGCCCTGCCAAGCGCCATCGCCACCATCGATGATGTTGTTGTTCTTGTTCGCGAGAGCCGCACCGTCCCAGACATTCAGCCTCAGGCCGGTGATGTTTACCAAGTTGACCTCATGGGGCGTGGACGTCTGAATGACCGCGGTGGTCCCCGCCGGCACGCTGCCAAGCGTCAGCGTGTTATTGGTGAGTGCGCCACCGTAATTCACGATTCGGTAGAGGCCCGGACCAAATGAGCCAGTGGCGGTCGGCGTGATGTTCAGGGTACCGGCGAGCGTCAGGTTGCCCAAGACGGTGGTCAGATCATTCATCGGACCGCCGGGCACATTGGCTTGACCCAGGCGGTAAGACAGGCGCGAGCCGCTGTCAAGCGTCAGATCCCCTTGAATGGTCAGCGTGCCAGGTAATGTGCCCGTATTTCCCGGTGCTAAGGTTGCGCCACCGTTGATCGTGACGTTGCCACCGATGGTGCCGATGCCACCGAGCGTCGCGCCGTTATCTACCGATGCGCCCCCCGTGGCTGCGGACTGGTTGCCGTTGATGTAGAGGGCTCCCGCCGTGACGTTGGTCGGTCCGCTATAGGTATTAGCGCCAGCCAGCACCGTGGTGCCGGCGCCGATCTGGTTGACGATGCCGCTGCCCGAGATCACACCGCCCAAGGTCACCGAGGTGCCATTGGCAGGGTCGAGCGCCAAGATGGCGTTGTTGGTGACATTGCCCGCGATCGAGCCGTTCGTAACACCATCACCCAATTGCAGCGTTCCCGCGGCAATGGTCGTGCCGCCCGTGTAGGTATTCGGAGCCGTCAGCACCAGTGTGCCGGTGTCCGTCTTGGTGAGCGCGCCGGCACCGTTGATGACGCCGCCCAAGGTTAGTGTGGTGGAGGGAGCGATATCGACAGTGCCGCCACCGCTGTTGAGCGTCGTCGCACGGCTCGTGCTGAAGCTGCTCGTGGTCGCGAGCGTGCCGCCGTCAAGGCTGAGCACTCCGCTTGCTGCGCCGAGATTGGCATCGGCAGACACCTGCATCGTGCCGCCGTTGATGACAGTCCCACCCGTATAGGTATTAGCCCCCGTCAGTACCAGTGTGCCGAGGTCAGTCTTCACCAGCTGGGTGTTCCCCTGCAGCACCGAGGCGATGGTGGCGACATCGCTCGCACCGCTGGCTGTGCCATCTCCCACGCGAATCGTGGTCTGGCCCGAGCCGGCCGTCGTCTCAAGCAGGCTAAGGGCATCGCCTTGCACGACGTAACCGTTGGACGCGAATTGCATGCCCGACGTGGTGACTTGTCCAAATGTGGTGCTGTCGACCGTCACCGTGCCCGGCGTCGCTTCGAACACGGCGAACGCCGCCGACGCCCAGGGGGCGTTCAGCGCCCCCGACGACGCGGTCCAATTGTCATTGCCGCTCGACCCTTGCCAGATACCGCTGCCGCCATCGACGGCGCTGTTGTTCTTGTTGGCGATCGCTGCCCCATCCCAGAAGTTGAGGGTCAGGCCGGTTGCATTGACCAGGTTCACCTGAGACGGAACCGAGGTTTGCACGAAGAACGTCCCAGGCGGTGTTGTGCCAAGAGCCAGCCCGTTGTTCGTCAGCGTGCCGCCGTAATTCACGATTCGGTAGACGCCCGGATCGAACGCCCCACCCGATGTCGGGGTGATGTTCAGTGCCCCGGCCAAGGTCAGATTGCCGCCGACGTTGGTCAGATCATTCATCGGTCCGCCGGGCACATTGGCTTGACCCAAGCGGTAGGACAGTAGCGAGCCGCTGTTGAGCGTGAGAGCCCCCTGAATGGTCAGCGTGCCGGGTGCCGTGCCCGGGTTACCGGGCACCAACGTGGCGCCGTTGGCGATCACCACACTGTCGCCCAGCGTGCCGATGCCTCCGAGCGTTGCACCGTTGGCTACCGACGTGAGCCCGGTGGCTGCAGTCTGATTGCCATTGACGTAGAGGGCTCCCGCCATGACGTTGGTCGGCCCGCTGTAGGTATTGGCGCCTGTCAGTAGGGTGGTGCCGGCACCGATCTGATTGAGTGCACCGGTGCCTGAGATCACCCCACCGAGGGTGACGGTCGTGCCGCTCGCGGGATCGATGGCCAAGGTGGCGTTGTCGACAACGTTGCCAACGATCGAGCCATTCGTGATGCCATTGCCCAGCTGAAGGGTTCCGGCGGCGATCGTCGTGCCGCCGGTATACGTGTTGCTCCCCGTCAGAATCGTCGTGCCGAGGCCGATCTGATTGACGTTGCCGCTGCCCGAGATCACGCCGCCCAAGGTCACCGAGGTGCCACTGGCAGGATCGAGCGCCAAGGTGGCGTTGTCGGTGACATTGCCGGCGATCGAACCGTTCGTAACACCATCACCCAATTGCAGGGTTCCCGCCGTGATCGTCGTGTTGCCCGTGTATGTATTGGTGGCAGTCAGCGTTTGGGTGCCACTGCCGGTCTTCAGGAGCGCGCCTGTACCCGATAGGACGCCGCCATACACCGTGCTGGTGTTATTACTACCGGTCGTCAATGTGCCGGAACCCAACGTCACATTGCCGCCCGTGGTTCCACCGCCCGCGAGCGAACCAATGGTTTGGTTCGTACTGTTCAGGTCGAGCACCGCGCCCGCTGTATTGGCCAGCGTGACGGCTGAATTAGTGCCAAAAGCTTGCCCGTTGGCAGGGGCGCCAGCGCGTAGCGTGCCGGCAGTGACATTGGTCGCGCCGGAGTAGGTATTGACGCCCGAAAGAATCGTCGTGCCAGTTCCTGCCTTGGTCAACGCAGCATTGCCTGAGACCACGCCTGACAAGGTCATTACGCCCGTTCCGCCGACCCCGGCGTCGGCAGCCAGCGTGATGTTTGATGTCACGGATCCCGCGGTGCCCGAGTTATTGACGAGTGCGCCCGTCTGACCGGCGGCTCCAGAGCCGGACAGCGTCAGCGGTTCGGCAACTCCCGTAAGACCATTGATATTCAGCGTGCCACCGGCGTTGACATTCGTCCCCGTCGCGGCGGAGCCGAGAGCATTGGGTGTCGTCATTTGAAGCACGCCGGCGTTGATATTCGTCAAGCCGGTGTACGTGTCTGCGCCACCCAGAATGAACGTGCCAGTCCCTTCCTTGTTGAAACCACCGGCACCGGACAAAACGTTACCCGTGCCTCCATAGGTGATCGTTTGCCCGGCTGTTGCTTCGAACGCATTGATGCCTGAGGTGCCCAGCGTCATCGGCACGTTGGCGCCGAAGTTCGCATTGGCGCCAACGCGATTAGCGATCGTGCCGCCATTAAGAGTGACCTGCCGCGTTCCGGCCAAACCCGTCCCGCCACCACCACCGACGGGTGTGTATTGACCAAATATGGTGACCTCCAACCGACCACCATTGGTGATATTCAAGATGCGGTTATTGGTTCCCAGCCCCTGTCCGAAGGTTCCGGAATTTGGATTGAGACTGTTGACGGATAGCGTGCCGCCATTGACATTGATGGTCACGCTATTTGTGGCGGCCCCTCCGGGATTGGTGCCGTCGTTCAAGTTGAGGTTCGAGCTGACGTTCACGACCGCACCTGGGTTTACCGTGAGCGTAGTGCTGCGTGTGCCACCAAATGCACTGAATCGCAGCATCGTTAACGTCGTGGCGTTCAGTGTGCCGTTGACCGTGAGGTCAATCGACGGATTTTGGCCTGCTGGATTGAAGAAAGCTGTACTCACGCTAGTCGCCGCAGGAACGGCGATGCTCGCGCTTCCGTTCGCAGCTATGGTCGCGGTGTCCGCCAACGTCAACCATGTGGCGCCGGCAGGTGACCAATTCGTACCGGAGTTATCCCAGGCCCCAGGAGGGGAAGCGGTGGGCCCGCTCCACGTGTAGGTTGCCGCGACAACCGTGCGAGGCAGGCAGCCGCCCAAACTTCCAAGCGCGATGGCAATAGCGAGCGCCGCTTTCGTAGGGCGGAGCAAATTGCGACTCCAAGCTTGAAAATGTGCGCCATGCGAAGAGACGAGACGCAGTCGCGTCTTCTTTGACGAAGAGTCAATAACACCTTTGCCGGCGATCTTAGCTTTAGCAACAGCGTTGTGCGCTGTGATTCCGAGCAGCTCCGAGATCGGTGAATAACCGATTTGATGTTCTGGAGGATTGGTTGGTCCTGGGGCCATCAAGATGACCGTGACAGCAGGGTTAGAACGACGCATCGGCCTAGCCTCCTTGTCCTACTCAGAAACCGTGATCCGATCTGCACGCGATCCGGCGCTGACGATAGGAAGCTCAACCGAGCTTGCCCAATTCGCCCAAAGATGGCCTGCAAGTCTGGACCCTGAAGGGCGATGCGCCAAAGGCGCGCGCACCTACTTTTGCCGTACGAATTTATCCCCGGCTCGCCCAAGGCGTGGCGGCAAATAAAGCGTACGCCTGCTCGCGTTGAAGTGCCAAGGGACCAATCCGTCGCTCTCTCCCATCCCTCGCCCAATCTTGTGGGTCTCGACAGCGACGCCGGACAATTCAGTTAATTGGGAGGCGAAGATAAGGATCGGGCAAATCGATCGAATTTCTTCAGAGAGTGAGCAGACTAAAAGTCACACAGAACGGCCTCCTTGCTCGGGAAGAGCTATGTAAAGCCAAAAATGGGGTCACCCAACCAGCACAGGTCGCCTAGATGAACCTAGCAGGCCACGGCACCTTGCCTTAGCTAGCAGATCAACTAATGAGTGTGCCCCTAGGATGTGGAGGATTCTGACCTTATGACTTTCTACTGTTCTTCGGGATAGGCATAGCGTCTCGGCAATCTTCCTGGCAGTCATTCCCTGGTCGAGTAGCTCGAGAATAATTTGTTGGCGCTTGGTAAGCCTTACTTCCTCGACCTTTGATTCCGAGACAAGCGCAGGCAAGAAAGCGTCCGACACATATGCCTTGCCTTGCAAGACCAATCCGATGGCAGCCTGCAGTGCTGTAACGCTCTCCAGCTTCGCGACCATGCCTCGGGCGCCAGCATAAAAGGCGCGATGCAACGTAAGGTGATCGAGCTGCGATGTGAAAATGATAAAGGGCACTTTGATATCCGCAGAACGGATGCGTTCCAGGGTATCCAGTCCACTCTGGCCCAGAAGAAGGACCTCACTGACTATGGCATCAGGCGGGTCGGATCGAGCAAGCTTCTCCAATTCGTGGCCGCTTCTGAGGACGGCTTTGATTTTGAAGTGCCCTTCGAGAGCCAGAGCGAGCCCCTGTGCAACGACGAGATGATTGTCGGATATAGCAATCGACGGCTTGGTTATCGCTGTTTCCACTTCCCCGATACACGCGGACACGATTCAGTCTCCAGAACGTGACGCTTTAGAAGGTGCCTCGGACAGCTAACTATCTCCACCAATACTCCTGGAATAGCCATCGCCCGCCCATTGGAGTGCTCGAACAACCGACTCCGTAACTTCGAACTGATCGAGCTCGCCGCAAAGGAAGATTGTCCCATCCAGGCTCAGGGCAACGCCTTCGAGTTCGACATTAGCGATCCAAAAGGTCTCATTGGCATCGGTGCGCTGGAACCAAACGCGGACAGGCAACCCGCGAAAGTTGCAGATGAAATGGTCCATGCATGACCTCCCCCCATGAGGCAGGTAGCTATCATCGACACCCGCCAGTCGACACATCAATCAGCCAAACGGCCAATCCGGTTGCCAGTCAAAGCATGTTCCGAAGATTGATAATTCGCCACCGAAAAACTACTGGTCGCTGCCTGCGATCTCGACTAGCTTCAAGGCTGAACGCTAAGGAGCACTCTGGCACCTCAAATGTACAGATCGCTGACGTCCGCTGGGTTGGCGTGGTATACAAATCGCTATCTAGCGAAGTACATAACAAATCGCAGCAGATGAAAGCTCGTGCGTCAGGATCTAGCCTGGCGATTTGCCCCTCGACCTCAGATATTTGATCTGAAATAGTTGCCGTCACGAACGACTAAGCGGTAACCCAGCCAAGCCGCTCATACAAACTTCGTCCATCTTCGGTCTCACCAGTGACTGCGACTGCTCACTGAGTTCTTTAAACACTCAAGCGCTCTCATGACGGCGATGCCCAATCCTTTTCGCCGCAACTTCTATGGGTGGTGAACGTCCCAGCGCTCGTCGACACCTTGGCGGATGTCATGCAGCAGGCGCACAGCGCCGGGCGTCATACATAGATGGATGGAACGTGCTGCGGTATCAATGCACGTTGCCGGCAAGTTCGATATCCATGCCTCGTTAGTCTCGACGAGATAGCCAAGCAAGATGAGCCTTCCGGCTTCGTGAGCGCCAATTGACACGCAGCCGTGTTCGATTAGAGACAGCGCATCAACGTCACTTTGAGTTAGCTCAATGGCCATACAACGTCCACCGTGGAAGAGCCCACAGCGGTCATTGTCGAAACCGAAAGCCCGATCGTGTTGACGCACGTCAACAAAATGCGCCCGCTAAGCAACCAGTGCCGACGACGTGCACCACGGCGGCGAAGGTTCGATAGCCACCGGATAGCCAACTAGTTGCCCTAGAGAATCGCCTTCACCAGAACGGTCCTCCTGCCAGGCGATGCCACCCAGCGCAGACCATTTCACCAACGCTTCTGCACTTTCCACGTCAGCTGCCAAAACTGTGATCAGGCCGATAAGCGGGCCTATATCTAAGCCCGGCTCGACCGCGAGAGACCAGATAACTGCATTCCGCTTTTCATTGAAATCAAAATCGACAGCGAGGGTACGGCCGTGATGCTGGATGAAGGTTCGCATTCTGCCCTCCTTGCAAGTCGGCCCCTGCGGGTATTGGTTTACATCGCCACGAGTAACGTCGCGTCCGCTTGCTGTTAAGAAAAGCGAATGTAGCCAAACCCTCCCGGAATGCGGCGACGCGCTTCGCAAGAATGACGCGAATGGCAAGAAAATTCGACCATCCCTAAGCTACACATCAGAAGCGTCAGGGGCATGCCTCAAGTGAAGCTTGGCACCACCTCGGTGTGGCTAGGGTCCGAAGTGGAGGCGTGGATCCAGAGCAATGTCGACGAGCGCGATCAACTGGCCGCGTGAAGCTGAGGTGCGGATTACGGTGATACGTGAACAGCGATCCGGAATGGCCTGAACGATGCGCAGTGCTGCACATATCGCTGCTGCCGGCCAGGAAGCGAACTCGAAACGTCCGCTTCGCGTTATGGGTTCAGCCAGTCATTGCAACTCGCTAAGACTTTGCGAACAGCCGGGACATTGCAACGACCGACCGAGTCCGCACGGCATAGAGGTCAGGGCGATATGGTCACCAATGGATGTGCCACTCATCTTCCACTAGCCTGTAAACCCATAAAATCCGTCGTTTCGAAGTTACCGAGGTTGATGTTCGCAAGCTGACCAATCAGCTCAGATACTCCAGGTGGATTAGCGGATACGGCCTACCTTGGCCGTCAATCGGCGAGCGGCCTGTCCGCTTAAATCCCATTCGCTCATAGAAGCCGAGAGCTTGATCGTTCTGCTCATTTACATCGGTAGTCATTTGGGGATGGAGTGTAAGGCCGTGCTGCACAAGCGCAGCACCGATGCCAGTTCCGCGACAGACCGGATCTACGAATAGCGCCTCCATATGCCCGCCGTCGATAAGCATAAACGCCAGCGGATACTCGTCCTCGTCAACAGCAAGCCAGAGCGAAGCCTGCGGAAGGAAGCCGCACACCATTTCGTTAATGGCGAGGCGATCTTCGGGCGTCAGAAAATCGTGAGTAGCGTCGACTGCTCCTCGCCAAATTTCGATTACACGATCGCCCTCATCTTGGCGTGAAAGTCGAATCTTTATCATGACCGTTAGCCTATGATGATCTGGTTCGGGGAGAAAGCTTCCGAAGCTACGGCGAGCGGGACCTAATGGAGCGCTTCTTCTCCAAGCTGAAGCACTTCCGCCGTCGCTACGCGCGACAAGCTGGCTAAAACTTCCTCACCATGGTCCAACTCGCGTCATGCGTCTGTGGCTGCGCGTTTATGAGTCTACGGCCTAGATCGCGAGTGCCCGCTACGGGGAGCGCAAGCGGAGAGTTTCGCGCACCAAGTCAGGCAGCCGGGGAATCGGCTGATGAGAGCGTCTCGGCTGCAACCTGAGCGGCGACTGCGAGCTGAGACATGGCATTCACTGTGGCGAGCGATGTCTCCTCGCCAAGAGCCTCGGCCAGCTTGCCTCGAGCGCCTTCCCAGATGGCCATGGACTCTTCCATCAGCCGTCTCCCGCGCCTAGTAAGCACGAGGCGCTTGCCTGCCCGGCCCTGTCCGCCGTGGCCGTGCACGAGCCCCCTTTCCTCAAGGCCCTTTACGTTGCGGCTGAGTGTGGTTGCGTCAACGCCTGCACGCACCGCCAGCTCGGTGACCGTTGGCTCGTGGCTGCCACCGATTCCCACCAGAAGACTGAACTGCTCCGCGGTGATCCCTAAAGGTCGGAAGCTGGCGTTGTAGTAGCGGGTAAGTGCTCGCGCAGTGACCCGAGCCTGGAAGGCCGGACACTCGGTTTCGACGCGGTGATAGCGATCCATATTCTCAGTCATCTGCAGATCTCGACAAACTCCGATTTGGATAATAATGTATATGCATCATTATATCGAGGTTGCGCCATGACGGCCTATGTTCACATCAATTTGCGTGTAAAGGATCCGGCTAGGCAAGCCACATTGGCGCCGCTGTTTCAGGCTGCCCTGCATGCCGCAGGAGGCCGCATCCTCCACTTCGGGCCGGTGGCCCAAGTGCTGGAAGGAGACGTGATGCCGCTGCCCATGGCCGGCATCTTCGAGTTCGCCACCCTCGCTGATGCGCTGGCGTTCTATCAGTCACCGGAGTACGCGCCAATCAAGGTCGAGCGCGATGCGACGCAGGAAGCTCGAATGTTTGTCGTCGACGCGGGCTAAAGGGTTTCGACCTACAACTCGGCAAGGTCCGCTTAGGGTTGCGACTTCAGCCGGTCGACGCAACACACTATAGACGCGCAAGCGGAAGGAGTGTTGCACGGCCCCCAGACTGCGGCGGCACATTACCGATAACGAGAAGACGTTGCTTCCAATTGGAACCTGCCCCTTCCCCAGGTCGGGCCAGTAGACGACCAGCTTGCAGCAGCTTGATCAGAACGGCAGCTTGCCGATCGAGGCACCGCCATCGACGTAAAGCGTCTGCCCCGTAATGAAGCTCGCCTCCTCCGATAGGAAAAAGGCGATCGCCGCCGCCAGCTCTTCCGGCTTGCCAAAGCGGTTCATGGGGACCGAGGCGAGGTATCGCTTTTCGCCGTCGCTGCCAGGCGCATTGTTCTCGCGAAACAGGACAGTCTCGGTCGGACCGGGCGCAACAGCATTGACGGTGATGCCGGTGCGCGCCAGTTCCAGTCCCCAAGAGCGGGTAAAGCTCACCATGGCGCTCTTGGCGGCCGCGTAGGCCGTACGCTCAATCATGCCCAGGATGGTCAGGCTGGATATATTGACGATACGGCCCCAACCGCGCTCTCGCATACCGGGAAGCAGCGCCTGCACGGCCTGCACGGCTGGGTGAAGATTGAGTGCGAGCGTGGCGTCGAGGTCGTCGATATCCACTTCGTCGATACGGTGCGGTCGAACCATTGCAACGTTGTTGACCACACCGTCGAAGGCATGGTGCGAGTTCAAATCACGCAGGGTCCGCTCGGTGGCCTGGCGGTCGGCAAGGTCCAGGGTCACGAGCTCGCCGGGAAAGCTGGCATCGCCACCTTGCCGCGCGATTCCGACGACGCGGTGGCCGTCGCGAGCCAGCCGCTCGGACAAGGCACGACCAATACCTTTACTGGCGCCAGTGATGAGGAACGTGCGAGAAGACATGAATATTTCCAGTGGGAGGGACCTTACCCAACGCTGCTATATCAAGCACGAACTGGGGCATCGGCCATGGGCGACGAATTCGGTGCGTTGTAAAGACCGACGGGCCCACTAGTGGGCCCAAGCCGAATGCAGGATGACGCTGCACATATCCCCTCGCCGAAACGTAGGGTCCTTAAAGGAGAGGAAGTCATCATTGAACGTGCCGAAGGTGCTGTCAGGCCTATGCTTTAGGCCTTCGTAGAATGTATCGATAATGGCGCGCTTGAAGTCGGTTTCGCGCGGCCACGCAGCCGTCACGGCATCGCGTTCGGCGTCGGTGAATTGATCGTAGGCACGGCCGGCCACGTCCATACCTGCGGCGACGTGGAGCAATGCGGCCTCCGGATGCATGAATTGCGGAATGCCTGGAGTAGTGTGGAATGCGATCGCGCTCCACACCTTGGCAATCTCCTGCTCCGCTAGACCGTGGCTGCGCAGGAAGTCGCGCGCCGCGTTGGCGCCGTCGACTTCGAAACGCAGCGCACTTCCATGGAAGCGCTCGGCCAAACCGAGGTCATGGAACATCGCGCCCACATAGAGCAGTTCAGGATCGAAGTTCA